>Ga0335073_10005447_pt1 | contig 17864 bp, 13 predicted proteins | sample Lox_Sample_22_FD_207093 | JGI IMG/M metagenome (GOLD analysis project Ga0335073, IMG submission 207093) | Soil microbial communities from Loxahatchee National Wildlife Refuge, Florida, United States - Lox_Sample_2.2 | ecosystem: Environmental > Terrestrial > Soil > Wetlands | place: USA...
ACCGCTTCGCTGGGAATCCGCGCATCACATGATCTCGTCCACGTACGCTTGTAGTGTGAGGGTGCTGATTTCCGGTGCCGGCATCGCCGGTCCAACTCTGGCTTATTGGTTGGATCGGTACGGCTTCGACACAACCATTGTCGAAAACGCTCCCCGACTGCGGACCGGTGGTTACGTGATCGATTTTTGGGGAACGGGGTTCGAGGTTGCCAGCCGGATGCAATTGCTGGATGAGATCAAACGTCATGGATACGCCGTTGAGAAAGTCACGGTGGTCGGACGAACCGGGAAAACAGCCGCTGGATTTCCGGCGGCAGCATTTGCCCGGGCTACGCTCGGCCGCTATGTCAGCTTGCCGCGGGGCGATCTCGCGGCATTGATTTTCGCGAGCATCGAAAGCCGAGTGGAGACCATCTTCGGCGACAGCATTTCGACTATCGCCGAAGCCGGCCATGGGGTTCGAGTAACCTTCTCAACCGGGGTCGAGCGCGAATTTGATCTGGTCGTGGGCGCCGACGGTCTGCATTCCAGAGTCCGTGAACTGGTGTTCGGTCCCGAAAACCGATTCGAAAGATTCCTTGGGTACAAAGCGGCGGCCTTTGCGATCGACGGATACCGGCCCCGCGATGAGTTGATTTACGTCATGTATACCGAAGTTGGCCGGCAAGTGGCTCGTTTTGCCATGCGCGACGACCGGACGATGTTCCTCTTCATATTTGCCGACGCCGATCCCGAGAGCGGCGACCTCGCGGCGCAGAAGGAGTTGTTGCGGCAACGTTTCGGCGGAGGCGGATGGGAATGTCCCTCCATTCTGGACGCGCTCGACCGCTCCGGCGAATTCTACTTCGATCGAGTCAGCCAGATTCAGATGGATGTCTGGTCGCAGGGACGAGTGGTGCTGGTAGGCGACGCCGCGCATTGCGTTTCACTACTGGCTGGACAGGGCTCCGCCCTCGCAATGGCAGGCGCATACATCCTGGCTGGCGAATTGCATCGAGCCGGCGGAGACTATGCGGCGGCGTTTCAGCGATACCAAGCAATTTTCGAGCCACTGGTTCGCGCAAAACAAGAAGCGGCACTAGGTTTTGCCGGAGCTTTCGCGCCCAAATCCAGGTTCAGATTGTGGCTGCGCAATCGCATTTTCAATATGTTGCGTATCGGATGGATCGCCGACTTAGCGGTCGGACGCGATTTGGCGGACAGGATCTCGCTGCCGGATTATGAGAAATGACCGCATTTCGCAAGCCATCATCGCGTCTTGAGCCGGCTGCCGCAATCCTATGAACCCGGCGCCGCCAGCGCGAATAACGTAAACGACGCGCTCGCATTCCCGATCTGGATCTCATACGAAATCCCGGCCCAGGAGGGCAGCACAAAGTTCACCTGAATGATGCCGCTGGGCAATCCCGGGGCATCGCCCGCATACCGGATCTCGAGCGAGGTCGGCTCAGCTTGCGAGATTCGAGGATTCGCTGCCAGAACCGAAACCGGATACGGATTCCCGGCGAGCGATGAGTTGATCTGATTGTCGGGCGTATAAGTTTGAGCGCCGCCGCCCGTGAGCCAGATGGAAACCACCGAACCCGCCGCAGCGGGATTCGAAAAGCTGTTCAGACTCCCATCCTGATTCACCGCCAGCGCGAACCCCGTCGCGGAACTGAAAACCTGCGGCATCGTCGCCACCACCGGGAGTGTCGGGCCCGCGATTTTGCCCGACGGAGTGATCACACTGATATTCGTGGTCAAGCGGCCGGCAGTTGCGGCCGGAACGATGGTATTGATTTGCGTCGGGCCCGCGTACAATAACGCCGCCGGAACACCGTCGAACAGGACCTGGACGCCGCCCAGCGAGTTGCTCAAAACCCCGGATGTCACCGTGGAAGTAACGCCTGTCGACGGCCCCAGACCAATTCCGTAAAGTGTGATCAGTTCACGTGGCACGACCGCCCCGGCTGTGGTGAACGAAGGTGAACCGGCGATCCCCAACAGCGACGGGCCGGCGGAGCCCGACGAGATGAGCAGCGCGCCCGACGATCCGATCGTGTCCACCGTTCCCGCCGAGGTGGCTTGAATCGCGACGCCCGAGCCGCCGTTGGGTACAAGGGTCAAAGAAACCACGGACGTGCCATCCGGCGTCAATCCGGCGATGTAGTTGTTGCCGAGGAACTGCGTGCCAGCCGGTGCGGGCAGGCTCGATGTCAAAAACGCGGTTCCCGTAATCCAGATGTCACCGGCGCTATCCAGTGCCAGCGATACGGGAGCACTCCCGTTTGCCTCTGCCCCGGCGCTCCCAAACCAGGTGGAGAATACCAGCTTCGATTCGCTCGAATCGAGCTTCGCGACGTATGCCGCGTAGATCACTCCGGACCCGGGCGCGACGGGTGGAAAGGTCGATTGTAGGGCGCTCGCGGAAATCGGGAAGCCCGCCGCGGCAACTCCCGTGAAGACCACATTGCCCGCGGAGTCGAGTGCGATTGCGTTGATGGTGTCGGTCGGCACACCCACGATGGATGGAGCATAAAGCGAGGGCGCCGACGTCAGCGGCAGATACGTCCCCCAAACGAGCTTCCCGCCTCCCGGCGCGATTCTGGCGATGAATGCCACCGAATTCAAATTGGTGCAGTTGCATTGCGTGGAAAACCCCTGGCTGCTGACGGCAAGATTGCTCGAATTGGTAATGCCCGCGATGGTGATTGCGCCCGTGCTGTCGACGGCTATAGCCGACGGGGTCGTATAGATCACGGGCGGCGATACATTCGCGATCGGCTGGAAAATGAAACACGGGTTGGATCCGTTGGAACAAACAAAACTCGAGCCCGAGAAATAGGTTGCAAAAACCACGCGACCGCCGGACGAGTTCAATTCCATGAGAAATCCGTGCTCGATCGTGCCGGCTTGCGAAAGCGTTGGAGCCTGCGGCTGAAGCGAGCCGGCCGTTGTGGGAAAGCCATCGTTCGTGGATCCGGTGATATAGATGTTCCCCGAAGTATCCACGGCGACAGCCGATGCCCCTGCCAGGACAGGTCCGCCGCCGATGGTCCCGAGCCTGGTGGAGAACAGAATTCTTCCGAGCTGAGAGTCGATCTTGGTAGCAAACGCCTGGCCCGAATTCAAGACCGGCGCCACCAGCGGGAAGTCCTGCGAACCGGTCCAGCCGGCCACGATCAGGTTGCCTTGCGGGTCCGTCGCCGCCGCCATTGGAGTATCCGTGGCGGAGCCGCCGAAATCGAAAGACGCGAGAGTATTGCCGGCAGGGTCCGTCTTGACGATGTGAATGTTGTTTGCCGATATGCCCCGGGGCGATGAATAAATAAGGAAGAGGTTGCCCGACGAATCGGACGTGAGCAGCCGCGCCGTGTCGGCGGGATTCCCGCCCGGCGTTACAAGTGAAAAGCTCTGCGGGACGCTCGCGTGGAGACCAACCGCGAACGCCGCCAGTTGGATGGTGCGCCAGATCATACATCCCAGTATGCAATCCGGCTCCCCTGAGGGCCGAAGAATCGGGCGGCCTGCGCCGGATGTGTGCGCGAGATTTCACTAAAGTAAAAGTTCGTGGATCGCAATCTCATGGCGAGGCGCGGATGCCGGCCATGGAATACTGGTATTTCGCCGGTTCCACAATCCGCGAGAAAGGATGAACGATGACGCCCGCGCAATCCGGATTCTCCTCCCCGCCCGCAGATTCCTATCGGCAGAAGCTGATCAACCTGCTGGCTGGCCGCGATCCCATCGAGGTCCTGTCGCAAACCGCGGCCGCCTTGGACGATATCGTGGCGAGGCATCCGGTCGCCGTCCTCCGCGCCCGGCCGTTCGAAGGCAAGTGGACACCCAACGAAATCATCGGCCACCTCACCGATACCGAGTGGGTATACGGATATCGCCTCCGCCTGATCCTCAGCGAGCATGACCCGGCGATTCTGGGCACCCGTCAGGATGCCTGGGTAGCCGCCCTGCGGCACAATGAGCGGGAGCCGTCCGAGCTGGCACGGATCTTTCGCACGCTGCGCCCGCTCAATCTCGAAGTGTGGAGACGGATGTCCAAGGCCGATTTTGAACGCACCGGCCAACACAACGAGCGTGGCCATGAGCCTTTGCATGAGATGTTGCCGATGCTGGCGGGTCACGACCTGTCGCACCTGGCTCAGATCGAACGCTATATCCAGGCCGCCGGGCAGCGGACCTAGCTAATAGCTAACCCGAAATCACGTCGCCGAGCTCCTTCTGTAGAGCCTGCTTCAGCTTGCTCTTCCCCCAGGTGGCGATGAGCAGGTCCGCCGCCTCGCGAACGGCAACATTCTCGACGCTGGAACCCAGCGCGGCCGCCAGCAGCCGTTTCGCCACGGCTTGCAGCCGGTTGACGCTCCACTTCACGACGTTATCCAGGCGCGCCTGCGTAATCGCCGCCCGCGCCGGCGACGGAACCTCCGCGACCGCGCTGCCGCAAAGCGGAATGACCGGCATGGTCGCAACCCCGTTCTGCACCGAACCGAAATCGGCGGCCACCTTGGCGCGCGACGCTGCGTCGAGATGGTTCAGGCCTCCGGCGATAATCGGATTGGACTCGGCCAACCGAAAACAATCTCGCAGGAACTTCTGGCAATTGCGCCGCCCCAGTTGATAATCGTGGGCGCGGAAGCCGCGCTCGAAGAATCCGCCGAACGCTCCCAGGCTGCCGCACTGCAGCGCCGCCTTGTTCGGATTGTCGGCGTCCGACGGGGCCAGAACGAAACGGCTGAACGATTCCCCGCTCATCACCGCATCCAGCGTCTCACCCGAAAAACGCGATTGAGAGATCAGCACGTTGAACAGGTTCGGCAACATTCCCATCACGCCGCTGTTTCCCGCGAAATCGTATTTCGCATCGTAAAGCGCATAGGCGGGGAAAGGCGCCACCGTCAGTACGGCGCAGTTGGCCTGATCCGCCCCGCTTGGATTCCGAAGTTCTCCCGTGCCGGCATCGACCCCGGCCAGCGGATTGTGCACGGCCAGAAAGTCGTGCGCGAGTTCGAAGGGGTCGTTGTCGGTGACGCCGCCGTCCACATTCAGCGTGCGAAACGCATCGGTTTCCTGCAGCGGCCAATGCGGCGGCACCAGATCCGGTGGAGCGGAGATCGGCCCCCACGGCGCGCCTGTGTACTCCCGGGCCACGCGGTCGAGCTGGCGCGGCGCCAGAAAAATGGGGAATGCTCCGGTGGCTTTCGCGGCTTCTTTCAGCAAGGCCCACGATCCGCCGTTCTGTCCGATCGGAAGCGGCCACGCCACGGGGGACTCGATTGGCGGTCCTCCGTTCACCGTCTCGAACTGCAGCCGGTCGGCAAAGTACGCGATGTCCTCCTCGGCCGATCCCGGAGCATTTCCGTTGAGCGAAAAAGGCACCCCCCGCACGTTGGTTACGGTCAGAAACAGCGTCAGCGATTTCGAAATGTAGGGCCGCGCCACCCCGGCGACGGGCACAATCGCGTAATCCGCGATCTGATCGATGATGGTCGAGTCCAGAAGCGAGATCACAGGCTTTCCGTTCGCCAGATCGTCCGCCTGGAGCAGCGGCTGGATGTCGATTTTGTTCACCCAGCTTTCGTAGAACTTGTTGGTTGTGTTGGCGACCGCCGGATCGGAAGGCTTGTCGATGTGCTGGAAGTCGCCCTGCACCATTACCGCCGCGATGGCGGCGCACATGCCTCCCGCCGAAGCGCCGGAAAAGACATCGATCGAGACATCATGTTGCGGAACCGCCGGATTCCCTGCCGCCTTCACCGCATACCACTGCTCCAGCGCTTCCATGAAAAAGTCGAGGACGCCGGCCGTGTAGGCCCCGGCCGAAACCGCGCCCGCCATATTGATGCCGATGTGAAACGTATCGCGACCATCCCATTTTTCAGGCATGGCCCATTCTACTGCGGGGTCAGAATCGGAATTTCCCGGCGCAGGACAATCTGTGGGCGATTGCCGCGAGGTGAATCGGCTGGAATGGGGGATTGACTGTCAGACAACCCCGGATTGGTGAGCCGGGCGCGACTCGAACGCGCAACCACCGCCTTAAAAGGGCGATGCTCTACCATTGAGCTACCGGCCCAAAGCCTTGACGAACAGGTTGGGAAGCAAGGAACTCCCTCCATCATATCAAGCGGCGCGCGCCAGCCGCTATACTGATCCTGACAACATGAGCCGGCTGGCACGGCGAATTCTCTTTCTTGTTCTGGCGGTCCTGGCGACGCTCTCCATAGGCACCGCGGGTTTCGTGCTCATCGAACACTATCCGCCCTTCGATGCCTTCTACATGACGCTCATCACCATGACCACGGTCGGGTATGCCGAAGTCCATCCCCTCTCTCACGCCGGCCGGGTCTTCAATTCCGTTCTCATCATGTTTGGCGTCACCACGATTTTCATCGGGATCGGCGCCATGACCCAGACCATCATCGAAGCCGAGTTCGGCAACGCCTTCGGCGAGCGCCGGAAGAAACGCATGATCGACAAGCTGAAAGACCATTTCATCGTCTGCGGCTACGGCCGCGTGGGCCGCGGCGCCGCCGAGGAGTTGCAGCGCGCCGGTGTGCCCTTCATCGTCGTGGATACCGACCCGACGCGCGTGGAACGCGCCATGCTCACCGGCCTGCTGGCCGTCGCCGCTGACGCCACCCGCGACGACGTGCTGCGCCAGGCCGGCATCGAAAAGGCGCGCGGCCTGGTGGCCGCGCTCGCCACCGATGCCGACAATCTCTTCGTGCTCCTCTCCGCCAAGGGGCTCAACCCGGGTATTTTCGTCGCCACCCGCGCCGCCGAAGAAGGCGCCGAAGAGAAGATGCGGCGCGCCGGCGCGGACGCCGTCTACGCGCCGTACGCCATCACCGGCCATCGCCTGGCGCAGTCGCTGCTGCGCCCGCACGTCGTGCAGTTCCTCGATTTCACCACCAAGGATTTCGGCTCCGATATCGCCATCGAGCAGGTCTCTGTCGCCGAAACCAGCGAGATGATTTCTCGCACCATTCGCGACATGCAGATCGGGCGCGATCTCGGCGTCATCGTCATGGCCATTCGCAACCGTGACGGCAATATGATCTTCAATCCCGCCGCCGACACCGCCATCCGCGCGGGCGATCATCTCATTGTCATGGGCCAGCAGGAAAAGCTGCGCATGCTGGAATCGCTTCTCAGCGGCCCGCGGCGCTGATTTGGCGCCGGGCACTCGAAATCACGCACGATATAATCGGCTTGAGGTCATTGTCTCGAAGCTGAAAGAAAAGCTGCGGAGCCTTTGGGAGTCCGTCGCCTACGCCGGCCTCAAGCCGGGATCGGCGCCGCGGCCGAATCGTCTGGCGCGCTGGTTCGGTCCTCTACGCCGGCCATTGGAGCGCTTCCTCGCCGGCGGCCGGGTTCCCGACGACCCGCTCTATCTGAGCAACCGCACCATCGGGCAACGCATTCGCATCGCTCTCGTGATCGCCGTCCCGTGCCTGCTTCTGGCGCTCGGCGTCGCCGCCTGGATCCGTTCGCGCCATAAGCTGACCAACGAAGAGATCGCCGCGCAGATGCTCGCCGGCGTCGATACGAGGAATCTCCACGTCGCCGCCAACCGCGACCTGGAAGTGCTCGAAGCCACCATTCAAAGCAATCACGTGGTGAGCGGCAGGGTTCGCAACAACACCGCCCGCGCGATCGACGGCGCAATCGTCTATTTCGACCTCACCGACCGCGCCGGCACCCGCCTCGCCGCTGTGGCGGCGCACGTTCCGCGCATAGACCCAAACGAAACCGCGTCCTTCAACGCCCCCTGCGATGAAACTGCCGTCTACGCATTCGTCCGCGAAGTCCGCTTACCGAAATAACCTGGGGGCAGAAGTTGTGGGGCAGGTTTCCAACCTGCGGCCGATTTTCAATCGGCCTGTACGCCAACACGCCGAAATTCCCGCGCGATCAGCGGACCCTCGGGTGCAACCCAAATGCGGACCGGCACCGCGCACCGAGTCACGAGAACAAAACCGATGCCGTGCGGGGGCCGGCCAGGCAGGTTGAAAACACGGTTCGCGCCCGAACTGCGTATGCAATCTCACCGTGTAGGGCGGCTGATTGCGGAGGCCGACCAGGCCGACCGCCGGTCGGCCGCAGGCTGCCAGCCTGCCCCACAGGATACGCATACTGCCTGCAAGCGGGAAAAGCCAAGCGGTAAGGGGCCTTTAGCCCCAATACTCTTCACTTAACGATCCTTATGGCCGCGGAAATGTCGATGAGTGGCGAGCGCTTGTAACCGCGGCGTAGGGGGAAGTTACTCATCTTCCGCTTGACGCCTCGGGGATTGCGCCGGTTGCGGCTGGAGGCGACAGACTCGTCGAGGATTTCCGCCAGCACCGCGTCATGGAACGATTTGCGGTGCCGAGGGGGGAATAGCACCAAAGGCGGCCATCTTGCGGCGGACAACGCGCACGGAGTGGAGAAAAGACAGCCGGTCGGGATCCTCGTCGGCGCTCAGAGCAGCCTCATGCATGAGCCCGCGAACGGCGAAATGCGCCATCAGCAGGCCATAGAACTCCTGCCGCACTAGATCCGGCGTCTTGCTGCGCAGAACGATATGCGTGCCCCGCAGGTGAGTCTTGAGTTCGTCGAAAGCGGTTTCGATCTCCCAACGCTCATGATAGAGCGCCGCCAGTTCGGCGGCCGGAGCCAGTTCGTGCCCGAGGATCGTGGTTGCCAGTCGATACAACGGCTCCGCCCCTTCGACTCCTTCCAGTCGGTATTCGATTACCCGCACCACGACTCCGTTGCGCCCGCGCCGCTGGTCCTGCTGCGTTGGATAGATGCGGCTCACGTACGATCCGTCCGACAGCCGCTTTTCGCACGCCAGCACAATGTTCTTTCTCACCCGCCAGAGCAGTTCTGCGCCGGTAGCTGCCGCCTGCTTCCACAACTCGAATCCGAAATAGCCGCGGTCCGCCAGACACAGCATTCCCCCGCTCAGACTCGTCAATACAGTCTTAGCCAGGGCGGTCTCGCTGGTGGCATAGTCCGCCATCCGGCTGCCGAACAGGACGTGGGTGCCGTTCTCCACCAGCGACACGAACCGGATCTTGGGATATGCGCTCTCGCCCCGACTGGCTCCCGGACGACCGAAAGCCTCGCTGTTACCATTCTCGTCGGCCACGTCCAGCGTACTGCCGTCTATGCTGACCAGACGCCAGTTTCGATACCACGCGCCCTTCGTCGCCGCCACCGCGACCGGCCTGACCACTTCATCGTGCAGTTGCCGCAGCGGTTCCCATCCCAGCCTCGTTCGCGCTTGCGAGATGCCGGAATTACCGGCCACATTGATTTCTGCCGACGGTTCCAGCAGCCACTGGACTCCTTCCAGCAGGCAACGCAGCACCTCCCGATAGGACGAGTGCATGTACAGCGCCAGCGCGATCACGTAATAGACCACCACCTGCGCCGGCAGGTCGCGATGACGCACGCTCTGCTTTCCTGTAGCCACCAGCGCCTCGCGGATCTTATCCAGCGGGAACGTTTTCGCTACCACTCCCAAACTGATGTAGTCCGTGATGCGACTGCCGGCGGGCAACGACGCTAATGTGCGCGCCATCAGTCTTCACCCTGTAAACCGGCCCTTGTTTTCGAGGCTCGCGAAAACGGAAAGCTCCCGCGAATCGCTCCGTTAAAGTACCGGCCTTTTGAAGGCGCCGCCAACAGCGCTTCATACACTCGCGCGGGAACTCCAAAATACCTGTAGACTGCGCGACTGCGAAACTCCAGTTGCAGAGTCTCGCGAGCGTCGTCATACGCGACTGTCGCAAGCGTATTCGATTCCATCACCGTAACGTTCATGAGTCACCTCTGTGAGAGGCCGCGCTCTAGAACAGAATATCAGAGAAATGTCGTTAAGTGAAGAGTATTGCCTTTAGCCCAGGCTTATTTCCTTCCCGCCGCCGGCGGGGCCAGAAACCCGATCGGATCCATCCCCACGATCTTCCAATTCCCGTGTTGCCGTTCCATCCGCAACGTAACGCGGTCGCCCTTCCTCTGAAATATCGCGACCTTCGTCACCCGGTCCACCACCGAGAGATCCCACTCGAGTTCCACTTCACGAGTCCGATCATCGCCTTCGTTGCGTACCATCACCGCGGACGATTCAACGGTGCCTTCACCCAGAATCCCCATCACATTCGTGCGAAGCTGGTTGAACCCCGGCATCTTGGGATCGAACGCGGAGAGGAAGCGCGACGGCACCCTGGCCGCCGATGCGCTCGGATCGCCGCTGACTTCCGTCAGCGCGGTCAGCGCGTCCGAAATCAGATCCCACACCGCTCCCATGTGCACCGGCGCGAAGAAATCCAGCGGCGAAAAAGATGTGATCCGCCATTGGCCGTCCTCTTTCTCGAGGTGCATTTTCACCCGCGCCCGCCGCTCGGTGGCGGTTTGCAGATTATAGGACCGGATCTGCATGCGCCAGTTCAGATCGAGGTCGCGCGACTGGTCGTTGCCGGTGTTCGCCGGAAATTCGATGGTCGAAAATGCCGTCGACAGCCGCGTCAACTGCATGACATCATTCGATATGGTTTTGTACCCCGGCATTTTGGGATCGAACAGCGCGACCACAGCCTTGCCGTTGCCATCCCACAATGCCGAATACATGGCTTGCACCAGCGCGTGCGCCTCCAACCCCGCCTGATCGTCCGCGCGTGCCGCAGCGCAAAGAACCGGGAGGATCAGCAGCATGGCCGCTGTGGGGCAGGTTTGTAACCGGCGGCCGATTTTCAATCGGCCTGGACGCCAACGCGCCGGGCTCGTGCATCGGGTCGGACTCTTGGGACCCGCGGCCAGGCGGGCTGCAAGCCCGCCGCAGGCTGCAAACCTGCCCCACAAATACGATGCCAGTCCGCCCCTAAGTCCGATAACTCGCATTGATCCGGATATAGCCTTCCGTCAGGTCGCAGGTCCAGAAGCGCGCCGATCCCTTGCCCTTCCCCGAAAGGTGGAAGCGAATCTCGCAATCCGGCTCGTCCAGCTTCCGTTTCAGGTCGGCTTCGGAAAACGGCGCCGCCAGGCCCTGCCGGCACACCACCACACCCTGCATGCGAATGTCGACCTTCGCCGGATCGAACGCCACGCGGGCATTCCCTGCCGCCGACAGAATCCGCCCCCAGTTCGCATCGCTGCCCGCAATCGCGGTCTTCACCAGCGGCGAATTGGCGATGGCGCGCGCCAGCTTCGCTGCCGCCTCGTCGCTCGACGCGCCGGTGACGTCGATGGTCACGAACTTCTTCGCGCCTTCGCCATCGCGGGCGATGGCTTTCGCCAGGTCCTGCATCACCGACGCCGCCGCTTCTTCCACTTTCGCCACTTCCTTCGGATCGGCGCCCACGCCCGATGCCCCGTTCGCCAGCAGCAGCAGCGTATCGTTGGTCGATGTGTCGCCATCCACCGAAAGGCGGTTGTAGCTGCTTTCCACGCCGCGCTTCAGAATGCGGCGCAGTATCGCCGTGGGCAGCACCGCATCGGTCAGGACAAATCCGAGCGTCGTCGCCATTTGCGGGTGGATCATTCCCGATCCCTTGGTCATGCCGGCGAATCGCACGGTGCCGCGCCGCAGCTTCACCTGCGCGAAAGCCGTCTTGGGCACCAGGTCGGTGGTCATGATGGCGCGCGCCACCTCGTCGAAGCCGTCGATGGCGAGCTTCTCCAGCAGCCTCGGCAGCGCAGACAGAATCTTCTGTGCTTCCAGTTCCACGCCGATTACTCCCGTCGAGGCCGGTAAAACCTGCGCGGGCGGAAGCCGCAGCCATCGCGCCGCCGCCTTCACCGTCGCCAGAGCGACCGCATCGCCGGTTCGCGTCGCGCAGTTGGCGTTGCCGGCATTCACCAGCACCGCGCCCACTTTGCCCTTCGAGAGCGCCAGGTGACGACGGCACAGCTTCACCGGAGCCGCCGCCGCGCGGTTCTGCGTGAACACCCCGGCGGCGTTGGCCGGCATGCCGGTCACGATCAGTGCCAGGTCGTCTTTCTCATCCTTGCGTATGCCGGCGTACGTTGACGCGTAGGCGTAGCCCAACGGCAGATTCAAGCGTCCCCCAAGACTTCATTTTCCGTCAGTCGCCGGCCATTTGCGAAATCGGACGCCGCCATCCGCTTGCGCCCCTCGCTCTGCACCTCGACCAGTTCCAGTCCGCCCTCTCCCGCCGCCACCACCAGCGGCCGCACACTCACCACCGAGCCCGCACGCGCCGCCGCTGCCGCCACGCGCGACCGGCGTATATGCAGCGTCTGTCCACGGAAACTCGTGTACGCGCCCGGCGACGGCTGTAACCCGCGCACCTGGTTGTGAATCGCCTGCGCCGGGCGCGTCCAATCGATGCGCCCGTCTTCCTTGGTCAACAACCGCGCGTGAGTGGCCAGCGCATTGTCCTGCTTCTCCGGCACGATCGACCCGTTTTGCAGCCCGGCCAGCGTCACCACCAGCAGGTCGGCACCCATCGCCGCCAGCCGCGCGCCCAGTTCCGGCGCCGTCTCTTCCGGCCCGATCTCGGTTTCGGACTTGAGCAGCATATCGCCGGTATCGAGCCCGGCGTCGATCCTCATGGTGGTGACGCCAGTTTTGGTCTCGCCGTTCAGAATCGCCCACTGAATCGGACCCGCTCCGCGATATTTCGGCAGCAGCGACCCGTGGACATTGATAATGCCCAGCGGCACCATGTCGATGATGTTCTGCGGGATGATCTGCCCATATCCCACCACCACCATGGCGTCGCAGTTCTGCCCGCGCAGGAACTCCACCGCCTCCGGACGCCGGACACGTTCCGGCTGATACACCTGCAATCCCAGCCGTAATGCCGCTTCTTTGACCGGCGGGGCCGCCATCTGCTGCCCGCGGTCGCGCGGCCGGTCGGGCTGGGTCAGCACGGCCGCCACGTCGTGGCCGGCCCGCACGATCGCCTCCAGTGTCGGAACGGCGAACCGCGGCGTGCCCAGAAATACCAGGCGCATGGCGCCTACTTCCAGTCTCCGGCGCGTTGCAGTTTCTTGATTTTGCGCTTCATCAGGTCGCGCTTGAGGGCGCTGATGTGCGTGAAATACAGCTTGCCGTAGAGGTGGTCGGTTTCATGCAGAAATGCGCGCGCCAGCAGGTCTTCGCCGGTTTTTTCGAACCACTCACCCTTGGCATCCTGCGCACGAATTGTGACGCGCTTGCCGCGCCGCACCTGCTCGCGAAAACCAGGAATGCTCAGGCAGCCTTCCTCGCCTTCCTGTCTGCCTTCCACCTTCAGGATCTTCGGATTGATGATGACGATCTTGTCCTCCGGCCGTTCATTGTTGGAGACATCGATTACGGCGATCTTCCGTCCGAAGCCGATCTGCGGCGCCGCCAAGCCCACGCCTTTCGCCGCGTACATCGATTCGAACATGTCCGCCAAAAACTTCTCCAGTTCCGGTGTGCCGAACTCCGTCACCGTCTCCGCCTCGCGCTCCAGAACCGGATCTCCTAATTTTACGATCGGATAAACCATTTCTCCGCTAACCCCGCAAAAACCCGAATTGGCCACGGACACACACAGATACACACAGATAACACAATTGCTTTTTATCTGTGTTCATCTGTGTCCATTTGTGGCTAATATTCTTTTACCTGTTCCAGATACCCCTGATAGTTCCGCCGCGTCTCACCCAACGAATCCCCCCCGAACTTCTCCAGGAAAGCCTGCGCCAGCACCAGCGCCACCATCGCCTCGCCGATCACTCCCGCCGCCGGCACCACCGCCACATCCGACCTTTCATATGCCGCCAGTGCCGGCTCTTTGGTCGCCAGGTCTGCCGATTCCAGCGGCCTACGCAGCGTCGAAATCGGCTTCAGAAGCCCGCGAACCAGCACGTCCTGCCCGTTGGTGATGCCGCCTTCCAAACCCCCGGCGCGATTCGCCCCGCGCGTAAACCGATGCTCCCCGCGATCGTAATGAATCGTGTCCTGTACTTTCGATCCGAAACTAGCCGCGCCCTCGGCCGCAAATCCCACCTCGACGCCCTTCACCGCCTGCATCGAGACGATCGCCTGCGCCAGCCGCCCGTCCAGGCGCGTATCCCAGGCGATGTGCGATCCCAGCCCGACCGGCACGCCGTGCGCCACCACTTCGAAAACGCCGCCCACCGTATCGCCGGTGCGATAGGCCTCGTCCACCACTTCCTTCATGCGGGCTTCGGTCCCGGCATCGACACAGCCCAACAGAACCTCGTCGCACTGGCTCAGGGCGACCAGTTCCTCCCACGCCGCCGCGCGCTCCAGCCGAACCGGACCGACCGCGACCACGTGGCTCAGCACCTCGATGCCGAACTGCCCCAGGAACGCCTTCGCCATCGCGCCCACGGCCACCCGCGCCGTAGTTTCCCGCGCGCTGGCGCGTTCCAGAACATAGCGCGCGTCGTGAAATCCGTACTTGATCGAACCTGCCAGGTCGGCGTGACCGGGACGCGGGCGCGTCACCGGCTTGCGCTTGTCCTCAGCGCCGTCGATATCTTCCACCGGCAGGGCTTCCGTCCAGTTGGCCCAGTCCTTGTTGCGGATGACGATCGCCACCGGCGACCCGATGGTGGACGAATGCCGCACACCCGCCACGATTTCGGCGCGGTCGGTCTCGATCTTCATCCGCCCGCCGCGGCCGTAGCCCTGCTGGCGGCGCCACAACTCGCGATTGACGGCTTCAACGGAAATGGGTATGCCGGCAGGAAGTCCAGTGAGGGTCGCTACCAGGCATTCTCCGTGGGACTCTCCGGCGGTCTCAAAACGCAGCATCCGGGAAGAATTTTCTATCGTAGCAGAATCGCCAAACCAGCCGTGTCCAGGATACGCTGGCGCCGGAGCAGGAATCCTCCTAAGATCTGTGGGACAGTGGGACAGACGACCGCCTTTGGTCGTCTGCCAACTCCGGTTGTCTTATGAGCTATCCATATCTTGCCATGGCTCTCCTCTTCGGCTGCGCCGCCGTGCGGGCCGATGATCTCGTGCTCGCCAAGGTTGCCGCGCGAACCCATGCGATCGTTTATGAATTGCCGGGCGTCCCGCAGCCTATAGCGGAGACGCTCGCCGACGCGCTGAAGCAGCGATTCCCGCAGGCCGAAGTGATCGACGGCCTGACCGCCGGCGAAACTGAACTCCGCCAAAAACTCGCCAAGACCTTCGTCCTCATCACAGTCCTCGACGGCCACTCCCGCATTCTGCCTTTAGCGGCGCAATTCCTGCCGCTGAAAATCGAAAACGGAACGCTCCGCTGGGGCGACTTCTCCGCGCCCACCAAGAATCTTCGCCTCGATTTCGTCGGCCGAAATCCCTATGGCGCCGGATCTGCCATCGTAAGCGCCATCGATTCGCTCACTCTCCTTTCGACCAACGACGACGGCCAGTACTCCTACTGTATCCGGAACACCGGCGGCGTCCTGCGCAAGGGATTTTACGATGAGGACTTCACCCCCACCCCGCACGGCCGACTGCCGCTTGCCGATGCCCGCGGCGACCTCACCAGTTTCTTCGCAACACTGGAGCGGATCCATCCCGATCCGTTCGCCCGCGTCACCGAACAGGACTACCGGCGCATGAAAGACCAGTCCTCTGCCGACCTTCAGTCCCGCGCGGACAAAGACGGGCAAGTCTCCATCGAAGATCTTGCCTGGATCGTCCGCTATGGCGCCGCTTTCATACGGGATGGCCACACCGAATGCACCTGGCCCGCGCGTCCCTATCAGGAACCCATCGACCACAGCCGCTTCCCGCCCTTCCGCTTGGAATTTGAAAGCGGCCATTTCTATATCACCGGGGCAATAGATCGCGCCCTGATCGCGTCGGAACTGGTCGCCGTCAACGGCACTCCCACGGCGGAATTTCTGCGGCCCATCCTCGACCGGATCTCCGGCGAAACCCTCACCTGGAGAGCTACTCGGCTTGCCGGCAGCCAGGATTTCTGGATGTGGTTCAGCAATCTCTTCGGCCGGACAGAAGGCTGCTGCAAACTGCGTGTTCGCTATGCCGAAGGGGTCGAAAGCGAGCACGCCGTCGAGCCCATAAGCATCGCCGAATACGGCAAAATTCAAATCAGCGCCGGACGCAAGGTCCCCACACACAACGCTACCCAGGTGCAGTTTTTCGATTCCGGAAAAGTGGCGCAGGTTATCTATCCGGCGTTCCAATTCAACAACGCGGAAACCCGCAAAATCGGGGATATCTTCGGGCAAATTCGCGAGCAGAAGAGCGACGACGTCATCATCGACCTCCGCGGCAATGGCGGCGGTGAGCCGTTTATGGGGAGTCTGATTTTCTCCTACCTCTCGTCGCAATCAGCCCCGCAGTTCACCGCCGGCGGCATGGTCAAAATCTCCCCGGAAGCCATGCGCGAGCTCATCGGAGGAATGCCGCTGCATGAAGGGCAACTCTTGAAGGCAACCGACCCAGAGGCCCTCGCCAGGGAACTTTCCAGCGCCTTCGCCGCCGTGACGCAGATTCCGAAACAGCCCTACCTGTTCGGCGGCCGCGCCTGGCTACTGGTGGACCATCGAACTTTCTCCGCCGCCAACATCTTCAGCGAGGCCTTTCACGACCAGGGCATCGGCAAGATCCTTGGCTATGAAACCGCCGAGCCGGCCAACATCGGCGGAGGGATCGTCCTTTCGTTCACGCTCAAGCACAGCGGCATACCCTACCGCCTGTCCGCATCGCAGAATTTTATATCGCGGCCGGCTCCCGGAACGGTCGACCACGGAGTCGTGCCCGACATCGTCTTCGACCGGAAAACACTCGCCCCGTTTCACGACGATCCCGACCCCGAGCTGGCGTTCACCCTGGATTACATCCGCAAGCACCGGTAGCACCCGATTTTTCCCGATTCCTCGCCGGCGGCGCAACGCCGTTGTCATACAGTTTTTCCTTGCCCGCGAAGCCGTTTCGTCGGACACTGAAAGTTTAAAGTACACCCAAGGGAGAAACATCGAAGTTGGAACGAAATGGCCGCAAAGGCTCTTTGATTATCGAGCCGACCGAACGATGGACCACCGAACGCGCCAGCGACCTGTACGACGTGGCAAGCTGGGGCAAAGGCTATTTCTCGGTCGGCGAGAACGGGCACGTCCGCGTGCACCCCGAGAAAGACCCGGCGCGGTCCATCGACCTCAAGGAACTGGTCGACACGCTGGTGCTTCGCGGCATCAATTTACCCATCCTGGTGCGCTTCGCCGACATCCTGAAACATCGGCTGGGCGAGATTCACAGCGCGTTCCAGACGGCGATCAACGAGCACAAATACCAGGGCGGCTATTGCTGCGTCTACCCCATCAAAGTTAACCAGCAGCGCCAGGTGGTGGAAGAAGTTTTGGAATTCGGCAAGCCCTACAAATTCGGCCTGGAAGCCGGATCGAAGCCGGAATTGCTGGCCGTGATGTCGCTGGCCGACAACGACACCCCCATCATCTGCAACGGCTTTAAAGACGACGAATACATCGAGATGGCGATGCTGGCGCAGAAAGTCGGGCGCAAGATTATCCCCGTCGTCGAAAAATATACCGAGCTGCACCTGATTTTGAAGTACAGCGAGCGGGTAGGCGTGCGGCCGAATATCGGGCTGCGCGTCAAGCTGGCCAGCCGCGGCTCGGGACGCTGGAAGTCGTCGGGCGGCTACCGGTCGAAATTTGGACTGTCGGCCACCGAAGCCATGCGCGCGCTGCAGGAACTGAAGGTCTTGGGAATGGCCGATTGCCTGAACCTGCTGCATTTCCACCTAGGCAGCCAGATCACCAACATTCGGCAGATCAAGGGCGCGGTGAACGAATCGGTCCGCGTCTATGTCGATCTGGCGCGCGCCGGCGCCGGGCTCCGCTATCTGGATGTCGGCGGCGGGCTGGGCATC
>Ga0335073_10005448_pt1 | contig 17863 bp, 11 predicted proteins | sample Lox_Sample_22_FD_207093 | JGI IMG/M metagenome (GOLD analysis project Ga0335073, IMG submission 207093) | Soil microbial communities from Loxahatchee National Wildlife Refuge, Florida, United States - Lox_Sample_2.2 | ecosystem: Environmental > Terrestrial > Soil > Wetlands | place: USA...
ATTACGAGCCACCGTCGCTGCTCTTCTACGGCGCCCCATTAGCCTGCGTGTTGGTCACATCTACCAACCTCTCCGGCTCGGTACGATTCGCAACGCGCAAATACAGAACCGTGGCCTTGGAGTTTGTCCGCGACAACCCCAGCTGGTCTATTGCTCTCGTCTTCAGCACAATCATCCTGCCGTTTGCACGCGTCTGGCTACTAGCCCTGGTGCCGCTCGGATGGCAGTACATCCGCGAGCGGCACCGCGAGGCTGTGGAAGCCATCGCCGCAGAGGCAGATGACAGCTGCGCGCGGGCGTCCGAGGCGGCCGCCACCGCACGCGAGGACGCTGAGGCGGCTGAGGAGGACGCGCGGCAGGCGCGCGAGATAGCTGCAACTGCGGCGCGCGACGGCCGCATGGCGATGTCGCTGCGGGCCACCGACTTCTTCGACCAGTCGTCGCAGGCGTGGGTGCCGCTGCAGAAGGTGGTCGAGGCGGCGCGCTCGGCGACGGAGGAGGCGCGCAATGCCACGTTCAGCGCGGAGGAACTAGAGGACATGGCTGGTGGGGATGATGACGAGGACAGCGAAGGTGAAAGTGAAGGGGCCATGTATGCGACCAGTGCGGTGGAGAGGAAGGTGGCAATCATTCAGCGGAAGCTTGGAGAACTGCTTAACGCGACGGAAAAGGCTGAGAGCGTGGCCGAGAACGCGCAGTCCCGGACAATGGATTGTGCGGAGGCCCAGAGGCGGGTGGATGTCATGCGAAGCGCTGAGCAGGAAAATGCCAAAAATGCCGTTTCCGCATCGGAGAAGGCTTCAGCCGCAGCCATTGAGGCAACTGCCGCTGCGAGGCTTGCGCAGGAGCAGGCTCATCGGGCTCGGAGGTGCGCTACCGTCGCCAAAGCGGAAGTTCGTGATGGGGACGTCGACAAGGCCAAGAGCTCTGTCGTGATGTCGACCGAGGCGGTTGAGGCGGCCAGAAATCACACGAGGTCGGCGCAGAATGCGAGGAGCAATGCGAGAACGCAACTTGAAATTGTTGTTGCAGGCTACGATAGAGTAACGGACCGGGTGAGCGCCGAATCCTCTTAGATTGAAGCCCATCCAACGCGACCGGTCTGTCTCTTTGGTCCTGTTATTAGGGGCCACCAAATATAACCAGGATTCTTGAACAGAAAATAACTAAGAAGCAAGAATACGTCTAGCTAAGTTTGGCAAGTGACAGCTCCCATCGATTTCGGCGGCAGAGACCGCCGATTTTGTAGGGCATTGTCACTGGGTGTGAGTCTATACAGTGCAACAAGTATCTACCCAGAAGTATTTCAGTCCGTCACTAGTTGCTCGTTCTCCACAGAACCGAAGTTTTTGATAGCCAGCCTTGCTCTGGCCCGTGCCCTCCACCAAGTCTTTGAAGGGGACTCCTTCGGCATCTGATCTCTAAAAGACGCATTATTATTCATAGATATTACATGGCTTAAAGAGGAAGATTCGCTGGATCGTACATCGGAGGAGGTGCACGATAGCAGGCTTCAGAGTGTTTCCGCAATCGAGTCGGTACAAGGGCTACCTTGGCCGGAATCAAGGCAAATTAGGGTAGGTAGAGCTCATACTAAGCGCCGCATGGGGTGCGCGGAAACTAAATTCGGTTGCACGAAAAACCGTAAGCCGATCGTGGTGATAGTGATGGAGGAATGAGGTGAGGAACAATTGCTTGGATAACAATAAACGAGGCCGCGCTAGGTACAAAAAGAGAAAGCACGTGGATGACCATAGGATCTGGCCAGTTGCCACGCCACAGTCCACATACAACATAAAAAAAAGCATCTGCTCGCTGCACACTTAACCCTCAGGGGGAAATGACTGAAGAAACGGTGCCATATTTTGGCTGGTTGTTCTTCCACCTTCCTCCATTGTTGATTGATCAAGCTCCTTCCGTATTTCAGTTTATCAAAGAGAATACTGGATCGCTCCTTCAAGAAGTGGTCTTCTGGAGCATCCAAGACGACACTGGACGTTGTGGAAGTTTGCTAGGCAAACTGAGGCTAGAGTAGTCTACATCAGCTCTTTCAAGGGTAGATTCGTTACTCTGCTAAGAGGAGGCCAAATACACCACTTTCCTGTGACATTGAGCTTCGTAGAAAAGACTTGTAAGGTCGACTCAGCTCATCAAACTAACCGAAGCTGTACGTGCGTAAGGTAGACAAGAAAGCGCACATACGGAGACTAGTAGAACGGAAGGGTCTTAGAATGGTCCCATTGTCGCCACTTTCGTTATCCGGCGTCGGGAGGAGTGCCTTCCAAAGGTAATATACTTCGGAGTCAAGAAACATTACAATGTTTACCTATGTGATAGTGTTAGGCCCTGAAGCGCGCTCCTTCATATACGACAGATCTTGCGTTGAAGTCGTGAAGTTGGGAGCCAATTGGGATGCTGCGTTGAGAGGTGGCGCTCCTGCTTTGAGCTGCAGAAATATGATGGCTCCAACATCGCCTGCCGCAATGTGGTTGTGTATTCAAGAACGTAGTCCATGAGTATATCATGCACTGTAAAACAGGATCCATGACTGCTGCGCACGTAAACGGCAAGATACAACCTAGTATGAGAAGACCAAGTCGTAGCTGCCAGTCTCTGTGGAGGTTACCTCTAGTCTTCTTGGACATGCCAGAGGGTGTGGTGAGCCGAAGAGTAAAGAAAAATGTTCTGAGGTGTCGTTTTCAAAAGGATACCTGCCCTACATATGTGCGGCCAACGCTTCTTCACTTCTGCTTCTTCATCTGCTTGTTTCGCTGTGATGACATTCTTAGCTCCGGCTAGAACGTGTAGCAGCTTCGCGAGGTGAACGTGTACAAAACTTCTATTCTTCGCATCCAGATCGTACTAGACAAGGTACCACATTCTCACTTCCTCCTACCTCTTGACAACGCAAAGGCATCAGAACCATTCTCTTTGCACGCTGTTATTTGTCTGCCACGTGTAGAACAGCCCGCGGGACTTTGCTATCCGAACATGGCAAACAAGAAGAACAAAGCTCAAGCGAAACGAAGTGCGAAGAGAGCTATAAACAAATCCCAGAATCATCTAGAGAAGGAAGAGTTCGAAGATGATCATGGTATCACAACACTCGAGACGAATACAGAACCCTCCATGCAAGACTACTCCGAAGCAGCACAATTCCAGAGTGGAATTGAAGGATCTGGTCCACGAAAGCTTACACCTATTCTCCCATTCAATCCTGATTCCGAAAATCAGGGCGAAGCTGCATGGAGGAACGGAGGAAAACCTGCAATGTTCTATCAATTTCCTCGAAATTTTGATCCGATGACTTTTGACGACCCGAATTCTAAATTCAATCGACTGCATGGAATTGCTTTGCAAACGAAGACTTACATCACTTTCCGGAAAGACCAAGACGTCGCTATATACGGCACGCGAGAGGATACTGAGAAAGCTGCGATTCTCATCGATGCCTGGGTGGAAGAGTATGATCTCCCAAAGCTTAACGCATCTGCACAATGGGCTAAGGTTCATTCACCTACGCCTGAATCACAAGCTAGACTACACAAGGCGATCGAAAAAGAGATGAAACGGAATGCGTGGCGCCAACCACCTAATGTGAATTCGAAATACAGGTTTCAGGTATGTGAAAACAAGAGCTGCCTTCTGCCCAGAGATAACTGAACCGATGCCTACAAGTACCGTATATGTTGGACACGCGCCAACTGGAGTCTTGAAGGCTACCTCGGCCACAATCTTGAGGCTCTAGATTCAATCCGTATGGATTGTCGATGCCATATAGTGTTTGTTCGAGATGCAAACCCACCATTCTTTGTACTGCTTGGGAATGATGAGGAAAAGATGAAGAGAGCTGTACAACGGATGCAAAATATCGATTCTCAGGTACTCGCTCGCCGCCTCACTCCCTATACGTTCTATCTCGTCAAACCCTTTCCAATCGACCAACTGCGAAACACCATTCAGGGTTTCCGATACTCAGAACCGATACCTCTAGAGAGAAATGAGAAAGGCAAAGAGCCGGGTATCACGATGATTCTTAGTGGCCAACTCCTGAGCAAGGATGAGAGGGCTGTTTATAATCGCTTCGTGTGGTCTCTGGCCGACATTGAGCCAGGAACTGTGCTGATTGGTAATCATTGTACGCTGAGGATCAACGCGATGTACGCCAATCTCTGGACTGAGATAATTCTCGACAAACTGAAGTACTTCAACGGTTTCCTTCAAATGAGAGTCAGGATTGGGACCGCCATCTTCACAAAGTATCGTAATTCTCAAGGCGACGAGTCTCGGCTTGAAAGGTTCAAAGAAGATTTGGAGGATCGTAACAGGGAGGACAGCCAGCTAACATCCCACTTCAGCGAAGAGTTGGGTAATGAAAGAATGGAGTCTAGTATATTGGCAAGGTTTCTCGCTGCCAATGACATTTTCTGTGCTCCTAACACATCTTTCTTCGGCAGCTTCACCATTCCGCACTTTCACAAGGGGCCTTATGAGTACCGCCTGGAAGTTGAACTTAAAGCGAACGGAACCGACAGCGACATTGTCATGCAGAAATGGTACCGGCTGGAGCCAAACGAAAGTTCCTTCACCAACGTCATGGATATTAACTTTCTAGACCTCCAACGACCAAGCAGCTCTTACAACCTCGCGATCACACGGTGCCATTCTCTACTCGACAGAGACCAAGAGCAAATTCTACCGGGCCCCTACCGAAACTTCGCCAACGATATCAAGCTGAACTGTGAACGTGCTCTAGACCCACGAGTCGCCCAGCGATTCATCCTGTTTCCCGTATCAGATGTCAACACGAACGTGCCCAAGATCCCGATCAAAGACATGCAGCAGAAACGATCGTGGCGCTTCACAGTCAAAGATTCGTCGTACGTTGTGGAGGTCTCGGCGATTCAGAACATCGAGTTCAGCTACAGCCCTTTCAAGGTCTCGGCGCGAGAGCAGCGTTGGGCGGTACAGCTTTGGCATCCACAGTGGGACGTCACTCTTGGGGAGAATTCGAGACTTGGCATTGGAGACTGTGCGACGTGGGAGGCGAAGGAGTGGTGTTTCTTTCCGCCTAGGGGTATGGACGAGATGAGGGATATGGAGGGCTTGGCTTATGAGAAAGGGTCTGGTTGGATGGAGCTGCTGAGGGTGCTCGCTCTTGTCGAGGGCGTTATCATGGGAGACGGCCTTAGAAACTTGACGCTGGAACTGGGTAGGGTGACTCTGCGTGATCGCAAAGATGACGCGTATAAGGATTCGGAGGATGATGGGTCGGAAAAGGAGCTCTGACAGCGGAGAGGGTAATAACAGGCTCGTGAGATTCGTGGTGAGTGTCAGTAAGGTATAGGTCATGAGGCGGTACCAACAGAATTAGCCCTAGGGATTTTGTTAATTGTATGACCTTCAACACCATGGCTTAATTTTGGCTGAATCTCAGAACCGTCATGGTCATCAACACGGGAGCGCGCATGCAAGCCAGTATATACGTGTATACTTGAACTTGGCCACATATTGTATCGCAAATCATTAAATTTTACTTCCATGAACATCAAATTCTTGACCCATCATTCATCCCTTCCATAATCGCACGGGAAAAATAAATGGTGGGAGTGAGGGAGCGAATATCTGCTCATGAGGCCGTTTGCGGACTATTCCCAAAAGGGTAATTTAGAGAGTCGAGGATTTCCGGCGCGTCCTGTGAGAGATCGCTCTTCTCTTCAGTATATATTTAGAATTTTTATTCCCATATTTCAGAACAACTAGCCTTGCGGCGCTGATGGTATGGCTTAGTGGACCTGAAGGGGGCTGGACTCTGGACTGTGTTACCTAGGCCTCTATACCTCCAAGACCGTGGGTTCGATTCCCGACGTGGACACGTTCCTAGAGTTGTTTGGCACAAAAAAGAATGTTCGAGTTCTTTCTCATAACCCACCTACCGTGTAAACCGACCCGTCCAGGGACGGGCGTTGCAGTGGTTGGGTTAAGAGTTTTGCTGAAGAAAAGAAGTTGAAGTCATCGACGATATATTTTTGTAAGATGAATATGGGTCGCTGATGGATACTCGCTATGATCGTCTGATCTGCAGCTGAAGAGGAGCTCTCAATTTTCTGCGGTACAGCACTTTTTAGATTCCTATATACCTTAGAGTCTATGTCATACGCACACCTACTGGCCTTCTACGAGCACTCTTGTCCAGTCATATTTGCGCCACTGCTTCCGGAAAGTAGCAACTCTCGGATCCTGCCTGTGCCAACGGCCCTGCCTCTTCACAACGTCTGGCATGACATCAAGCATGCCACCGATGATCTCCCTTGCGAACAAATCTCCTTTCGGCCATTTCCTCTCGTCCTCAACGACGTGCCCGAGCCCACCATCAAGGGTGAACCACACATGGAAGTAAGGAACTTCCTTCGCAATACTGCGCCTAAAAGCCGAGCGACCCACCTCCAGCGCCTTCTTTCCGGTATCGATGATCTTTTTATGTTGACTCCACTCCTCATCCGCGCTTAACATGGCCTCCCGAAAGAACTGCGAGACGGTATCGGCATACTTGAGAGGAATGGGGACCGCTACCATGGCGGCGTGCATGCGGCGTGAGGACGAAGCCGCGTTCTCATAGAAGATGACCGAGCGGTTGTGCGCGTGGTACATGCGTGTCAGCGCCTTCATGAAGTTGCGCAGCTCCTCCCACTCGTCGTCATCGGCTTCGAGTAGGTTCGCGTGGTGCGCAATGGGCGCGATCACGGCCCCTCCTGTCGAGATCTCCGGCTCCGTCGCCAGCGTCAGGTACACGCGTGTGCCGAGGGACACAATAGGTGCGGCGGGCAGTGCGTCGGCGCCTGCGCGGTCTTCGTGGTGACACAGTGGGCAGTTCTCTAAGATGCGCTCCATCTTCTGGAATTCGTTGATCGCCACGTTGTGTAGGTTGATATCTGACTTAGCGACGTACTTAGCAAGCTTCGAGGCGTTCTCGTCCATGTAATCAAGGTCGTTTGTGAATTTGCTGTCCTTTGCGATGCGCTCAGCCAGCGCAAGGCCTTCTGTGCGTTGACCACCTTTGGTTCGGCGTTCATGTCGAACCATGTCCTCGAGAGACATTTCATCGTTCTCTTCGACCAAGCCGCGCTCTCGTCCGCGCTTATTGTCGATGGACTTCACTTCGCCCTTACGTCCAGATGTCAGCATGCGATTCTCCATTGCATTAAGAACGACGAATTCTGGATCACGTGAGTTGGCAGCAGTTGCCATTGCTTCGTTGTATTCTGCTTCGAGTTTGGCGGCTTCGGGTGCATTGCGCAACTTAGCCTTCATCATTTGCGCCTTGAGTTTGTTAAGCGCTGTCTGATCAAGCGCTACTGTCTTCGTGAGTGGAGGTAATTCTTCCATTACTCCCTCTCGAACCGGTGGATCCGGAGTTGGTGACCTTGGAGCACGTTGCAGGCCAGCAAGAATTCTCCGCTCTTCAAAGAGATCGCCCGAAGGTTTCGTCTTGCCAACGTATTCTTTGCCATATGCTTTCCGACGATCCAATTCAATCTCTTCTTCACGTGCCTCGTCATATTCTCGTAAATCGCCGTACGTCTCGGACGCTATCTCTTCGACCGACCTGCCTGTCTCTCTGGCTCTCCTGTAGACACCTTTGAGCTTGGTCATCCGCCAAGAAGATCCGGAATCCCCGAACTCATAGCTGACCTCATGGCATGAAGACTCATCTTTGACTTCTTGATTTGCACGTTCTTCTTCACCAAGTTCCTTCAGCAAAGTGTCTATTTCATTCTTATGCCTCTTCTTCTCTGGTTCGCTTGTGGTGCCTATGACAAATTTCGACTTCTCCTCTTCTCTCCGCCTTGACGGTACGTAATCCAGATCCAGCTCCGACGGTGCAACCATCCAAGCATCACGCTTCAAGCTCTTTTCAGCGACCTCTTCGAGCTGCTCATCAAGCGTCTCGTCGTTGTGAGGATAATCCATGGCCTCTGGCTGTTCATAGTCATCGGAGTCTGGAGAAGCCCTAGCACGCCTTGATTCGTGGTGGTGGTCATGTCGCGATGACCTGTGATGTCTCCTGTGGTCATCTCTATCGCTTCTTCGCTTCTTGTGCCGATCTGGGTCTCGTTCTCTGTAGCGATCTCTATCTCTACTGCGGCTTCGATGGCGTTTACGGGAAGAATGCTTCACCTCCTTTTCTTTGTCAGCAGCAAGCTGGCGTTCGAATTGCTCGAGAGACGAAGCCATGAGGAAGATGTTTGTAGATTCGCATGAAAGTCAGGTCAGAATAGTAAATTGATGCCAAGGCCGAAGGCGGTCGGCGCAAGCGTGAATCGTAACTCGTCGCGCGTCTCGTCTTCCCCCGTTGCGACAGCGAAACTACGGATCGCAATAAACATTGTTTTATCCCAGCTTCGCATAACCCACAATAATTCGACCTGATATGAAGCTGTCCCTATCACTGCGCCATCAGCATGCATCTCGTCAAGCCAGGTTGGCTGGTTCACGCAGGTATGCCGACGCTTTCGTCCCTTCTTTCCGCTGCGAAACCGACCACTGACTGCGCTACTACAGGTGAACTCAGAGACCACGAAGTTTACAGCTGTCACGTATCCCCGGATGGCCAGAGGCTTGTTACAGCTGCTGGAGGTTTGTACACCGTCATATCTGGCAAAGGCGTAGAGAAACGGCTAACATCTTTCCCTCAGATGCTCACGTTCGAATCTGGTCCACAGAAGCCATTAAACGGTCTGCCGACCCTGATTACACAAAACCCAAACAGCTTGCCGCTATAAGCACGCATTCCGGCACTATTCACTGTGTACGCTTTTCGAACAATAACAAGTACCTGGCTTCTGGCGCAGATGACAAAATTGTATGCATCTACGGCCTGGACCCAAACCCTCCCGCTCACGCCCACACCTTCGGCTCCAACGAACCCCCTCCGGTAGAGAACTGGCGAGTTCTCCGTCGTCTCATAGGCCATGATAACGATGTTCAGGATCTGGGATGGTCGTATGACTCGTCCATACTAGTGTCGGTTGGCTTGGATTCGAAGGTGGTGGTTTGGTCGGGACACACATTCGAGAAGCTCAAGACGCTTTCACATCATCAGAGTCATGTCAAAGGCATTACCTTCGATCCGGCCAACAAGTATTTCGCCACTGCGAGCGACGACCGCTCCATCAAGATATTCCGATTTACCTCCCCCGCACCAAATGCTACCGCACACGATCAGGCTAACAACTTCATGCTCGAAACCAACATCGTCGCTCCCTTCATGTCTTCCCCTTTAACTACATACTTCCGACGTTGCTCCTGGTCTCCTGACGGCAACCATATTGCTGCTGCCAACGCAGTCAACGGTCCGGTCAGTTCTGTTGCAATCATCAACCGCGGTAGCTGGGACAGCGACATCAACTTGATTGGCCATGAAGGCCCTGTAGAAGTTTGCGCATTTTCACCGCGTATGTTCTATCGGGAGCCGCTAGGGCCGCAACATCTGGATGCTCATGGTCATCCGAACATTGCTTCTGTGACGGTGATCGCTTGTGCCGGACAAGACAAGACTCTCAGCGTCTGGAATACTAGTTTTGCCCGTCCATTCGTTGTCACTCAAGAATTATCTACCAAATCCATTTCTGATCTTGCTTGGTCTCCGGATGGCGAGACCTTGTATCTTACCAGCCTGGACGGCGGCATCCTGACGTGCGTGTTCGAAGAGGGAGAACTTGGTTACCCAGCGCCGCTTCAAGAGAACGAGAAAGCCCTGACCAAGTACGGTGCTGGTCGTAAGGCAGGTATCATCGAAGGTGTTGACGCACTGCTCCTCGAAGAGAGTAGCAAAGCTGGAGAACTGAAGGGAGTTGAAGGCCGCATGGGCGAACTGATGGGCGATGGAAATGCTCATCCAGCTCCTACTGTCAATGGCAATTCCGCACCAAACGGCACAGCATCCGCCACGAATGGCAACATGCAGACGAATGGACATACAGAACCTCCTGTCGATCCTCAGAAGGCTCGTCAAGAGCAGAAAGTTCAAGAGTTGAAATCTCGAGTGGAGATTGTGAATGGGAAAAAGCGAATTAAGCCGCTTCTGATCAGTTCGTCGTCTAACGTCACCGAGACCTCCAACATCCCACAACCACAACTCCTCTCCTCATCCGCAGCTGGCACCCGTGGCGGCACAGGACCTGCAGATCTTCAACCTACATCCATTCTTGACCTCTCAAAACCCTACGATGGTCTTCCGAAAGGAGGACTAGCGAGCTTGATCATCGGCACGAAACGCAAATACGCTGAGATCTCTGGCGATCCCGAGCGACGCATTGAGAAGCGCCTGGGCACGGCGGTCAAAGACGGCGCCGCGCCCGTGGTTATGAACACGGCCGATGGGCTCGTACCTCCAGCATTGGCCGATCGCAAAGAGACCGAGACGCCAGAGGTTCTACGACCGGCGATGATCCAACCGCACATGTCCGTCAGCAGCGTGCGACTAGCCACGCCCGTAGTGCGAAGCGTGATCGTGCGGCAGCGCGACGCCGGCGCGCTCGATCCCAAAGAGGCGTCCGCAGCGTCGACCAGCGGCGCGGCGCCACCGACGGGCTCCGCTGCCGAAGACACGATCATGCTGGAGGCGCGCAACGCCTCCGGCGCGTCGCGGACCGGCCGCGCGGGCGACCGCGATCCCACCCGCGTCAACTGCACGCGCCATGGCCAGTCGCTGTGGCAGGACTACCTGCCCAAGGCGGCGCTGCTGCTGACGGGCAACGCGAACTTCTGGGCCGCGGGCTGCGAGGACGGCTCGCTGTATCTGTGGACGCCGGCGGGGCGGCGCATGGCGCCCGCCATCCTGCTGAGCTCGACGCCCGTCATCATGGACTGCCGCGGCAGCTACCTGATGGTGCTGACGGCGGTCGGCTACCTGCACGTGTGGGACGTGAAGGCGCTTCGCGCGCTGCACGAGCCGGTGTCGGTGGCGGCGGTGCTGGACGCGGCGAGCGCGCTGCAGGGCGCACAGCTGACGCCGGGGCCGAGCATCGTGTTCGCGCGGCTGAACAGCCGCGGCGCCGTCGTCGTCGCCATGTCCAACGGCGACGGCTGGACCTACAGCCTCGACATGCGCTGTTGGATGCGCATCTCCGAGCAGTGGTGGGCCGTCGGCTCGCAGTACTGGAGCACCACCGACTCCTCTGTCAACGTGCTCGGCTCCTCCGCCACCGGCAAGGGCGCGAAGGACGCTGACCGCGTCGACGAGGTTGCGCCCGAGAATATCTCCGCCGGCATCATTCCGCTGCTCGAGCGTAACACCACCATGCATGCGCTGGTCCGCGGCCGCGCTTTCTTCCTGCAGAGGCTCATCAAGGCCCTGCTCGTGGCTGAAGGCTTCGAGGGCTTCGAAGCCAACGTGTCCATCGCGCACTTGGAGAATCGCGTGGCCGCTGCCATGGAGCTTGGTGCCCGTGAGGATTTCAAGGTGTACCTGCTGATGTATGCTAAGCGACTCGGGGCTGAGGGCTTGAAGAGTAAGATCGAAGAGCTTCTTAGAACATTGGTTGGGAAGTTGTTCACGGAGGAAGGAGACGAAGACGTTGACGTAGATGGTGAAGGCGACCAGAATGCGAAAGGGGTGAGACGTAACGGTGGTTCATGGTTCGATCCTAGCGACAAGATTTGCGGCTGGCCGAGGATGGAGCTGCTGAAGGAAGTTATCCTTGTCTTGGGTGAGCGCTGCAGTGACACAAAGTCCTTACAGAACAATGGGGCTAACCGGTTGATTGTAGGCAAGCATCGTGATCTTCAGCGGTCGACAGTACCGTATGCAAAGCTACTGGGGATTTTCGATGAGCAGAAACAGATCCAGAACGGCGAAGATGGAATTATGACTGACGGTTAGCCGAGCGACATATCAGAACTTTTCTATTTTGAGCACTAGGAAATGGCTGCCAAGCCACGAATTTCGAAAATCAGCTTCATATCTAATCATCTCCAGCTGCTGGGATTCTTATAAGACACCCACAGATCGCGACTTTTGGAGCAGCAGAATCTCACCCATCTGCCGATGTATTTGAAGCCGTTCACTCTGATCCACAGAACAAGCATGGATCATACAGCTTTCAAAGAAGGGAAGATCAGAGCGCTCGGGCAAAACCATTGCGCATCATAGGCTCATTGGTGGATGAAAAAGACGTTTCAAGCTAAGAAGGTGAAAGTGTGTCGAAGATGGACCAGGGCATCAACATGGGCTTTCTCAGCTTTCCAAACCATTTGGGCAGCGACCATTCTGACGAAAAGTGTCTGGATGACCATGGATGGATGGCCAAATTTGGAGGGAGGATTGTATTTTCCGTGAGTGGCCTACTTGGATGGAGAAAGGTCGCGAGCTCATGCACCATAGCACAATGTGAAAGAATTGTCACGATAGTTGAAACATGATGCAAAACAGAACTATGATTATTTTCTTCCAGCCTTTCCTCTTCCTCTGCAAAGTCAAAACCGACAGAACCTAGGAAACACTTCTATTCTCGCATGATTATTGCCGTAACGACAAACGCGAGTACAACGAATGTCAAGACTCTTTCACACAGCAACTGCACCTCATAATTCGTCAACCTCCTGTCCCTTCCCCTCATCAGCAACCATTGTCACTCCCATCCCATCGCACTGTGTATGTTAGGTTTGCATCAATTACAAAACACTTGGTCAATCTGCTTGAAACTGATAGCAGCTGTACTTGGTATAAGCGCTTGCACATGCAAAGGGTATCAATCACGCCGTCGTGGTCGGGCGAAGTCGCGCTCTTCCCGTAATGATGCTTTTCAACCGCGGTCGAGATGGCGTCATCACTCGAAGTCCGCACAGTAACTGAACCCTCGGAACTCTTCTTGCATCGCCTGAGAAAGCACTGCAGACTAGTTAGAAATTTGCAAAATCGTCAATGTCATCAAGGTCATTACCTGACTGCACGGGTGTGAGCACCGGCGTCACGCTCGTGAATTCCTGGTCGAAGTTGCTCGTGTCGGTTGGCGACTTGATCTGCGGGATGAAAGGCGCTGGAATTCTCTTGTAGTACACGTCCTCCCAGTTGATGTTGCGGAAGAAAGGTTGAGACATGACTTCCTGAGCGTCGGTTGGACCAGAGCCCAGGCGGAGCTCTGGCTCGCGGGTGAGTAGCTTTTGCAGAATGGAAACGGAATCACGAGGCATGTGGATTGGGTAGAGGGGTTCGTCGGCCAGGATGGCGTCGTAGATTTCGTCTTCGTCTTCACCGCGGAAGGGCGATTGTTGGAGAAGCATTTGGTAGATGAGCACACCGAAGGCCCACCAATCGACAGCGCGTCCGTATTTCTTGTCCAGTAAGATCTAGAATGGCGGTTAGCAGAGAAGCAATCAAAGATTAGAAGGGTTAGCTTACCTCGGGCGCCATGAATTCAGGCGTTCCGCAAAACGTGCTTGTGGTTGATCCATACCACATATCTTCTTTGCAGAGACCGTAGTCGGCAATCTTGATGTGTCCGTCAAGAGTAAGGAGGATGTTGTCGAGCTTAAGATCGCGATAGATGACGCCGTTCTCGTGGAAGTATTTCAATGCCAGGCATACCTCTGCAGCGTAGAATTGGGCACGCTTCGTTCCAAATTGACCGCGTTGAATGTGCAACATCAAGTCACCACCGCTAATGTACTCCATGACAAAGTAGATCCTAGTCTCCGTCTGGAAGCAGGCGTGCAGGTTCAGCAGGAATGGGTGTCGTTCCTTGTTCGCTATGAGGAACACGCGCTTTTCGGACCGAGTGCTCTCCACTTCATCATTCTCAATGATGAACTCCTTCTTCAGCACCTTGATAGCATACAACTTCTTCGTTGCCTTTGTCTCAGCCAGCATGACTTTGCCGAAGTTACCTTTGCCGAGTACAGCAAGGAAGTTGAAGTGGTCGAGACCAATACGGCGGCCGGTTCCTTGTGTGCTTGCTGAGGGCGTGACTTTTTGTTGCTGCGGTGGGATTTGTTGTAGCGCTTGTTGTGGTTGCTGCTGTGGTGGCTCGGGCTGTGGTGGTGGCTGTTGGATTTGCGGTTGAGGGCTTTGCTGGCCATAGGTAGGCCGCTGCTTTTGTTGCGGTGGATACTGTTGCGGTTGCGGCTGCGGTTGCAGTTGAATGCCATACGGTTGAGCAGGATACCCACTGACATTGGCGTAATCCGCTGGGTTATAGGCTGGCTGCTGCGGACGGCTTTGTCCATAACTATCCCGGTCAGGCATAGGGTAACTAAGGGATGTCCGACCTTCAGCTCTGTACGGAGAATCTGAAGAAGTTCGCTGGTACGGTGGTTTACTAGGAGGCGTTTGCTTGCTTGCAAGAGCAGCAGCCGCAGCGGCGGCCGCCGATGAAGTCGAATCCGTCCTGGCACTATAGCTAGGTCTTGTTTGCTGTGGAGAAGGAGGACCGCCGCCGTAGGCAGCACTCGCAGCATTCAGAGAAGTCTGTGACGTTTGTTGTCCACTCTGCTGCAACTTATTGTCTGTGCCATATGAATATCTCTGATCCATGCCCTGCTGATCTTGTGCTTGCACACTGGCGTACGGAGCCTGTGATGGAGGAGGAGTAGGTCTCGTAGGCACGCCTGGTCGGAGGGTTCGACCGGCCATATTTGATGCTCCTTGCCGCTGTCTTGTGTTTTGAATCTCGCTTAGAATGAGATTGGCCTTTTCCATGGACATGCCGCAGAAGTCCGGTACAAAGTGGATACACTGAGCGTGGCAAGTCAAACCGCATTCGGAGCATTTCCTGCACTGTTTCTTGCCAAGTGGAAGCATATAACCGCAATGACAGCACCAGTTAGCACCCATGTTGGAGAATGTCTCCCATCGATGAGGTATCCGATGATTGATCTTGGCTTCATCGGGATCTGTTTCCGCATTTGATTGCGTAATGCATTTGGTGACAACCTTCTTGTAGCACTTCTGATGGCAGGTGAATTTGCAGTCTTCGCACTGCATGCCAGTAGCATACTTGAGGAAGTTTCCGCAAAGCGCGCAGCGCATGACGTTGTAGAACTGTTGCGAGACGAACTTGTGGCCGTACTGCTCATGAACCTCTTCCTTCCGCTGTCGAACGGCACCCTTACGGCCGAGACCGATATCAAACGGTTTCTTGTCTTTGGTCTGCTTGACGAAGCCCATGGTGAGATGTATTCGGCCGACAGGTTCCAGGGCAAACCAGCTCTCAATGGAAATGGGTCCAGTTTGAGGGTGAGGAGCACCAGAAGCACCAGCGTTGAACGCGCCAACGCCCCCACCAGGCTGTGTGGGCGGTGGTTGAAATTGAAGATCAGGTCTCATCTGACCACCGTCGCTCATCTTGTCTGCTGACACCCATCCAGAGCTGTTGAACTCGGTTTCGATACGCTTTCGACGCATCTCTTCAGCAATGTCCGATAATCGGATCCACAGCACGCCGATTGGCATTGGATGATCCCCAGTACGATCGTATACGGTCAATTCCATCTCGTTGGCCTTGTCAACTTCAAATTCATGCAGTTCGTCTTGCCATCGATCGTTCTTAGTGGCTCGCGTTCGGCCCTTGAAATTGTCTTCAACTTTGATGATGACAAAGGTATCAGGCCCCCTGCTGAAACGGCCTGTTGCAGCATGATCAACGTCTGCTACAGCATTTATGCGAATCGACAAGCTTCCAGTTAGAGGCTTCCGTTGGCTGGGTACGCTTAGGCTGTCATCTGCGGGTGGGTTAGTAAGAGCTTCTTCGAGAGGACAGAGGTCAAACATGCCATCCTGGGCAGTGGAATCATCAATATCGATATGAAGGTCTTCGTAGCGTTTAAGTGCTTGTTTCAAAAGTTGCATCTTTTGGTTGCTTTCGACTCGCCGTGCTTCCGCGTCTGCCTTGCTTTTGCGATCACCTTCCATTTGGTAGAGCCGTACCATCTTTTCGATACCATCCCTGTATTGCTTCTCGACGCTTAGTTTGAACTCCAGCTGAGAGAGCATGAGTTGAATTCGAGGGCCTAGGTGCGGCGTGTCTGCCTTGATCAGGTCTAAGTATTGGTTAGCGGAGTAGTCAAATAGTACTGTAGAAGACGTACCTAGTCGACTGTAATTCGGTCTTGCTCTAGGCATGTTTGAAGCAGGACCTGGTCGAGCGAAGGGAGCGGAAGGAGGCATCATGATGTTCCCGCCACTCAGCTGGCTATACTCTTGATTCTGGTCGCCGTACTCCCCGCTTTGGCCATACTGACCGCGTGGGTCCGGACCACCTCTCCCATAGCCTACCTGCATTCCTTGAGGTCCTCCATTGGCATTTGAGTCGAGGTTCATGTTGTCCATACCGGTGCCTAGGCGGCGCATTTGCAACTCTCGCAGTCGGCCCTCAAAATACTCGATGTTACGTCGACCATCTCGGATCTTTGTGTCAAGCCCAGATAACACAGCAGGATTGTCGGTGGACTGGCGCATGGCATTTGCCGCGGTAATGAGCGCCTTCTCCCGCTCGATCCGCTTGTGTATGTCTCGAACAACTTCATCGTCGTTGCTGGCCATGGCTGCGATCGTCACATGTGATGGCAAGATGGTTTCGGGTCGAATAGCTTCGAAATCGTGCCCGGGCGAGGTCTAGGGTCAGAGGGAAAATGAGGGTGAGGCAATAGCTTCGCGTGTCGCGTCCCCAAGAATGTCAGGGCTGTACTGTTGGTGGATTGCAGACAGGCTGGCGTGATTATCGTGGGGCGGTGGAGGTGAAGTTTCACGAGTCTCAGCAACTCCAAACGAGCGCAAAGGGCCGAGAGACAGCCTAAACCCCTTCCTCACGGTAAAATAACGCGGTGGATGAAATGATAATGGGGGGTGAGAATGTATGTTGGTGAGGTTGCGAGCCCTGTCGACTTTGACGTGATGTAACTTATGCCGGACCTGCTCTGCACCTGCCCTGCACTGCCACTCCAGCTGGCGGGTGTCGATGGAGCCGAATATTTGGCCTCCTTTGGGTTACGGCGGAGGCTCGGCCAGATGGTTCGTTGCGACAGTTATTGAATATCTAAACGGAAGGAGAGAGGCGCAAAGAAAGGATCAAGGCACAGTGTGGGTTGCTGAGGCGGCGCAAGCAGGTTAGCGATTGAAACGGTTTATTGTTTCCAACATTCTCCGCACAACCGACACAGCTGTGAATACTAAATTACGCGCACTTCACTTCAGCGCCTCTTCCACACTTCCAACCGTTTACATGGGAGCGAGTGCATCCTTATGCGCGTAATTGCCATCGATCGCCAAAGTGGTCGAATTTTCTCACTGTTCGTTGGTGGCCAATACTGCGCCTCTGTTGGTCATTCTCCACAGCAGACTGCCGGAATTATCTTCCATTATTAAAACCAACACGCTGCCCTGCAGTTCGGCTGCCACCACAGCCTTTGCCACTGGTACGTACCTAGGAACGGCATTGTCAAAATGCAGTGTGTTCTAGTCATGGCCCGTCGACCATTTGGGAAATTTGCTCTGAGGCTGAAACTGCTTTTCTGCTCTCAGCTAAGTAACGGCGTGGACAACACGATCAGTGGCTCATCCCAAACACAACGCCTTATCTACTATGAGATTTGGAATCAACGAAGCTTCATGATGAGGTTCAACATTCGATTCTCAGGCGGTGTGACGGCTGTGAGTTTGCCCAGAAACCCATTGTACTACGATTGGCCTTGGGTTTGAATTTGTCAAGAGCTTCGCCACCGTTACTGTGTTTATGAACTTAATTTGCTGCACAATGTGGGATCACGCTCGTAACCGTACCAAGCCTCTGACTTCTGGAATACACGATCGCGAGCGTCTGTTGGATGTACCGGTCGGTTAGACATCTTGTCGTGTGTTGCACTCATT
>Ga0335073_10005449_pt1 | contig 17862 bp, 10 predicted proteins | sample Lox_Sample_22_FD_207093 | JGI IMG/M metagenome (GOLD analysis project Ga0335073, IMG submission 207093) | Soil microbial communities from Loxahatchee National Wildlife Refuge, Florida, United States - Lox_Sample_2.2 | ecosystem: Environmental > Terrestrial > Soil > Wetlands | place: USA...
CGAATACTACCTGGAAGCTCCCGGATTTCTTGGAGGCGGCTACGAAAAGGCCCAGCGCATCGCCGCCCAGATCGACCAGGTGGACGCATCCGAAGGACACTGGGCGATGTACCGCCTGGCCGAGCAGCGTAAGGATTTTTCCCGCGCCGAAGAGCAGTTGCGCCGCGCCGTGGAAGCCGCCCCCAAACAAATCGGCAAGCTGATCGATCTGGCGCGCTTCCTCGCCAAACAGGGCCGCTACCAGGAAGCCGACCAGAGTATCGACCGCGCCGAACAGGTGGCGCCTGACTCCGCCCGGCTGGTTTTCGTCCGCGCCGACATCTACATTCGAAGCAATCGCAACCTCGATCAAGCCCGGAGCCTCTTGCAGAAATATCTCAGCCTGAATCTCACTCCCGACGACCCGCCGCGCGCCGACGCGGCCAGGCTCCTGCGCAAGATCAGCGGCGGATAAGCCTCGCATGTTTCTCGGCGAAGCGGTTCGCTTCAGCACGCAGGCCCTCCGCGCCAACCCCGTACGGTCGCTGCTCACCGGTCTCGGAATGGTGATCGGCACGGCCTCTGTCATCCTCGTCGTTACCATTTCCCTCACCAGCCGCGATTACATCCTCGAACAGATCGAGGGAATCGGATCCAACATCATCTTCGGATACTACGTCTCCGGCATGACCACCACCGCCGCCGATGCCGACTACGTCAAACTGGCCGACGTCGAGGCCATCCGCCAGAGTCTCAGCGCCGATATCGTGGCCGCCACCGGCGTGATGAGCAGCTTCGATCACGTGCTCATTCAGGGCAAACCGCAGGACGTCAAAATCAACGGCACGGACGAGGATTATGAAGGCGTGCGCAACATGGTGATCAGCTCGGGGCGCTTCCTGGACGCCAGCGACGTCAGCGGCCGCGAGAAAGTCGCCGTCCTCACCGACCACCTGGCGGAACGGATGTACGGCGCCGTGGATGGCGGGCTGAATCAGAAGATCAAGCTGTTCGGCATGCAGTTCACCGTCATCGGCACCTTTCACGAGCGCGTCGAAACCTTCGGACAGTCCGAAGTGGAGCGCGACACCATCGTCATCCCGATCACCGTGCTCCGCTACTTCGCGCCCGTGGAGCGCATCGATCCGCTCTACGTAAAGGTGCGGACGCCCGAAACCGTCGAGCGGACCGCCGTGCGCGTGCGCGAGGTCCTGGAAAGCCGCCATCGCCCCGGAGCGCGCTACCGCGTCGAGACCCTGACGGCGATCCTCGAAGCCGCCAAAAACATCTCGCTGATCCTGTCGCTGGTTCTGGTCCTGGTCTCCGCTATCACCCTGGTCATCTCCGGCATCGGCATTATGAACATCATGTTGGTCACGGTGACGGAGCGGACCCGCGAGATCGGCGTGCGCCTGGCGGTGGGCGCATCCGCCCGCAAGATCCTGCTGCAATTTCTGGCCGAAGCCATGATCTTGAGCCTCGTCGGCGGCTCGATCGGAATCCTTGTCGGCCTCGCTATTCCATTCAGCGCCAGCGTGTTCGCCGATATTCGAATTCCCATCTCCTGGGTCGCGGTAGCCGTAGCCTTCGGAGTCTCCTGCCTGGTGGGATTGGTGTTCGGAATTCTCCCCGCGAATCGGGCGGCGCACCTCAATCCAACCGAGGCGCTGCGCTACGAATAGCGCCGGCGGACCCACACTGCGTGGGGCTGGCGATCGCTTTTTGCCGCCCGCCGGCTCAGGACCGCTCTGTTCGTTCAGGGAACAGCCGCACTCTCCCGAAGGGCCGTCGCATCGCGAAATCGGCCGAAGGCCGGACGGCCGCTTCGAAAATTCGGTTCTTCTACTGGTGAGCCAGTGCCAGTCCCGCCGCGCTGACGATCCCCGACCGGTCGGCCACCTGCTGCTCCACCAGCGGCACTTCGCGTCCCAGCAGTTTGCGGGAACGGCGCCACACTTCGTTCTGCAGCAGCTCCAGCAGTTCCGCGTCGGCCATCATGCCGCCGAGGATGACCAACTCGGGGTCGAAGATGCTCAACAGTCCGGCCGTGGCCGCCCCCAGCCGCGACATGGCGCGGGAGACGATGGCGATCGACAATTCATCGCCCTCGCGCGCCGCCTGGAAAATCGTCCGGCAGGTGGCCAATTGCGGTTGCTCGCGGAACAGACGGGTCAACGCCGAGGAACATCCGCGGTGAACCGCCGCCCAGGCTTCTCCCTCAATCGCCCGCGCGGAAAATGCCGTTTCCAGGCACCCCTGGTTGCCGCAAGCGCAGAGCGGACCATCCGGATCCACCGTGATGTGGCCCAGATTGCCGGCCACGCCGCTGTGCCCCCGCAGCAGTTGGCCGTTGACCATGGCCGCGCCACCCACGCCGGCTCCCAGGGACAACATCAGAACATTCCGGTGTCCACGGGCCGCTCCCCACATCAACTCGCCCGCCAGGGCCACGCGCGCATCGTTGTCCGCGAACACCGGCACTTGCGACGGCATCGCCACCAGTTCGCTCAATAATTGCCCTTCCAGGAAATGCAGCGAACCGGGGAGAATCTCCACCCGGGTGCTCTCCGGGTCAATAATTCCCTTGCAGCCCACGCCGACGGCCGAGGGAGCGTCTGTGGCTTCCACCAGCCATTTGATGGCATCCTGCAACCCCGGCACAAAACCGTCCAGATCACTCGCCGTCTGGATAGTGCGCGACGCCAGGATCGCGCCATGATCGTCCACCATGCCCGCCTTGGTGGTCACGCTTCCGATATCGACACCGAGAATCACCATTTTCCCCTTTTACTGTAACTCCTTGCCATTTCCGGTGCCTGTCAGACAAAAGCCCGATGCTCGCAGCCGCACATTGTCAAGGATCTGTAAACCCCGGAACGGCGGCATGACCATGGGCATCCCATTATTGGAGGGTTTGGTAATTCAAATGAATAACCTGTTGAAAAAACCGGCCCGACTGGCCGGATTGATGTTTCTGGGAAGTGTCCTGGCATCCGCGCAGGGACTGGCGCAACCGGGCGCCGTCAACTATGTCGAGGGGCAGGTCAGGCTCGATGGCCAGACCATCACCAACAAACAGATCGGCTCCGCGGTGGTGAACGCCGGTCATGTGCTGCAGACCGGGAACGGCAAAGCCGAAATGCTCCTGACTCCCGGCGTATTCGTGCGTTTGAACGATCGCACCGCCGTCAGGATGGTCACGCCCTCGCTCTCCAATACCCGTATCGAATTGCTGTCGGGCCAGGTGATGGTCGAGGCCGCGCAGGTGGAGAAGGAGAACCACATCGTAGTCGCTGCCAATGGCGCGGATACCCGGCTCTGGCGCCACGGAATTTACGAGTTCAGCACGAATCCTGCCTGGCTTCGGGTCTACGACGGCAAGGCGGAAGTGGCGCTCTCCGGCCATAGCCGCAACGCCTATAAAGGTGATGAGATTGCCCTGGTCGACAATCCAAAGCTCAAAACTTCCGGTTTCAACCTCAAGAACACGGAAAGCTCGGACGACCTGTACGCCTGGAGCAAACTGCGCGCCGACTATATGGCGCAGGCCAACATGTCGGCCGCCGAAACCTATTACGCTGGAGGCCCCGGCTGGTATGGCGCCGGCTGGTATTGGGACCCATATTTTGCCTCCTACGCCTGGCTGCCGGGCGACGGATTCTTTTGGGATCCCTTCGGGTTCGGCTTCTTCTCGCCTGGATATTGGGGCGCCTGGGCTCCCTACTGGGGATATGGCTACCTGGGCCATGGTTATGGCTGGCGCGTCCCCGGACGCGCGATCGCGGGTCGGCCTGGCGGCGCCATCACACGTGGTTCCGCCGCTGCTTCAACCATCCGAAGCGGCGGGTTCGGCGGCGCTCGCGGCGGGTTTGGCGCTGCCCGCGCCCTCGGTGGTGGAATGCGTGGCGGGTTCGGCGGCGGAATGCGTGGCGGGTTCGGCGGCGGAATGCGCGGCGGGTTCGGCGGACGCCGCTGATACTCGCGGCCGCCGCTCAAACTGATGGAGACGCGTGGGCCTCTGCCTGAGATAATCTAAACCTTGGAGGATTCAGAGTGCCCACGCAGACACCGGCTGTTTCCATCTCCCACGAAAACGAAAAGAATCCCTGGATCGCCGCGGCCGCGCGGTTTCAGGAGGCTGCCGCCCGGTTGAATCTCGACGACGGCATGCGCAAGGTGCTCGGCACCCCGGCGCGAGAGGTTCACGTCAATATCCCGGTGCAGTTGGACGATGGACGCCTGGAGGTGTTCCCCGGCTATCGCGTGCAGCACTCTGTCGCCCGCGGGCCCGCCAAAGGAGGCATCCGCTTCGCGCCCGATGTCACCCCCGATGAAGTGCGCGCCCTGGCGTCCTGGATGACCTGGAAATGCGCGGTCGTGAACATCCCCTTCGGCGGCGCCAAGGGCGGCGTCCGCTGCGACCCCGCCATTCTCTCCAAAGCCGAACTCGAGAAACTCACCCGCCGCTATACCGCCGAAATCATGGATTTCATCGGACCCGAGCGCGACGTCCCCGCGCCCGACGTCAACACCGACGCGCAGACCATGGCCTGGATCATGGACACCTTCTCCATGCACGCGCGCCACACCGTGACTGGTGTGGTAACGGGCAAACCGATGGAACTGGGTGGCTCCCGCGGAAGGCCGGAAGCCACCGGCCGCGGCTGCATGATGGTCACCTTGAAAGCCCTCGAATTGATGAAAATGAAGCCGGAGGATTGCCGTGTCGTCATTCAGGGCTTCGGCAACGTCGGCGGCATGGCCGCCCGGCTGATGAGCGCCCGCGGATTCAAAATCACCTCCATCGTCGAGTACAACGGCGCTGTCTACAACCCCAAAGGTCTCGATATCGCCGCCTTGCAGCGCCATCGCAAAGAAACCGGGTTCGTTACCGGATTCGAGGGCGCCGAGGATATCCCCCTGAATGAAGCCTTGTACACGGAATGCGACGTGCTCATTCCCGCGGCCACGGAGAACGTAATCCATTCCGAAAATGCCGACCGCCTGCGCTGCAAAATCCTGTGCGAGGGCGCCAACGGCCCCACTACGCCCCTCGCCGACGAGATTCTCGAACGCAAGGGCGTCTTCGTGATTCCCGACATCCTGGCCAATGCGGGCGGCGTCACCGTGTCGTATTTCGAGTGGGTGCAGGACCGCCAGGGCTTCTTCTGGAACGAGAACCTGGTGAACGAGCGCCTTCGCGAGATCATGGACGAGAGCTTCGACAGCGTCGTCCACTACGCCAGCACGCACCAGGTGAACAATCGAACCGCCGCCTACATGCTCGCGCTCGATCGCGTGGCCAACGCCATCCGCCTCCGGGGAATCTATGCCTGATGGCGCCTTGTGGGGCAGGTTTTCAACCTGCGGCGGGTTTCTAACCCGCCTGGCCGCGCCTGGTAAGGTACAGCGCCGCGGTGCGATTCCATTCTGATGTCCTCTGACGCCTCCACGCCGCTCATGCGGCAGTACCACGGCATCAAACAGCAGATCCCCGGCGCGCTGCTGATGTTCCGCCTGGGCGATTTTTACGAGCTCTTCTACGACGACGCCGTCACCGCCGCCCGCGAACTCGAAATCACCCTGACCGCGCGCAATAAGGAAAAGGGCGCCGCCATCCCCATGTGCGGCGTGCCCTACCACGCCGCCGAGGGATACATCGCGCGCCTGGTGCAGAAGGGCTATCGCGTCGCCATCTGCGACCAGATGGAGGATCCCAAGGTCGCCAAGAAGCTGGTCAAACGCGAAATCACGCGCGTGGTCACCCCCGGCACGGCCATGGATCCGGCCCTGGTGCGCTCCCACGAAAACAACTACCTCGCTGCCGTTTCCCGCTTCGATGGCCGCTCCGGTCTGGCCTACGTCGATGTCTCCACCGGAGAATTCAAGACCACCGAGCTCGACGCCGCTGACCTCGCGGGGGCCATCGAACAACTGGGAGCCCGCGAAGTCCTCTTCCCCGGCGAGTTGCCGATACCCGTGAATCAGGATCGCGGCCCGCGCTTTGTCCGCACCGAGCTCGAAGACTGGGTCTTCTCCTACGATTACGCCGATCGCACGCTGCGCGATCATTTCAAACTGCTCTCGCTCGATGGCTGCGGACTCGCCGGCCGTCACGCCGCCGTGGGCGCAGCCGGAGCCATCCTGCACTACCTCCGCGAAACCCAGCGCGCCGCCCTCGACCATCTCGACCGGCCGTCCTACTTCAACCGCGCCGATTCCATGGTTCTCGACGCCGTAACCGTCCGCAACCTCGAAATCATCGAGCCGCTCTTTGCCGCCGACGCCGCCGGCCCGCAGGAGCGCGCCACCATGCTCGCCGTCCTCGACCAGACCTCGACCGGAATGGGAGGCCGATTGCTCCGGCAGCGGCTCCTCCGTCCGTCGATGGACCGCGCCGAGATCGAGCAGCGGCTCGACGCCGTCGGCGAAATGCTCCAGCAGACCATCCTCCGCGCCGAGGTCCGCAAACAGCTCGCCGCAATCCTCGATATCGAGCGGCTGCTGGCCAAAGTCACCCTCGGATCGGCTGGTCCGCGCGACATGCTCGCGCTCGGCCTGTCGCTGGAAAAGATCCCCGTTCTCAAGCGCTGTTTCGACACCCACCAGGCTGCCCGGCTGCGCGCCCTGCATGAGCGGCTCGACGAACTCCCGGACGTCACCAACCTGATTCTGGAAGCCATCGCCGATTCCCCGCCGATGAACCTCGCCGATGGCGGCGCCATCCGCGCCGGCTACCACCCGGAACTCGACGAGCTGCGCGACCTCAGCCAGAACGGCAAGCAATACATCGCGCAGATCGAAGCCCGCGAGCGCCAGCGCACCGGCATCGCCTCGCTCAAGGTGCGCTTCAACAACGTGTTCGGATACTACATCGAAATCACGCGCGCCAACCTGCATCTGGCGCCCGTGGATTACGAACGCAAGCAGACGCTGGCCAACGCCGAGCGCTTCACCACGCCCGAACTCAAGGATTACGAGCGCAAAGTCCTGGACGCCGAAGAGAAGATTCAGACCCTCGAGAAGGAGCTGTTCGCCGACCTCCGCCGGCGCGTGGCGGCGCAGGCGCTGCGCATCCGCGGCACGGCTTCGGCGGTCGGAGAACTCGATGTCACGGCGGCGCTCGCCCAGGTCGCCGCCGAAAATCGCTACCAGCGCCCGCGGTTCTCCGATTCGGGCGAGATGCGCATCATGGCCGGCCGCCATCCCGTAATCGAGCGCATCTCCAGCCAGGACAGCGGCCGTTTCATCCCCAACGACCTCTACCTCGACCATTCCAGCGATCTCATCGCCATCATCACCGGCCCCAATATGGGCGGCAAATCGACTTATCTGCGGCAGGCCGCGCTCATCGCCATCCTGGCGCAGATGGGCTCGTTCGTCCCGGCCGATGCCGCCACGCTGCCGATTATCGACCGCGTCTTCACCCGCATCGGGGCATCGGATAATCTCTCCCGCGGCCGGTCCACCTTCATGGTCGAAATGACCGAAACAGCAGTCATTCTGAACACCGCGACGCCTCGCAGTTTCATCGTCCTCGATGAAATCGGACGCGGCACCGCCACCTACGACGGCCTGGCCCTGGCCTGGGCGGTGGTGGAGCACATTCACTCCCACACCCGCGCCAAAACGCTGTTCGCCACGCACTACCACGAGCTGACCGAACTGGCCGCGCAATTGGACGGCGTCCGCAACCTCATGGTCACCGTGAAGGAAGCCGGCGATCACATCATCTTCCTGCGCAAAGTCGAGCCGGGCGCCGCCGATCGCAGCTACGGCATCGAAGTCGCGCGCCTGGCCGGATTGCCTCTCGCGGTGATTCAGCGCGCGCGCGCCGTGCTCAAAATGCACGAGCGCACCGAGCACGCCGTCACCGGCGAGCTGACCCACGCCGAAAGCGCCGAACCCATGCAGATCCAGCTCTTCGAGCCCGTGGGATACGGCATCGCCGAGCGCATTCGCGCATTGAAGGTGGATGAGTTGCGCCCCATCGAAGCGCTGCAACTGCTCCACGAGCTACAGCAGGAGTTGAATCGCCAGTGAGAAACTTTGGAAGCTGGACACGAGTCGACGAGCGAGACGTGGCGCGGGCACTCGTGCCTGCCGCGCCGAGACTCATCCCGGTGCTCGCGACCGCCGGCGCCGCCGGGCAGCGCATCGACACGAGTGTCGATGCGGCGGGCAAAAGTGCCTGCGCCACGGTCGGGCGGGACGCGCCCCTATGAAAATCGCCGGCGTCATGAGCGGCACCTCGCTCGACGGCATCGACGTCGCCATCGTCGAAATCCGCGGCCGCTCGATCCGCACCATCGGATTCCTGCCTACCCCGTACCCCAAAGGCGTCCGCGAAGCCATCCTGGCGCTCGATTCGCCCGAATCGATCTCTCTCTGGAATGTGCGGCTCGGCGAGCTATATGCCCGCGCCATCCTGCGGGCAGTGAAGCGATGGGGGAGCGTCGACCTCATCGGCTGCCACGGCCAGACCATTTACCACCATGGCGGACGTCATACGTTACAAATCGGCGAGGCGGCGGTCATCGCCGAGCGGACCGGACTGCCGGTGGTGTCTAATTTTCGCGCACGAGACGTGGCCGCGGGCGGACAGGGGGCCCCTCTGGTCCCCTATGTCGACTACTGGTTATTCCGGCACCCCCGCCGCGCGCGCGTGGCACTCAATATTGGCGGAATCGCCAATGTGACGATCATCCCGCCCGCGGCTTCACCCTCTCAGGTGATCGCTTTTGACACAGGTCCGGGGAATATGGTCATGGACGCGTTGGCCCGCGAGATGGGACTACCCTACGACCGCGGTGGCAAAATCGCCGCCTCCGGCCGGATCGACCGGCGCCTGCTGCGCAAACTGCTTTCGAATCCCTATTACCGCCGCGCCGGTCCGAAAAGCGCCGGACGCGAGCAATATGGTTTGTCGTTCGTCAACGGGATGAAGCGCTCCGGATTGCCATTGCGGGATTTGATGGCGACCGCCACGGCTCTCACCACTTCGTCCATTGCCCTCGCGATCCGCCCCGTCGGACGCGCCGACCTGATCGTCTCGGGCGGCGGCGCGCACAACGGCGCCGTTCTTGGCCAGCTCGCCGCGCTTCTTCCTCTCATGTCGATTGCCACTTCCGCGGAATACGGTCTGGATGTCGATGCCAAGGAGGCCGTCGCCTTTGCGGTGCTGGCATACGAAACCTGGCGCGGGCGTCCATCGAACCTGCCATCCGCCACCGGCGCGACCCACGGCGTCGTGCTCGGCGACCTGACGCCGGCGTCCGCGTAGCCCGCCACTCCCCTCATCGTTGCAAAAGAAGCCGTGATCGGCGCCGCTGCTGGATTCGCCCCAACCAGCGCCGGAAGGCGCGCCGGCGTCCGAACCGCCGGCCCGCGCTTCGCCGCGTGCCGGACAACACGCATCTCCTGCCAGTTGTAGTCAAACTCTTTGCCGCAATCCAGGCACACTACGTACGTGCTATTTCGAGTGGCGCTGGGACCAGGGCTTCGACGCGCGGGCGTCAGCGGAAAGGTTGTTCGCCGATGCGAACAACCGCAGAGCAAATCGATCAGGGATCGGAACATTCGCTCCCTCCTTGTGTGGACAAGGAGCATGTCACACACCACTGTGGCGCAACGCACATCGATGATTCCCAGATGATTATCGGCGCGTTCCTCCCCCGGCTTTAGTCTCGCGCCAGGCCGTTCCGTACCGGGCAATGCCAGCGGGGGAGTGAAAGTCTTGCATAGGCGTGGGGCCGGCAATCCCTTTTATCGTCTGCCTGCCGGTCCTGAACCGCCGGTCGATTTTCTTCCGCCGTGCTAACGCGCCCCACGCGGCCGCGAGTAGACGCTGATGAGGTCGCTGAAAACTCCATACGCGGTCTGCTCCACCTGCGGATCGATGGACACCGTCCCGAAAGTCCCCATCAGATCGGTGTGGAACAGAATCAGGTTCGATGTCCCCTGCGCCAGCGCGAGAATATCGCCGCGGTCGAGCACTTCGGCGCGCACGCGCATGGTCAGCCGCGACCCGTTTCGGTGCGCGCGGCTAATCAAGCGGATGGTCTTTCCCTGCGCCGCGATTTCCCGTACGCGCGCCGCCGTGAGCCGCCCGATGCCGCGCGTCGATACCTGCTGCGGCGTCGCGCGGGCGTCCATCAGGACATTCGCGAGGGCCGCGGTCTTTGCCGCCGAATCCCAGCCTTCGACATCGAAAGCGCCGTCGCCTTCGGTGATGCCCATGGAACGCGCCTGCGCCAGGCCTTCTTCGAAAGAACCACCCTGCTCCATGGTTTGGATGATGACCTTCGTCGTCGAATTCAGCGCGCCGGTGAAACCCAGAACTTTTACGGCCGGCATGGTATGTTCCCACAGGTTAAAGACCGGCGCGCCATCCATCACCGCCGATTCGAACCGGAAGCTCACACCCGCATCCCGGGCTTCCTGCCGTAGCGCCGCATAGGCGTGCGCGATGGGTCCTTTGTTGGCCGTAACCACGTGCATCCCTCGATGGAACGCCGCGCGGATATGCGAGATCGCCGGTTCGCCGGTCGCGGGTTCCAGCGTGGTGAGTTCTACCGCGACATCCGCCCCCGCGGCCAGCAGGAACTCCTCGACGGATTCCATTCGCGGTCCGAACGGGGGCGCGCCGGAGAGCCCGCGGCGGTCAATAGCTGTGCCGTGGCGCAGTGTATGGATCCCGGTGACCGTGAACGGGAACTCGCGCCGCTTCTTGGCGATCAATCCCGCCAGGCTGCGGGCAACGCTACCGTATCCAATGAGCGCGAGTTTCACCCCGATGATTGTACCCGGATTTTGTGGGGCAGGTTTTTAAACCTGCCCTACAAAAAATGCCGAGTGCACGCAAATGGGAAAACTAAGTTCGCATTGTGCTGTCAACCTGCGGCGGGTTGTTCAACCCGCCTGGCCGGCCAACCGCGCCGTCGCGCGCCTAGAAATTCAAATACCCGCGCAGCAGCACACTGCGCGTTCCGGAGGCGCCCGTAATCTGCCCGAACGTCGTCGCCGTGGTGCTCATGGTGCCCTGTCCGAAGAACGGATGGTTCAGCCAGTTGGTGGAATCCAGATAGAAGCCGAGCAGCCAGCGCTCCTTGATTCGCACCTGCTTCTGCAACGAGGCGTTCAGCGCGAAAATTGTCTTGCCCGTGTAGTATAGCGGCGCAGCCCAGACTCCCGCGGTTTGCGCCGGCGCCAGGTAAGCCGGATTCGGAGCGCCGTTGGCCTGAATGATGTCCGACACGTTCGTCTTGATGCACGTGCAGGACGCGACGTAGCCGGTCACTTGATTAGAAGTGCGCTGCAGCAGTTGTTGCAGATTCAATCCGTTCCCGAAGACCACGCCGTCGGTCGCGAAGTTGTTGAAGGTCGACCGTCCGCCCGAGAACGCCACCGGATTGCCGGACCCGATGGTATTCGTGCTGCCTACGGTCCAGTCGCCGAAGATCTTGTTCAGCAGCGCATTGTGGAAGTCCAGGAGTTTTCCCTTGCCCATCGGCAATTGATAAAGGAAGTAAAAGATCATCACCTGGCGCTGATCGAACGGCGTCGGTCCGTAACTCAGCCTTCCGTTGCGCATCGTGTACCAGGTCGTATTACCGCTCTGTCCCTGGGCATTCTGCAGCGTTCCCAGCGTATGCGACCAGGTGTAGCTGGCATCCAGCGTCAGGCCATGAATCGGCGCCTGGCGGTAGTGGATCTGCAGGCCGTTGTAGTTGGTATTGGCGTCGTCATTCTGGTAGCTGAGCGATGATGCGTAGGGGTTCGCCACGAAAAGGTTGATCGGGTAGGGTGTGGATTGCGTGAAGCCCTGCCCCACGCATGGAGCCATCGCGCTGCCGAAGAGGCGGCAGGCGTAGGTGCTGGTGGTGGTGGAGGCCAAGGTCCCCGCCATGCTTCCGGCAGCGCCTTCTTCCAGTTGCGTGATGAACGTGGCATTGCCGAATCCGTTGGAGCTCGAAAGAGCGGCGTTGGTGCCATTGGCGCCGAAGGCGGTCTGCATGATCGGCAGCGGAACCTGCCCGGCCAGTCCCTGGTTGGCGAAATTGTTGACTTTGAGGGTCAGCAACGGCAGCGTCGTCAATTGCCCCACCGAGATTCCGTTGGCGATGGCGAGGTTGCTCTGCGCCGCCTGGAACTCCTTCAGGAAGCCGCTTTCCAGGATGTTCACTTCCTGCACGTTCTGGTTGTGCCACAGATGCGTGCCCTTGTTGCCGATATACGAAATGCTGATCACGCTGCCGCGTGCGATTTCGCGCTGGAAGTGAATGTTCCAATCCTGCACGTAAGGCGTCAGCAGGTTGGGATTGATGTAGTAAGACGTCTGGCCGCCATTCAACACGTAGTTGGCCAGCGGCAGCGGGAAATTGAACGACGTGGGGACGTTGACCGTGGCCGGCGTGTTGACGCCCACCAGGTACGCGCCGGGATTGGCCGCCAGGGCCGCGGAGCCGCTGATCGATTGCGTCGGACCGGGGTTCACGCCCATCAGGTTGGAGATCGCGTTCAATCCCTCGTCATACCGCGTGATGCGATAGCTCACTCCGAGCACGGTCTTGTCGTGGCCCAGGAGCTTCGAGATGAATCCGTTGTCGGCGTGCGGGCTCCAGGAGAGTCCGATGCTGGGCGCGGGATTCTTGTAATCGCCGTTGTACGGATTGTTGACGATGCTGTAAGTCGGGTTCGCGATCCCATTCAGGCTGCCCGGCTGGAACTGCGCCGTGGAAGGGCCGAAGAGACTGTTGGCTTCGGAATCGATTCCGTTGGTGGCGTGAATCGCTCCATCCAGCTCCCAGCGGAAGCCCAGCGTCATCGTCAGATTCGGCTTCATGCGCCACGTGTCCTGCGCGAACAGGCCGACCGTGGTGTGCGCGATCCGCTGGATTTCCGGCGCGAATTGCGCGTACTGATGCGTATTTTCGTCGACATTGTTCGACGTGCCGTAGCTCGAGATCACGCCCGTGAGCATGGCGTAAAGCTGTTTGGCGTTGGCGGCGTCGCTGCCGTTCAGGTTGACCGCCGGCATGGCGGCTTGCAGGATGTTCCCGAACGGATTCACGCTGCTCACGCCGACCGAAATATTCGGGATTCCGGCGCTGTTGTAGTCATACTCGTAGAAATTGGTATAGAGCAACGATCCGCCGAACAGAAACGTGTGCTTTCCATGCACCCACGTCATCTGGTCGGTCGCCTGATACACCGGATTGTTGCGGTCCGTGGGTAATGCGTTCGAAATGTAAGGCGCCAGCAGGCCGAGACTGACATACACGTTGCCGTACGGCGCGAACATGTGCGGATTGGCCGGCGAGAAGAAGTACTCCAGGTTGGTCTGGATGCCGAAATTGAAAGTGTTGATCAGGTGCGGGCTGATCGTCCAATCGATGGCGTGCGTCCAGACGTAGGTCGTGATGCTGTAGCTTTCAGCCCCGGGATAGAGATCGGGAATCGGCGCGCCCGGCCACTCCGGATGGCCCGTGTACACGGTGTGACGCAGATTCCACGTGGTGTGATAGGCGACGCTCGGGGTGATCTGGTAATCGAAACGCGCCGTCGGGAACTTGTTTTGCAAATTCAGCGGCGTGTTCCAGTCCATCGTCTGCTCATACGGCGTGTTGGCCACCGGCAGGTATCCGATCACCGCTGCGTTGCTCTGCGTGGCGCGAATGGCGTTGATGTAGGATTGCGTCGTGGTGTTGAGCGCGCTCGGATACCCGTTTTGTTGCGCGATGTTCAGAACATTCACCGTGTGGTTCTGGCCGTCGGTGCCGAGATACGTGAAGTTGCCGTTGTAGGAATCCGCCGTCAAAACCGTGTTTCCAATGACCGCGGAACTGGGCTGCGGCTGATCCTCGAAATTCAGGAAGAAAAACATCTTGTGCTTCAAGGACGGGATGAATGGCAGCAAGGGACCGCCGAAATTGCCTGCGTAGTTCAGCGGACGGGTCTTCACTCGCGGCAGGCCTTTGGCGTTGTTGAACCAGCCGTTGGCGTTCAGATCTTCGTTGCCGAACTGCTGCAACACGTGGAAGTGATATTGATCGGTGCCGCGCTTGGTCGTGAAGCGGATCTGCATCGCCCCCTGGCCCGACGCGTCCGCGCCCAACCCCGACGTCGACACCGTCATTTCGTCCACCGCGTCCAGCCTTTCCGGCGCGAAGGCGTAGAAACTGGTGCCGCCGCTCTTGAATCGCTGCGAGTTGTTGTTCATGCCATCCAGTTCGATGTTCAGCGAGGCGTTCGGTAATCCGTTGAACGTCGAGTACCTGGATTCGGCCGAGTTGCTCGAAGTCTGCACGCCCGGCGTCAGCAACGCGAAGTAAAGCGCGTCGCGCTGATCGAACGGCAGTTCGTTCACCTCCTTGGTGCTGATGGTGGTGCCGATTTCAGTCGAGGTGGTCTCCAACTGCACTGCCGCCGCCGTCACTTCAACCGTTTCCGTCGCGGCCCCCACCTTCAGCAACACCGATACGTCCGTGATGCGGCCGGTATCGACGATGATCGAGTCCGTGACGGCGGTGGCGAATCCAGGCTTCGATGTGGTCAGTTTGTACGTTCCATCCTGCAGGCCGGTGAACACAAATGAGCCATTGTCGCTCCCGGTCGTCTTCCTCTCGACGTTGGTGGACGTGTCCGTCAATTGCAGGACCGCCCCGGGAACAGCCGCGCCGGAACTGTCCTTCACAATGCCGTGGATGCCGGTTTGAGTCACCTGCCCGAAACTGATCCAGGCTGACAACGCTACTATCGGGAATAGTGTCAGGAAACGACGGAGACCGTTCGGAAACATATAGCTTTCCCCTCCCAGTGCAATTCTGATTTGTAGACCCCATCACCGCCAGGCAGAACAAACCCCGCGAGGACCGACGTGCCACTCACCGTCAATCTGAGGCTTGTGAAACCTGATTTCTGCCTAACGTTAATCTATAATCTTTGGACGGAGTATACAGCGAGAGGCCATCGAAGTCAACAGCTTTTTTCTCAATGCTTTCGAGTTGGACGGGCGATCTTCAATAAGGTGCCGAACCTTCGCGCAGCGGCGTCTGCCGGATCTCCATACAGCCCCGGCCAGTAGGCAGAACCTTCCCGGGGTTGAATTGACCCGCCGGATCGAAGATTGACTTGAGATCTCTCATCATCGAAAGCGAATCCTCGGAGAACAGCTTGGACATGAGATTGTTTTTCTCCATGCCGACTCCGTGCTCGCCGGTGATGGATCCTCCGACCTGAATGCAGTACTCCAGGATCTCTTCTCCCGCCGCGCGCGCCTTCTCCAAATCGCCGGGCAGCCGCGGATTAAAAAGGATGATGGGGTGCAAATTGCCGTCGCCGGCGTGGAAGATGTTGCTGATCGTCAAACCGTAGCGCTCCGCCACCTGGCCGATGAAGCGCAGCGTGGGCGCCATTTCCGTCCGCGGCACCACCCCGTCCTGCACATAATACGTCGGGCTCACCCGCCCCACCGCGCCGAACGCGTTCTTGCGGCCCTTCCATAGCAGGTCGCGCTCTTCCGCCGTCCGCGCCACGCGAAATTCGCGCGCCCCGCACATCTGGCAAGCCTCGCGAATCTGCTCCACCTGCTCCTCCACCTGCTCCCGAATGCCTTCCAACTCCACCAGCAGCACCGCCGCGGCGTCCATAGGGAAACCGGCGTGCGTGGCTTCTTCCACCATGCGGAGCATCACGCCATCGAGCATCTCCAACGCCACCGGTGTTATCGCGCGCGCCGTAATCTCCGCGATGGTGCGGCCGGCATCTTCGCTGGAATCGTAGATCACCAGCGCCGTCTTCACCACCTCGGGCTTGCGTACCAGCCGCACGATGACCTTGGTCACCAGCGCCATCGTTCCTTCCGACCCCGTCAGCAACCCGGTCAGATCGTAGCCGGGCAAATCCAGTTCTTTTCCTCCGGTCTGCACCACGGCGCCATCGGGCAACACGCATTCCAGGCCGAGCACGTGATTGGTGGTGACCCCGTATGCCAGGGTGTGCGGTCCGCCGGCGTTTTCCGCGACATTGCCGCCGATGGTGCAGGCGCGCTGGCTCGACGGGTCGGGCGCGTAGAAATAGCCCAGGTTCTCGACGGCCTGCGTGATTTCGATATTGACCACGCCCGGCTGCACGATCGCGCGCTCATTCTCCAGGTCGATTTCCAGAATCTTGTTCATCCGCGCGAACGCCACCACCACGCCGCCCTCGATCGGGATGGCGCCGCCGGAGAGGCCCGTGCCCGCTCCCCGCCCGACCACCGGCAATCCCAGTTGGTGGGCAAGTTTAACGACGGCCGACACCTCTTCGGTGGTCTTGGGAAACACCACCAGGTCCGGCGCATGTTTGTCGACGCTGCCGTCATACTCGTACAGTTTCAGGTCTTCCGGCCGATCCAGACACCCCTTCGCACCGACGATCGCCTGAAAGCGCTGTTTGGCCGCGGCAGGAAGCATCGTCTACGTACCTCGTGGCGCACGCACTCGTGCGTGCGGCGCCGGCACTCCTGCCGGCGTTCCGAAGCCCGCGCCGAGCCTGACCAGACCCCCGGGAATACCATCGCGAGTGCGTGCGCCACCTCTTTGATGCGGTCCCATCAAATTCCCAGTCCTTTCAAATATTCCCGGAACGGCCCTCCGAGATCTTTCCGGCGCAGCGCGAATTCCACGGTAGCGCGCAAAAATCCCAGCTTGTCGCCGGCATCGTAACGCGTACCCTCGAAACGGTACGCGTAAATCGGCCGCGACCTCAGCAGGTGCTTGAGCGCATCGGTAAGTTGCAGTTCGCCGCCCGAGCCCGGCTTGATTTCCTGCAATGAAGTAAAGATTTCCGGCGTCAGCACATATCGCCCGATAATCGCCAGGTTCGACGGCGCTTCCGACGGCTTGGGCTTCTCGACCAGGTCGCGTATGCGATATAGCCGGTCGTGGCTGCCGTTGTGATTCACCGGCTCGGCATCGATACACCCGTAGGCCGAAATGCTATCCTGCGGCACTTCCATCACCGCCAGCACCGGCGCCACAAAAAAACTGTGAATATCCAAAAGCTGCCTCAGGCACGGCGTTTCGGCTTCGATCACGTCATCCGCCAGCACCACCGCGAACGGCTCCTCGCCGACCAGTTCAAAAGCCCGCAAAACCGCGTGTCCCAGCCCCAAAGCTTCCTTCTGCCGCACGTAGGAAACGTTGATCAGGTCCGAGATGTTATGGACAATGCCGAGCAGTTCCTTCTTGCCGCGGGACTCCAGCAGATGCTCCAGCTCGAAGCTGACGTCGAAATGATCTTCAATGGCGGACTTGCCGCGCCCGGTGACGATGATGATGTTCTGAATCCCGGAATGTACGGCTTCCTCGACGCCATATTGAATGATCGGCTTATCGACGATCGGCAGCATCTCTTTGGGCTGGGCCTTGGTGGCGGGCAGAAACCGCGTGCCGAGTCCCGCGGCGGGGAAGACGACTTTGCGAACTTTGGCCGGCATCTCATCCAGTGTCCGACTGGCGCGCGCAATTGGCAAGTACTGTACTGGACCGTATATGACTAAGACCGCAAGCGGTCAGTCATCAGCCATCGGCCGAAAAGCCGATAACTGATAGCTGATAGCCGATAACCGATTCGGAGCCGCGCGCGTCAGCAAGCGGCAACAACCAAGTCCCGCCCTCAGAGACCTGGTTCCCTGACCGCGATGTCCCGCTCCGTGCGCCCGCAACTCCACTTCGATTCGGAGCCGCGCGTGTCAGCAAGCGGCACAACCAAATCACGCCTTCAGAGACCTAGAGCAACCGCCGCAGCTTCAGCCGCACGGTCTCCACCTGCTCGCCGCGCTCGATCACGAGCGTCCGCTCGGCCCCATCCTCCATCAGCATTTCCGCCACCTGTCCCGCC
>Ga0335073_10005450_pt1 | contig 17861 bp, 21 predicted proteins | sample Lox_Sample_22_FD_207093 | JGI IMG/M metagenome (GOLD analysis project Ga0335073, IMG submission 207093) | Soil microbial communities from Loxahatchee National Wildlife Refuge, Florida, United States - Lox_Sample_2.2 | ecosystem: Environmental > Terrestrial > Soil > Wetlands | place: USA...
AACCGATGGTGGAGGGCTGCGCGTCCCTTTTGACCCGCTAGCAGAAGGTGGATTGCGCAGCCATCGAATTTGGACTACACTCCGCACTCTTCAATAAATCGCAAACCAGGCTCCCGGCAAGTGTCAGATCCACTTAGCTGGCCGTTTGACATATGAAATCACTACGACACTCGCAATTGTAGTGGTAGCTCGTTGAATGTACTCAAATTTTCGTGTGCCGAGCGAGGTACTGAACATGCAGCGTTTCTTAAATGTGAATACGATAGTGGACATGCGTGAAATGTCGGTAATCCTGATGAAGAGCTGGTCAATGGAAAGTGCCGTCCTTAGAATTGTCTCATGTTTAGACATCGGCACTACGCAGTTGAGCAGTAGGCTCATGGAGCTATGCAAGTGATGTCCGTTTAGTTTTACAGTCTCGAGAGCACAGGTGTCACGGATCCACAAGAACCAATGGTGTCTTACCTATCAGCGTATTCTTTGCTCTCAATTCAGAAATCACAAGCAAGCACGGTCATGGCGGAACGAGGAATGGTCAGCGACGTGTGGAGACGTCCAAAAATGGGATGAAGTGATCCAGAACGCCATGGAGAAGGGCGTTTTCGGCCCATTTTGCACATACCAGACTCTGCATCTCATGGAGAAATCCGTCTTGGGATAGACGCCTAACAATCTCGGCAGTTAAGTAGAGGATGCGTATTGAATCATGCAGAAGGAAATTTCAGTAGATTCCTTCGAGGGCAGGGAAATAACTGAGTGAGTGGTTGACTCTTAAAGTGGTTGATTGATGGTACAGCTTACGCGCAGGTGCGGCGCATAATGGCTATGGGATCGAAAAGCCACCTCGGTAACGGGCGGCTCGAGTCAGGGTTCCTTTTTCTCCCTTTCCGTTTCAATGGTTTCACAAGCAGGATGAGCTTTGCACCACAGGCCAGCTTCTGCTCCATTTCAGTGCCGAGCGTGGCAGTGCAGTGGAATTTTCGCGTCAGTGTGAGTACGAGCAAGCTAGCCAGACGGCGTCTGGTCGAAGGGAGGTTCCCTAGAGCATGGGCATGAGCCGTGAGCGGGCGCATTGGGTTTCCATTGTCGATGGTGTTTGAAGTGGTGATTTGTGTGACAGGCGTCGCGACAGCATGTTGGTAGATTGTGGTACAGTGGCGGTACGCGATAATTGTTTGACGGGCTCGCAAAAGCCGCGAAAATGATACACCGTTTGTCTTATGCAGCGTTACTGCGTTAGGCCGCATCACGCAGCGATCTGCCGCAGCTGCCAGGTACCGCCCAATCAACGGCGAGCCCCCAATCCAATAGCGCTGCAGGTCCACTGAAAGGGCCCGTAACGTCACGAAAAGGCCAGGAGAAGCGAGCGAGCGCGTGCCTGAACGAGACTGTGCAAGAAGGGCATTTTCACCATTGAGCTATGAAAAGTCAACTCCCAACAACGCCCGAAAAGGTGCATGATGAGTGCCTTCAGCTATTCTCTGCGCCGTATCGATTATCGCAATCAAATAGATTGCGCATCCATGCAAACAAAATGAGCCAACGTGCGATACACATTCATTTAGGGGGCCTGCAGTGGCGCGACCGTTTCGTTGGCCGCCCAGACAGGCACAGCGCGTGTCGTTGACCTTCATTTCCGACCTTCACCCCAAACTTCCCCCTGCAAACGACTACACGGCCCATCCCCGTGCCGGCCTCGAAACTCCACTCTTTGCTAAGTTTGTCTATCTCCAACCCAGCCTAAACGGAGCTGGGTTAGCCGCACCAATCCATTGAGCCCATCCCGTTCCATCGCAGACCATCCCATGATTCCTATCCCTTCTCACCCTCGTCCAACCACCATCCTCGCCCACAGGAACCCTCGTTTTTTTCCCACTGATCACCTCTCCACCGTGCTCTTTCCCTCTGCCACACCTGACCGTCCGGCCGTTCACTCTTTCAACACCAACCTTCCAGGACAACACTGCTCGTCGGCACGCAATCGCCATCACCACCTGTTTTCGCCAGTCTCTACCGGTTTGCTTCGTTCCAGGGATCTCATCCGGTGAAACCGTTTCCCGTGCACCAAACCTAAAGGCCGCGTGTTGCCCAACATTGGCATCGTGACTGTGGCATCTACGGATATCCATAGTCATCGTAGCGTCAGCGGGCATCACTGACAACATCGATACTATTGCTTTGTTTACCTGGCGGAAAGGCCATCACCATCGCCATCGCCACGCTTAAGCATTCAGCACTTGCCTAACGGCTTGCTAATCTCGGCCGGCGGCTTCAAGAAAAGTCGTCAAACTACGACCATTCCTTTGATTGACAGCTTCATGCAAGCACACAACACGCGTTGACGCGGGATAAAGAGAACATCGCCGTTAATTCCGACTACGCACCGCCTCCATTCGACGGTGCTTTCCATTGAACACGCTCCTCCACCGAAATCTATCACATAATCCACCAAACCATGTTGTCAAGACTGGTCAGCGCCGCCGTCGCGGCATCATGTCTATTTCAGTTCGCCAATTCTCAGAGCACCAGTGACTCTGCCAGTGGGGCCTTGATTCCCACTGCCACCACCACACCCGCCATGAATGCCTTGACAAGTGTCGGGTGCTTCTCCACTCCCACACCGATGCTTGATCACGGCCCATACAAATTCCAGACGTCAGGTAACTGTCAACCCATCTGCTACGACTTGCAGATGCCAGTTATGGGTCTCGTCAACGGCTCCAACTGCTGGTGTGGTGCACTACTCCCACCAAAAGACACTGAAGTCTCCAATTCCAGCTGCAATACTCCGTGCAATGGTTATGGTACCGAGTTTTGTAAGTTCTTTTGCCTCTTATTTCAAGTGCGAGTGCTAACACATCTACCAGGCGGCGGTGATAACTTCTGGACCGTATATCTCACCGGCATCACTCACAATGTAATTGCAAACCTTGACCCAGCCTCATCAGCCTCTGCTTCCAGCACGAAGACATCTACCTCATCCGCCGGCCCCTCAACCGTCGTAGTGACTGACACACCCAAGAGCGGCAAGAGCAATACGGTTGGCATAGCGGTTGGTGTTGTGGTTGGTATCATTGCCATTGCAGCCATCGCAGGTGGCGTGGTGTTATGGATGCGACACGTGAAACGTAAGGACGCCGAGGACGAGTATAAGCGTCAGGCGGGTATCAGCAGCTTCGTGGAAGGTGGCAAGAAACCTCCATATTCCAGCTCGGGTCAAAGTGACTCTCGACTGGACCCTACGGTTCTTGCTGCTCGAAGGATCAGCGACGGCAGCATTGCAGACAACGCCGACTACTCGAGAAGAATACTTCAGGTGACTAATCCAGATAGAGAGACGCGCCATTGGTCGAGGGCCCTGTCTGACTTCGGACAGGTTCGCAACCCTGATGGCTTTTGAGCAATTGTTCTCGCGATTACTCGCGTTGTTCACCTTACTCTGTCTCTCCCTCTGGTATCACCAAGTATCTTTGACCTCACATCCTAGGCCGAAGCACTATACCTCTGTATTATGATATATACTCGGCGTACAAGCGGACTCGGCGTTTTTGCGGCTCACGACATGGGACGATTGGGATAGCTGCCAGAATCGAATTAGACGACACCGTTCTGACGGCGTACAATCGCCTTTTCACACTCCTTCGACTCATGAAACGAATAGTCATTCCTTTTACCTTTGTCCGATTCCAAACGGTGTTCATCTTTACCGCACTCCGAAGATCGGCTGTTAGACTTCTGACCTTTACCGTGGAGAATTGAGGAAGGAAATTGAGGAAAAGCATACTTTACTTTCTGATCTGGGCTTTGATCCGGTAGCTTCTAATATATGATGCACCGGAGCTGGTCTTCCGAGTATCATACCATGCGAGTTTTGCATGAGTGGAAAGTGGCGATAAGAATAGCAAACTCGCTGTATTTATGGTTAGAGAAAGAATGCAGCTGCACTGACATCGTTTGTATCTTTTTGTGTCTGATTTCCTTGGACTTTGTTTTCATTGAACACTAACCTCTCAGTACATTTTCTGATCTCAAGCTGCTGCAAACACCGAAACGACCCATATCAGGTCGCATGCCTCCACGACTTATGAATTCACCATGTTGAAGCCATGCGACCAGCTCAAGTTAAATTCAAATATGAATCGAGGATGGCAAAGTCCATTTATGAAGTGTTAGCAGCAGAGGAGACGCATCTTTGTACTGGAAAACTACAGCTTTTCACGCCTTCTCATTTGCTTGTAAACTGAAAATATTAACTCGAGAATATTAACCCTCGAAATATCCAGCACATAACCTAGCTGCCGTCATGCAAATACAAAGTGCTTAATCCATCAAAAATCTCGGGTCTTGAATAGTACACCAGCAAGACGTCCAAAACGAAGCGTAATCATGCCGAGCAATAGCAATATCATTACCAGGCAGAGCTGATAAAAGCTCTCCTCCTGAAATCGCCACTTCGTTCTCTGAACGGAAGGCTGAACCCAATCCTGGCATCACTCCTTGCTTCGCCAAACCAATATGACTGTTCTGGGTACTCATATCTACTATTCCTCCTATACTTTGACGACCTAGAACTGTGCTTTCGACTTCCTGCGCAGGACACACTATCACTGGGCACTAAAGTTCTTGAGTCTTCAAGACCTTCGACGTAATACGGTTCCGGCACCGGAAGCAACGTCAGAGCAGTCTTCTCCGAGCGTTCCTCTCTCGAGTTGCGCCTTGATCGTGTCGATCTTAGCTTGCTGCTGTGCGACTTACTCGATCGACGGCTGTGGTAGTAATCCTCATCGCCGTTGATGTCGTTCTCTATTGGGGGCTCAGCGGCCCACGTCTTACTCCGCGCAATCGAAAGGCGGCTTTCAGGCACAGGTTCGTCTCTCGCTAGCTTGTCGGACAGCATGACGCTCTCATAGCTTGGCAAATCGTACGCTCTCTCCAGCGGCGGCAGCGGTTCGGCATCGACTAGCACCTCTTCCACAGGCGGCGCACTACTCCTCCTCGCGCTCCTCGCGCCCCTCTCGCTCCCGCCCTCCTCCACAACCGTCTCCACCCTGTCCCCACCCCTCCGCTCCCTTACGCCAGCCATAGCCCTCGCAAACGCAATCTCGCGCCGCCCACTCTCCTCCTCACTCTTACACATGGCGTACGCGAGCGCCGCGCCCGCCGCAGCGCCAAGCACAGTGCCAAGCATAGCCTTCTCCGAGATGCGGGCATCAACGCGGCGCACCTCACGCATCAGCGGGCCGGCCAACCCGCGCACCACGCCCACCACAAGGCCGAGGTCCTCGCGGGCCAGCGGCACGCCCGCACCCGCAGGGGCACTCCCGCGCCGCGCCGAGCCCACGCCGCTCCCACCGCGCACCTGCGACGCCGCGGCGGACGCGCTGCGCGCCGCGCCGTCGCCCTCGCTGCGCCCGCCCGCCTCCACGTCCAGCGCGTTGCCCTCGGGGTCGCGGACCGCCGCGCCAAACGCCGGCGAGTCGGGCGCGCGGTAGCGCGGCGGCGAGGCCGGGCGGCCGCCGGCGGAGAGCGCCGCCGCGAAGAACGCCCGCACGGCGGAGCGGGTGGCTGCCGGCAGGTGGATTGTTGACGGCGGGGTTTTGAGCGCTTGGGAGGCGGACTGCGTGAGGATGAGCGTTGGTGGGAGGGTCGATGGGGGCGAGCGGGGCGGGAAGGCGGTTAGCACGGCGGAGAGGGGCGATGAGGAGTGCAGGGCGTAGTGTAGCGGTGCGAGGGCGTGGAGGTAGAAGGGCAGCGTGGAGGAGAGGTCGATTGTGGGGAGGGTGACCGTTGGCGTGAGGCTGGATACTGCCATGGCGTGGCTGGTTGGGACTGGATGGGTGGCTGCTTGTGACTGGGAGGATAGAAATAGGGAAATTCGTTTATTGTATATGTCTAGATAAGTGACTGAATGGAAATAAGGACAGTGAATGAATGCAGAGAATTCTAAACTCGACGATGGAAGGCTGGGAGTATGGGAGATACAACAGATGGACTGGGTCGATATATCAACGGCCACAGCACGCAATCCAGGCTCTTTGACTCTAGGACGCACACCGAAGACACAATGACTCTCAGCCGTCAACGACAGTCCTTTTCCACCCTCTTGAAGGCAAGGCTACAACGAAGCATCTTCTAACTCGTCGTCCAGCAAGCCACGCACTCACAACTGGCCAGACAGTCTCCCCACTACGGGGCGCCGTCACAGCCGCAAGTGCCTCAAAGCGTATGCCACGTAGTTGAAGTTTTGGACTTCGGCTAGCTAGGTAGTCCGGCCGGCCCGTCGCGAGTCGTCCCGCTTCGTTGGCGGCTGCGTACGAAGGCGGCCAATTGCGGGGATTTTGGAAGCCGTTGGGAGAAATGTGCACTGGGTTGCTGCATGCGTGTCAAGTGCGGTTGGTGTTTGGTCTCCCGTGATCGGAACGTGCTCGCTCGTAAATGGCATCGCACATGTACACGAGTTGCAACTTATGCAGCGGTCCTGCAGGCTATGAGCCTGGCCGTTCGAAGCTCGCCAACATGCTGGATCGACAGCTGATGGCCTTAATATACCTTTGTTAATGGTGTTCGTGTAGGCATAGTAGAAGGTAGAAGCTATATTTGGCAATTTCCGTGAAGATCAACGTCAACCATTCCTAGAATTCCATATGTGATAATCGAGAAGGCTCATCATAATATCAATAGTATATCCACATGAGTGTCTTGTTCGATGGAAGTGACAGCTTCCACTTCTAAAGCGCCGTGACAATCAAGACATGTTAATATTTGGCTGTCCTCATCCAGAGGAGCTTGATCTTATATACATTCCATCGTAACGACCAAGAGCATCAAGCAGGTCGCAGGAACCTAAAACATCACCCTCTAAACGCCACTCCAAAAGACCAATGCACATACTCCAACATCCGCTCAACGTGCCAGACCCGCCACTCTTTCCCGCGCAAAAGGGCACTCACGGCAACTTCACCCCTCCCCACGACTAAATCGCTCCCTCAGCTCATCCACCTCCCTCCGAAAAGCCTCCATATCCGCCAGGACGTCGCTCGGCGGCGCCCGCAGCGCATCTCCATCCTCCGCACCCGCCACGTCCGTCCCATCCGCCTCCTCCTCGAAAATCGGCCCGTCCTCAGTCCCGCTCCTCCTCCGCTCCGGCCCAGGCCTCTCCTCGCCCTCACGCACCCCTTCAGCCTCCTCGCGTGCAATGTCGACGCTGCCACGGGCCGAGCCGCGGCGCGGTGGCGGCGGCGGCGGCGCGACCGAGTGGTGCGACGCCTGCGATTGGTGCGACAGCGAGCGGGCCAGCGGCACGCGGCGCTCTGGTTCGCGCAGGTCCGCGGACAGCGGGCGGTCGGCGGTGCCGGCGCGCGAGCGGCGCGTGGGCGGAGGCGGCGGCGGCGATTTGATCTGCGACGATGTCGTGCTCTCCGCGATGCTCGCTGCGTACGACTCGTCGCCGGCTTGTGAGGCGCTGGAGGCTGCGGTGTTGCTGCGGGGCCGGGTGGGCCCGCCGCCGCGCATCTGACTGCGTCGGCGCGCCAGAGGCGGTGCTGGCACGGTTTTCTTCGGCGATGGGAGCGGCTCGGCGGGTGAGGGGTGCGGTGATGCGCTGGGCGGAGATTTCGGGTCGGAGGGTGGTGGTCTCTGTTCGTCTGATGATGTTCGTGGTGGAGGTGGTGGGAGTGGTTTGTTCAAATCTGTTGGTGTACGAGAGAGACTTTTAGTAGAGGATGGACTTGTGACCGTAATGGGAAAGGTAGATGTTCTTTCAGATATAAAGGTTGGTGAAAAGTCGTCAAATGCCACTATCTGCGGTCCTTTTGGAGTAACGACTTTGCCATGTCGAGGTTTCGGTGGTGGAGGTTTCTTTTTCTCGAGTTTACTCCCCTCAGCTATCAAAGTGGCACGATCATCCTCTTCTGACATTGAGAGTTCGTATGAAGTCCGCGGCGTTTCTCCATGTGGTTCTTGTAATGTCTCGAATAGCGACTGCCGTGAGAGCGAAGACGTGTCAGTACTACTACTGCTATCCCCTTGAAGGTTCGTCAACACCTTTGACTGTATGACCGCGGGAGCTCCGGGTGGCTTAGCCTTGCCTGTCATTAGCAAGTTCTTGAACGAGTCCACGTCCATAGCTGGTTTCGAAGCTGAACGTGCCGCTTGTAAGTCAGCGGCACTCGAATTACCTTGCTCTTGCTGGTTCTGTGCCTCTCTCCCTCCTTCTAAGGTTGCCAGAGTCTTGTTAAATGGATTTAATGGTGCGCCAGATGCAGTTCGATTATGACCAGTTGCTATCGGCTGTCTTGATACCGGTTCAAGCGGCGACTCGTCGTCACTGCTCTGGTCCAGCGCGAACGGGTCATCTGGCCCGGCATCATCCGACGAAGACGATTCACTATCATCTTCAGGCAGTTGTGAGCCACTATGATATGAAGTGCTGACTCTCTCTTGAAGCGGTGCGGATTCGGTGGCACTACGCGGACCGGGAGAAGGTGAGCGTGGAGGAGACGTTATTCGGACTTTCTTGACTTTGGTGGAAGGCGCAGTCGTAGTTGCTTGGCCATGAGTTAGCTTTCAAACACGACTTGAGACTTGGATGGATCATACTGATGTTGGAAGAGGGCGCGGAGGCTTGGGATGGGCCGGGATTGGATTGTTGAGGTTCATCAGCAGTAGCTAAAGTGACAGGTTGTCGACGGAATGGATTTGACATGGCTAGCGATCATTTAAGATTTGCCATGGTTGTGAGGAAGAAGAAGCGAAGAAAGAATAAGGCCGGGACAGCACGGGAGAGCTTATTTACTTGGACGAGAAAGTAGAGTTATGGTACGGACAACTTCAGCTGACGGTGAATAGAATGAGCCAACACCAACGGTCGGTCGGTCGAGGAGGTGAGGGTCAGCGAGACAATGAGAGGCAGTATATGCAATGCAGCCAAGGATAGGAGAGAGCCACAACCCAAGGAAAAGCAGCAGTGCAACCTGACCTAAGCCCTCGGATGGTTGTGGATCAGATCTCGCACAAATTCAATGTTACTATCGATAGGAAGCGCGGAGAATGCGAGCTAATTAATGACGATTTGAATTGGCTTTGGGTCTTGCAATACGGAGTAGTCGTACGTGCCATTGAGTCTAACCTCCATCGCCATCCAATACATTTGATATCCCGCAATTGGCTCGCACACCTTCGCCTGTGGTTCTGTCTTTGCTCTAGTTGAGTTCCAGTTTCAAGGCGCCCCTCAAGTGCCGTTGGTTACATACGGAATATGCGAAACGTGAAGAATGGAAAAGCAAAAACCGCTTATGATAGTCTGCGACGGAACCACTTTGGCAAACACGTAATACGGCTGTGTCGTAGATGTTGATATGTCATCTGGTATTCGGCGATATTTACTTCTACTTTCGCTTCCAATATCTTCAGATCACCAACCATCTCCAATCCATTCATAGCTACTAGTCCATCTCTCAAACCTGCAAGCCGATTCAATCGGGGCTTGCATGTAGCAGCTTCTATAAGTTGAGTATACAAAAAATTGGACATCGCACTCCCATTACCAGGATGCAGCTAAGAGAAGAGAAAAGGAGCGAGCTCGAATCAGCAGCCTTAGAAGTTTTCCTTGCCCCAGACGAAACTGAATCCAGGTTCCGAATACATGTTGCACTTGATGTGCAGTGTACTGCCCAAAGGCTTCGGTCCGCAGAAGAACACGCCTGCTTCGGCCGGTGCGTGGATCTTGCGGATGCACTTGAATATCATATCCCAGTTCGGACGACCGAAGTTGGTTGGCGCTCGTAGACCGGTGATGGCGTCCTGCTCGGCGTTCGCATCGTTGATCATGATGTTGGTGGCATCATCAGCCTTGATCTTGGCTGTCAGGTACTGTGGGAGTTGAGTTAGCCACGGTACGTTTTGCTTCACTTGACTATGAAGATGCTTACTGTGTGAATCTCGATGGCGTGATCCATATCCTGCGCTTCAATGGCGAGCAACAAGCTGCGGAACCATTCGAATGAGCCGAAATCACGGCAAATCCAGAAGAAGTAAACTTTTCGGAGTCTTGTCTTGCCTTGTGGATAGTTCATACGGTACCAGATGCTCTTGAGAATGGAAGCGAACGGCGTCACGCCAATACCGGCTCCGACCAGGATGGCAACTTCAAATTTGAACACATCTTCCGAGGCACTGCCGAAAGGACCATCCACGTAGACTCGTGGAAGAACGCGGCGGAGGCTAGGGTCGACACCATCCTCATCGATGCTCTTGACAACGGATCCTCCTTTATCGCCCTTTCGCTCCCATTCGCAGCCGAGAGCAGCTGAAAGTTTCTTGGTGAAGTCACCAACCACACGGGTATGGACTGAGATGTAGTCTTCCTCGGGAGCGCTGGTAAGCGTAAACGGATGATACTGCCACAAAGACACCTCGGGACAGTTGAGGAAAATGTATTGGCCAGCTTTTGTCGTTGTATGGTCCTTCTTGATCTGAATCTCGCAGACATTGCTCGGGTGTTGAATGACTTTCGAGACGTACGTCTTGTGGCGGCCTCGGACTTCACGCGCAATGCGTTCCGCAAGATAGGTAAAGCCTCCAACGAACCAGTACTGATAGAACACTCCCACACCGTTGCAGTAAGGAGCACGGTCGTTCTTGATCATGCAAAACTCGCCGTGCACGGACCAGAATACGAAGAAGACGATGAACAGGTGATGTGTGTACCAGAATCGCTCGTAGTTTGCACGGCGCGGCTTCTCCATGGATGTAAATACCATGGCCATAAGTGCGACGAGCATGAAGTAGCCAGACCAGCCAGGTCCCGTCACAAGGTTTGCCAAAAGGAAGCCAACAAAACCGAGGCCCTCCTTGGCAGCCAACTGTGCATAGTTGTTCCAGTGCGCAATGGTATGGAGCCACGAAAAGAAGACAATTGCCCATGCCAGGAGCTTGTGAAATGTGATGTTCTTGTCGAGTTGGATCACACCGTTCAATGGCGTCTGACGAGCCAAGGAAATGAGCGTCCTGCAGACGGGGAAGAGAACGAAAGCAATGTCGACATGCAGGACCAATGCCGAAGATCGGGCAATCATGTATGTTGGTCCAAAGATTGATCGCGCACCAACCAGCGAATCTTTGAGAGAGTAGTTCAGAAAGCCGAATGTGAACACCATGGCCTGGAGAAGTACAAAGACAGCCACAAATCCTCTCCGATAACCCTCATTGACCATCCAGATGTCAATCTTCTCCTTCCACGTCATTGGTCGTGGTGTCATGTCGATCATCTCGCCGGACATGAGCATACGGGTGAGTGGTGGCCATCTTGATCTTTCCTTGCCTGATAAACTGCTCGTCACTGAGGCTGATCTTGCTAAACCCTTCTCCGACATCTTTTGAGTATTAAGGAATCTTCGATGGTCGTAGTGAAGGAATGATGGGCCCGGCGAAGTTTGAGGTTATGTCAGAGCCAGCTGAACGGGCGATGCCCGGCGAAATTCAGATGTGAAAGAGTGTGAGGAAGATCTAGATTCGTCGAATGTCAGTATTGAAGCGGCGATTGCTCTCTATTTGATGTACACCCACAACAGCGTGCCCGCACTGAAAATAGGCTGTGAGAAGGTATGAAAAGAAAGACGGGAGGGCCACCGGGTAAAGAGAGTAAACAGCCAGCAGCAGCAAACAACGAGATGAGGAAGAAGAAAAACCCTGTTGCGGAATGAAAAGTGATTATGAAAGGGCTGGCATGGTTTTCACGAAGTGGAGAGGCTCAATGGCACGCGAGGAAAAGGCGACGGGGGTTGGAAGTCCAGGTGAGAGGACTGTATCATACAAAGCACGATGGGCCGTTGTGGCCGCGGAGCAGGGCTCTAGGCAGTCTGTGACGTTTCCATCCAAACCGAACCAACGGATCTTATTCGGCGATGGTGCAAAAGAATGGATCGCCGCGTCGTCAGGAGACGGTGAGTGGTCGAATGGGCCAGCGGCTGCCGGTTGAAACGACCTTGTGTGTTGAATTGCATAACGGCGTACGAAATTGGTGTTTTGGCGAGGGAATGAAAGGGCTTCGCCGCGAGGGTTTGTTGCGTGAGCTTTGGTACAGGCTGCTTCAACCACGTTTCAGCTGCCCCTTGCCGTCACGAATGGCGAATGATAACGGCTAGAAACATCGAAATCTGGCTAGACTCTTGGCTGAGCCGCCTATCAGCTGCCTTTGCCTCGAAATGTTTTCGTTCTCTAGCTTGCTTGGTTATAAAGTTTCGTCAGCTAAGGTACTCACCGTTCTACAGTGCTGCTCATAACCCCTGGTGGGTCTGCGAAGAGTTCAAATTCACTTGTATCATTCCGCACGCCACATTACGATGGGTACTACTGTAGTACGTACTCTCTGATAGCCGCCGAGGAGACAGTCAGTATAACATGACTATGGCGTGAAAGTTACCAGGCCTGTCTTCTGCCGAGACCGGACTGTGACGAGGGCTGTCTGGGATTCGGCTGATCACTCTCAGCTGCTTTCCATTTGTAGAGCTTTCTGGTTTCAGTCGCTTCGACCAACTTGTTGGAATGCAGCTCGATCATTTCGATCATTTCTACCCGGCTAACCAGCAGAACTATCGTTTTGACTCTTGGTCCCGGAGAATGTTTAAAAGCGGAGTAATACGGAACGATGTGCAGCAGAGCAAAAACGCTTAGGCTCCTTTACTACCCACCTACCGTCTCACGGAAAGTTGCCATTATCCCTTTTTGGCTGCAGTGAACCAAGTAATTGCTTTGGTCCGACAGTCCGACCGACAGCTGGAGTAGTCTAGAACAAATTCAAATGCGAATAGATGAAGACACTTCTGATTAAGGCAGTAGGATTCTGGCAGGATTGTTCAATCTATGCAGACCATTCAATTCACGTCAAAGGCGGTCTGTGATCGCAGTGAAGGAAGAATCCGGGCGTGGTCGTCCATGTGGCTGACAGCCACCCGAAAACAGCAATGCGGCACACCGCGATGGAAATGGCGAAAGTGGAGCAGATGCATATGCAGACCCCAAATTTTCAACCACCTTCGTCTTGACCGTCAGACATACTTCTCACTCTTGCTGCCAAATCTTGACAAGTTGAGCCATTCCAACAGTCTAGAAATAGACCGGCCCTCCCAGTCTTATGCCTTTCTCCAAAGGAACTTAGACGTCGCATTCGTTACACTGACTCTTCACAGATTCATCTTGATCAGTCTTTCGGCCATCACAACACCACCCATAAAGTAGAGAGACTTCAAATCGAAGAGGCCGCACTCGACTAGAACACTTTCCACAGATATGTCTTCTCCCGAGACTAGCCCAAGGCTGGATTCTGGTATTGGAGAGGAGCTGCTACGACGCTCTCTCTCCAGTGGTCGCGAACGCAAGAGAACAAGTAAGTACTCTTCTGCTTATCCATTTGTCGCTCGGATAGCATGGTTATGTTTAGTTTCATCTTTTATTTCGTTCTGGCTGGCAAGATTTTTATGATTCCAATTGTTCCCTCTTCAGTTGACTCACGGCTCGGTGGGGATACATGAGGTAGGCGGGGTGTCTGAAGCTCTGCGGATGAGAAGCAGCCGCTTCGAAACGACTGCGCTTGAACAAAGTGCTATCCCTCTCGCACACATTCAGCATTCCTATCTCTAGCTATTTTTGATTCAACGTCAACTACAATTGCTAACGAGTATTCTCATCGTGCAACAGGAACCCAATCTCTACCTCCACCAACTCTACCACAACTCGTCGCCGAACAGAACACTGCCATTCCAGTTACCGACAAAGATTCTCAGCGATTGATTGTTGTCCTATCCAATGCAAGCCTGGAGACATACCGAGCGTCCCATGGACCGGTCCGAGGTCCTGGACGAGAAGAGAAATACTCCCTACTCAACAGCGATGAGCACATTGGCGTCATGAGAAAGATGGGTCGCGACATCAGTGAAGCTAGACCAGACATTACTCATCAGGTCAGTACCTTCTGGACCATAATATGTGCTGATCAGCTGCTAACTAGATCATAGTGCCTCCTCACGCTTCTCGATTCTCCAATCAACAAAGCTGGCAGACTTCAAATTTACATTCACACAGCCAAAGGTGTTCTCATAGAAGTCAATCCGTCCGTTCGAATCCCTCGAACCTTCAAACGTTTTGCAGGGCTCATGGTTCAACTTCTACATCGCATGTCCATCCGTTCCACAACATCCCAAGAGAAGCTCCTTAAAGTCATTAAGAATCCGATTACAGATCACCTGCCACCGAACTGCCGGAAGGTTACTCTGAGTTTCGAAGCACCCGTTGTGCGAGTGGCCGACTATATCAAGACTCTGAACCCTAAGGAGAGCATCTGCGTCTTCGTCGGTGCCATGGCCAAAGGCAAGGACGATTTCGCTGACGAATTCAAGGACGACGCAATCAGTATTAGCAACTTCAGTTTGAGTGCTAGCGTAGCATGTAGCAAGTTCTGCCATGCCGCCGAAGACGTTTGGGGCATTATATAAAATTCGTGATGCTTCCGTGACAACGAATCATCTCACATCGAACCACAGCGAAACACCTCCGCGATCAGGCTAACCAACGAATGACACGAATACGACAACGGTAAGGAAACGGAAACCGAATATTCAGCACCAAGATCACAACATCGAGGTGAGCTGATCGGTGACCGTAGGATTGGGTGCTGTGGAAGGGGTCTTCTGTTTTTGCGCAACCAAAACATCAGGCTTTTCAACAGGCTCAATCCATTTCTTATTTGTAAGTGCGCGCACTTCAACTTGACGCGCACGCACCAGTAATGTATCTCATAAGTCACTTCGTCTTTCTTGACGGTGGTCACAGTACCGACGTGCCGAGATGTCGGCGAGCTACTTGCTTGATTGCTTCGCTGGTGGCACGACGCCCTCTGCAGGTGATGGCGGTGCATGAGAAGGTTATGGCTCGATGCACCAAGAAGAGGATAGGCATTTCATGTCAGGGAGATGGTGTGACCCGACACGGGCACATCAAGCGGTTGAAGTTACAATCGATTCAAGTTGAACTGGCATTAGCTGAGACACTGTATTAATTCTCTGATGTACACTTCCGACGCAAACGCCTGATTGTAAACCCCAGAGGAGGTTGGTTGGTTTGGACGTTCCTAGGTGGACCGTCTTCGCTGCCTCACTACGTACACGCGTTCGCATCTTAGAACAAAAAGTACAACGTGAGTGAGGCTTTGCCAAGTCAGCACATTTCATTCACTTTCTTGCCATGAATCTGCTAACTCACCTGAAAACCGTGACCACGGCAAGGTAGGCTATAAATAGTGGTTCAATCTTGGCCGCCCAGGTTCTACAGTCGCTATCATGGGGTGTTTTAATAATGCACCACCAATTTTTAAGCCCAATCAGTGCGCCATCAATTGCATCGGTGACAGGGATGATCATAAACCACCCTATAAGAATGTCACCAACGGTATTAATGATGGCTGGAGTCGTGCGGCCGTATCGCAGCATCCAGAACAAGTTGATGCTGGAAACGACTGTCACCAGCACCCCCTAAGTGAGAGTGGTCAGCAAACAAGTACGAAATAGCCAATGGGTACGTACTATGATAGAGACTGTGCGTCTAAGTGCGTAGACCGGATACGGCAAGCCGGTATAAGGTGGTGGAGAACGAGTCCGGACCGTAACGACGGCCATTAAGACGAGAGACGTAATCGCAGTCACCAAAGACAATATGGTGCCGATCAAGATGGGCCATGTTCTGGTCTCCGCGACCTCTTCTCGTCTAGGCCGTTCGTCGTTGGCGGCGACATCGTGGTTGATTCCGTCAGGCTGCAGCAGAGGAGTGGTCTCCTCGGCGGGCAAGTTGCTTCCACTCGGCTGGCTAGCCATGATGGAACGCGCGAACGTAATGAATTGAAATACTCGATTTTGAGTTGCAGAACTTCTAACTGGACTTTGCATAAGGCTCTTAAAATCGGTGAAAGTGTCTAGTCATGAAGGCGACCTGAAAGTCTGTGAATACGAAACTTGAAACCTTATTGCTCTACCGTACAAGGGTTGAGTGGCTGATAAGTTGAGGATTGTGGCAAGTCAAATTCTTTGAATGTACTCCGTACTCCGTGCTACGTACACAACAACCTGATCTGTTCTGGACATGGCATAGCAACTATGTTTGGTCTAGGCGAATATACAGCTGCTGCATCAAAAAACTTTACACTCCCCGCCCAAATTGGTAAACGACCGGATGGCAGGTAACTCCCGATTCCAGCGGGTGCCCTCTAGGGTACGCAGCAATTCGCTTTCACTCTCGTTGGCCTACTCGCCCTTCCGATGGCTATAGAGTCTTTCATCCGCAGCATATAAGCCCTTGTTAGCCTCGTCTCTTCCTTCCCCCAATTTTTCTGAGGCGCTGGCTCTGCACGTTTAGCACGCCAGATTCGGATGCTGTTTAGTGTTGCCTAGACACCTCATGTTTGTTGACGAAAAGGGGTGTTGACATCTTCATCAGGCTACATGTACTCCGTACTTTGCTCTGGCTCTAACTCTCAGCTGTCCAGCCTTTTGTTTTATCCAACGTATGATGTTGCGATCAACCACTGCATACGCCGTGCATCCACGCGCAGGCAAGCTCTTTCCATAATTAGCTCATTCAATCCATACGCGGTCACCTTCATATCCACAACGTAAAACTCTATGCAAAACAGCAGAGCGAAATCCGGCAGTGCCACCTTGTGCAAAGGATGTAGGGAATACATTGTGCTCAACGACGAGCTGCTTAAAGATTACGTTAGATGTAATGAGGAAAGCACGTTTATCCGCATGGATCCAGAAGAAGACGACCCAGTTGGCATCGGACTCAAGCACGAACTGCTCGACACGCTACCCGACCTACCTGCCTTAAGGAAGTCAGCCTCTCTTGGGTGCGAATTTTGTGCGGTTCTCACAGAGGCTGTGCGTACAAGAAGTTCCCACCCACACTGGCCCCATAGTGCTAAAGTTCAATTTCTTTTGGGACGGCAATTTCCAATGTTATCGCGGCCTCAGTATGTTTAAAGTCGAAGTTGTTTTGCCGGATATTCCATCACTTCCAGTGGAGAAAATTCCATTATGGTTTCAGATCGAGACATCGCAAAGTATGATAACGATGTTCACTATCCCTACAAATATCAGCATCCTTCTTCGTGGCTAACGAACCAAAACTAGAGAAATGTGCCTCATGGCTTGGAATTCCACTCGCACCCGAAAAAGAGACCCTATCTCCGAAGAACATTAGGATGGTGCAGCGTATATTAACGCATACGCTTCATGACTGTTGCCCCATCGAATCAATGACTCCACATATTCCAGCAAGGCTTGTCTACGTTGGTAACCATATTGATAGTGTTCCGCATCTTGTCTTGCGTGGCACTCTGCGAAAGAGAGGCACTACAAGAGGCATAAAATATGCTGCCTTGAGCTATTGTTGGGGACCTGAGACTGAGATTCAGGTGAATGCTAAGACGACAATAAGTTCAGTCGCCGATAGGATCAGAGCTATCGATCTGAAAAACTTGCCGCAATTCCTTCAAGATGCAATCAGGATCTGCCAAGTGCTGTCTATCCGCTATATTTGGATTGATATGCTGTGTATTCTTCAAGGTGACCCGGTTGATTTTGAAAACGAATCCAAGGATATGGCCCGAATCTACGAGAGTGCGTACATTACAATTGCTGCGCTCGCATCTGATTCTTGTACTCAAGGTTTTCTATCACGGCCATTTCAGGCAATCAACATACCTTTCCAGTCTCGGATCAATCCTCGGATTAGAGGTACGTACACGATGACATATCGGCCCCGTATTCGCGGGAAATGGCCTCTAGGAGGCAAATATACCCCTTTCCGCCTCG
>Ga0335073_10005451_pt1 | contig 17860 bp, 8 predicted proteins | sample Lox_Sample_22_FD_207093 | JGI IMG/M metagenome (GOLD analysis project Ga0335073, IMG submission 207093) | Soil microbial communities from Loxahatchee National Wildlife Refuge, Florida, United States - Lox_Sample_2.2 | ecosystem: Environmental > Terrestrial > Soil > Wetlands | place: USA: Florida...
CTTCGTTCCTGGCATATCAGAGGAAGATGGTGCAACTACGACTGCGCTTATCAAAGACTTCGATGAAGGACCAGTGCGCTTTGAGAGTGTTCACAGCATGAGTCTACCACTGGATAGCCCTCATAATGCATATCTTCGGGTTGCAATATTTGCCAGAGCCACTATCATGCACCTCGACAAGCTCTTAAGCTGGGACGACATGCGTGATGCCTCGGCTCCATCAAAGGCCAAACGAAACCAATCTCGGCTTCCGGAATCAGAGTTCTACATCGAGCAACGCCATGATATGTTTGCGAGGGTCCAAATACAAGAGATTTCGGAAAAGGGAGACTACGAACCGGTTGAGGTCATTCAGCTCAATTCTCTTAATATCGGCACATATCAGCTTCATCAGGGCCTTCAACGACGGATAGTTCTCAGTCTCACGCACAGTTCTGCGCAGTCACTCGAATGGAAAGACGTCATTGGGCTTCGACTTGGCAGGGTCATCCTATTGGATCATGCCGGCAAAGCAACCGAACTAGAAAGTCGACAAGCAGAAGTTCCTCTGAAGCTTACCTCACCTCCAGTTGTCCGTGATGACGCTGACGGTACTAGCAATGTCACTCTTGTATGCCTTTGGGACTCGAGCATGCATAACTCGCCGCTGCTTGATAGAACCACATTCGAGAAGCATCGCATTCAGATAACGTTGCTTTGGAGTGTTGTGTGCGGAAAACTATCATCACCGATGCAGTTTACGCTTGATCTAGCTCTTCAGATTCGTCCTCGAGCTTACGTTCGACCAAGTTCGATACTCCAGTCAATGCTTAGCACGACACGAGTCGTTCATTCGTCAACCGGAACGTTTTCTGTAGCAATTCGGCCCCTTTCTGCCAAAAGAGCAGCCGATCTCTGGCGCATGAACAGCAAAGACGACTATGTTAAAGGAGAGGAGATGCTCAATGGCTGGATTCCACGAGGTGTCTCATTAGTGCAAGACTATATCAATGCGCGTCGTCAGCGACGACGAATGGGCGAAATCGAAACTGCCCGAAGCATCCTTGGCAGACGGGCAATGCGGACTCCCAGTCCTTCAAGATCGTCCAGCGAGCCCTTCTCCGAGAGTCAAGGAGAGCTTCTCCGAAAGGTGCTCAGCCTCTGGACGACCAAACGCGACCCGGAAGATGTCATCCTCGCAAAGGACAATGTCGAACCACCCACCCGCGGAGCAGCATTTGCGTCGCGCTCGAACGGAGCGCTCGCACCAACACTAGTCGCAACGGTTCGGCACATCCCGAAGAACGCGACGGTGCTGAAGGCGGGCTACCTGATGACGCCGGACGCGTCGCACACGCGGTGGCTGCGGCGGTACGTGGAGCTGCGGCGGCCGTACCTGCACGTGTACAGCGTGCCGGACGGCGACGAGGTCACGGCCGTCAACCTCACCAACTCGCGCATCGACCACCAGCCCACGATCACCATGCTGCTGCGCCGCAACGACGGCAACGTCGTCTGGGCCGTCTTCGGCCCCATGAACACGTGGCTGTTTCGCGCCCGCAGCGAGCGCGACAAGGTCGAGTGGATCCTGAAGATCGATGAGAGCTACTTCAGTAGCCCCAGCAATGGGAGTGATAGGGATGGATACGATGGTGAGGGAGAAGATGACTAAAGATTTTCACGCTCGTTATGATCGTTTTCCCTTTGCATTTTCTTGGGAACAATGGGAGTCTTGGATTGGCTGCTTGCGCGGCTGGTTGGTAGGTGGTGCTATTCTGGATTGCCGCTTTTAGATACCCCATGGATTTGCGTATCTTCGGACTGCTGAAGGAAAGAAGCTAAAGATTGACAAACTTGGAAGGGCGGCATAGCTAGATTCGTTCCGAAGGCAAGCGACCTTTATGCACACATTGTGAATGTGGTGCTGGTAGTAGCCAGATTGACAACGACTTTGGACGGTCAAGTAAATGGCAAGCCTCATAGTCTCCCCTACATACAAATGATCTCACTATATCCGTATGTTATGAGTAACTGGAATCGATCTTGACCTCTCGAGACCAATATGGACCAAATCACAAGTTTTGAGCCTGAGGCGCCAATTCGATCATTCCATTTTTCAACTTCACTCCGCCGGCAAAGTTGAAATAGAAGCTTAATATCCTTGCTCTGTAACAATAGACATGGCTGAAGTCGATACCCAAGAGGCACAGCAGCCTATTCTACCCAAAGAAGTGATCTATTGTGGCGGTAAGTGCCAGTTACGTAGCGACTTTTCTTAATGTCCCTAACCTCGCGCAGTTTGCGGATTACCACCAGAAGTAGGTATGCTCCCCAGCCCAAGAGTCCTACTCCTCCGATCGGCCTACGCAGAACCTCTTAATGCATGGGGATGAGCTGACGGACCCGGGGATAGTACTGCGAATTCGGCGGGACAACCAAGAAATGCGAGGACTGGTTGCAGACGCATCATCCTGATCTACACGCGAGGCTGTACTCGGAGGAAGCGCTGGCGCAGAACCTCTCGGCCTTGACGGTCAAGGTGCAAGAGCGTTCCGAGAAGGACGCGGCGAAGAAGGCGGCCAAGGCCGTGGCGCAAGAGAGTCGCGAGGCTGAGAAGCGCGCCGCCTCCAAGGTCACTATCAAGCGTATTGAGCGGAATAAGAGAAAATATGTCACCGCGGTGAGTGGCCTTGAGGCATTTGGCCTGGATTTGAAGAAGGTGGCGAAGGAGTTTGGCAAGAAGTTTGCGACGGGGAGTAGCGTGACAAAGGTTCCCGGTGGTGGTGAGGAGATTACGGTGCAGGGAGATGTGAGTGGAGAAATCGAGGAGTATGTGCTGGAGACTTGGAAGGAAGTTATCCCCGAAGATAATGTAGAAATTGTGGAGGACAAAAAGAAAAAGACTTAAGTTTTGGACGCCATTGGCCATGTCTGCACTTTTGGGAATGTTGACTCGAAGGCCACTCCGCATTATGGCGTGATGGGTGATACAGGATTCTGCTTGCAATAGGCTGCAAGCACTTCATGATGAGCTGCAAATCCCACTTTTAACGTTCTATTCAGTGACTATTCTCAGCGATAACCAGTGGCGGTCCCATCAGTAATCTTCAATGTCATCGTCACTAAGTACCATCGTCTGCCCTTTATCTTGTATGACGACAGTATCTCCCCCATATTTTAGCCGTATGCCAAGTCGATTCTTTTTCGGAGTAGCAACGCCATCTTCATTCGGTTTATCCGTGCTCCACGTGTCGTCGATCGTATCTTCAACTTCTGGATCATCTTCTCCGTCCGCATGAGCTGTCGACGTTTGTATTCTTGTGACCGTCTCGATGTCTTTGAGCATAGGATCCCGAGCCGATGTTCGTCTTCGCCTTCTAATGACGCCAAAGAATGGAATGGTTTCAAGCAACAATTCGAGCTTGTTCGACATGCCTATTGCCATAATCTCTGCAGCCGCACTAGAAGAAGCATCCTCTACAGCCCCATCGGGTAGGGTATGTGTGGATGCAGAACCAGAGAATTTGTTTCCCTTGGCCCAAGTCTCTACCCCTCCTGCTTTTACATTCGGATCTGACGAATTGAAGCGAGCATTGGAACTGATATCTCCAGAATACATTCGACTGATAATCTTTTCAATGGTCTCCTCTATCTCTTCACGACGACGCCACAATTGCAGGGACTTTGGGTAAAGGGTTTGAAACGCTGATCCTCTACCTAACGGCTTCCCACTTGCTCCCAATGCCGCTGGTGGAGCAATTCGTTTCACAGGATGCGGTAAGCTGAAGAGGAGGCCTAGGACGCTAACATAGAAACTGATCTCGTCTTGCCTAAGAGCGTCTGTGGCGACACCCTGGAACGCTCTCCATGAGAAACGATCTGGACACAGGATATCAGAATCAGATAGAGAGTCGATACAGCCATTGATCGTGTCTATGGTGTCTTCAGCCGTGGTCTCTTGACACGACAAGACGTAGTTTTCGTGCAAAGCCGCAATGTAAGTCTGAATGTCGGTTCCAAGCTCATTTAACACAGTCTCAGCATTTACTTCCGAAGCTTTCAATCGTTTGTGCTGCGGTAACCACGATGGTGGTTGAGGCGGAGGAGTGTCAGTTGCTTTGGGTTCCTCCCGCTTGTTGTAAACAACTTTGCCAATGGCGTGGAAGAGGCCGAGTGTACTCTCGCGCTGAGTGATTGCTTCCAGCGATTCGGTTTCAACTTTGGACGGAACTGGATTGTAGGCATTGCCCTTAGGCTTACTGAACGTAATTTTACCCGTCCAACCATCAAAATCGTCTCCACGCAAGCATAGAAACTCCAAAGATGAAACAGCGCTCCGTATATCGCCCAGTTCGGAAAGGTGTCTCAATACTGCAGGACCCGGTGCCTTTCGTCGACCAGACTTCCGCGACTCTTTTCGGAGGACTAGTTCGAGAGCCTTCGTCATGTAAGTCGGTGCAATCGGATTGAATTCTATTACTGTCGCACCGGGGTGGTTTAAAATTTCTGTTCCAAGGAGCCGAAAGGCAGTAAAACTATCCGCTGCTGCCGTGGACGTTGTGAGCAGGCTTTCAGATATTATCATGACGATGGGAGTGATATCCCTCGTTTGTTCTTGCCGCCGTGAGAATATGGCATGGAGGGTTGGTGTGCTGGAGGCGAGGTAATGCAGTACTGCGGAACGGAAAGATTGAATTGTCGATGATGATCTCGCGAACGTGTTGGGAAACTCTTCAACCAGAATCACCTGGCTTCGGGTATCTGACGTGCCAACTTGACTCTGCTTTATTGGTTCTGTCCTCACGTTGTCCAAAGTGAGGGCACCGAATGTTCCCGCTCTTACCACAAAGTCCTCAAATTGCGCCGTCATAGACGTGTAGCCCTCCTCCACTGAACTTGATAGACCAGTGTTTCTCCACTCATGTAAATTGATACCTAAGTCTTTTGCGATGAGCTGGAGAGTGGTTGTCTTGCCACTGCCTGCTGCTCCTTTCAAGATAAGCAGTCGTTTTGCTTCTGTACCGTGGAATACAGACCCAAGCCAGTTACGTACATCCTGAATCTTCTTGTTGTGTACTGCGAGTTCTTCAAGATTGGTTGGTGAAAATCTCTCTGTCCAAGGTCTGAGATCGACGCCGGGCTTGTGACCAGTGATCGAGGAACTGGAAGTGCCGTTAAATCCCGTCGACGTCTTCAAGAATCTTTGACTGCCTGCTGGGAGACTGGAACTCGGAATACTCCTGCCATCAAGGTTGCTGAGTTTCCTCTTCCTGCCAGTGGCTATTGTAAGCCCATCCTCGAGCTTGGAGCCTTCAAAACCGACGTCGTCTGCATCAGAGATATCATCTTCAATCGCCTCTTGCTCGTCATCAAGGATGATAGCCTCTGGGACCGGAATTGCTCGTTTAGCTGCAGGCTTGTCTCTTTGCTTTTGTGCGGCTTTGTCGAAAAACGACTTTATGAGGTTCTCAGTAGGTTTCAGCTCATCCTTCTGATCCTTCTTCTTGGATGGTGAGTTCGCAGCGCTGGATCGCTTTCGTTTTGGAGTAGAAGGCTCATGTTGTGTAGTTTTACTGCGTCGATTTGGCGAGGATTCGGCAGTACTGGAAAGAAGGCCGTGACTTATCACTTGGCGTTTGTTCTCGCGTCTCGGTGTAGATTTCGAAAGACTCGGAGACGGCGTCTTTACGGAGGTTCCATTCTCGTCATCCGATGACGACAGGTCTACGGTCTTTCCCGGCTGCCGAGGCGCGGTAGGTCGCCCCATACCGGTCGGATATGCTTCAATACTGCAACCATTAGGTAGGTACAGCGGTTTCAGAAGACCGGGGCACAGAAAACGGAGGCACTGAGTTGGTGTTGTTGTGCAGTCCCGTCTCAGTCTCTGATGGAAGCTCGGACCATCTCAAATGACCAGGGGCAGCTTCCAACCCCAATCACGAAATTCAAAGCTTGGAAAGACATGGAATTGGACCTTCGAAGCTTGCGTGAAGAATGCCCTGTAATACCAAAAGTGAAGCCAAAGGAGAGAACTCTCTCTTTCCCTACTTTCTTTCCTGAGATAGCTGGTCATGGCCTTGTTACATCGAAAAGCATCAGGACGAGCACTACCAGTTGGCAACAAAATCAAATGCAAGATCGTTTATCACATTATACCCAGAAGGTACGTGATTTCATGTAAAGGCTTACTAGGGCCTCATCGGAAATGGACTAACTGCGCCTCGTTGTCGTCGTCGTCAGGTAATGGCATGGGGTCAAGAATCTCCATGTCCACCATCGTTATTCGCACTCTAGGCTCTTCGTCAGATTCCTCATCCTCCGTATTGAGCCTATTTTCGTTTCTCATTGGATTTACTCTATCCGCTGCTTCCACTGACATGCTTGCCGGCCCTCGCAGCCGAGCGCTGTCTCGTCTTTGTGCCTGATCATTCTGACGATTGTTGGTTAACTGTGGTTGGGAAGGGGTTGTTGATTCGTATCTTTGGCTGATGTGAAGGTTCTCCATGACACTAGATGGCTCGGCTATCACGTCTGCTCCTGCATCGTCTGCCCCGGTATGCCCTGTAGGGATGGTCTTGTGCTCCTGTCTTTCGGCTGCTCGAACCAACTCAAGTCGTTTCTGCTGTTCCTTTTCGTCCACGCCCACTGGCTGTACATTGGCTCCAACCTGTTCCTCGACTGCAGCTTGGACTTCAGCTATTTCTGCAGTTTCTACTTCAGCATCAACAACTTGAGATGGCTGACTGACTTTCTCTTGCGCCTTTAGAACTCTCAATGCTTCTCTTTCCGCTTGAACTTCGCGGTCGTCTATATCCGCGAAACCGATGGTCTTCAAAATCTGCCCTGCAACGCAACGGTACTGATCATGGGACTCGATGAGATGACTAACATCAAAGTTCTCTACACCATTGACGTCCTCAATCGCCTGCAACCCAGCCACATTAAATCTGACGCTACTCGCTCGGTAGATCAAGCCGAGAATATAGTCCTTTGTGCTGTGAACGTTGACAACTCGGTCGCAAACCACGCTTCTAATCTTGGTCCAGTTTTTCGATTCACTGGCGGCAGGTGTACCGATGAGTACCACATTTTCCACCAAACCGAAAGCATTATGCGTAGCAAGCTCCAACATCGCCGAATAGATAACTCTTGCTCCCAGGCTGTATCCAACCAATGTCACTGGACGTTCGCCCTGAACATGAGCGATCAGTGAGTCCGCCAGTACTTTTCCAGTTTTGTCGGCTCTCGCAATAGCCACACTGAAAGGATTGTCGATGACACTTGCCATTTTCAGTAGACCTAATGGCCATAGTCCAACAGCAAGAGCTCCGAGAAGCGTTTTCCTCGCCAGTTCAAAGCTGGCGTACTTCCAGACATAGGATTTGAGAACCGACTTCAAACTTACGCCAAGCCTAAGGAGTGCATCCAACTCCCATCGCAGTGCGAACGGTTCGCAAGTTTCGCCACTAAATATTCTCCAAGGTGCCTCTATTTCTGCGTCTTCCGTAATCCAGCCTGAAATGCCGATAGCAACCCTCAGCTTGTGCTTCTGTTCTTCGTGCTTCTGTATGGACACAAATTTGAAGTCCTCAACCTCTTTAGCATACCGATCCACCATCTTTCCTGTCATTCTTCCACCCATGGCACCAAACAGGCCACCAATGAGTACACTACTTCCGGCCAAAGCCCCCAGCAGCCCAGAAACCGCTGTGCCAGCTAGCCCAATCCCTCCAAGTACCGTCCCTACACCAGCAGCGAGTAGCGGCGCAGCGAGTCCTCCAGTCACGGCCAATAAACCTGCACCCGCCACTGTGGCAAGGCCGACTTTCCAGCGGCGTGCCGAATCATCTCCTTGACGTTTTTCGACTTCGGATAGCTGAGTCGCCGCAGCGAGAAGTGTGGATGCAGCTGCACTTTCGTGTCTGGAAAGCGCGGTGACGGGCAGCTGAAGAGATGCGCTGAGGTGCTGGAGAATCAGTCGGGAGTGCGCTGGATAGGTTTCCAAGCTCAGCAGGAGCAGCAGTGTGCAGTTGAGCAGCAACAAGCGCTTGTCCCGCTCGAGTTGGAGGAGTGGTGTTTGAATGGCAGCGGGACGCGTCGACATTGCCTGTTCGCCGCTTGAACTCGTCCTTCCCTCCGCCCAATCCAACAGATCTCTTTCTTCTGCTCGCTGTGCCTCCGCGGCGATTTCCTTCTGCCGTGTCTTCCTCGCTTGTCGTACTACCTCTGCTCGCACGCCCAGCGCTTCACACGTACGCTTCAGCACCTTCCCTCTCCACCCGTCAAAATACATCAATGCGGCTCTCTGTAAGCCCTGTAGCTGCGATGATGCTAGCTCTTGTTCTCGCCGTCGTCGTCGCTCCATAATTTCCTCTGGGCTTTGGATAGTGCTATGATTATCCTCATCGAGAGATATGAGATCCTGCACGTGATTCGATTGTTCAGATGATGGCTTTGCCAGTTCGCGAGTTAGGCCAAAGGTTGCGATCAGGTCCTTCCGCATAGCATCTGTGCATAGGAGGAGCAGAAGTGCCAGTTCCGTGCGGAGAGCAAGTGTAGGAAGTATGTCCGTGAGAGAAGCCTGCGACTGGGATTCCGAGTAGCTAGGCGGCGCCTCACCATATGAAGACATGTTTGTGTATGAAGTGAATACTGATCTGAGGGTATAAGAAGAGAAATAGTGAAAGAGAGACTAAGTAAAAAAGAGTTGTTGCCTTCAAGTTCGAAATTACAGCTTTGTTGTCTTTATCACTCCCTCAGAAGCTAAGAAGGGGCGCAGTGCGAATGGCGCAGGAGGTCGTGGTTGATGAGCTATTAATAGTTTGTGCCTCCGACGACGACGACGACGACGAGCCTTTCCTTTAAAACTTCTAATGGGTTCCTTCTTGCAAGGCAATAAGTCTCTTTTGGATGAATTTGCGTTTCAAAGACCAATCTAGGTCAAGCGATGCAGAGTAATATGGATCAACGTTGTCGTTGGTATCTAGGCTGCCGCAGCCGGCGGTTGAGGTTGAGCCAATTGGGTCAACGATTAAAGCTTCATGCCATAGACTTTTCGTTTTAACGTCATGGATTATTTGCTAAAGAACATACTGAAAACAGAGCCAGGTGCTTTAAGGTGCGTGAACGTTGAGATAAGCTTCCTACGTTAGGGAGTACGATAAAGATTTGCCTTTTGCGCAATTAAAGCTAGAGTACCTAGTTACAGTACCGTCTCCAAATCAACCTGGAGACTTACAAGTTCGGCTATCAGGAGATGAGATGAGGAATCACCTGTATTTCGCAACTACTCCGGGTAACGCAACTCTTTTCGTTACAATAAAGCTGAGTGTCGCAGTCCTGACCGCCAGATCCAGCGGTTTTGCCGCCACCCACTGGTACTCAGACTCCCGACGTACTGCTTAATGACTAGAGTACTTTCCTATAACTACGCCACAGCCTTCTCCGCGTTCGGGGAAAAGATAAGTTAAATAAGTGATAGTTGCTCGGTCCGCTGGATAGAAGTCTCTGGATTTGGTGAATGGCAAATCCTCAACATGAAAAGCATAGATTCAGTTGTCGTAATAGTTGGACGCTCGTTATTCAACCCAGGCAGAATGCACTTTTGTTGGCCATACAACGCTTCAACAGCTGTTATCATCACCAGTTCTTAGAGGCTTCACTTCTTCTGTACACTATTCCTATATCGTGCCGTCTTCTGTTTCTAACACATCTCCATGTCCTCCACCACCACTACCGCCTCACATCGACTCACGAACAGCGGTTCTCGATTCCAAACAAGGAGCCAAACCCGAGCAAACATTCAGCAAAACGCCAAATTCTCAGCTACCCTCTTCAATATACTGTCCAGCAAGTGTTCGTTGTCTAGCCACTTTCAACATATGTGCCGCCTTTTCGTGCCCTTTCCTCTCTGCCAGCTTTATCGCTCTCTCACAATTCCGCGCTCGGTCTCCGTCGACGCGAGCACCCGAGTCAAGAAGCAGTTGAAGCATGGCTACCCTCCCGTACTCTGCGGCACCTTCAAGTGCTGTTCTTCCGTTTATTCTCGCTTCAGGTTCGTTAACATCCACTTCACATTCCAGGAGGAGGCAGGCGATTCCAACATTCCCACTTATCGCGGCAAACTGCATCGCGGTAGCGCCGTTCCGATAAAATGCGGGCTCATGTGGATTCGCGCCAAGCTGAAGCAAAACTCGCACTGCATCAAAATAGCCGACTGAGCAGGCTGCCTGTAATGGAGTTCTTTGTGATCTATAAGTTGCGGCGAGATTTACGTCGGCGCCAGCTTGGATCAGGAGCTCAACCGCAGGTAGATTCTTTGCCTCAATTGCGGCAATCAAAGCGGTAAGTTCGCGAGTCCATTCGATTTTGACGATGCCGTTCAAATCTGGATTTTTGCTGATCATCATAGATAAAATTGGCTGACATGGTGTTCCATCTACGCAAATCGCTGTTCCTAGAGCAGACTCGGGCTCATCTCGGCCACCGTCGTTGTAATCCATTGTTCCTACCCACAAATAATCTATCCCAGAAGACAAAAACAGAGAAATTATCGACATATATCCGCGACAAATAGCTAATTTTAGAGCGGATGTTTCGATTCCTCGTCCGTGGAACGGGTATCGCTTTTGGTGGTCGCGGAGGACAACTTCGACGAACTCGTACTTGCCAGACTGAACAGACTTTACAAGATCAGGAACCAACAGTTTCGCTCCATACTGGCAAAGGAGTTCAAGGATTGGAACATTGCCGGTGTCAGCAATGCATTTGAAGAGTTTATCTCGATCTAGCCTGGAGACGTCGTTGTCAACATTGTCCCATATATTATGCGACGGGCATTTTCGAATTAGCGTAAGATTCTCGGTCTTAATCACTGCGCATAGTACGTCTAGTAATATAGGATCAATGGAGTATGTATCGTAGGTTATCCCCCAGTCGAGTATGAATGTCAGAACGTCGGGATCTCCAAGTTCTGCTGCTGGTAGAAGGGCTTGTTCTAAAGTACCCATCCCGGTGAGTAGAACACCAAGCCCATCAAATGTTTGATGAATGGTAGGCTCTTTTTGCTTACTGCTGCAGCGAAGACTTCGGCATCCACGGGTAACCCAAAGTCTAGAAGCTGCTCTACAATCTCGAGACGATCCAAAGATATCGCAAGGGATACGCCTCGCAAGCTCCCCAAATCCCAATTTCCTTGATTAGCGGTTGCAACGTCAAGAATTTGACGTAGGAGAGCGACATTGTTTATTCGGATTGCCGCTTCGATGGCAGCTTCGAGTTGGGTTCCGTTCTCTGGAACAGCCTCAGAATCCAATAGCATTTGGACGGCTTCAGCGTTAGATCCCACGTAAGCAAAGTGCCATAGATCATTACTTCGCTTAGCAAGCGAAATCATCCTTTCGACGACAGTATACATATGCGCTGTGCTTGCTTCCGTGAGAGTACGAGCGAAATCAGCTGGAACGATGCCGAGATCTAAAAGCGATTCTGCTACCTGAATATGACGGCCTTCGACGGCTTGCAGAACTGCTTCGTCTCCTTGTTTAGCGCCTGAGTTGATCAGAAGGTGCACGAGAACCAAATTTCCTTGTCGAGCGGCGCAGGTAAGAGGTGTACGGGGTGTTTCCAGCCATGCCGGAGGCGCCCATTCAAACTCCTCATTTACGTCAGCTCCACGGCTTATTAGGTCCACCGCAATAGCAACAGCTTCTGGTTCCCTAATGTTTGTTACCTCGGAGAAGAGAATTTGGAAAGCGGAATATGTCATTAAGGCACTTCCAACAAGAGCACCACGACTGAGCAAATAGCGAACGAGCTCAACGTGACCTTGAGCAATGGCTGCCTGAATTGGAACCCTAGTCCATTCTAACGACGCCCGACCTCGAAGAGCCAAAGGAATTACAGGATTTATGTCCGCTCCAGCGTCGACAAGAGCGTGGATGAGTTCCAACCTGGCTAAAGGCTGAATGGTAATGTGTCTGCCGTCAAACTGTTCGGTAGCAAATCGGTCACCCGCTGGTACATTCCGCATGACGTACTCTCCGGTAATTGCAGCGCAGAGTGGCATTGAATGAAGGGGGCCATTATGAGTGAATTTCCAGGGATTTGCGTCAGATTTAGCGTCCAAAAGAGCGCGGACCAGATCAACATTCCGTTTTGCGCTCGCGAATACCAGAGGATGTACGGGCCAGAACGAATACCTCGGCTCTAGGTATAGGGTTTGGTTAGAAAATCCCGAAATAGCTAGCAAATCTTTGACTGCATTTGTGTTCTGAGCTTGCATCGCAGCCGTAAATGCTATTTCCTGAACGTGACGTGAAAGAGGGCGCTTGAGCAAAAGCCGAAGTATTTCCCAGCTTTGTGCTTCCGCTGCAAGCGGGACAAGCTTTTCAGCAAACTTGTCTGCAAAAGGCTCTTGCATGCGCAACAGCTCTTTAATGGTCCATTCAGGTGCTAGCCGCATGAAGTGTAGCAATATCTCGCGCGTAGGAGCATCTTCTAGCATATTGTTGTCGATGACATATAGAAGGAGCCTCAAGAGTTGTTCATTAGAACTCCCTTTAATTCCTGTTACTTCTTCGGCACTCCAGCCTTGTATTGTCAGTCTTTTGTGGAAAGCTGGATCGGTGGTACCAAGCGTCCCAAGATGGCTGGTGGAGATCGAACCAAGACGTTCCCATGCCGCACTGCTGTGGCTAGTATGGAATGCGGGCGGACATAAAATGGCGTCTTCTAGGTAGGAGTCCACGAAGGGATGAAGAGTCAACTCCGAATTCGACGCTAGGTGAAGAAGTGCGTTATTGCTCAAGATCGTGGCGTCAGAAGACATGCTGAGTTGCGATGGTAGCTGAACCTGCTGCGCACATGAAGCGCCAACACTGGCGTCTTGAAACTCAGTTGCAGGAACGGAAAAGAGCAATTCTGACGTAAACTGAGTAGTGTTTGGAGTCGAATGGGGTGAGAAGGCATCTAAACTCCGCCGGTTCCGAGTGCATGAGGTTGAAGACGACCCATTCATCTTGCTGGTGCGACTCCAATTGTCCACATGAATCTGATTATCACCGTTGATTTCGGCGTTAGACTGTGTCTGACAAGTCTTGTCGTTCGGACATCGAAGATGCCACTTGAATTTGAGACGAGTACGAAGTTGGGCAGCACTTCCACGCATTAGCATATCTCCAATTAGCGGATTTATAGACTAGAACACACCTTGGCATGAAGCCAGGCCAATTTTGCCTCTGAATCCATACTTCAAGGTTGGCGATGGTAGTCCCGCATTGCAACTGCTCCGTGATGGCTTCCCTATGCTCTTCCCACAGCTCTTCAGGTATCTGCTTTCTCTTTGGACGAGATGCTACGTTGAGGGTATGGAATCTAGCAGGCATGCTGACACTAGGAATTCAGACGAGATGCTACGTTAAGGGATGGAATCTAATAGGGACGCTCAGTCCATGTCTTCGGGCGAGACGCTAAGTTGAAGGGTTGAAACTCTGCAGGCAGTTTTAGCTCGAGAATTTGGAGTGATTTTTAGGATGACCAGTGGAGCAAACTGTTGCGCCAAATTTTGGGGTTTGGAGAGTTTATACTGTTGATATTCGCATCGCCTTGGGCTGAGGTCACCGGCTAGCGCGGACACCATGCACAATGCACGAGCCACTACGACTATATAATTGCCAAACTGCATCTAGCGGCATGCAGACCGGTGGCCTATGGTGTTGGCACTTTTCACAATTACCATGGAGGGCAGTTCATAAACCAGGCTGTCGTTTGATCTTCGCGGAAGGAAAGAAAGAGATATTCTAATTCGCGGACTCCCAAACCAAGCCCGCCGGGATGTAGAACTACTGGAGACGACTTTTGGTCACTGTAGGCCGGGCCGGAGACGGCTTTTTGATCGATTATCCTAGAGCTTATCTACCTACCTATGTAAACATTCAAGGTGGCGAGGGTTGTGCCGCCAAACTCGGTGGGAAGGGCTACTACACTGAGATTATACTGTACTAGGCTCGTAGACGTGCAGATAGCTAACTGGGAAGCCCAAACATTGTACGATCACTCTTTTTGCATATTATTACGATTATGGGCACTTTTGCCAATAGTTCTCGATTTGCTCACCACTAATTCCTCCAGGCAAATAAGCACTCCAGGCAAAGCCCAGCACGTGGTCAATATCTCGCGTTTCAAGCGAAAGATGGAGGAGAAGCTCTGACCCTGCGCCTTCAGCTCGCTTCGACAACGCCAAAGGAGCACGACGACTTAACATCCTTCCCTCCTTTCATCATGATTCCTCTTCTGCGTCTGTAGTCGACATATTTCCATACTTCTTTCATCTCGTGAGAATGGCGATTTTGATATTCTTTCTTTCACTTACGGCCTTGGCGCTCGCCGACCAAATCCCGTTGTTGAACCAATCTTCTCAATTTCTCCGTAGCCAGCCTGCCTCATGTCCTCATGCAGGACTATCATGTCACTCCGGTGCTGATACTTCCAATACCTGCTGCTTGAATCACCCAGGAGGCCAATTTGCCCTGACTCAATTCTGGAACTCGAAAGCCTCTCTTGGTCCTCCAGGCTATCTGGGTCCAGCCGATTCTTTCACCATTCACGGCCTCTGGTAAGTACATGTCAAACTGAGAAAGATGTCTTTGAGACTCACGGCCACAGGCCAGATCATTGTGATGGCACATTCGACTCAAACTGTGACTCTTCTCGAAACGGCGTATGCAGGGGCCGCAGATCTAGGTGCAATCCTGCTTACTCTAGTGTCGGTGGCATCCTGGAGAAATTCGGTCGCTACGATCTGCTAGAGTACATGGATAGCCACTGGAAGGGCATTTCTGGTGATGAGTCGCTATGGATGCATGAATGGGCGAAACATGGAACTTGCGTGAGCACACTTTCGCCGAAGTGCTACAGCGACAACTACTCGGAAACGGAAGAAGTCGTGGACTATTTTGAAACAGCCGTTGAAATCTTCCACAGGCTACCCACGTATAAGGTAATCTACGGACTGCTCCCTCTCTTCGACTAGCAAGTCGCTAACAAAGATTTCAAAGTGGCTCGAAGCTGCGGGCATCGTTCCAAGCCCCGACGTCACCTACGATCTTGATGACATAATCGACGCTTTGTCTGCTCCACGCATCGTATCTCCGATTGTTGCTTGTGATCATGGCGAGCTTAGAGAAGTTTGGTACTTCTTCAACGTGAGAGGTTCGGTGCAGACGGGCCAGTTTGTGCCTAGTGAACCGCATATAGCAAAGCAGCACATGAAGGGATGCCCGAGAACGGGTATTAAGTATCTGCCAAAAGAAATTTGAGTGACTCATACGAGCATGGCATCCTAGAAGGTCTTGATTTTCTAAGCATTGCTTAGCGTTAGGAAGTTTGGAAAGATAGGACTGCAAAGGCACGGTTTTGACAGTAATACACCGATATATCCAATATGGTTGGTTATTCGGGATGAATCAATTTCGGTCTCGGTCGTCTTTCATCTGTACTATCACATCTCCGTTCCAACTTCTCCATTGTGCTCCAACCTTTGCGACTTTCCTAAGACTAGTCGTATACAAAAGCAGGTACATACGCATGACCTCGTCACCCCAACACCAAACGTTGATCTTTCCAAGTCCAGTCAGTGAGCCATCTGATCCTCTTCTCCCAGTCATCTCGCACCATGTGGCGTATCCTGCTGCTCCACGCTTGATGGTCTTCTCGAGCATGTTCCAGACATTGAGTTGAGTGCCAACAGACCAGGAATCTGTGTCAATGTGCCAGTATCCTCGTTCCCAGGCAATGAGGGCGCGGCTTTGTGAGAGCGGTTTGTACCGCTTCGCTGGGTTGATGATAGGCTCCAGATTAAGAAGGTCTTGTGTAACGTGGGACTTGTTGGCATGCCAATCTAGAGAATCGGCTTCAGGAGGTGGTGGCCATATTTCCGTCGGTAGCAGAGAAAGCTCATGTAGTTGAGAGGACGTAAGCTCGCTCCTAAAAGAGGAACTGTTAGGCAGAGCTTTGTTGGTCTCGACATTGGCGTTTTTCTCTCTATTGTCTTGCCCTGCGACTGGGAATGATGGCAGCAACTGTACACCATTGGAATTATCCGACCAGACGTCCGATCGTTCGGCGCGAGGTACTCCAGGGTTGAGAAGTAGGCCATGGTGGATCATGACAACTTGCGAACCCACATCGAATGTATGCCGTTGGGTATGAGACTTTGAGCTATACGGTGCGTTGCGAGCATCAGTCTGACATTGGTCTTGACTTGTTCCAACAAATGGATCGCTAGGAATAACACCGTCTTTCTTCGCTATCGAATCTGGAATGCTAGTTGAACTCGACTTGCTAAGACTGTAAGTGTCAGGCAGTAATGACGATGGCCCGGCGGGTGATGGCGTCTGGAGTGCTCGAACTGGTTGAGTGGCGACGATACGCGATATAGCTTCGTCATCTTCCGGTTTTTCTACGGTTGAGATGCTATGGAAGCTTTCGATTCCAGCGCTGAATTCGGGAGTCAGACGCCGCCGTTTGTTTGGCCTTTCGGCTGGCGACGAGACATCAGTATGATGTATTCGTACTTCTTCCAACCGCTGAAACGGCGACTTCCACAGAAAACTCGCCGCGACGAGAATTGTGGCGTCTTGCTCTTCAGGCTCCTCCGTCGCTCGTGAAGTCTGGCCTATGTTGCTCTCAATCTCTATTCCAGGCGATATGTTGACATTAACTGGTTTGAACCCCAGGTAAGCCAGGAACTGTGCCTTGTATTGTTCATCGCCTTTCTTTGAGGTTGGTGCTGCGATGTGCGCAAGTAGATCCATTATGGAGAGTTGGGTTATAAGCCTCCGCGCACCATAACTGAGTAAATATTCGGCACTTAGCCTAGTGGGGAAAACAAATGGTCATGAGCCCGGTAGCAAAGCCGCGCGTTCGATTCCACCGTTTGCTAGAGAAAATTTGGTTCCATGTTTGCACGATACCTTTGCAGTCATATCCGTCACGTTGATTACAGCCGATTGATTGGCGCGGGGTAGGGGGAGTTTCGGAGGGGGTACAGGCCCCGATGAGTACAGGGGACAAGTTTTTTTTTTTGCCATTAAAAATCACCGAAATCCTAGTGATTTTATCGATGGGTTTCGAAGAGTTTCGTGGATTTTTGGTCATTAGTCACTATTTTCGCGAACTCTTAGGGGATAAGTTGAAGTTGGTAACACGCTTCGCTTGAGCGTCAAAAAGTCCCGCATCATCGGAAGCCAGAGCCAAAGAGCCGGAGCCAGTAGCCAAATAGCCAAAGATGCAGAGGAAAAGACAGCAGATCAAGCGCCTCAGTTAAGTTTTCGGGATTTACGAGGGAGAGTTGGATTATAAACCTCCACACACTATCTATAACCGGGTAGGGTTCCGTCCTTTTGTCTGCTAAAAAAAACAACTGGTAGTAGGCTTATCGCTCGCTCTCTCAACGACATAATGAAGTTATAGATGTTGAGACTATTGAAAGGTACCCCACGGCTCAAAATTGTGCGACAATACAAGTCCAATTCTGTTGTGTAAGATGCAGCCTGAAAGCGTTGGAAGGGACGCGCTAGACGTGAAGTCGATCTACGATAACACGTTGGCACGCCGACACGTGATGATTACGATACGAGACCGCCAAGATTTCGGTGTTCAGTTAAGCTAGCCCACAAAGGCAATTTCAGTCCAACAGATTTACAGCGAAGTATCGAACTTCGTACATCGACATCCACCATGGCTTCATCCCTGCAATCGATATCCAGTCTGATAGCGGCCCTCCCGCCGGCAGATGACGGTTGGGGCCCTCCCGTCACCACAGAGACAACTCTTAATGGAGTTCCCTACGCTCCATTCTCAAAGGCCGACAAACTAGGTC
>Ga0335073_10005452_pt1 | contig 17859 bp, 18 predicted proteins | sample Lox_Sample_22_FD_207093 | JGI IMG/M metagenome (GOLD analysis project Ga0335073, IMG submission 207093) | Soil microbial communities from Loxahatchee National Wildlife Refuge, Florida, United States - Lox_Sample_2.2 | ecosystem: Environmental > Terrestrial > Soil > Wetlands | place: USA...
CGATCAAAGTTTGGGCCTTGACTGCCAGCTTTTCACAGTCTTCGTCAACGTAGTCTACTCTACCCACAATGCTTAGTTTCAGAGTATTGTGTCGCATCAAGCCGCAGTCTAAACCAACCTGGATGAATAATTCTGCTCGTATCAACACTTGTTCCATCAATGACCGGAGGAGTTTGGCGATCAATAATAGTTGAACTTTAATGGACGTATTTGGCCGGTCTTGTGAAAGGGACAAACGAGAAGGGAGCGTGGATTGGAGTAATTGATCTGCAAACACGAAGTCATGTGAGAGCGTGGAAGTGGGATCCGTCTTGACGTCGAGGATCCCACGTACTTCGACTCCGACCTCTATACCTCCTCCTCTCAAGTCCCACAAAAGCCATGAGAGTAGAATCGTTCTCCCATGTTTCGAAATCCTCGGGAGAACGCATACCTACCTAAAGGCGAGAAAATACCCTACTCGATCGGTCGTTCTCCCTCCCCACCTTCATCTCTACCATCCGGACATGGTACCGAACGAAGCCCTCCAGCCGTTGAGTCGAGCGTTGCAAAGGGAAAGAACATGGCGATCAAGTCTACACCATCTAAATCGAATCCTGCTATGCAGAACAGAAACAGCGTAAAGAAAAATGTGCAGTCAGCTACTGGCAAGTCGAAAGTACTGCCTAATCAAACCATCACCAGCTTTTTTCAAAAAGCTGCTCAGCCGGAAGATGCCCTTTTCTTTGGTAACAACTCAAACAAAGTCGACCGGTGTAATACGGCGGAAGAACAAGACGAGTCGACCGATGAATTGTATGAAGATGTCGATCGCTTTCATGAGAATGGTGGGTCTGTCAAGAGACGGAAAACTGCAGATGCTGTTCGTTGTGAAGTAGGATTTGAAACCGCCAAGGGATATAGTCTCTCTAAACCTGATGTTTTGATTCTCGATACAACGGATGAGGCGCCATCCAAAGGAGATAAGACCATCACATCGAAGAGAGTCGGTCCATTCTTGGAAGAGTCCGAAAGTGAAGATGAAGGCCCTCGACCTCAGCGATCTGTTGAAATGCTTCAAAGTACCAATTTGGCTCCGAGCAGAGATATTCTGCATGATGAACAGCTGGAGCCCAAAAATGAAGCATATGACGAGTTTGCTGAGACATCCAGAACACTTATTCGCGAGTCAAATAATGGTGAAGGCGCAGATTTTGAGGGGTTTGAAAACATTGAAGATTTTGAAGAGGGTCCGGAAGAAGGTGAAGAATACCAAGAGCGACGGTGGATCGAACAGCAAGCTCAACTTGAGATGGAAGATGGCATCCTCAACAGCGATATTATCGATCCTACTATCGAAGGCTTGGAAGATGTTGACATGAAAGAGGAGGACTTTGATGAACCAATGGAAACGCCGCCTACAGAGGATGTATCGGCACTATCATGCCCAATATGTAATGTCAGCCTGTATGGTGTATCCGACAGCGATACTTCAATCCATGTCAACAACTGTCTTGATGGAAATCCATCACCACTCCCTGAAATGAAGCCAACGATTATGACACCAATTACAAGCGGTGCGGCAAAGCTTCGAAGACCTACTCGACCTGCCAAACCCGGTCAACACAATCCTTTCTCCCTGACACCTTCGACCGCCGATCCAAAGTCTGCCTTTGCTAGACTGATGACGAACCATGCCGAAGATATGGCTTGGAAGACTGCTGCGGCATCAGAGGTCGCTTCCCGTGGAAAACCGGCCTATCAGCGAACTTGCCCATTCTACAAGATCTTACCCGGGTTTTCAATCTGTGTTGATGCATTTCGATACGGCGCAGTCGAGGGATGTCAAGCATACTTCCTATCGCACTTTCATAGCGATCATTATATCGGGTTAACTTCTAACTGGTCTCATGGTCCAATATATTGCAGCAAAGTCACGGCGAACCTTATTCGGAGCCAACTCAGAGTTGAATCGAAATTTGTTATCGATCTCGAATTTGAAGAGGAGCGCGAAGTTCCAGGAACGAGCGGTGTCAAGGTTACAATGATACCTGCCAATCATTGTCCAGGGAGCTCGCTCTTCCTATTCGAGAAGACGATAGGTAAAACGAAGAAAAGGGTCCTGCACTGCGGCGACTTTCGAGCTTGTCGAACACACGTTGAGCATCCACTTCTTCGACCAGATGTTCGAGATGTGATAAGTGGCAAGACTAGAGAACAGAAGATCGATGTCTGTTATCTCGATACAACATACCTGAATCCGAAATATGCCTTTCCTACACAGGAAGATGTGATCAATGCCTGTGCGGACATGTGTATCAGCCTCAATCCATCGGTCGAGGGCAAAGATGATGGATGGGAGACGATGAAACGCGAACGCGCAGGAGCAGGAATGGTACAGTTCCTAGAGAATAGCGGCAAATCTGTACCGCAAGAAGGCAGCAACGGGACCGCCGCTACACCTCGAGGTAAACTTCTTGTTGTTGTCGGCACCTACAGCATCGGCAAGGAACGCATGTGCTTGGGCATCGCGAAGGCACTAGACAGCAAGATCTACGCGCCAGCATCAAAGCAACGCATCGTGGCATGTCTTGAGGATGCAGAGCTGTCAGCACGAATGACGAACGACCCACGTCAAGCTCAAGTTCACATGACACCGCTATTCGAGATCCGGGCCGACACGCTCGAGGATTACTTGCGCGACTTCAGCGACACATTCTCGCGTGCCGTCGGCTTTCGTCCCACTGGCTGGAATTATCGTCCTCCGAACTCACGATTCGTCGAAGCTCCCGCCGTGCAGACGGTGCTGTATGGCAAGAATTGGAAAAGCGGTTATACGATGAAGGAGTTGGTGCCACAGCGAGGAAGTACCAAGAGAGCTTCTTGCTTTGGCGTACCGTACAGTGAGCATAGCAGTTTTCGGGAGTTAACCATGTTTTGCTGTGCATTGAGGATTGAGAAGATCATTCCAACTGTCAATGTGGGTAGTGCAAAGAGCAGAGAGCGTATGAGGGCCTGGGTTGAGCGATGGGCGATAGAGCGAAAGAAGAGTGGATTATTCAAGTCGGAGCATTTCTGACAATGGTTACCTTAGCCCACAAGTTCGGATATTCTGTAACTGGAAATTATGGCTGCAAATTTGAACCGTTGTTTGCTATCTCAGAGTGCTAGTATACATACAACCTCGCCAGGCCTTCATCCAGTCCTAGCAGGTGTCCACATGTTTTTGGCGTTCGATATCTTCGTCTTTGCTCCACCAACAAGAGATCAACCTAGGAAAATGGATTGAATACCTTCAAATCGCCAGGCCAGGAAGAACTTAAATAACGCTCTTCCCTCATATCGCCGATAAAATGCCTCCAAACTCCGTAATTTTTGCATGACAATATCAGCCGGGTATCTTCCATAGTGTATGCCTTCGCTCAAAACGGTTCACCATCTTCCCGTCCCCAGACTTTGACCGTCTTATCCATGCTGCAGCTAGCAATCCACCGACCGTCATTGCTCATGTCAACTCCAGTAACGGTCCTATGGTGTGCACGAAGCATGGTAACCGCTCGCCAATCATCAGCGCTCCAGATACCGATGTTGCTATCCATGCCACCGGTGACAAACAATGTACCAGACTTCTTCGGAACAAAACCATCTTCATCACTGGTCGGTAGATCGGCAACGCAGGGTCCATCGGTGCCTTTGAACCAGCGAATATCACCGACACCGTTGGAGTGTGCGCCTATAGATGCAACTTCCTTGACGGCTCGCACATCCCAGACTTTGACGTAGCCGTCTGCAGAGCCCGACAGAACGCGGTGGCCATCAGGACCCCATTCCAGCGCGTACATGTGGTCAATGTGACTGTCGAGGTACATGATGATCTTGCCGGAGCGAATGTCAAAGATGCGACCGATTGTGTCGTAGCCGCCTGACGCCAGCAGCGAGCCATCGGCGTTCCACGACACGGTATGGCACGCATCGCTATGGCATTCCTGGATCAGCAGTTCCTTCTGCGTCGTTACGTCCCAGAGTCGCCAGGTGGTGTCGTGGCTTGCCGATGCAAGGTAACGGCCAGACGGATGGAAATCGAGGTGAGCGACTCGACCGTCGTGGGCTTTTGGGCCTTCTTCGCTGTGCAATTCGGCGATAGGATCCTCGCTGGTGCTGGTCCAGAGGAAGATATTACCATTGCCGTCTCCAGATGCCAGATGTAGACCGGTTGGGTTATCTAGAGCCGTCACGTCCGGGACCCAAGAAAGCCCGCTGACTACCTCGCCATTTCCGCGAAACCGATGTGTTTGATTGAGGCTTGGAACTTCGAAGACTTTCAAGTCGCCTCCCCATGACCCTGTGGTGACTAATTTGCTGTCCGGAGAGAAACGAACGGTAACCAGAGAACGTTCAGAAGCCTGTTGTGATGCCCAGAGATCAATACTGCGGACGTGGTCTACAATCTCCTTCCGCAATTCGATTTGTCGACGCGGTTCAATCTTTGATTCAGCGGTTTGATATTCATGTCTTTTTTGCGCGCGCGAAATACTGTATCGTGTGATATCCTTTCTTGCCTCCAAGAGGCGCTCGCCTGCGTGGTAGGAAGTCTCTTGCTCTGGCTCCTTCTTTTCGACATCTTTCATAGGCACATCTTCAATTTCACCAGCTTCTTGGAGACCGAAAAGAACCGATCGCAGCCGATCTCGTCGCAAAGCTTTGTCTTCGCCAAAAAGGATAATAGGATGTCCCAGGGATCGCAGGCGAGCGCGGACTCGTTTATCGTCGGTGGGTACATTGATGGCGGCTTCGGCACGCTTGCGTTCGAACTGTGCATACAGCGCTTCTTGGGCTTCGGTATTGACAGTAGTAGCTATGGGCATGTCAATTATCAACGTCTCCAGAGTACTAACAGGAGGAGGGCCTACGGATGTCTGCGGGGGAGACGCCATTTGGTTGTGGACTGTGACTCTTCTTCCTTCGTGGTCGAACCTAGTCAAAATCCAGTATCAGCCAATGGATTCTAAGTGTCTTTTTATATTCATTCAAGGTTTCTGGCAAAGGAGCTGTAAAAAGCGAAGTGTAGGATTTGTGGTAGACAGTAAAGCTAGATGCTAAGGAAACGTACGTTTCGTGCTTCGTCATCGTCTTCCTCAACGTAAGCCCTGCGAGAAGTCATACTACGCCGTGGATTTAATATCACAAAGAAGCAGAAATATGGAGGAGAGGATTTTGCTGCGAGAAAGAAGTGTTGTAGTGGTGGAGGAAGGCAGAAAATAAATATTTTGGAGTCTCGACCAATGACGCGCGAAGTTCACATTCAAATATCAACCTCAAATCACAACATCAACCAACTCATCCTTTGCCCGGTATCTAATCCATATATTCCCATTGCTCTCATATATTTATCGCTTACTCTACTTCCCTTGTTACTGCAATCATGTGTATATTACCGTTACCCGATCTTTAACCATCATAAGATGGCACCCTCCCAACAACTTTTCGCTCACCTCGCAGCACTCTCGCGAATACATTGCGCCAGCATTCTACCACCTCCGAGCCTCCTAAGATGTGGGAAGCTTCTTTCAGCAGTTGTAAGTTGTATTCGATGCTGTCCAGAACTGTTTTGTCCTTCCTCTACCCGAATTGTGGTCTTCCAGTCTCTCCAATACTTCTCAGCTACCTTCGAGCGGAGCTAACAATCGCTGTTACCCTGGTATCTTAAGTTGTTTTAACTATTTTGATGTGTTCCAAATAAGCAATATTGCCTGGTCGTAATCATGCTTCATTTCTAAGAATTGGATATACATATCTGCGCTACTTGAGATTTTGCTGACCAAGTCTGTAGTCCACCACAGTTAGAGTTCGCTCCTTTTCCTCTTCTCGACAGCTATGGTCTGAAGATCCAAGCTCTAAACCATTCTCCTATGCTATCTCCGCCTCATTTTCTGCAAAGCACAAAGCTTGGGACTCCAAGAATACTCTCTACGTCCATGATTCACACAATAGCTCCGCTTTAGCTATAACGGAAAAGAACTGGAACCAACGGCAAAAGATAAGGCCTCAGTCAGGTCAAGATGCGTTCTTTGTTGCAAATATCGGGACCTTTTCTGATCAGAACGGCATTGCATTCGGTGTAGTGGATGGTGTCGGTGGTCCGTAACTCCATTTCCGAACCTCTCTCGCCATTTCACTAACAAATACTTCCAGGATGGGAATCCTCTGGCGTTGATCCAGCAGACTTCGCGCACTCTCTCTGCGAATACATGGCACAAGCCTCAACCGACTACCCGGAGTCCTTCGGTGGCTCATCCAACGCACCGCATCCACTCCGACCACTTCAACTGCTGGAACTCGGCTACGAATCGGTGTTGTCGGACGCGCGCATCACCGCAGGTGGCAGCACAGCATGCATCGGCGTGGCATCACCATCAGGGGTGCTGGAGGTGGCGAACCTGGGCGACAGCGGGTACGCGCAGGTGTCGCCGTTCCGGCTGCAGGCGGTGTCGGCGGCGCAGACGCACGCCTTCAACACGCCGTTCCAGCTGTCCAAGGTGCCGCGGCGCATGGCCGAGCAGGCGCAGCTGTTCGGCGGCGTGCCGTTGCAGGACTACCCGGCTGATTCCGCTCTGTCGACGCTGCGCCTGTGCCATGGCGACGTGGTGGTGTTCGCCAGCGACGGCGTCTGGGATAACTTGTCGCCCGCCGACATCCTGCAGACGACGTGCCGCGTTATGGTCGGTATGGAAGGGTGGGTGCGCTCAAAGTCAGGTGAGGTTGGCATTGCAACCGACTTTGCGGCTCTGGCATTGCGACCATCTGAAGGGAAAACGTTGGGTTTGAGTGCCGTGCTTGCCAGTACTATTGCGAAAGAGGCGAAAGAGGCAAGCTTGGATGATCGCAGGGATGGTCCATTTGCGAAGGAGGTGCAAAGGCTCTTTCCAAAGGAGCATTGGAGAGGTGGTAAAGCGGATGACGTTTGCGCCGTGGTGATCGTGGCGTGTCAGGAATAGGCAGGCTCGGTTGAGTTGCTGTTTTCGATAGACTCGATTTGGCGTTTTGCATTGCTTGGGAGCATTCATCGTAAAATGGCGTAGATAGGACTCTAAGGTCTTCGCGGACTTGATGCATGCGTCGGAGCGGCTGCGTTTTGTCTCTTACCTAAACATGAGTCGGATGGTGTTACTGGCAATAAAATTTATTTCTATGAACAACTCATCAATCAAAAGAACGGGCAGTTACGAGTTTGGAAATCAGTCTCGATACGTAGAAATCGATTCATATGGAGATATCGTTTCTACAGTTCAATATGTAGCCATTCCCGAACCCATGCAAATGAAAAAGCTCAAAGCAAACCCCATTCCACTTTCTACTTCAATGGGATAAATCTTGAAGAGTGAGTGGCACCAATACCAGGTCGACCATGCTTGACTGGTCTGTATGTGATGGCGAACTCTCCGAGATAATGGCCGACCATTTCGGGCTTGATTTCAACCTGAGAAAACTCCTTGCCTTGGTAGATACCAATGACACTGCCAATCATCTCCGGTACCACAATCATATCCCGCAGGTGTGTCTTGACGAGGTCGGGCTTCTCGTTCGGTTTGGCTTCTTGCTTCGCTTTGCGCAGCTTCTTGATCAGACCCATGGGCTTTCGCTTGAGACCACGGTTGAACCGACGCCGGGCGCGAGCGTGAACGACATCTCGCAGTTGTTCGGAGGACAGGTCAAGGAGTTGGTCGAGATCGATGCCACGGTAAGAGAATTTGCGGAAGGCTCTCTTCTTCTTCAGTTCTATCGAGCAATCGTTAGCAACAGTCACTAGCCAATGAGGAAATCTTTGCATCAGTTCAAGGCTCGTAAGCGGAGGTAAAACGAAATTATGGTATCGAAGGGTTCTGAAGGTGAGTGGTAGTAACGTACCAGCAGCTTCTTCGGCATTCTAGGTTGTTGTCAGTAGATGGTCAGATACGATTGTGAGGAATGGTGAAGACTTACGTATTCTTCGTCAGCCATGATTGCGAGCTATGAGAGAGTCACGGAGTGGATGTACTCTAGCTGTCTCGATGATGATGGAGAGTGTCGTTGGGGATTTGAGAGTGTCGTTGGTAATGTTGTTCGAACTTGGATTGTGGAGGTTGAATTTGCTAAGCGAGCCAAGGCCATAAGGCGTAAATTTCTTGGATGCCGCCGAAATGCGCTGATTTTCACATATCAGTTCTCCTGATTGGAAGTAATGATCTCAAATTTGAATTGGAATGGAAGTTTAATGTCGTACAGAGTGAAACAGATGCCGCTTGGAATTGTTAATGCCATCTGTGGCTGAAATATTTACGGGCTCACGTATCTCGATCGCTAGAAAAAAAAAAGCTGGATTTGCTCAGGTAAACTGAATTCTCTGTAGCTATGTAGCCTTTCAATTGACTACCGAAATACACGGTAGGACTGATATATAACGCCCATTCAATGCCATGATGCGTTCACAAGAGTGTAACCCCAGTAGCAATTCGTAAGCCATGCACGGCTTCCAACCCATAGCAATTTTGTCGAGTGTATCCCAGTTTAATCGAACAGACCAAAACCCATATCCTCGTCCGATTCTTCTTTCTCCTCTTCCTTCTCTTCCTTCTTTTCTTCCTCCTCCGCAGCAGCCGCACCTCCAGCAGCGGCACCACCGGTTGCAGCACCGCCTCCAGCAGCTGCAGCACCACCGCTTGGGACAGAAGCAAGTTTCGAGGAACCTTCGGCAATGAGTTCGTTGATGTCTTTGCCTTCGAGTTCGGACACTATATGCATTGGTTAGCACTTGATAGCGGCTCGAATAAAGATGAACTCACGGAGCTTTTCTATTCTCTCTTCATCGACATCCAGACCAACAGATTCGAGAACACCTAGTTCACAGTCAGCTTTGTAAGTTCCATATACTCGCGAAAAGGCAAACGCACCTTTGATATCGTCGGCAGATGGGGAGCTGTTTCCGGCCAGGCCGAGGAGTAGGTAGCTAGCAAGGTACTTCATTTTGAAGATGGTATGGAATCGTGAAGAGGTCGAACTTGAGAATCAACCAATTTAACCGCGTTAGGCGGAGGAAGATACTTCGAGTTCCTATTGTGATTTGCGGAATTGACTACCTTTAAGTTTAACGTCTTTGGAATTAAACATTGTGTGAGTCGGTTAAACCGCGGACTTAGCTTTTGTGCCTCAGGCCAGTATATCGTATCGGAATCGACTTCGCCTTGCCTTCTGGTTTCATCCACCCACTCATATCTCTAATTAGCAGCTGAGCACTCTTGGAACAGCCGGTCGGCTGCGATTTTATTTGTTGCCTGCTGTGGAGAGTTGCCATATTTAAGGCACACCGACTCTTATCTTTGTCTCTCTGCTTGTCTTTCTTAATCCCATTCCTACCGATTTGCACTTCAGCATGCGTCATTTGTATCTTCGCCCACTCAAGTCCTGACCAATCCTCAGCGGCAGGGCAATATGAGCGTGAGTTGCAGTCTACACCTCGATTACACCACTGAGCAACTTAGCTAACTCTATGCTACGCAGTTCTTAGCCAAAATCCTGGGTCAAATTGACGGCTCCAAGTCGACAGCCTCCACTCCCTCGGCTCCGCCTCCAACTTCCAGCGCCTCTCAGAAGGCAAGCGACGCTGCAAGTAATGGCACCGCATCTAATAAACGCAAGGCTCAAAATGAACTTGCTACTGCTGCCAACAAGCTCCGTCGAAAGGAAGACAAAGGCACTTCTGACGCCCCTCCCGCTCGCGCCGCGCAGACGGATAGTGTGAAACCTCAACCGTATCGCGGAACGGCGGGAACAGTGACTGGAACAGTGACGGGAGCCGCGAAACCGTCATCAAGACCTCCTTTGAAAACCACAGCTTTACCAAAGCCGCCTTCTTCTCCCGTCAGCGCGTCTCCGGTAGTCGGCAAGGCTCCCACAAAGGGATCATATGCAGAGATCCTCGCCAGAGGCAAAGCATCCCAACCGAAGGACATAATGAAAATCTCAAACAAAAAGGCAACCGAGCCGACGCTTCAGCGCAACCGTGACCGGAAGAAGATGCTGGAAAGAGATCGATTGAACGGCGGTGATCGTGACGTACAATCTGCCGGTGAAGGCGGCGATACAGCTGGGCCAAAGAAGAACCGGCCTGAGTACGTAGGCAATGCGCGCGCATCGTCTGCTGCTCCAGCGTCCAATTCCGCCAGGCCTGTTTACGCTGGCACGGCTGGCTTGAAGCATGGTCGCACCTCCGGCGGTCCTGAGCGGAAAGACAAAGCGCGCTATGCCGGAAACGCTAGCTGGGATGAAAATGATGAGGATGTGGAGGACGACTATGGCTCGGATGAATCTAGTGATATGGAGGCCAATGTGTTTGACGTCGATCAAGAAGAGGAGTTCTCGACACGAGCCGCAAGAAAAGAAGATGCAGAGGAGTTGGCCAAGCTAAGTGAACTAGATCGAGAGAAGAGATTGCGCAAGCTAAAGCTTGAGAAGATGGCGGCGGAGAAACGCAACAAAAAGCGGGTTCTCTAATGCGAGCGAACTTATCATACGAGGAGAGCCATAACGCTGTACAGAATGGTGCCTTTAGACTGCTCCACACTGCTCACTGCCAATCACTATCATTAATTCGATAGTTCATTGACGTCAACCCCTCATTACCGGGTCCTGGTGATAGTCCTGGACTCTTGCGGAGGATAATCAAGTTCGATCAACGTTTCAGCGGGCGCTGGGAAGCTTAGCATGGGCATTGGTATGGTGCTGGTTTTGGGAATTATGCATTAGCAATAGACTTTCCAGTGAATTCTCGGTGATGTATCACAAGTATCAGCAATGGAACACTGTTCAGTATTCAATAGATACGATTTGCGGTTCATTCCAGTGCAAAGCCTTCAAATGCTTTGTCTTAGCGCCAAACTCCACGCTCTTATATGCAAGCTGGCGAAATTCATGACTTTACGTCCGCCGCAAATTCAATAGGACTCCGACATCCGATCGGCGATCTCTTCTTGATAACCGGTTTTGGATCCTCAGTCCTCAACCATTCTCCATTAAAAGCATTTACAAGCCAATTTGACAACTCTACAGGCGTATTAGAATCGACCCTGCGTTTCAAGTTGTCTCAACTTACTGTCGTTAACGATTTTGTAGGCATTATGAAAGTATATTCCGTGATCCGAATCCGGAAATACATGAACGTCGTAATTCTCCACGCCAGCAAGATCCAGCTTGTCCAATAATGTGTAGGTATTCTGCGTGTGCACATTATCGTCAGCTACACCATGCATTATCAGGAAGCGAACATTCTTGCCGAGGCTCACGGCATCTGAAATAGTACTATTTTCATAGCCTTGCGGATTGTGCTGTGGCGTATGCATGTAGCGTTCGGTATAGATAGAGTCGTAAAAGCGCCAGTCGGTGACGGGTGCAACTGCCATGCCATACTTGAACGTCCTCCCAGCGTCCGTCTCCAGAACTTTGAGCGCCATGAAACCACCATAGCTCCAACCCCAGATGGCGATGCGTTCGGGATCGACGTATTTCTTGGCTGCCCACATCTGCGCCGCCGCGATCTGGTCATGTGCTTCCCAGTAGCCCAGATTGCCTCTTACCGCGCATCGTGTCTTTCGTCCACGGAAGCCAGTTCCACGGCCATCTACGGTCACGACAACGTAGCCCAGCCTTGCCGCCACATAAGATTGGAAATCAACATTGAACCTACGGTCGACAGACTGCGAGCCAGGACCTTGGTACATCCAGAATAGCACGGGATATTTTGTACAACCAGACTTGTCGAAACGAGGAGGCAGTCGTTCGACTACGTTGAGCTCAAACCCGTCGATGGTGATGGTGCTGTAAATTTCGGTTGGCAGAGTATGTGTGGCTACCATTTGCTTCAGATCAGCGTTATCTTCGATCATGTCCGAGTATGAGATGGACATATCGTTGCCTGGAAGCGACATTACTTTTTGCCAAGGGATGCCAGGACCTTCGTATGTCAACAGAACATAACCACCACCAGTGGAGAATGATGCGCTGTAGAAACCTTCGCTACTGGTATCGGTAATGGCCAACATGTCAGTACCGTTGAGGCTCACTCTGTAGATGTGACGCTGAGTTGATGATTCCTTAGTTGAGACGAAGTAGACCCAGTTGTTTTCTAGATCAACCGCCGATGGTGCTTTGACAACTTCCCAGTCACCGCTGGTCAGGAGTATCGGTTCTGGATTGTCGATGGGTGTGAAATATGCTAGGTGGTCATTGCCTTCATGGATGATTGTGTCGATGTATCCCGACTTCATACGTCCAGACGATGGATCAGATGGAATGAACATGGTATCCTGTGAAACTTCAAACCATCCTCCATCCAAGGCTTGTACATCCTGCTCGCGAATAGTGCGGCCCTGCCGTCGTACCACATCCATGAGAACAACTTTGAGTTTATCGCTCTCACGGTTTGTTTCACGGACCAGTACTTTGCCTTCTCTGCCCGCCCATACAACCTCTGTGATCAACCGATCGTCGTCCGGGAAGTCGCCTTCGATCGGTAAGGTAAACACCTCTTCTTTCTGAACGTCATAGAACTGCAGCGTAACAATCGGATTCGGAGTACCAGCTTTCGGATATTTGATTCGCCGTTCTTCAGGATAGTTCTCTTCTCCAGGCTTTGGTTGCTCTCCACTTGGTCTGCTGGCAAAGTACTCGATTGGATACTCAGGCACCGTCGACTCATCAGTCCGAAGGAACGCGATATAATCGCCATCTTCAGACCACCATGTAGCGCTTCTCCCTGAAAAGACCTCCTCTTCGTACACCCAATCTGGAATACCATAGAACAACTCTGTTCCACCATCCAAGGTGATTCGCAAGACCGTCTTCTCTTGATCCAACTTGCGCAAGTACAAATTGTTATCTCGCGTGAACACAACGGCGTTGCTCTGAGGACTCCAACTAGCCAACTGTACTCTAGCATCTGGATACGCAGGATCTAGTGGCTCAGCGGTCTGACTGTCAACGTCGAAGATCCAGTATTTGCCCGTAAAGCTATGTCTCCAGTTGCCCTGTTGCTCACTAACAACGAGCACCTTCCTCAGATCAGCACTGGGCAACACCTCCGAGCTAATAACCATCTTATTGTCGACAGTGAACGTCCCTCTCTGCATCAGCACCCTCAGACTCTCAGGAGTGCCACTCTTCGCGCGGTCCCTCACATCCTCAACAACGAGATAGGCCTTTCCTCGCTCGGCCTTCTCAAGAACGAGGCCATCCTGACCCTCAGGGCCACCAATCCACGTCACGTCATGGCGACGCGGCCTCCACTGTCCGCCGAGCACCTGGTCGAGGGTGACGGAGTTGCCGGTGCCGCCGCTGCTGCCCACCGCGGTGCTCGCCAGGCCGTTCCCGGCCGCGCCGCGCCCGCGCGACACGAACACCGCAGCCGCGACCAGCCAGCCCGCCAGCGCCGCGAGTCCCAGCACCCATAGCAGCCGCCGCGTTGTCTTGTCGAAGGGTTTGGGAGCCGCGGTCGGGCGCAGAGGATCTTCGAGGTCGAAGGCTTCGAGCGGGTTCGGCGCGGCTTGCGAAGGGTCGTCGGTGTACGGCCGTTGCGGAGGTGCCTTGCCGAGTTGGTCGAGGATCAGAGACGATGTGGAGGCCGAGGAGATCGATTCTCGAAGGGTAGGCCCTTCTGAGTTTGCGGAAATGTTGCCATCAATGTCACTGGTCAGAGCACGCGTTTCTTCAGGATCGGTGATTGGAGCCATTGTGGTGAGGTTTTGTTGGAGTGGCAGCTTCGTGCTGCTGCAATGATGGGGATCTACCGATGTAGGAGCATGGAGAAGGTCGAAATGCCGTTCAACATGGTTGAAAGTACCGTCCAGGTTACTTTGTTTCTCAATGAACGTTTCCGACAGCTTAATGCGGGCTCAAGAACCCTTGTAAAGCCCACTCCGTGTTTCGGCATCCAATCAATTTAATGTTCCGAAGTATTTACTCGCTCAATTTCTTTGAGAGCAACAAGCAAACACTAAATAATTTGTCTATTACTGATCTGGATAGACTCAATCTACGACTCTCGTCCTCAATGACTTTGATATACTTGAGCAGACTCGTGTTCGCATTTGTAGGCCCATGCCGTACACTTCTCCCGCCACTGTTCGCCTTCGTCACGACCGGAACATAACCATGAGTTCTTAGATGAAGCTGCACATAATTCTTCAATCGCAGGCAGTTGTAGTGATCATCTCTGCTTGCAGGTCACCTTGGCTGGTGCGCTGCGATGAGATCCAAGAGAGCCCGCAGTGACTTGTGGATACGCATAGCTTCAGATATGAAGTAGAACCACCTTTGCAGATATAAATCAAGGAGGCATCGTGCTATTTCGCTGATAGTCAGTTCACTTGCTTGCTGTGGGTCCATTTGGACTTCAACGCACCCGAGATAGTCAAAGTTGATATCACCGACGGCAAACATTTTGCCAGTTTCTGCCCTTAAACCCATGAACTTGAGTCTGACATGTCCCCCTTTTTCGATGATCTGATCTCCACCGTCCGTCCACATTGGTGGTGTTGAGTGCGCGTCAAATTTGACTTCGGGAGGAATGCGACCACTGTCAACGAAGGCTTGAAGAGGACCGATGTCAACGAAGAAACCCGCCTCGATACAGGTGCCAACAGTGCCATCGACCTGTATATTGGTTTAGCATTGCCATAGACATAGCTTTTGCAGGTATTCATACCACTTCTCCTTTGAAAGGCTTCCACACCACGGCGCGGTAATGGACCGTGTACTCGGCGAATCCGCTACCTGGGATGACCTTGCCGTCTGATATTTGAATCTGATCCATAACTCCTATTGTGAAGTAATCTCCAAATATCTGACCTTCGACATCATGGAAGAGCTGAGTGCGTATGTATTCTTGAATGTTAGGACCGAAGAAAGAGGGATGCAGCGTCACCGTGCGCTCTTCGTCCTTGAGGAAAAACATGATGCAGTAGAAGTTCAAGGCTTTGGAAGCTAAAAAGAGCTGTAAGAGTGTTCTGATTTTCAAGAGGTTCGTGCAAGTAGACAAAACAAACCTCAGTTGCTCGACGTCGCCATTCGCCAGGGGAGCTTTGCGGCGGCTTGTAGAGTAAGTTGAGGATGGGTGTGACGACACAGCCGAGAGTGCGGACAAGAATGTACGCGTATGACGCCTCGGGCTCAGCAGTAAATGGTGTGTAGATTGTTTGTTAGGTTATTCTTCGCACTGTTGAATATTCGCGCACATGCTAAATTTATTTGACGTGATATCTCGGCAGGCAGATACGCAAGGGCGGCCAGGAGTGAGATTTGACTAAAAGGTACTCTGTCGCTCGCACCACTACAAAAGACATCCAAGTCAAAGTTTAACCATTACTACGAATCAGAACAGAACTCTGTCGTATCTCTCACCATGGCCATGTTTGAGTGAGGATATATCACTAGCTTTGAAGCTCACCTCTTTTCAATTACGCCGCTACCATCCACACCTCTCTTGAAATGGCTCTCAACTTGGAGAAGCAGCTTCAATTCGTATGACCACTCAGTCCTATCAATAAGCTTACGAACCCATTGGATTGACATATCCTATCTAGTATGGCGCTTACCATCACAATGCCGTCAATATTGGCATTCATGTCGTCTTCGTACCGGTTATACTCTTCACGGCTCTAATGTTTGTACGTCTCCGAAGCTTTCCTATCGTAATACTCCACGCTCATGAATATTTCAGGCCACAAACACACCCGATCTCCCGCTTCCAGAATGGATGACAATACCATATCTGCCATGTAATCTGGGAACCGTCGCCGCATTTCTGTATGCCGTCCTATACATCCTGATGGAGCCGGTTGCAGGTGGTTTATTTGCTCCGTTGATCATTGCTGGAGTCGCTTATGGCAACTATCTTACCAATACCTACGGCGCCCAGGCTAACTGGATAGGGTTCTATGTGCATGTGACGTCGTGGATCGCACAGTTCATCGGCCATGGCAAGTTCGAAGGTCGCTCACCCGCTCTCACCGACAACCTCGTACAAGCTCTGTTCCTTGCTCCTTTGTTCGTGTGGATTGAAGTTCTTTTCTCTCTTGGCTATCGCCCAGAGCTCAAGAAGCGATTAGATAAAGCTGTCGAAGAGGAGATTGCAAAGTTCAAAGGCACGGGATCTAGCAATGGCAAGGGACATTGAGATGTTGCCTTGAGGTCTCGGCATAACCATGGAAACAAGACACGAAGTGGAAACATGAAGAACGGAGCGCACAATGAGATAAGAGAGGAGCAAACGAGACTATTTCGACCACCAACATCGGAAGGTATTTGTCCATGGTGAGAGTTAACAGGGAACGAACGCTTCCCTCGTCATGAGGGAGAGCGCCGGCTTCTCGAGATTCTAGACAATACAACATATTCATGAGAAATCCAATGATCCTCCTTATAACTGGTAGCACCCTACTTGAGGATCCAGTACAGGCTGAACCTCTGCCTGAACAAACGACCACACCGCAAGACGATCCAGAATCCGTGCCGCTGAACCTCCGCCTGAACAAACGACCTCACGGCAAGACGAGTCAGAATCCGCGCCGCCGAACCTCCGCCTGAACAAATGACCACACCGCAAGACGAACCGGAATCCACGCCGCCTATCCTGCCATGGAACAAGAGCCACTTAGCGAAGAGCCTGTAAAGGCCACAAACGACGACAGGCGAAGAGCGAACGCCGACAAATTACTTATATTATAGCCAGCAACAGCCAACGGTAGTATTTCTCATCATTCATTGTATTATAGCCATCAACAGCCAACGGTGATATTTCTCATCACTACTTATTATAGCCATCAACAGATGGGAGGGCCCAGAAAGCCTTTCTCCCTGCAGGCTTGAAATGCAAGAAGAAAATAATCTCGGCTGCGGCGAACGACTTGTAGAGTTATAGTCCAAAATTGCAGTTCTTTGGGCCACAATAGCATAACGTTGTGCTTTTATCGTGCAAATGGTCAGTACTGTAGCAGTATAGGTTTTCTTGCCTCAGGCGACGTGCCGGGAGTCGATCGGGTAAAATCGATTTTGCTTTGGACTTTGGAGCCTTGGCACGATTGGAAGCTTCGACCTTTCTGCTCTCAAGCTCGAACTTCACTTCACAACTCTCCCAATCCCATCACTCTCCCCTCATCCTCCATCATCAATTGCCTCTCAAGAGCTAACTGAGCATCATCACAATGTTCAGGAGGGCTCTTGTTCAGTCAGCCCGCGCTGCCGGCTCTCTCCCGCGCTCAGCTTCGGTACGTTGCTTTTCGCTGCAAATCTTGACACCTTCTCCCATCACCCGCATCTTCGCAATTGGAATCCAATTGATCATGCATATTACTCAATGCCACTTACTGTCGTCATTGAAGCTCGATTAATTTTGTTTGACGGCTGGAAGTGACTGATTGTGCTAACCTCATCATTCCGCAGATTCGATCACCCGCTGTCTTGAACGGCGCCATCAGGCAACGCACCTATGCCACCGACGCAAAAGCATCCCCTACAGAAGTCTCCTCCATCCTTGAACAACGAATCCGTGGTGTCCAGGAGGAGGCTGGTCTTGCCGAGACAGGTCGTGTTCTCTCAGTCGGGTACTCTTATCCCTTCACAAAGCTTTGTTGATATGCAAGCTGATTATCATCCCAGTGACGGTATCGCCCGTGTCCATGGCATGAGCAATGTCCAGGCCGAAGAACTCGTCGAATTCTCTTCCGGTGTCAAAGGCATGTGCATGAACCTCGAAGCTGGCCAGGTCGGTGTTGTGCTTTTCGGATCCGATCGATTGGTCAAGGAAGGCGAAACTGTCAAGCGTACTGGTGAAATTGTCGATGTTCCAGTCGGCAT
>Ga0335073_10005453_pt1 | contig 17858 bp, 15 predicted proteins | sample Lox_Sample_22_FD_207093 | JGI IMG/M metagenome (GOLD analysis project Ga0335073, IMG submission 207093) | Soil microbial communities from Loxahatchee National Wildlife Refuge, Florida, United States - Lox_Sample_2.2 | ecosystem: Environmental > Terrestrial > Soil > Wetlands | place: USA...
GGAAATTCAAAATGCCGGGTACAAAATCGTGAACGTGGACACGACTCTGGTGCTCGCCGCACCGAAGATTGGACCCATTGCCGCAGAGATGCGCGAGCGTGTTGCTGACCTGCTGCACATCAAACCTGGTGACGTTGGTATCAAGGCCAAGACGCCTGAAGGTCTCGACGCCGACCACGTAGCGCAGGCGCACGCTGTTGTGCTGCTGGAAAAGGCGGAGGAAACCGACGAGCTGGGCGCCATGACGGCAAGCATCGAAAGCGAGCAGCAGATCGAAGACGTGGTGCAGGATCTTGTCAGGCAAGCCCACGGACGCGAGCCGCGCCCGACCATCAAGCCGGTTTTCGATACGGAAGACATTACGTAAAGCGGTCCCTGCGAATAAAGATCAAGAGATGGAGCTTCGATGAGAGTTCGGGTCGCGGTGTCTCTGCTGGCGGCATGCGCCGCTGTTGCTTTTGGTCAGAACCCAGACTGGCAAACACCCGCTGAGAAGTCCGGATATAAAACCACTCCCAACTATGCCGAGACCATGGCTTATGTCGGCCGGGTCGCTGCTGCAGCTCCGGGTGAGGTGAAAGTTGAGTCGTTTGGGCAGACCGGCGAGGGAAGGGAACTGGACATTGTTGTCGCTTCGAAGGACGGGGTGTTCGATCCTGCTGCGATTCATGCCTCGCACCGGCCTATAGTCCTGGTCCAGAATTCCATCCATGCCGGGGAAATGGACGGCAAGGATTCCTGCCTTGCTCTACTGCGCGACATGGTGATCACCAAGACGCAGGCTGCGCTTCTGGACAATGCAGTCTTCGTCTTCATCCCCATGTATAACGCCGACGGACACGAGCGACGCTCAGCCTACAACCGCATCAACCAGAACGGTCCGGACGAAATGGGCTGGCGCGGGAACGGAACCAATCTCAATCTCAACCGCGACTACCTCAAGGCCGATACACCCGAGACGCGGGCCTTCATGAGGATGTTCCACCAGTGGCTGCCAGACTTCTTCGTAGACGATCACGTCACCGACGGTGCGGATTATCAGTACGACGTGACTTTCACCATCGACGATGGCCCCAACGTCTACGGGCCGACGGCACGCTGGATTGACGATGTGGTAACGCCCACGCTGGTCAAGCAGGTCGATGCTGTGCCGGGCCATCTGGCCTCGCCGACGTATGTCACGCTCAACGACGACTCCGACCCTGCCAAGGGCCTCGGTTTCAACGATGATCCGCCGCGGTTTTCGACGGGCTACATGATCCTCGAGAATCGGCCCGGAATGCTGGTCGAATTGCATATGCTGAAGGACTACAAGACGCGCGTGACTGGCAACTACGAGATTCTGCGCGCGCTGATGCAGGTGGTGAACCGCGATGCCGACAAGCTGATCAAACTGAACGCCGATGCCGATGCCGACGCCGCCCGTCTCGGCGCGCATCCGTTGGGCAACCAGCAGTTTCCGCTTCGCTTAGGCTGGAGCGGCGAAACAACGCCATTTCTCTTTCGTGGATACCGGTACACGCGTCAGCTGAGCGAAGTCTCAGGCACAATGTGGATCAAGTATTCGCACGAGCCCTGGGATGTGTCACTGCCGTTGGCTACCGGCTTCAAAGTGACGGCGTCGACTGTTCCTCCGGCCGCATATATCATTCCGCGCCAGTGGACGCAGGTAATCGACGTGCTCGCCGCGCACCAGGTCGAGATGCAGCGCACTTCTGCTCCCTGGACGGGCCAGGTCGAGACATATCGGTGCGACGATATGCAGTGGAATCGCGCTCCCTTCGAGGGACGGCATCCAATCTTTCCTGGGGAGGGAGCCATCGAACCGGGTAAATTCGGACACTGCGATCTGGTAACGGACACAGTTACATATCCTGCGGGATCGGTTGTCGTCCAGCTGAACCAACGGCTCTCGAAGGTGGTTCTGCAATGGCTCGAGCCGGAAGGGCCGGACTCTGCCATGGCGTGGGGCTTCTTCGATAGCATCTTCGAGCAGAAGGAATACGGCGAGGCGTACGTGCTCGAGAAGCTGGCCCGCGAAATGATGGATAAGGATCCGAAGCTGAAGGAAGAGTTCGAGCGCAAGGTTCAGAGCGATCCGCGGTTCGCCGCTAATCCTTATGCACGACTGGCATTTTTCTACGATCACTCGCCGTGGTATGCCGCGAACCGTGTCGGCGAGTATCCGGTGGGGCGGCTGACCAAGCTTGATGGAGTACCGCTGGGCAAGTAACCAGTAGGCAGAAGGTTCGAATGGAGCTTTGACGGCCGGGCAAGAAAACGTATACTCTCCTGATTTGATCCCGCTATCAATTTCGATCCGGAGAGTAACGATGTTCCTGCGGAAGTTCCTTGCCCCTTCCCTCGCAGCCGCCACTCTGCTTCACAGCGCTGCTTTTGGTCAGACCGCCGCAGTTCTCAAGATCAACACCAGCAAAACCGTCTCGAAGGTCAGTCCCGAGCTGTATGGCCTGATGACCGAGGAGATCAATTTTTCCTATGACGGCGGTTTGTACGCGGAACTGGTTCGCAACCGCACTTTCCGTGCGGATTGGGGTGGAGTTCAGCACTGGTACCTCGTGGAGGAAGGGAATTCCCAGGCCTCGATGGAGGCCGACAAAACTACCGGCCCAAGCGAAGCCTTGCCCTATAGCGTGAAGCTGACCGTCGACAAGGCCGACGCATCCGATCGGGCCGGCATCGAGAACGAGGGATACTGGGGAATCCTGGTTACGCCCAACACTGAGTACAAGGGCTCTTTCTACGCTAAATCTGATAGTGGTGGGGCAGTCGCAGTTCGGCTGATCAATGACGACAACGGAAAAACCGCCGCTCAGACCGAGGTATCCGGACTCACCAGCGACTGGAAGAAGTACGATTTCACTCTCACGACGGGAAGTGTCGCCAGCGGCATTGGCAATCATCTGTTCCTTACGGTCGAGAAGCCTGGGAATGTCTGGTTCAGCCTCGTCTCTCTCTTTCCGCCGACCTATCACGATCGCCCCGGCGGCTTCCGCGCCGACCTGATGGAGAAGCTGGCGGCGATGCATCCGAACTTTCTGCGCTTTCCGGGAGGCAATTACCTCGAAGGCGACCATATCTCCGAGCGATTTGAGTGGAAGAAGACGATTGGCCCCATGGTCGACCGCCCCACGCACCCTAGTCCCTGGGGATATCAGTCCTCCGATGGCATGGGCCTTCTCGAGTTTCTTGATTGGTGTGAAGACCTGCACATGCAGCCTCTGCTGGCCGTTTACGCCGGCTATTCCCTGAAGGGAGAGCATGTAAATCCCGGTGCTGATCTCGAAACCTACGTGCAGGACGCGCTCGATGAAATCGAGTACGTTTCGGGCGGCGCCGATACGAAGTGGGGAGCGGAGCGCGCGAAAGACGGACATCCCGCGCCATTCGTGCTCAAGTATGTTGAGATCGGCAACGAAGACTGGTTCGACAAGTCAGGCAGCTATGGCGAACGTTATGGGCAGTTCTACAAAGCCATCAAGGCCAAGTATCCTAATCTGCAATTGATTGCGACGGCGCCGATCAAGAACATGCGTCCTGACGTTATCGACGACCACTTCTATAAGCGTAAGGAAGAATTCTTCAACGACACTACGCACTACGACAAGACGGACCGCAATGGGCCGAAGATATTCGTCGGTGAATGGGCCACACGCGAAGGTTCGCCGACTCCCAATTTTGGCGCCGCACTCGGTGACGCAGCCTGGATGACGGGTCTGGAGCGCAACAGCGACATTGTCGTTATGGCGAGCTACGCGCCGCTGCTGGTCAACGTCAATCCCGGCGGCATGCAGTGGTCGAGCGACCTGATCGGCTACAACGCCGGATCGAGCTATGGCTCACCCAGCTACTACGCCCAGGTGATGTTCAGCAGCTACCTTGGAGACGAGACCGTTGGCTCCGCCTTTAGCGGAGCCGAGCCTCGCTTCTTCTATTCGGCCACGCGCGATACAAAGAAGGGAAAGCTGTATCTCAAGCTGGTTAACGCCTCTTCCTTGGCGCGCGATATTGATATCCAGCTCGATGGTGCCGGAAAGATCGCAAGCACCGGCACTTTGATCAGCCTGCACGCGCTGACAAACGAGGCTACGAACACTATTCTCGAACCGACGAAGATTGTGCCGGTGAACACCCAGCTGAAGAAAGTATCGAGCGATTTCCATCACACGATCCCCGCCTACTCCATCGAAGTTCTGGATTTGGATGTGCGCTAGAACGAAAGAAGAGGCGCCGCGGTGCGGAGTCTCTCTGCTTGCTTAACCAGCAGAGCCTCCATCCTTGACTCAGTGTCGGACTCTCCCTAGCATCAAAAGTTGATCCCGCACAACGAAATGTCCACTGCAAGCACTCCCCGCGTCCGTTTTGCGCCTTCTCCTACCGGGTACCTCCATGTTGGAGGAGCGCGCACCGCTCTCTTCAACTGGCTCTTCGCGCGCCACTTCGGTGGAACGCTGATCCTCCGAATAGAAGACACTGACTTCGAGCGCTCGTCGGAAGAAATGGTGGAGGGGATTCTTGTTGGCATGCGCTGGCTCGGCCTCACGTGGGACGAGGGCCCGTTCTTTCAGTCGCAGCGTCTTGATCTCTATCGCAAGACCGCTGAGAAACTTCTCGCCAGCGGCCACGCCTACCGATGCTTCTGCACTAAGGCTGAATTGGAGCTGCGTCGCGCGGAGGCTGTCGCAGCGGGACTACCGCCGATGTACGATCGCCGGTGTCGCAACATCGATCCGGCGGTCGCTGAGCAACGCAAGTCCGCAGGAGAGCCATCTGCCGTTCGCTTCGCTGTTCCCGATGGAGGTTCGACCGGTTTTGATGATGCCGTCTTCGGACGCGTTGAGTTTGCCAACTCCGAGATCGAGGACTTCGTGCTGTTACGCTCCGATGGGGTTCCGACGTATCACCTGAGCGTCGTCGCCGATGACATCGATATGAGGCTTACACACATTATTCGCGGAGCCGATCACATATCAAACACGCCCAAACAGGTGCTTCAATATCAGGCCCTGGGCACGACGTTGCCGGTCTTCGCACATGTTCCTCTTATTCTGGGCGCGGATAAGACGCGCCTTTCGAAGCGCCATGGAGCGACATCGGTCATTTCGTATAAAGAGATGGGCATCGTGCCCGAAGCATTCCGGAACTTCCTTGCTTTGCTTGGCTGGACTCCCGGACCTTCGCATAAAGACCGGGAGATATTCAGCTCCGACGACCTCGTTCAGCTCTTTTCGCTGGAGGGAATTTCGAAGTCGAATGCAGTTTTCGATAACGACAAGCTCGCCTGGTTCAACACAGAGTACATTCGCGCTTATGATACGAAAAAGCTGCTTCCGCTGATCGAAGAAGAGTGGGAGAAGTCTGGATTCACCCCAACCCGCTCACGTGATGAGGTCCTCGCCACGATCGATCTGCTCAAGCCGCGCGCACGCAACCTCAAAGATTTCCCGACCATCTTCCGAGCATACTTCAGCGACGAATTCGACTACGATCCCGCCGCGGTCACGAAGTTTCTGAGTGACGGTGCGGTCAGGGCGTTTCTGGTCCAGCTATCCCAACGTTATGCGGCGGCGACTGAGTTCAGCGAAACCTCGACAGAAGCCATCCTGCGCGCCTTTGCAGACGAAAATCAGGTCAAGGCTGGTTCACTCATCAATGGATCGCGGGTAGTTCTCACCGGTCAGGCCGTCGCGCCAAGCCTTTTCGCGGTCATGGCTGCGTTAGGTAAGGATCGTGTGGTGAAGCGGCTCGCGGCTGCGGAAAGTGTCAAGGCTGATTAGAGCTAATTCTTAACATTACCTGGCAATCACATCCACCGCGACGGGGGCCTTACGTGGGGGATAGCAGGATGTCGCGTCGCATGCCTGGTAGCGTAGCTGGGCCTGGATGAGGTGCTCTCCGGACTGCGCCTTTATGTGCGCGCGCAGGATGAATTCCCCTGTATAAACGCTTAGCTTTTCACCAGGATCAGCCGCCAAAGTGAAGTCAGTGCCAGGGGGAAAGTCCACTTGCTTAACAGTCAGGCCAGACGGTTCAGCCACGATGAGTTGCGTTGGGATAAAACTCTTCTCGTGCGGGGTGTGCGAGTTGATGTGCAGTCCCGGATTGACCGCAAAGTGCAGTTCGACGACGCTGTCCCGGTTCGCTGGTACCGAAATTTGTTCCGGATAGAGAAATTTGACCCACTGCTTGGTGCCGTTCTGCGAGTCGTTAGATTGCCATGGGAGCTTCTGCGCCGCGCCCAGGCTTGCGGCCATCGCCAGAGCTACGCAGCCGATCCTCGCTGCTGACCGCACTACGACTGACCTTTCTGAGCCTGATCTCCGCTTCCGAGAGCTTTCTTGATGTTTGCTTCTATCTCGTCACGATCCACGAGACCGATGGTCGCAGCCACGACCTTGCCATTTCGATCGACGTAAAAGGTTGTCGGCAGCGCGTCGACGCCGCCGTAGGGCTCGGCAACTTTTTTGTCGTCGAAGAGCACTGGGTAATTGATCCCCAACTTCGTAGCTGAGTCGGTGATATCCTTCTTTTCCTTGAGCAGAGCTTTCTGGTCATCCAGGTCCAAGTCGTCCTCGGAGATACCCAGTACTTCCAGCCCCTGACTTGCATACTGATCGCGGAGCTTTTCAAGCCATGGGATCTCGATCTTGCAGGGCGCGCACCAGGTCGCCCAGAAATCGACCACTACGGCTTTTCCCTTGTAGTCGGAAAGCGAAACCTTCTTGCCGGTGGTGTCTCTTAAAGTGAAGGCTGGAGCTTGCTTATTCGCCAAAGGATTCTTGAACGGAACGTCGTCCGGTCCGGCCGGCGACGGAGCCGGGGTAGCCTGCACCAACATGGACTGCATGGCCTTCAGCTTCGCCTCTTCCTGCTTTCGCTTGCGGTAATTCGCCACGCCCGCCCAGGTAATCAAGCCCAGCGCGACAAGCACTAACAAAATCACCAGATGATTCCGCTTCAATTACGGCCGCCTTTCGCTGCTCTCATTCTAGTCGACTCCGCTTCTCTGATAGCATCGACTGTTTGACAAGACACACTCCATCGCAGCTGGTGCGCATTGAGGCCCAGGCGCTTGTCGCCCTTGCAGATCGCCTCGAGGGCCCGATGTCGACGGCCTTCGACCGCGCGGTTGACTGCATCCTTCAATGTGGCGAAGCGCGTGGGCGGGTGGTTGTAACGGGGATGGGCAAGAGCGGCATTATTGCGCAGAAGATCGCCGCGACGCTCTCGTCCACCGGGAGCCCTGCGCTCTTTCTGCATCCTGCGGAAGCCGTTCACGGCGATCTCGGTATGCTCGCGCGCGGAGACGTGGTCATCGCTCTCTCCGCGAGCGGCGAGACTGAGGAGATTCTGCGCCTGCTGGCGACGATTAAGCGCATCGGGGATGCGCTCATCAGCTTTTGCTGCAACGTCGGGTCAACCCTGGCGCACTCCAGTGATATATGCCTCGACGTGAGCGTGCCCGAAGAAGCGTGCGGCATGGGCCTGGCTCCGACAGCTTCTACGACGGCGATGCTGGCTCTTGGCGATGCCCTGGCCATCGCTGTATCGCTGAAGAAGGGCTTCCGTGCCGAGGACTTTGCCGATCTCCATCCGGGGGGAAAGCTGGGCAAGCGCCTGGCACGTGTACGAAATCTCATGCACGCCGGGGACGCCATTCCGCGTGTCGGGCGAAGTACTCCGATGACCGACGTTATCTACGAGATGTCGCGCAAGAAGCTGGGGATGACGACGGTGGAAGACCGCGGCCGTCTCGTCGGCATCATCAGTGACGGCGATCTGCGCCGTCTTCTGGAACGAGAGGGTCCCAACGCACTGAGTCAGACTGCCGGCGACGCGATGAATCCCAATCCGCGAACAATATCAGCAGATGAACTTGCCGTCCGCGCATTGAGCATGATGGAGGAAAAGAAGATCACATCGCTGGTAGCGGTGGACACGGCTGGCCGAATCGAAGGCGTCGTGCACCTGCACGACCTGTGGGAAACCGAACTGATCTGAAATTGCCCACCTCGGATCGCCCGAAGCTTAGAGAGCTTCCGCCTCTTCGACGTTTGCCGTCATCGGGATCAGAGAATCAACGTGGGTCAGCTTAAAAAGCTCCACGACGCGATAATTCGCCCCAGCCGCGATCAGCTTATTTCCCCGTCTCTGCGCCGAGACGTAGTAGTTGATGATCGCTCCCATGCCGGCGGAATCCATGTATTCAACCCCGCTGAGGTCAAGGATAGTGATCGGTTGCTGCTCTTTCTCCAGTTCGGCCTTGAGCGCGAAAAAGTTGCTGAGCAGAACCGGGCCGACGACGCGCACTATCCGAGTTCCACCTGACTTACCAGGCAATACTTCAATTGCGATCGTTTCTTGTTGCATACCGTTTTACAGTGTATGTACTTCTGAACGATCCAATATTACAACAGCATGAATACCTCTCCGCATGAAGGCCTAGTCGCCTTATCATTAGCCAAAGACCCTGCACTGCCGGAGGATTTTTGCTTTACTGGCTGCTTTATCAGAAGCTCTTTCCCTACTTCAGACCCTTCCGCATCTTCCGATACCTGACGTTTCGCACGGCATTCGCTACGCTTACTGCTCTGCTGATTGCTCTGTTCGTGGGTCCGTACGTCATTCAGAAGCTGCGCGAGTTTCAAATCGGGCAATATATTCGCGAAGAGGGCCCCAAGGATCACCAGAAGAAAGCCGGCACGCCGACAATGGGTGGGGTGCTCATCTGCATCGCCATACTGCTGCCCACAATGCTGTGGTCAGATCTATCCAACCCTTTTGTATGGCTGGTGATGGGCTCGACGGTTGCATTCGGGGTTATCGGATTTGCCGATGACTACATCAAGGTTGTCCACCGGCGTAATCTCGGGCTCACAGCCCGCGCCAAACTGGGTTACCAGGCACTCGCTTCGGCAGCGATTGCCGTATCCCTCGTCGCGATGCAGACCCAGGGTCTCTACTCAACACAGCTGACCGTGCCGTTTATCAAGAACTTTCATCCGCATCTGTCGCTCGGACCACTCACCCACATTCCTCATATAAGCCTGCTGGCTTTCCTACCCTTCGTTGCTTTTGTCGTGCTGGTCATTGTCTTCTCCAGCAACGCCGTCAATCTGACAGACGGCCTCGACGGCCTTGCTATTGGGTGCACGATCATTGCGGCAGGCGCACTCACGGTTCTGACCTACGTCAGCGGGCACGTCGTCTTTTCCGACTATCTTGAGTTGCAGCGCATGCCGCTGGTAGGTGAGGTCACTGTCTTCTGCGGTTGTATGGTGGGGGCCAGCATCGGTTTTCTCTGGTACAACGCGCATCCGGCGGAAGTATTTATGGGCGATGTTGGTTCGCTCGCACTTGGAGGGGCAATCGGAACCGTGGCGGTGATTATCCGGCAGGAATTGCTGCTGCCCTTTATTGGGGGGATCTTCGTGCTTGAGGCCCTCTCCGTCATGCTGCAGGTCGGGAGCTACAAGCTGCGTAAGAAGCGCATCTTCAAGATGGCACCCCTTCACCATCACTTCGAGCTGATGGGGTGGTCGGAATCGAAGGTAATCGTGCGGTTCTGGATCGGCGCCCTGGTGTTTGCACTCTTTGCACTCACCACCCTTAAGCTGCGATAAACACAGGACCGGACGTGCAACAATGGCCTGTCTGGCTGGAAGCCGGAAAGGGCTGGATTGCGCCCGGCTTTCTGTAAGCCGCGGCAACCTTCTAAACTCGTGAGCATGGAACTCAAAGGCAAAAAGGTACTCGTCGTCGGACTCGGCAAATCAGGGCTGGCCGCTGCGCTCTTTCTCCGGCGCAGAGGGGCACAGGTTACCGTGTCCGACGTTCGCAGCGCAGCCGCACTCGCCAAAGATATCCCCGCTCTGCTCGATCAGGGCATCATGGTCGAGGCCGGCGGTCATGGCTTGCTCACCTTCCGCCGTCAGGACCTGATTGTCGTCAGCCCCGGCGTTCCGCTGGATACTCCCGAGTTGGTCCAGGTGCGGAACTTCGGCCTACCGGTGATCGGTGAGCTCGAGCTTGCCGCGCGGTTCCTCCAAGGCAAGACGCTGGCCATTACCGGTTCGAATGGGAAGACGACCACTACGAGCCTGTGCGGGGAGATCCTTGGCGCCGCGTTCCCGCATGTTCAGGTTGGAGGCAACATCGGAGTTCCGGTCATCGCCCTGGTAGACGAATCCCGCGAGGATGGCTGGTCAGTGCTTGAGGTTTCGAGCTTCCAGCTGGAGACGACCTATGAGTTCCATCCCAATATTGCATTGATCCTGAATATCACTCCCGATCACCTTGATCGCCACGGCAATCTTGAGAACTACATCGCGGCCAAGGAGCGCATCTTCGCCAACCAGGGCCCTGAAGATGCTCTTATCCTCAACGCGGACGACGATATTGCCTCTCGTGCCGCGGCACGGACCAAATCGCGAATCTTCTGGTTCAGCCGGACACGCATCATTCGGCAGGGAGCTTTCGTCCATGAGGGCGCAATCTACTTCCGGCCCACGGAGCAATCCGCTCCGGAGTTCATCCTCAAAGTCAGCGCCATACCGCTGAAGGGCCTGCACAACGTCGAGAATGTGCTGGCTGCCGTCTGTGCGGCCCGCCTGTCGGGGGGGGCGCCGGAAATCATCCGTGCCACAATCGAGCGCTTCCGCGCCGTCGAGCACCGGCTGGAGTTCGTGGCCAACGTTAATGGCGTCGACTACTACAACGACTCGAAGGCCACCAACGTAGACGCAGCGATGAAGGCGATTGCTGCCTTTCCGTCGGGTATTCACCTTATCCTCGGCGGGAAGGACAAGAACTCGGACTACCGGCTGATGCGTCCCCTCATCCAGGAGCGAGTCAAGGTAATCTACACCATCGGCGCGGCGGCCGAAAAGATCATCACGCACGTCGAGGGGGCGGCGCCCATCGTCAACTCAGGGACGCTGGATGTCGCCGTGACCAAGGCAGCTGAGGCGGCGCAGCCGGGTGAGATTATTCTGCTAGCCCCGGCCTGTTCAAGCTTCGACCAGTTCGAGAACTACGAACAGCGCGGGCAGATCTTCAAGGACCTGGTCTTTGCCCGGCGCGGATTACCCGAATGGCAGAACGCATAGGAGCGGAATGGCAAAACGCGTTGGCGTAGACAAGTGGCTCTTTGGCGCAACCCTGGTGCTCGTCGTCATCGGACTTCTTATGGTCTTCAGCGCCTCCGCGGTTATGGCCAAGGAGCGCTTCGGCTCCCCCTACGCTTTCGTTATCCGGCAGTCTTTGTGGGCGGTCTTCGGACTGACTGCAATGGTTCTGCTGATGCAGATCGACTACAGGCGCTACAACAAGCCCAACGTCGTATTTCCCGCTGTTGCGGTCTCCGTCCTCCTGCTGCTGGTTGCGTTCCTGATGCACGACTCGCACGCAACGCATCGCTGGATCCGCTTCGGGGCGCTATCTTTTCAGCCGTCTGAGATTGCCAAGCCGGCGCTCGTGCTCTTTCTCGCGTGGTTCCTGCAGAACCGCATGCATTCCATCGAGGATTTCCGGGGCACGATCCTGCCTGCGGCCCTGCCAAGCCTCATCTTTATCGCGCTCATTCTGAAAGAGCCCGACCTGGGTACCGCCCTTGTCTGCGCGGGAGTGACGGCGCTCATGCTTTACCTGGCCGGCATGAATATGCGGTACCTGGGCATCGCTGCCCTGGCTGCATCCCCGGTGCTTTACTTCATGCTCTTTCACGTCAAGTGGCGGCGCGACCGCATCCTTGCCTTCCTAAATCCCGAGTCGGACCCGCTGGGTAAGGGCTTCCACATTATCCAGTCGCTCATTGCCGTGGGTACCGGGGGACTTACGGGGGCAGGGTTCATGGACGGGCGGCAGAAGCTCTTCTACCTGCCCGAACCGCACACCGACTACATCTTCGCCAACATCGCCGAAGAGCTCGGCCTCATCGGAGCCATCGCCATCGTCGCGCTCTTCGTCGTGCTGGGCTACCGAGGCATGCGCGCCGCCATCCTGTCGAAGGATCCATTTGCCCGCTTCCTCGCGTTCGGGATCACGGCGACTCTGCTGATTCAGGCATTCTTCAACATCAGTGTTGTGCTGGCGCTGGTTCCCACCAAGGGGATCACACTCCCATTCATCTCCTACGGCGGAACGTCGCTCTTCATCATGCTCGCCTCGATCGGCGTGCTCTTAAACATCACGCGCGAGGTTGATTAGGGCCCGTGCGAGTGATCATCGCCGCCGGAGGCACCGGTGGCCATATCTACCCGGCCCTTGCTATCGCCAACCAGCTCAACTCGTCCTATGCTGCGCAAATTCTCTTTGTAGGCACGCCGCGAGGGCTGGAGTCGCGCCTGGTACCCCAGGCCGGATACGCCCTATCCCTGATTCAGATCGGGCAGCTCAACCAGGTCTCGCTCCGAACCAAGCTCCGCACCATGCTCGATCTTCCCCTCAGCCTGATCCGCTGCCGGAAGCTGCTCCGCGACTTCCGTCCGCACGTGGTCGTGGGGGTCGGCGGATACGCATCGGGGCCGACGATGGCGGCGGCTATCCTGATGCACCTTCCCACGCTCGCTGTTGAGCCCAATGCTTTTCCGGGGCTCGCCAATCGCGTCGTCGGAAAGCGGGTGACGGCTGCAGCCATCAATTTCGCGGCTGCGGAGAAATACTTCCGCAATCCGGAGGTGACGGGGATTCCGGTGCGCAGCGATTTCTTCGGCCTTTCACCGCGGCCGACGGGAGCACCGCCGCACCTGCTCATCTTTGGCGGCAGCCAGGGGGCCCGGGCTCTCAACATCCTGATGCCGCAGATCGCGGCCAAGCTCCTGGACGCTGTGCCGGGGCTGACCATTCTCCATCAGGCGGGTGCGCGACACGCCGATTCCACACTGGCCGCCTACTTTGCCAGCGGCGCACCTTCGAGCCGATGGCAGGTGCTGGACTTCCTCGACGACATGCCGCGGCGGTTCGAGGCAGCGGACTTGGTGCTCTCCCGCAGCGGAGCCAGCACGGTTGCTGAGCTGGCGGCGGCCGGCAAGCCGTCGCTGCTGATCCCGTTTCCGCAGTCGGCGGACGACCACCAGCGGAAGAATGCCGAGGCATTCGTCGAAGCAGGAGCCTCGCGCATGCTGATCGAGGCGAACCTCACTCCGTCGGCGCTGCTCGAAACCCTGACGGAGATGCTGACCGACCGCGAGGCGCTACAGCGGATGTCATCCGCTGCGCGGGGTCTAGCCCACGCAGATGCCAACGAGCGAATCACGTCGATGGTGGCTGAGCTGGCGGGTACCCCCCACCCCCCTCGCTAAACCGGTGTTGGCTTGCAAAACATCTGATTTCAAGCGATTTATTTATCGGTTAACTCTGTAAACATTTGAAAACATTGACTTTATATGTAAAGATATGATTCCTTGAGGTTTATTGTCGACACACGGCGCGGCGAAGCTCCAAAACTGGAAAAGCCCGGGGCGCTCAGCGCACCGGGCCTTTTACTTCTATATCCATTTTAGCTGGCGGGGAGAAATAGTCCGCCAAGAAATCAGGGTTCAGGGTTCAGGGTTCAGGGATTAGGGATTAGGGATTAGGGATTAGGATCGAGAACGTGGGCTGACCCAAAAGTAAAGGCCAGTTCCGAAGAACGGGCCTTTGTCACAGAGCCAAGACTTAACGGTGTCCGCCCCCGCCGTGGAACCCGCCCCCACCGCCGCCGTGGAATCCGCCTCCTCCACCACCGTGGAAGCCACCGCCGCCATGGAAACCGCCTCCGCTGAAGCCGCCGCCGTGGAATCCGCCTCCACCGACGCTGCCGCCGCGGTAGCCGCTCATGCCGCTGTAGGCGCGGGCTCCGCCGACGCTGTTACCGTGGAAGCCGTTGTAACTTGTTGTGCCGCGGAATCCGTTGTAACCGGTTGTGCCGTGGAAGCCGTTGTAGCCATTCGTGCCATGGAAGCCGTTGTAGCCATTCGTGCCGCGGTATCCGTTATAACCTGTCGCGCCACGATAGCCGTTGTTCACTCCAAATCCAGCCCGGCTGTTGTACGGAGCAGGCCTTGCGCCGTTCCATCCACCATAGCCACCGTGGTATCCATATCCGCCACGATATCCCCAGCCGCCGCGATACCAGCCCGCGTGCCCCCAACCCCATCCCCAGGGGTGGCCATACCAGCCGCCATACCAGGGGCCGGCGCCGATAAAGAGTCCGCCGATGAACCAGCTAGAACCATAGTATCCATAAGGCGCGCAGGCGTAGGGATAGTACCCGTAATAGCCCCAGGAGCAGACAGGAGGTCCGGCGACGTACACAGGCGCCGGGTAATCTACGTAAGGCCCGATACCGATGCCGACCGAAACCTGTGCGTTTGCCATCGACGGCATTAACGCCAGGGGAACGGCCAGCAATAAAACCAAAACTGAATAGCGCAGGACGCGCATTTTTTGAACCTCCCCGTCGCCCTGTAAACCAGGATGACGCGGCTTCCGATTACCGTTTTGAGTCTAGTTCTTCCGGCATCTTGAAGCCTAACTCTACTAACACAAGATGTGGGGAAAAGTTGCGGGGATTCGGATGTTTGAAGGAAGCTTCGATGCAGCGAAAGTGACATTATTCTGCTCCCGAAACAGTGCACCCGGATGCGGGAACATCCGGGTGCATGTACGAGCGCGACGCCCTGGAGAGCAGGTTCCAGAGCGCGGCTCGCGCGGCTGAACGGAGCTACTGCTCTACCGCCGTCCGTGGTCCCAGCCGCGATGATCAAAGTCACGATGATCGACGTGGTAATCGCGATGCTCAACGTAGATCCGGTCGCGATGCACCCAGCGGCCCGGCACCCAGAGCGCGCCCGTGTAGTAGCCGGGGGTCCAGTAGAAGTCGACACCGGGGCAGGGAGGGACGTAGTTGTCGTAGTAGACCGGGGCGGGAGGGCCGACGCGAACCGCGATTCCTACCTGTGCCTGGGCCTGTGCCTGTCCCGCGACAGCTGCCGCTGCCACAATGCCAGTAAGTACGAGGGTGCGAAGTGTGCGTTTCATCCGAGCTCCTCTCGAGCGCGGGATCGAACCTCTATCGATAACCGCCGCTCATCTTCCGGATCAGCTTGCTTCCGGATCGCTCTGCACGTGTGAACAACGGCTCAGACGAATTGTTGCGGAGGTTTATTTTTGCGGAGACCCGCATCGTTTCTGGGGCTATCTGCATCGTGTGCAGCCATTTCAGGCTATGCTCGTCAACACCGGAATTTTGCCGATCATGACCATTGAATACGCCGATGTCTTCCCCATCCTCGCAGCTGCACTTCCCGACTTCAAAGCTTCAGAACTGGATTGGCAGGAGCCCTTGCCATACATCTTCTTGGGGCAGATGCAGGACTTTGTCTGCCAAAAAGCGCGTTCAGGATCCTTTATCGAGAGCGATCAATTCTCAAGCCTGCTTGAGAAATTGGCACTCGAAGGAGACAACAATGTGCAAGACCTAGTGCTCGATGGGCTCGATGGTCTTTTGGATTGCGATCTAGGGAATCTTGTTGCTGCGCGATTTGGGCCAAGAGTCCGTCAATTGTGGGTAGAACGAAACAATCTTCGCCAGAACTTCTAGTGCTTTACGATTTCTACTTCTTCGCGCACGTCGGAGCTTTCCCTGAAGGCGGCCAGAGCTGGGTGAATACCTGGAACGTGGTGTCGGGCAGGTCTCTTGGTGTGATGGTGTCGCCGAATTCCATGTAGGGCACCTCGCCGTTCGAGCCGATGCGAGTCCATTCTGAACTCATCATCAGTCGCGGATCGCCGGTGCGCGCAAAGTGCGTCCACATGGTCATGATCTGGTCGGAGAGCTTGCGGTCGGCTTCCGTATAGTCGTCAGGCGCGTTGAGAGTGTGTCCGAAGACGTAGGCGATCTCCGACGAGTGATATGCGCCGAGATTGAGCCGTTGTGAGCGAGGGCTGACGCGGGTGAATCGATAGAGGTACCCATGGGTGGCGCGGGCAACCGAAAACGTGCCGTAGAGGAACGACGAGTCGGTCAACAGCCGGTCCGCGGCGGCGTGGATCTGGTCGGGTGTTGCGGGAGACGGCGGCGCATACTGCGCCAACACAGACTTGCCGCAAGGTGCGAAGGCCTGATCGACCCAGGCACTCAATGCGTCGGTATTCGTGGGGTGGTAGTGCGTGAGAAAGAGATTGCCTTCGTTCGTGTTGGTTCCGGCGAGGACGGGGATTCTTATGGAGCGGTTCTCAGCATAGAGCCTAGCGAGTTGATCGGGGATGATGTAGCCATCGGCGAAAGGAGTCCACGCGAGGTGTACACCGTTCGGATCATCGAGAGGCGTTGCCGCCCGCAACCGCGTGCGGCCGGTGCCGCCGGGTCCGAAGAGCTTTTTTGAGGCGGCGTAAGACTGCTCAGTCAGCGCATCGGCGGAGAGCGCGCGCAGTTCGGCGATGTGTGGGCCGACAGCGAGGCCCACGGCTTCCATGCTGGTGATGCCGCGATAGTCGCGGTGGAGTTCGGGATCAGGCTCGAAGAGCAGGCCGGGACTTTCGAGGATGGCCTTGTCGAAGAGGCCGTTTGCGAGAGGCGAAACCATCATGTAGGCGATGCTGGAGGCGCCTGCGGATTCGCCGAAGACGGTGATGTTGCGCGGGTCGCCGCCAAATGCGGCGATGTTGTTTCTGACCCAGCGCAGGGCAGCCATCTGGTCGAGCAGCGCGTAGTTGCCGGAGGTGTGATTCGGCGACTCGGCGGTGAGATCGGGGTGCGCCATGTATCCGAAGACGCCCATCCGGTAGTTGATGGTGACGATGATGACCCCGCGCTGCGCGAGGCGTGAGCCGTCATAGGAGGGGAGCGAGCCTGCACCGCTCACGAAGGAGCCGCCATGGATCCAGACCATGACGGGAGCGGGCTGGGCAGGCTTGAGGGAAGATGTCCAGACGTTAAGGTAGAGGCAGTCCTCACTCATGTTGGAGCGGGTTACGCCGGATCGCTCGGATTCGGGCTGCATGCAGACGGCGCCGAATTTTGTGGCGTCACGAACGCCGGTCCAGGCTGCAGGCGGCTGCGGGTCCCGCCAACGGAGATTGCCGACGGGGGGCGCGGCGTAAGGAATGCCTTTGAAGACAAAGGGGCCCATGCCTGTGGGCTGGCCCTCCAACTCGCCCTGCGCGATGCGAACGTGGGGATTGACGATCTGAGAGTGAAGTGAAATGGCCGATAGAACGGCAAGCATCAGGACAGAGAAACGGGATGGCATCGGGCGGCTCCGAGCAGTGGATCAGCGGGGTGTGGTTAGCGCTGTTAGAGTAACGTATGCGGACTCGCCGCTGAACTAATTCATGTTTCTGAAACCACAGCGCGTTCACTTTATAGGCATTGGCGGCATCGGTATGAGCGGCATCGCCGAGATACTGCTCAACCTGGGCAATACGGTCAGCGGGTCGGACCTGCGGAGCACATCGATCACAGAACGGCTGGCATCGCTGGGGGCGACGATTTTCGAGGGCCATGCGGCGGCGAATGTGGTCGGCGCGGGGGTGGTCGTCACCAGCTCGGCGGTAAATGAGCACAATCCCGAGGTGATGGAGGCGCGGCGGCGTAAGATTCCGGTGATCCAGCGGGCGGAGATGCTGGCTGAGCTGATGCGGCTGAAGTATGGGATCGCCGTTGCCGGGATGCACGGCAAGACGACGACCACATCGATGATTGCGACGGTGCTGGCGGCGGGAGGGTTGGATCCGACGGTGGTGGTCGGCGGGCGCGTGGATGCGCTGGGATCGAATGCGAGGCTGGGCAAGTCGCAGTATCTGGTTGCCGAGGCCGACGAGAGTGACCGGTCGTTTCTGAAGCTGTCGCCGAT
>Ga0335073_10005455_pt1 | contig 17852 bp, 17 predicted proteins | sample Lox_Sample_22_FD_207093 | JGI IMG/M metagenome (GOLD analysis project Ga0335073, IMG submission 207093) | Soil microbial communities from Loxahatchee National Wildlife Refuge, Florida, United States - Lox_Sample_2.2 | ecosystem: Environmental > Terrestrial > Soil > Wetlands | place: USA...
ACCGGCCACGGCTTCAGCACACCCGAGCTCTGGGGCGAGTCGAACCTGCTCATCATCGCCGGCTCCGACACAACCAGCACATCGCTAGCCGCCACCTTCTTCTACCTCGTGCACAACCCAGCAGCGCTGCAGAAAGCCACGGCCGAGGTGCGCGCCGCCTTCATCTCGCCCGCCGAGATCGTCCACGGCCCGAAACTCACGTCGTGCGCGTACCTGCGCGCGTGCATCGACGAAGCGATGCGGCTGTGCCCGCCGGTGGGCGGCGGGCTGCCGCGCACGGTGCTGAGCGGCGGGCTGCACGTCGACGGGGCGTTCGTGGGCGAGGGAGCAACCGTCATGGTGCCGCACTACGCGCTGCACCACAACGCCGCCTGCTTCCCCGACCCGTTTGCCTTCCGTCCTGAGCGCTGGAGCGCCGCTACCGCGACTCCTGATCTCGCGCCCTTTGTCGACAAAGCTCAGGCGGCCTTCTGTGCGTTTTCGATCGGCCCACGCGGCTGCATTGGTAGAGGCCTCGCCTACGTCGAGATGACTACTGCCATGGCTCGCTGCTTGTTCCAGTATGATGTCAGGCTTGCGCCGGGCACGCATCTTGGCGAGGGAGGGCGCTGGGGTAAGTGGGAGTGGGGGACGGAGAGGGAGAGCGAGTATCAAACGTTCGACACGTTTACGAGTGTGAAGGATGGCCCTGCCGTGCAGTTCAAGAAGGTGGCTTAGGGCCAGTTTGAAACGAAAATATGAACTACACGACGTCTCACGACACTAATTCATTGAGGGTTGCGTGCTGCGGTGGAAAACTTCAATTGCATTTGCGCCTATTGCGACGGAGTTGGTCCGCATTGGAAAATGGTATCAGGATCGACAATTTGAAAGTGTATGTACGGTGTTTCCCTGTTACTGATAACGACCAAAATTGTCTGTTTCCGAACCTTCACAGTGACCTTTCTCTGAGAAAAGCCTCAGAAAACAAAGTAAGATTGTGACAGTGGTAAGCTCGTCGCCGGCTCTGCCTCACATAGCTTACCGTCAGCCTCAACTGTATATCTTTCTGGGTCCACCTTCATCTTTGGCATAGTATCATTGAACTTCATATCCTTCTTGGTGATGGTTCTACAGCCCTTGACAGCCTCAACGCGCTTTCTGAGTCCATAGCTCTTGACTACGCCGCTGTCGATGCTCGCTTTACTGACGAACGTAATGCTGGTGCTAGGAACCATTGGCGCAAACATGGGCCTCATAATCACAGGCTCGACAGTCGGAATCGACGCGTTGGGGTCACCCATCTGCGCCCAGCTGATAAAGCCGCTCTTGAGCACGAGCGCAGGCTTGACGCCGAAGTTGGCGGGAGTCCACACCGCCAGATCTGCCACTTTTCCGACTTCAATGCTTCCGATCAGGTGCGCCATGCCCTGTGTGATGGCGGGATTGATCGTGTACTTGGAGACGTAGCGCTTGACGCGGAAGTTGTCGGCGTCTGTGTCTTTGTCCTCGGGAAGCGTGCCTCGTTGCACTTTGTTCTTGTGAGCTGTGTTCCATGTCCGCAGGATAACTTCACCGCAGCGGCCCATAGCTTGGGAATCGCTGCTAATCATACTGATCGCGCCAAGGTCGTGGAGCACGTCTTCAGCTGCGATGGTCTCGGCTCGGATTCGGCTTTCTGCGAAGGCCACATCTTCAGGAATGTTGCGGCTTAGGTGGTGGCACACCATAAGCATATCCAAGTGCTCATCCAGAGTATTGCGAGTATATGGACGTGTCGGGTTCGTACTGCTGGGTAAGACATTGGGATGTTCGACTACGGAAATGATATCAGGCGCGTGACCTCCTCCCGCGCCTTCTGTGTGATACGTATGGATGGCGCGATTCTTGAATGCCTTGATGGTCTGTTCGACAAATCCAGATTCGTTGAGGGTATCCGTGTGAATCAGGCATTGTATGTCGTATTCGTCACAGACACTTAGACAACTGTCAATGGCCGAAGGTGTAGTCCCCCAGTCTTCGTGCAGTTTGAGACCGCAAACACCAGCCGCACACTGCTCTTGAAGAGCTTTAGGCTCTGCGTCATTGCCTTTACCTGTGACGCCGAAGTTGAGAGGAAGTTCGTCGCAAGCCTGAAGCATATTCTTGACAAGAGTAGCACTAGGAGTGCAAGTTGTTGCATTTGTACCGGTGCTGGGACCTGTGCCACCCCCGAGCATTGTTGTAACACCAGAAGCAATTGCCTCGTAGGCTTGCTGTGGACAGATGAAGTGAATATGCGTGTCGAATCCGCCAGCTGTAACAATTTTGCCTTCACCAGCAATGACGTCTGTTGTAGAACCGACAATCAACTTAGGGTCGACGCCCTCCATGACATCTGGGTTACCTGCTTTGCCGATACCCACAATAGAACCATCCTGGATACCAATATCTGCTTTATAGATGCCAGTATAATCGATGATTAATGCATTCGTGATGACAACATCTAAGCAGTCCTTGTCCGCGACACCAGCAGCCTGACCCATTCCATCACGAATGGTCTTTCCACCACCAAAGGTGCATTCGTCGCCGTAATGTGTAAAGTCTTTCTCAACTTTGATCCACAAGTCTGTAGCACCCAGTCGAACGAGATCACCAGTTGTCGGGCCGAACATGCTAACGTAAGTTTGTCTATCGAGCGAAGCCATGTCGATGTGGGCAGCATCACCTGCCGGTTCCGGTACATGAAGAAATCCGCCTTCATGCAGTTTCTTGACGATACTTGTAGCGATTGAGGCATCTTCAATATATCCGGTTGCGATGTTGTTACCACCTTTGATGACTTGTTTTCCGCCGATTTGGACAAGAGTCACGGTCTTGGTATCTCCAGGTTCAAACCGAACAGACGTTCCAGCTGGGATGTCCAGTCTGTATCCATGAGCTCTGATGCGATCGAATTCCAACTTTGGATTAGTCTCGATGAAATGATAGTGGGAGCCAACCTGTACTGCATGAGCGAGCGCGTTCTTAGGAGTTACTTGCTTGCTTGTAGCATTGAAGGTCTAGCATACCTGTATTGGCCGGTCACCTTTGCTGACAACCTTGAGTTGGATCCTCTTGCGGCCCTTGTTCAGCGTAATTCTTCCCTCTTTTACGGGAATGACGGCACCAGGTTGCTTCTCGGCGGCAAACTCTGCAGAGTCCGGGAGTGGGAAGAGATCATTAGATGGAATAGGTAAGAAGCAACCGTATAGGGCCTTCTCAAGATCACCGTCATCCGTGCTTACGGGATCTGGAGCTCCGCGAGAGATGCAACGACTGATGGCAAGACATGTCTTCTTCCGAGCATCTGTTTGCCAATATCCATGAGATCGGCGACAGTATGTTGTCCATCGCGAACGAGCTAGTCGTTTATTAGTATTCATCGTCATATGATGATGTATTCGAGGGTACCAACCTCCTGCAGATTGTTCGCTATCAGTGCCTACGGGCCGTCAGTAAGGATTCGTTCTTTGAGTTTCAGAGACATACGGCAGATTCGGCATGATTGAGTTTCACACCTCTAGCCAGACGTCGTTGAGCAAGGAAGCCAAGCTGTGATATAACAAGCTTGTCGAGCTGCTATCTGTTAGACCAGATTGTATTTGGAGGTCCTGAACGTACTTCTTTAGGTTCAAGTTGCATCTTGACGAGTTGTAAGCTCAATGGAGCTCGATGACAGGTTTGAATTACTCAAAGTCGTTGACTGCGGAGACACGGAGGAAGACTTCATCTATATGTTGCTCGTACCAGGCTCAGCATGCAGTCTCAAAGCAGCAAAGCGGGGTCACGATAAGGCGCTTTGAAGCTTAATGCGGGGATCGATTGGGGCTTCACGTTTGCACGACACGAGACAACATGTAAAAAGAAAGCAGGTAAAACAAACTATGTTAAACAAGCCTGGCACTTTCTTTTTGTTTTTTCTCAACCTCATCTCTCCGTTTTTATTCATGAATAAATACATCTTGCGCGAAGCTCACCGAATAATAATCTTCAAGCAATTGAAATAGGAACCGTAGCAATACCACCCTCTGATATCCCTGAAAACCAAAACATGACTTCGTCCGGCCGAGCCGTTGGTCGACTCGCGAATGGTCGTAATTCACATCGACAGAGCCGTTGAAGCCTGTACCTACCAATTCACCGTCCGAGACGCAAAGCAGCTACCGCCGTGAACGCCGAATCATAGCGTGGAAGCGGGATGAAGCCGCGAACAAGGAGACGGAGAAGCGCTTAAGCCTCGCCCTTGCCCTTCTTCTTCTTCTTTTCCTTGGTAGCAGCCGGAGCCGGAGCTTCCTTTGTGTCTGCCTTGGCTTTCTTCTTCTTCGGCTCAGCTACTTCCTTCTCAGCCTTCCTCTTCTTCTCAGCCTTCTTGGCGGAGGCAGGCGTCTCGGTGACACGAAGCTGAGCGGACGGACTCGGGCTCAGGATGGCCGGAGCGGCTCCGTTCTCCTTCGCCTTGCTCTTTGGAGCTTTGGCCTTCTTGGCCTTAGCTGGCGGCGGTGGTGGAGGCTTCGCGGGTTCTTCCTCCTCGTCTTCGTCTTCCTCGTCTTCCTCGTCCTCGTCATTGATTTCTTCGACAGCTCCGTGAGCGTCCGCCACAGCTTCAATGTCAACGCCAGTCTTCGCCTTGTACGCGGCGACTTCGAGCTTGTACTGCTTGTTGTTCTCCTCGTACTTCTCCTTCCAGATCTAGTTGCAGGTGAGTTAGCGCATGCACAGCTTCATGAACGTTAGAACATACCTCTTTCTTGTCAGCAGCCATTTCTTTCCAGCGCTTGAGAATCTCGCTGTTGACCTCGACTGGAGTAGCCGCCTCACCAAGATCCTTCTTGACTTCAGGACGCGCGTGGATGGAGTACAAAAAGTACGCGGTCAAGGGTCGCTTTGGCGCGTTGGGATCCTTTTCCTTCTTGGCACGCTTCTTCTTGACCTTTGTGAGGTCGGAGTTCAAGCCAGAAATGCCCGATCCGAGGAGAGCGCCTTTGCCTGTCGGGTTCAGGTAGTGCTGAACGGCGTACTGGGTAAGAATCTCTGGCGCGACACCGCCGGCGGACAACAGATCGCTGGTATGCTTAAGATAGGCATTGTTAAGCTCATGGATCACACCGATGAGGGTGGTGAGGCCGGAGACAACCTGTGGTGGTGCGTGTTAGCATGGACGTAGCTTGTTATGAAGCTATGGCTGAGGCGCGTCGCGAATTGCGCCGGCAGCAACAACAAACTTACCGAGTCTCGAGTGCGGAGAAATTCCTGTAATGGAATTGTTACTGTTTGCTCGGCGGCCTTTTTGTCGGCCTTGGGTTCAAGAGGCCGTTGGCCGGCCATGATGTTTGTGATGGGAAGCTATTCGCGATGGGCTGTGGTGGTGACGGGGTGGTGAAGAGCGGGTGAGGGAGGTTGAAGTTAGGGAGTGAGGGAAGTGTTGGATGGCGGGTCCCGGGGGGCTTAAAGGAAAATCGAGACGCTGGGCTTTAGCGCACTCCCCTCTAACACTCAGCGACGCATCCCAAACCCCAGCTTTGGGCAGCCCGCCCCAATGTAGCTGCCTCTCGCACCACGCTTGAGCCGTCAATCCCGTACAACTTCAGCCGGAAGCGTCGATTTTCTCGGCGACATGGCCCTGGTAATTTGGCTCTGGGCTTCACTGCAGCAGTATTCGTAATCGCGCGGGCTGCGCGGTGTGGTCGGCCAGTCAGCCACTGGGTCGGGGCGGCGGGTGTCACTCAATGCACGGAAAATTGGGAGGGCTGGTTCGCTAATACCGAGGTGGGTGGGCGGAAGGGACCTGCGAGGGAGCGCGAAAGGGGGATGGATGGGAAACGGGAGGTGGGAGGGTGGGCGGTAAAGCTGTAGGCTGCTTGCCGGCATCATGGCCTGCGTGGACACCGCTGGTCTGGGCCAGGCCTCCTGATTCCGTCCTCGCATCCTTGCCGGGTCCCGCCGCTTTGTCGTGGCCTCATCTTCAGCGACACCCGCCCGATGAGTCGATATCTCGCTCGCTACCACACCTTCGAACCCACCCGACTCCAACCGCACTCCTCCCTCTATCTTCAGGCTCCCCCCTTTGGCATTATCGCGGATCCCGCCCGAAGGTTTGGTGAGGTGCGAAACTTCATAGAATATGGCCGTCGCAAAACCGATGCGCGGTTTCCATGTGTCCCCTCGCTGTTTTCAACCGACCAAGTCCGCTGCAGCCCCTAGACTGATAACGCCCCGAGACCACGTCTGACGGCGCAAACAAACACAGAGCTCCGTACCGTGCCAGCCGCCAACACAGCGAAAGTTCGAGGTCTTGGAGGTACGGGTATTTGCTCGACAAGTTCAGCAGCGCAAACTACAGAGCCAACGCCATCTTCAGAGTCATTCTCAGCATTCCAATGCCGTGATAGCCCGATTCCTTCCACTACTCATCATCTCACGCAAACCAGTATTAGATAATTCATATCGCAAAGCAAAACTGCGAGTTCATTATTGACTGCATCGAGACCCCACGTGACTTTGCACTGGGTATAAACATTTCACCACAACGTGTCGATTGTTTCGAATCTATTATAATTCAAAGAAGCAAAGTTTCGTTTTGCTGCTAAGCAACGCTTCGTCGCTCAATGGGCAGAGTAAAGACACTCAAAGGTAACAATCACGTGATGATCGCGGCATCCTTTGAAAGCCGATTTGGAAAGCTAGTGACGTCATTTTTCGATTCACTTCAACCAACTGTGAACCGGCCAGCGATTCAGGTGCCTTGAATTCGTTGTGTGTTCTAATATGTCCTCTTATAGCAACGCCGGGGCATAAGGTGGTACACTCTCGGAATCCTCGAATTCTTTTGGTCGTCGTGTTGAAGATCGACCTGGCCTTTCCTCCAACCAGCTTTTCGACCCTCTGATATACAAGTATAGCGGTCTCTTGACAATTGCCAGCTTTTCGTCCAATTCTCACTGCGGATGACTATATGCGACTTCCATTGCACGATATAGACGATAAACAATAGAATCGCACTTCATACGAAAACTGAAGGTGATGTTGTGATGACCACTGTCGCTCTTTATGATGATACTTGTATTCGACATGACCGCTTCACTCCAGTCGAGATCGAAAGCCTGAGGAACGAATTCAGGGAATTGCAAATACTTGATCAGATACCGAGGATCAATTCTTTCAATACAGATCCTATCTCCCTTCGATCCCGGCCAAAATGCCTCTCAATCCTGAAATCACTGCTCGGCGGCCAGGTCCTAGTCGTAGTCAGAGTACATTCGGTCAAGGTACTATTCCAAATGCGAAGAAACCAAGAAGCAGACCACCCGTTGGCCATAGAGACAATCTCCCGCTCTTCGTCCGGCCGCTTCCAAGATATTCTGGACCGTATAGCGTAGGTCAAAGACATGCCAAGACCTTAATATGCCTTGTCGCTAACTCTTCTCAGGTCGGAATTATGGATATTGAAGTTCCGGTAGACAATCCACGTTCATTCTCGCATATTAAACGACACCATCAGCATCTGATCAAACTAGAGACATGTCTGGTGGCAATTTACTATCCAGCTGACTTCGGTACCGGTGCAGGTAGAGATCCTGCTGGCTGCAGAACATGGTCACGAGAAACATGGCTACCTCGACCACGAATTCAAACCGCTGAAGGATATTCCAAGTTTGCTGGGCTCCCGGAACCACTGCTACTGCCCTTCTTTGCGCTGACCACCATGTTCACGAAGATTCCAGCCTTTAGAAATGCACACCCTGCTAAACATTGGCCTTCAGCAGACAATTCTAGCAGTGAAGGATATAAGCATAAGGACCGGCAGGGACCTCCACCCGTCGGCGAGCGCACTTCTCCTCGTTTTCCATTGCTTATATTCAGTCATGGCTTAGGTGGTACTCGCACAGTCTATTCAAGTGTTTGCGGTGAATTTGCAAGTTACGGCTTTGTTGTCTGCGCCATTGAACATCGAGATGGCTCTGGACCAAGAACCTTTGTCAACCATGCCAAAACAGGTCAAGGCAGCATCGAAGAGTTAGACAAGCATAGCTGTATTGACCACGGGTGGGAAGAGAAGAGAAAAAATTATGACAGAGTCGATTATGTATGGCCCAAAGACAATCCTCATGATACAATGCCTCAGAACACTGATGGTGTTGACCTCGAGCTGCGAAGCGCACAGCTGGAGCTCCGCCTTGCGGAGATAGAAGCCGCGTATGGGGTTTTAAAGGACATATGCGAAGGTAGAGGTGCTGAAGTAGCAGCAAAGAATCTAAGACGCAAAGGATTCGTGGGATCGAGTTCTCGCGGTCTGAATGGCGTCAACTGGAATGAGTGGCGTGATCGCTTCTACCTCGATCAAGTCACGATACTCGGACATTCCTTTGGTGGCGCAACAGTAGTCGAAGTCCTCCGTCACGCAAAAAGATTTCCATTCATCTCTCAAGGCATCATCTATGACATCTGGGGAGCCGCTGTCCGCCCGCTCGAAGGTGATGTTCGCAACAGTATCCAAACGCCACTCCTCGGTATCAATAGCGAAGCTTTCATGTACTGGCAGCAGAACTTTGATACTGTCACATCACTGACGAACGAAGCTAAAGAGCACGGTTGTCCGTCATGGCTGTTCACCGTCAGAGGCACAGTCCACATCTCACAGTCTGACTTCTCCATCCTATACCCACATCTATGCACGACGATGCTGAAGCAGACGGCGAACCCAAAGCGCGCTCTAGACTTGAACATCGGCGCGACACTCGAGTTCTTGAAGCTGGTGATGAAGAAGCGCGCTGCCATCATCGAGCGCACTATGAAGGACGAGGGTATCTTGACCGTGCCCATCCTACCGGAGGTCCCCACCGACAACAAACCACCGGGCAAGTGGATCGCCTTGAGGCTGGACATCCCGCACAAGTTCAATGCCCGGCTTTTCGCTTCTCTCAAGCGCAAGGTGAAAGGGGCTTTGAAGCCGGAGACTAGCCCCGAACAGGAAATTTGGATGCATGTTTCGAGCACTTATGGTGATGTCCGCAGGTGGGCGGAGAAGAAGGCGGCCCAAGACTTGGAGAAAGTGGAAACTGAGAAAGATATGGAGATCGAAGAGAGAGAGCCCGAGGAAGACTCAAGAGAGCGAGAGGCATCAAGAAGCGAACTGGATGAGAAGCGTGAGCTTGCCAAGAAAGCAGAAGAAGATAGTGGAAGTATCACGTCTGGATGATTCTGCATTATGAGACGATCGACAAAGTTGTCATTGCAATGGCGTACAGGTGAATCGGCATTGAGTTTGCGCTTGCACTCTATCGTAGACCTTTCGCAGCCGAGCGAGCCAAAAGGTGTTGTCAGGGTTGGGACATTCAGCGTTCATACTGTGTCTAGGTAGGCATCGTCAATAGAGAAAATCGCGAAACAGACTCCACGGTATTCATAGAATGATCTTATATTCGCACTCACAGTTCATCTTACAACTCAAGGCCTCGAGAATGATCGTAGAGAATCTAACAGTTGCAAAAGCTAGTCTTCATATCTTTTCCACCGTTCAAATACATCTCATCATGACTCGTCACGCATATCCAAATGGAACATTCATTTCTTTCGACTATTCAACCACTCTAAAGCATCTCCGGCGCCTCTATCACTTGGGAAGACAGGGTACCATACTTTAACAACCTCGCCATCCTCAATGGCAAGGGTAAGCCTCTTGGTCAACCTCTTCCCTTTCCACTCAAACGTTGGGATGCGCATGGCATCCGCGAAAGCCAGATTCTCGTCGCTGAGCAACTGATATTGCAAGCCGAGCCTTTTCTTGGCCTCGCGCTGGTACTCGGAGTCCTGAGTGCTCAAGCCAAACAGGTTGTTGACGCCGGCGGCATACAGCTTTGCGCTGGCGTCGCTGAAGCTGCACGCCTGCGGACTGCAGCCTCGCGCACCCGGGATGTCGTTCCACTCCTTTGCCACCGTCTCGCCTGGCGCGCCCGTCCGCGGGTAGCAGAACACGATCGTCAGTCCCGGCAGTGCGCTCAGGTCGATGCTGGACCCGTCGGTCGCGGCCAGCCCCACCGATGCCGCTTTCATGCCGCGTAGGTGGTCGCTCGCGCCGTCGTCCACGGGAGCGGGAAGATCCGTCGGTAGCGGGAATGACATTGCGGACGCGGACTGCGATGTGTGGAACGGTCGGCGCCGTGAGTTAGACAGATTGTATCGAGCTGGAGCTTTTGCATAAAAATTGACCCGAGAGTTCAGCGCAGCGCACCTCAGAGATGATGAGGAGAAAGACCCATAAGATGACTTCGGATGATTTACGACGGCGGATTGATGTCCGGGAATATAGTAAGCACCAAGTCGTCTTCTTCCACCGAGTGGCAAGAGACTCCAAGTTCGAGGCCCCGACTTATTCATGAATTGTTCGAGGCCGAGATCGCGGAAGCAGAAAGCTTGTTCCCGGACGTTATACGCGGTACGTACCTCGTTGGAGAATTGGAGTTTTGATCGTATCTGACGGGTTGAGGTCGGGATCCACCCCGAAATTGAGCCTCTAGGTTCAGCTCCTACCGCCAGCGAATAGAACCCTCTGATCTTCTATCGCAACCCACGGCTCAAACACAACGTAACGCCTCGTTTAGAAGGCCCCGTCTCGCTCAAAAATCGATGTCATCAATTGGCGGTACTCGAGATTGAACGTTTCTGCGGGGTGCAGATGCACTCCGTCCCGTCAATCGCCCTGAGCCCAGGGAATACCACGCAACCGCAACAAACCACTGATGCATCCCCTCTCGTGACGACGTGCCTTGCTGGGACTTTTGTCGCTCAATTGCCCATCCAAGCACCATCTCCGTAGAGAGTAGTGTAGCGTGGAGGCGTCTCCTCACATTAGCTTCAACGCTCCAGCCGCGTCCTACTTCCACTTATCTCTTGTAAAGACGTTCCGCCAGTAAGCCCGTTGATCAGTCATTCACGGGCCTCATGTTAAGGTAACACCCTATTTTTCCCTGCTTAGGCTGTGTTATCGTCCAGTGGATGCCATCGTTTTGCTTGAGCGGAGCCTAATTTTACTGGATGGCCCATGGATTCATCCGCTGTTTCAAACATAAGAGCATGGAATTGCACCTGAGGACATATGCGGTTCCCCGACCATAACTACACCTCACTTCTGAGTTTTTAATTCTTTGGTCTTCATCTTACGATGAGGAATTGTATTCTGACGGTGTTGAGCTTGGTCTCTATTGTTTCCAATGTATTTGCGCTTACACCAGCTGAGTGGCGATCTCAAAGCATATACCAAGTTCTAACCGACAGGTTCGCTCTCACAAATGGAAGCACTTCTGCTTGTGAGAATCTCAATGACTACTGTGGAGGTAAATTCAAATTCTCTCCCTGCAGCGCATATTCTCATTCTTCCGCAGGCAGTTTTCAAGGTATTATCAACCACTTAGACTATATCCAGAGCATGGGCTTTTCTGCCATCTGGATTAGTCCTGTGGTTGAAAATGTCGTTGGGCTTACTTCTGACGGTAACAGCTATCACGGATACTGGGCTCGATGGATTGATTCCATTAATACGGCTTTTGGCGCGCCGAGCGACCTGTTAGCTCTGTCGGAAGCTCTACACTCGCGCGGAATGTACCTCATGGTCGATGTGGTCACCAATCATATGGGATACGAAGGCTGCGGAACTTGTGTCGACTATAGCATCTACGATGTTTTCAACAACGAAGAATACTTCCATCCATTCTGCCTCATCACTGATTACAGTAATGAAACTGATGCGCAATTGTGTACGACCGAGTTTCTTTTAGGTACCGCTCAAGCTAACTCTTGTAGGCTGGGAGGGTGACAACATTGTGTCATTGCCCGATCTACGAACTGAGAACGACACCGTGGCGGGAATGTGGAATAGTTGGATCACCAACCTGGTCGCGAACTACTCGATCGATGGATTGAGGATTGACTCATGCGTTGAAGTTGACCAAGAATTCTTCCCAGGGTTTGAATCTGCAGCCGGGGTCTACGCTGTATGCGAGGCATTCAATGGAGATCCCACTTTTGTTTGTCCATATCAGAACTACGTTAGTGGCATGTTGAACTACCCAGCTTACTACTGGGTAACTCAAGCTTTCGAGTCGACGAGCGGAAGTATCAGCAACTTGTACAATGGAATCAATACCATGAAGAGTGACTGCGCAGACACAACACTCCTTGGTTCGTTCCTGGAGAATCACGACAACCCGCGTTTTCCATCATACACTTCTGACTACTCGCTCGACAAGAATGCAGTTGGCTATGTAATGCTTGCAGATGGCATTCCAATTATCTACGAAGGACAGGAGCAACACTTCTCTGGTGGGTCAGTGCCAGAGAACCGTGAGGTCATCTGGACCACAGACTATTCAACCACTGATCCCATGTTCTCTCATATCACTACACTCAATTCATTGCGCAATTGGGCAATCAAAGTTGATTCCGGCTACACAACCTACAAATTGTACCCAATATACCAAGATAGCAGCACCATTGCTACACGCAAAGGCACCGATGGAACGCAAATGATTGGTGTCTTCAGCAATCTTGGTTCTGGAGGAAGCACGTACACGCTCACTCTTTCTGGCACGGGTTATACGTCTGGCCAAGTGGTAATGGAAATCTTCACATGCACTGAAGTTACGACAGACAGCTCTGGCAATATCGCCGTACCTATGGCTTCCGGTCTGCCACGAGTATTCTATCCTGTCTCTGCGTTGTCAGGCTCTGGTATCTGTGGTCAAGGCACAGGTGCCTCGACAACCACGTCTACATCTTCGTGCGCGACGGCTACCAGTGTTGCCGTTACCTTCAACGAACTTGTCACCACCACGTACGGCGAGACGATCAAGATATCCGGCAGCACCTCACAGCTTGGCTCGTGGGATAAAGACAACGCCATTGCGCTGTCCGCAGCTGACTATACGGCGAACGACCCGCTATGGTTCGTCACCATCTTGCTGCCCGCGGGCCAGAGTATGCAGTACAAGTTCATCAATGTTGCGACGGATGGCACGGTGACTTGGCAGGATGGTGATAATTTGGAATACACTGTCCCCACGGGCTGCTCTACGACGGCAACGGTGAATAACACCTGGGTGTAGCTGTATTCGTAATTTGTTGGAAGTTTAAAATTGATAACGACGTAATGACTAACACTTCTCTGTTGTACCTGGATGTGGATCTCACCACGCGCGACCAACAAGTGTGCCTTTAAATCCACACCTTAGCAACTTGAGACGACGCAGCTGGTGATACGACGTGTGAACTCTCAATACTACACCTTCAACTGCTCTCGGTGAATGTGAAAGCACCATTTTGAGTAGCTGATGAAGACTTTCGATTTCTGATAATCAAGTAATGCGAGCCTCTCCTTATCATTGTCTTCCACTCCACAATGATTTTCATCCCACATTGATAATTCCGTAGCATATTCTAGAGCAAGGCTGTAGGGCTGCAAATCGCAAAAGATTCCGCGACTGACGCAATGCGAATTCGCCGACTTTCCCACTCTCATGACGACACACAGCCCTTCGGCCCACGATACCCTAACCAATGGGAGTTGACTTGATTACAGTTTATCGTACATCGCGAGTCCCTAAATGCCCCGCGGCGCTGCCCCTCATACTCTAATTCCATAATCTGCTGCATTTTGTTTCACCTGAGATACCCTCACTGATCCCTTCTATCCCACGCTCTAGTTACTCTTTCCATTATCTTCATTTCGCAGTGGATGAAATCAATTGGCCTTCTACGTTCGTCTTCCATCTCCGAAACACTGGAGCTATTTGTCGTGAAGGCATTCGTATATGCCTTTGCTTCTACGGACCTCAGTTTTGCGAATATCAACCATTAGACCGCTGCTCAATAGCACAGCTTCCAGATTCCCTTGCACGCCCTACTTTTCCACCTTTTCCCGTGCAATGGCGGCTGAATTCAAGCTTTCGGTGCCTGCATCCTCGCTGAAGAACGGCGGCAAAGCTGAAGCCGAGGTCGAGGGAATTGAAGAAGGCAAAGTCTTACTGGTGAAGAGCGACGGTCACATCTCCGCGTTGAGCGCAAAGTGCACGCATTATGGTGCTCCGCTGGTGAAAGGCGTGTTTGATGGCAAGAGCAGACTAACATGTCCTTGGCATGGCGGTGCGTGAGCAAGACTACCTCCAATTTACATGGCTGCATCGATATTCGGTCAAGCGGCGCAAAATTTGAGCGGAAATGAGTTGCGAGTGCTAACTTTTCCCAGCATGCTTCAACACGACGACAGGAGACGTCGAGGACGCACCGGCGCTGGACCCGCTGGCGAAATTTGAAGTCTTCGAGCGCAACGGCGCTCTCTACATCAAGGCCGACGAACCTGTCATCAAAGCGAACCGCAAGGCGCTAACCATCCGCTGCAAGGCATCATCACAGGAGACAGTGGTCATCGTGGGCGGCGGCTCTGGAGCTCTCGGCGCAATGGAGGCGTTGCGCGCGGGCGGCTACAAAGGCGGCATCACGGTCGTCAGCAAAGAAGGATACCGGCCGATTGATCGAACGAAGCTGTCCAAGGCGCTACTGGCCGACGTCGAGAAGCTGGCGTGGCGCTCACCCGACTTCTACAAGGAGGCAGGCATCGACTTGGTCGATGACGAGGTCACGGCCATGGACTTCGCCGCAAAGACCGTCGGCACGAAGTCTGGCAAGAAGATCTCGTACTCGAAGGTCATTTTGGCGACTGGTGGCTCGGCACGATGGTTGCCGCTGGCGGGCCTCAAAGGCGACCTCAAGAACGTGTTTGTGCTGCGGACCGTGCCGGATGCGGAGGCTATTGTCAAGGCAGCGGGCGAAGATGGAAGCAAGAAAATCGTAGTCATCGGTAGCAGCTTCATCGGCATGGAGGTGGGAAACTGCCTGGCGGGCAAGAAGCATGACGTGAGCATCATCGGCATGGAGGAGGAGCCAATGGAGAGGGTCATGGGCAAGCTACTCGGCAAAGTTTTCAGGGCACTGCTGGTCAAGAACGGCGTCAAGTTTTATACGAGCGCGACAGTCGACAAGGCGACTCCCTCGGCGACAGACTCATCTTCCGTCGGTGCAGTCCATCTCAAAGATGGCACCACCCTCGAAGCAGACCTTGTCATCGAAGGCGTCGGCATCGCACCCGCAACGGAGTACCTGCAAGGCAACTCCGCGGTGACGCTGCTGCGAGATCACTCAATAGCCGTGGACAAGACGTTCGCGATCAAGGGCGTTTACGACGCCTTCGCGATCGGCGACATCGCAACGTACCCGTACCACGGGCCCGGCGGCAACGGCCAGGACACGCGCATCGAGCACTGGGACGTGGCGCAGAACGCCGGCCGCACCGTCGCCCGCTCCATCCTCGGCGCGAACACGCCGCCTTTCATCCCCATCTTCTGGTCTGCGCTTGGCACCGCGCTGCGTTACTGCGGGAACACGGTTGGTGGCTATGATGATGTGCTCGTGTTGGGTGAGACCAGTATAGACAAGGGTCCTTCTTTCATCGCGTACTACACCAAGGACGATGAGGTTTTGGCAGCCGCGAGTATTGGCAAGGATCCGTTGGTGATGCAGGCCGCGGAGTTGATGAGACGCGGAAAGATGCCAGGAAAGAGTGAGCTAAAGAAAGGTGTTGATATCTTGGAAATTGATCTGCCCAGTGATAACAAAATATAAGGAGATAGGCGGCGAAAGGACAAAAGTCAGCATGTAGATATACACTTGAATGTATCTAAATAATGGCAGATCATTACATCAGAAGCACATTATAGTTCAAAATTAGCTGTGGATGATCCATTACGACCACTCCAGCACCCAATCTGAACTCCACGCTCCGGCCTTCGTAAGCGAATTCAATCCCGTCAGGCTAACAACCTGACTGCTACTGTTGTAGCTGGCGAGGTTCGCCACGCTCACACCATTCAACGTGACATTCGCAGGCTGGCTCTGCACACCCAGGATGGTGATATTGCCCAGCGCATTCGAATCGACGTACTCACCACGCCCGCTCGCAAACAACCTGCCACCCTGCACCACAAAGTCGACCTCGAGCGTCGCATTAGGCGCCAGGCTCTCGCCATCGTCAACATAGAGGCTGCCCGACGCCGTGCCCCGCGCCGACAGCGCGACCAGCAGCGCCCACGGGTTGCGGCGCGACGCGGCGGTCGTGTAGCCAGGCTGCTGCATCGGCAGCACGGCGCCGCCGCGCACAAACAGCGGGATGTGGCCGAGCGGCGCGGCGATCGAGACGTTCTGGCCGGGCTGCACGCCCGTCACGGCACCGCCCTCGTACCAGTCGTACCACACGGCGCCGTCCGCCAGGCCCGGGAACACGCCGTTCACCGACGTCGCGCCCTGCTCCAGCACCGGCGTCACGAGCAGCGCCGGTCCAAGCAGGAATTGCCGGTCCGCGGACGCCAGCGACGGGTCGTGCGGGAACTCCCATGCCAGGGCGCGCATCACCGTCGAGCCGGTTGTGTGCGCCTGGTGGAACAGCGTGTACATGTATGGCAGCAGGGAGTAGCGGATGGCCATGGCTTTCTTGGAGGCGTCGATGACGGAGGCCCAGATGTACGGCTCCTGCGAGATGGCGGCCAGCTCGTTGTGGTTGCGGTAGAAGGGGAAGAACGCGGACAGCTGCATCCAGCGGTTGCACAGCTCCTCGTCCGTGTTACCGTTGAAGCCGCACGTGTCGACCCCGAACATGGGGATGCCGAAGAGCTGGAAGTTTAGCGCCTGCGGGATGCTGAAGAACATGTACAGCCACTGTGAGAAGTTGTCTCCGCCCCAGTGACCTGCCCATTTGCCAGTGCCTGCAAACGTGGATCGACCAATGATGAAAGGTCGCTTCGAAGGGAATACCTTCAGCAGCGCTTGGTATGTAGCGTTGAGGATCTGGTGCCCGAATAAGTTATGCACGTCATACTCTTCAGTGCCGTCTACGTGAGTCGCGTTCGGAGATACAGCGTGTACAGCCAAGTCGCCTTGGACGTTATTGATGACGTACGGCGGATAGTTGACGTTACGTACTCCAGGCGTGGGCGTAGTTCTGAGGTATGTGGTGCTGGTGCTGGTGGTCGGAGCTGCCGTGGCACTCGCTGCCGAGGCCTGGCTTGCTGACAACGAGCTCGCAGCCGCAGCTTCAGTTGCGTTTGTGACGTTGAAGTTCTCTGGATACTGAAGCACAAGACTTCCCGGTTCGCCAGGGAGGCCGAAAGGTGGATGGACTGGATTTTCTGAGAGAAGACCAGAACCGCAAGATCCAACACAGAACGATGAAACTTCGGACATATCAATCCAAATACCATCCCAAGGGATGTTGTCATGCCACATAGACATTTCATTTGTCCACCATGGCACGGCTTCAGTAGCATGCCAATCTGGGAATACCGTGAAGCCAGGCCAGACGTCACCAATGTATTGACTACCGTCTGGATTCTTTAAGAACACACCATTCTGGTTACCACGGTCATAAGTTGGATAAGCATCCGTGGCGTTGTTTGGGTTGGGAATGTAGATGGCCGAATCCACAATTGGCGTATAGTGCTGGCCATTCGCGTGGAGCTTGGCGAGGAACTGTTGACCTTCTGGGTAGCCGAACCGGTATGGATCATTATTAAAATCGCGATATTGTTTCATGTAATCAATATCTGTCCAGATTGTTTCAAGAGGAATGCCGAAGTTTGCAAAGTTGTCAACGACTTCTTCAACGACGCTCCAGTTTGCATATCCCCAGCCTAAGTAAGTCAGCATAGTGGAATGCTATTGGAATTTCTCAACTCACGGCACTGGTGATATCCGAAAGCAAAGTATTGTTGCATGGCTGGTAGTCCTGTGACTCCTGTAATGTATTGCTTGGT
>Ga0335073_10005456_pt1 | contig 17849 bp, 14 predicted proteins | sample Lox_Sample_22_FD_207093 | JGI IMG/M metagenome (GOLD analysis project Ga0335073, IMG submission 207093) | Soil microbial communities from Loxahatchee National Wildlife Refuge, Florida, United States - Lox_Sample_2.2 | ecosystem: Environmental > Terrestrial > Soil > Wetlands | place: USA...
CCGATTCGGTCGGCGCCCGGCTGCGGGCCGCCGGGATCCGCGCCCGGATGCTCGGCGACCGGTTCCGGGTCGGCTTCCACTACTTCAACAACGACGAGGACCTGGCGGCTGCGCTCGGCGCGCTGCGCGGCTGACTTCGAAGGAGCACGCGGTATGACAGTGCAGATCCGCCCTCTCCGCCCGCAGGACTACTGGCCCGTGATCTCCGTCATCGACGACTGGTGGAACGGCCGTCACATGGCCGACAAGCTCCCCCGCCTGTTCTTCGAGCACTTCACGGACACCAGCTTCGCTGCCGAGCGCCATGGCGCGCTGGCCGGTTTCCTGGTCGGATTCATCTCACAGTCACGCCCCGGTGAGGCCTATATCCATTTCGTCGGCGTCCACCCGGACGAGCGCGGCCGCGGGCTGGGCGGGCAGCTTTACGAGCGCTTCTTCGCAGTAGTGCACACGCGAGGCTGTGAGCTGGTCCGTGCGATAACTGCCCCGGTGAACCAGGGCTCGGTGAGTTTCCACCGGCAGATGGGATTCGATATCGAGCCGGGCGATTCCGAGATCAACGGCGTTCCGGTGACCTCCGGATACGACGGCAGCGGACACGATCGGGTTCGTTTCGTCAAGAACCTGGTGCACTGACGCGGGGGGCCGGGTTCCTGCTGCCGCGCCACGGCGAGCGCATGCCGAGCCGGGCCGGATCAAGACCAGACCACTTGTGCTGGCCGCCGTAGGACGTGGTCCGGGCCAGCAGCGTGATCATCGGCTTGGTGAACAAGAACACCACGATCACGTCGATGACCGTGGTCAGGCCGAGGGTGAACGCGAAGTTCTGCAGCACCTGGCGGAACCGCAGCTGAGCGGTGGTACCCACCAGGTTCTCAACCTCCTTCACCCCCTTGCCAGGCACCGAGACGTTGATCAGGTCAGGCGACTGCGTCGTCACGCTGGCGCCGTTGAAGCCCGCGCCGTTGACCCGGCTGTTCATGATCGTCTGCGCCGTGTTGAGGTCGGTCTGCAGCTGAGCCGAGGACGTATTCGGCGGCACCACCGCCTTCAGGGTGATCGTGGTGCCGCTGGAGATGTCCAGGCCCTTGCCGACCCGGAACCGGCTGTCCCAGTGCGACGGCTGGAACAGCGTCCCGCCGAGAACGCCGATCACCAGCACAACGATCAGCGCAGCCAGCGCCGCCAGCAACCGTCCCGGACGCGACGTGGTGACTGGAGGTGCCAATGCTCGCCCGTCCTTTAGCTCGATCGGTGCGTACGCTCTGCTAGACGTTGCGAGCCTGCCGAAAGAGCCCACCGCCAACGGCGTATCGCCGATCCGGTCCCGCGACCATCCCACAAACTGCTCGGCCGGGTGGCGAGCTGGACCTGGGCGCGGATGGCTGTCCGGTGATCAGGTAGCGCCGCCGGGCGAAAAAAAAGCTTGCTGCGGACTCAGCAATCGGGCCGCACGATCGTTTATAGGTGCGTGGCACGCAAAGGTACCCAGGCCGAGCTGTCCGCCGACGGTGTCGATGGGCTTTATCGTGAGCAGGCGGTCGGCATGATCCGGCTCGCGCTGATGCTCACGGGCGACCGGGCTACCGCCGAGGATGTGGTTCAGGACGCGTTCCTCGGCCTGTACCGGCGGTGGCCCACGCTGGACGATACCGACGGCGTGGTGTCGTACCTGCGGACGTCCGTGATCAACGGATGCCGCAGCGTGCACCGTTCGCGGCGGATCGCCTGGCTGCGTCGCCCGTCACACGACCCGCCGGTCTGGTCGGCCGAAGCGGCCGCCATTGCTGGCGAGGACCGGCGCGAGGTGCTCGCCGCCGTCGTCGGCTTGCCCCGCCGTCAGCGGGAGATCCTCGCGTTGCGGTTCTACCTCGACATGTCCGACAGCGAGATCGCGGCCATCCTCAAGATCAGCCGGGGCACGGTCTCCTCCACGGTGTCCCGCGCCCTCGCGACCCTTGCCGGCCAGCTCAGCCCGCACGAGGAGAACCGGTGAACACTCTCGAAGACCGGTTGCGCGACGCCTACCGTGCGGTCGCCGACACCGTTGACCCGGCAACCATCCCCGACCTGGCCGTGCCCGCGGAGCCGCGCGCCGCCCTGTCCCGGCGGATGCGCTTCGTCATCCCGCTCGCCGCCGCGGCAGCGGTCACCGTCGTGGTGACCATGAGCACCCTCTTTGTGGGCATGTCGCCCCGGCTCCACACGCGGACCGTGAAGGCCCGCGCAGTCCCGGCGGTAAGCGTTCCCGAGTTCACCCTCGTCGACCAGGGCAGCTCACTGAAGGTCTACAACACGAGTACCGGAGCCCGCGTGGCGACCGTTACAGCGCCGGCGGGGCTGCAGTTCGAGGGCGTGGCTAGCGGCGGCACGAGCCAGACGTTCCTCGCCGACGCCAATCCGGCTTCGACCACCGCGCCGTGCCATGCGTACTTCTACCGGTTCGAGCTCGCCGCGAGCGGGAAGCCGTCAGCGCTGACGCTACTTCGCTCGATTGCGGGCAGCGCGGCCACCGCGGTCGCCGCGATCCCAGGCGGCAAGACCTACACGTACTCCGCTGTGCATTGCGTCACCGCCCCGAACGGGCTGATCGGCATCAGCGGCCAGGCCGGGAACCACACATGGGCCTACGATCAGGGCGACGACTACACCTTCTCGCTGGCTGCCACGGCCGACGGTGACACGCTCGCCCTTTCGCTGTTCGCCGGATCTGACTGGTCCGACCTGCTGCTGAACACCCACTCCAGCGCCGCAACAGTGGACAAGGCGAGCCGCATCCTGCCGACCGTCCCCTACGCGCAGACGCTCGCGATCAGTCCCGACGGCCGGACGCTCTACGCCTGCGCGTCCAGCGGTGGGACCGGCACGCTCGCCGCCTACAGCACAGCGACCGGCGCGCAGATCCGCGTGCTGCACCAGTGGCCCGTGCACTCCCGGGGATTCGCCTGTCAGATCTCGACCGATCCGACGGGGCGTTTCCTGCTCGCCGCAGTCGCGTCCAATATCCAGCAGCCCTCGACGCTGATCGGCTTCGACCTGCGGACCGGCGCGTCGCTGACACTCCCGGTCGATCACCCGGCCCTCCACTTCCAGGGCAGCCAGCTCGCCTGGTAACGGCCAGGCGACAGTCTCAAGTAAGGAGAATGCGTGAAGCATCGGCTTCTCACCTCAGCGGCCGCGATCACCGTCATCACCGCGACCGCGGTGATGACGACCTCGGCCACCGCGGGCGCCTCGCCGGCGCGGTCCGTCGTCTCTGCGACCGGTCTCCCCTCGTTCACGGTCATTGACCAGGGCAGCTCGCTGAAGGTCTTCAACACGAGCACGGGCACCGCTGCGGGGACGCTTAACGCTCCCGCGGGGCTGCAGTTCGAGGGCGTGGCTAGCGGCGGCACGAGCCAGACGTTCCTCGCCGACGCCAATCCGGCTTCGACCACCGCGCCGTGCCATGCGTACTTCTACCGGTTCGAGCTCGCCGCGAGCGGGAAGCCGTCAGCGCTGACGCTACTTCGCTCGATTGCGGGCAGCGCGGCCACCGCGGTCGCCGCGATCCCAGGCGGCAAGACCTACACGTACTCCGCTGTGCATTGCGTCACCGCCCCGAACGGGCTGATCGGCATCAGCGGCCAGGCCGGGAACCACACATGGGCCTACGATCAGGGCGATGACTACACCTTCTCGCTGGCTGCCACGGCCGACGGTGACACGCTCGCCCTTTCGCTGTTCGCCGGATCTGACTGGTCCGACCTGCTGCTGAACACTCACTCCAGCGCCGCAACAGTGGACAAGGCGAGCCGCATCCTGCCGACCGTCCCCTACGCGCAGACGCTCGCGATCAGTCCCGACGGCCGGACGCTCTACGCCTGCGTAAACAGTGGCCCGACGGGCACGCTCGCCGCCTACAGCACAGCGACCGGCAAGGTGATCCGGGTGCTGCACCGCTGGACGCTGGCACCAGCCAGCTATTACCTCTGCCAGGTGTCGGCAGACGCGACAGGAAAGGTACTGCTCGCCAGCTACTCATCGAACCTCGCGTCACACACAAGCCTGATCGGCATCAACCCGCTGGCAGGCACGTCCGTGAAGCTGCCCGTCAAGGTGGACTACTTCATCAACGGCGTTGGGGCCGCCTGGTAACCCAGGAGGTCCGGCCGCGCACAGCGCGAGCAGGAGTCCGCGGCTTACTTCACGGTCAGCGAGCTGCTGGCCAACGTGGCCAAGCACGCGCAGGCGAGCCAGGTGTGGATCGGCATCGGGCACGCTGACGGGATGCTCAAGATCACCGTGACTGACGACGGCCGGGGCGGCGCCGACTCCGGCCAGGGCACCGGGCTGCGCGGGATCGAGCGGCGGCTAGCCGCGTTCGATGGCATGCTCGCGGTCAGCAGCCCGCCCGGCGGCCCGACCGTGGTGACCCTGCGAATCCCGTGCCCGGTTCCCGGGCAGCTGATACAGCGCTAGAAGTAACAGGGCGCGGTCTGCGTACTACTCATAGCCGGCGCAGAAATTAGCCACAGTCCGTGCCAAGCATGATCACCGACCGTGGTGACCATGAGATCGCCAGACACACTGCTCGATAACGAACCCGGGCTGGCGCCCGGCCGCGGCGCGCCGCGGGTGGAGATCGTCGTCCCGGTGCGCAACGAGGAGCGTGACCTCGCTCCGAGCATCCGGCGCCTGCACGCCTACCTGACCGGCCGGTTCCCGTTCACCGCTCGCATCACGATCGCCGACAACGGCAGCACCGACGGCACCTGGGCCACCGCGCTCGCCCTGGCCGGCTCGCTTGACCGCGTCCGCGCCGTGCGCCTGGCCGAGCCGGGCCGGGGGCGGGCGCTGCGTTCGGTGTGGTCGGCCAGTGACGCGGACGTGCTCGCGTACATGGACGTGGACCTGTCGACCGACCTGAATGCCCTGCTGCCGCTGGTCGCCCCGCTGCTGTCCGGCCACAGCGATGTGGCGATCGGCACCAGGCTGGCGCCGGGCGCACGGGTGATCAGGGGCCCGCGTCGCGAGGTCATCTCCCGCTGTTACAACCTGCTCCTGCACCTCGCGCTGGGCGTCGGCTTCTCGGACGCGCAGTGCGGGTTCAAGGCGATCCGCGCCGACCGGGCGCGCCCGCTGCTGGCGCAGGCCGTGGACAACAGCTGGTTCTTCGACACCGAACTGCTTGTGCTGGCCGAGCGGGCCGGGCTGCGCATCCATGAAGTGCCGGTCGACTGGATCGATGACAGCGACTCCCGGGTCGATGTGGTCTCCACCGCACTTGCCGACCTGCGCGGCATCATCCGCCTCGGCGGCGGGCGCCAGCTTGCCCGGTTCGTCGCCGTCGGCGCGGTCAGCACGGTCGTCTACGTGCTGCTGTACCTGGCCCTGCGCGGCGTGATGGGTGCGCAGGCGGCCAACGCGCTCAGCCTGCTGGCCACCGCCGTGGCCAATACGACGGTGAACCGGAGCTTCACGTTCGGGGTCCGCGGACGGCGGCACGCCGTGCGCGACCAGATCCGCGGGCTGCTGGCGTTCGGTGCCGGGCTGCTGCTCACCTCCGGCGCGCTCGCCGCGCTGCAGGCGGTCTCGCCGCACCCGGGACGGGCGGCCGAGCTGACCGTGCTGGTCGGCGCCAACCTGCTGGCCACGATCCTGCGTTACGTCCTCTACCGGAGCTGGGTCTTCCGTGGCCGCCGGCCGCCGCCGCACCCGCCGCACCCGGGGTGGCCGGCCGGGCTGGCCACCCAGCCCGGCCCGGGCTTTCCCGAACTGACCACATCCGTAACGCCCAACCGGAGGGCCCGATGACCGCCGTCACCACCACCCACCCAGCTCACGCCGGCGCGCACGAGGGGCACGCCGGGCACGGCCGGCTCGCCCGGCTGCTGCGCGGGCCCGACGGCGACCCGCGCTGGGCCAGGCCCGCGCTCCTGGCCATGCTGGCGCTGACCGCGGCGCTCTACACGGCCGGCCTGTCCCGCAACGGCTGGGCCAACGACTTCTACGCCGCCGCGGTCCAGGCCGGCACGAAGAGCTGGAAGGCGTTCTTCTTCGGCTCGTTCGACGCCTCGAACTTCATCACGGTGGACAAGACACCCGCCTCGCTGTGGGTCATGGAGATCTCCGCGCGCATCTTCGGCCTGAACTACTGGAGCATGCTGGTGCCGCAGGCGCTGGAGGGCGTGGCCACGGTCGGCGTGCTCTATGCCACGGTGCGGCGCTGGTTCGGCCCCGCCGCGGGCATCCTGGCCGGGGTGGTGATGGCGACCACCCCGGTGGCCGCGCTCATGTTCCGGTTCAACAACCCCGACGCGCTCCTGGTGCTGCTGATGACCGCCGCGGCCTACGCGGTTACCCGCGCGATCGAGGCCGGGAAGACCCGCTGGCTGGTGCTGGCGGGCGCGCTGCTCGGCTTCGGCTTCCTGACCAAGATGCTGCAGGCCTTCCTGGTCCTGCCCGGGTTCGCCCTCGTCTACCTGGTGGCCGGGCCGCGCGGGCTCGGCAGGCGGATCTGGCAGCTGCTCCTGTCCGGGGCGGCGGTGCTGCTGTCCGCGGGCTGGTGGGTGGCCGTTGTGATGCTCACCCCGGCCGCCGACCGGCCCTACGTGGGCGGCTCCACCAACGACAGCATCCTTCAGCTCGCGTTCGGCTACAACGGCCTGGGCCGGCTCGACGGCAACGAGACCGGCTCGGTCGGGTTCGGCGGCGGGGGTGGCGGCGGGTTCGGGTTCAGCGGCTCGACCGGGCTGACCCGGCTGTTCGCCTCGGACATGGGCGGCCAGATCAGCTGGCTTCTCCCGGCCGCGCTGATCGCGCTGGCCGCGCTGCTGTGGGGGGCCAGGCGGGCGCCGCGGACCGACCGGACCCGGGCCGCGGCGCTGCTGTGGGGTGGCTGGCTGCTGGTGACCGGCGGGGTGTTCAGCTACATGGCCGGCATCATCCACCCGTACTACACGGTCGCGCTCGCGCCCGCGATCGCCGCCCTGGCCGGCATCGGCGCCGTTCAGCTGTGGCGGGTGCGTGACGGCTGGCGGGGGCACGAGAACAACTGGTTCGGCCGGGCCGCGCTCGCGGCCGGCGTGGCCGTGACCAGCGCGTGGTCGTATGTTCTGCTCGACCGGGCGGCTGGCTGGCAGCCATGGCTGCGCACGCTGATCCTGGTCGCCGGGCTGGTCGCGGTGGTCACCCTGCTGGCCGGCCGGTGGCTGTCGTCCATAGCGGCGACCAGGCCGGGCCGGCTCGCGCTGGCGGCGGTGCCGGTCCCGTTCGCCCTGGTCGCCGTGCTGGCCGGCCCGGTCGGCTACAGCCTGGACACCGCCGCCACCGCCCACACCGGCGCGCTGCCGTCCGCGGGACCCACGGTGGCCTCGTTCGGCGGTCCCGGCGGCGCGGGCGGGTTCGGCGGCGCGGGCGCGCCCGGATCGGCCACCGGGCCCGGCCGGGGCAGTGCGCCCAGTGGGGCCAGCGGCTTCGGGCCGCCAAGCGGATCGGGCTCGTCGAGTGGGCCCGGGCGTGGCAGCGTTCCCGGCAGCGGGTCGGCGGGCTCGCGGACCAGCGGACGGGCGGGCGGCTTCCCCAGCGGGCTGTCCGGCCGGTCCGGCGGTGCCTCTGGTGGCGGCTTCGGCGGCCTGGGCGGCAACACCCAGGTCAGCAGCGCGCTCACCACGCTGCTGAAGGACGGAGCCTCCGGCTACCGGTGGGCGGCGGCCACGGTGAGCTCGGACAGCGCCGCGCCGCTGCAGCTAGCCAGCGGCGAGCCGGTCATGTCGATCGGCGGGTTCAACGGCACCGACCCAGCGCCCACGCTCGCCCAGTTCAAGCGGTACGTCGCGGAGCACGACATCCACTATTTCGTCGGCGCGAACTCCCACAGCTTCGGCGGTGGCTCCGGCGACGCCGCGCAGATCACCGCGTGGGTCAAGGCGCACTTCCGCGCCCAGACGATCGGCGGCGAGACCGTCTACGACCTCCAGCCGGAAGCGACCGCGGTGGCGTAGAGTCGGCCCGACTGCCGCTCGTGCGGCAGCGGCTCACGCTGGCGGATCTGAACGTTGCGGAAGCCCGCCTCGGTCAGGGCGTCGGCAAGTTCCTCGCCGGTATACAGCGTGCCCCTGATTTCCGGGTTGTCCTGGGCCACGAACTCCCCGGTGCCCTCGTGGGTGGCGAGCAGCAGCACCGCTCCCGGCGCCAGGACCCGGCCGAACTCGCTCAGCGCGGCCGGCAGGTCTTCCCGCGGCAGGTGATGCAGGGCGTAGAACGACGCGGCGCCCGCGCAGGTCCGTCTGGTTAACGGAAGCTGCCGCAGGTCGGCGCAGGCGGCACGAAGCCCCAGGGCGCCGTGCTGGGCCACCGCCGACGCCAGCATCCCGGCCGACAGGTCCAGGCCGAGCACCCGGCAGCCGTGCGCGGCCAGGTAGCCGCCGGCCTGAGCCGGGCCGCAGCCGGCATCGAGCACCAGGCCGCCAGCGGCCGTGGCGGCTAGGAAGTCGAGCAGCGCCCGGTCCAGCTCAAGCCGCTCCAGGTCACCACCGAACTTCTCCGCGTAATCCGGTGCGATCGCATCGTAGGCACCTCGCACAACAGCAGGATCGAAGCCCTCACGCGTCATGTCCCTCCTCATCATTAACGGGAACGGGACGCCTACGGCCGGCTCACCCGGGTCAGGTCCATCAGGTCGTCGAGTATCCGGCCGAACTCCTTGACCACCAGGGTGAGGTGGCCCTCGCCGGGGAGCAAATGAAGCCGGGACCGCGGGATGTTATCGGCCAGCCAGCTGGCATGCGCGTCCGGCACCATCCGGTCCTGGTCACCTTGCCAGATCGCGACCGGTGTCGCGTGGCCGAGCGCCGACAGGCTGAGTCCCCAGTCACGGGTGAAGGCCAGGTCGTCATCGCGCCAGCCGTCGACGCCGGTGCTCAGCGCCGCGCGCAGCGATGCGGCCAGGTGCTCGGCGAACTCGCCGGTGAGCACCGCCTTGTCGGCGTCGGAGACCAGCCCGCCCAGGCCATCGGCCACCTCGGCGGCGCCGACGCCGCGCAGCGCGGGCGCGGCCGCATCCAGGAACCTGGTCAGGTCGGCCTCCCCGGCCAGCGCGGCCCGGAACTCGGCCAGGTTCTCTTCCGCCATGCCGGCCAGCCAGTCGAGGCCGGGGCTGTCGTAGGGCGCGGCCCCGGCGATGGACGCCGCCGCCAGGCACCGGACCGGCAGCAGGGCGGCGCAGGCCAGCGCGTGCGGGCCCCCGCCGGACCAGCCGGCCGTGACGAACTCGTCGGCGGCGACCCGTTCAAGAATCAATTCGACGTCGGCGGCCGCATCCGCGACCAGCCGGCCGGGCTGGGGCGTCGAGCCGCCGTAACCAGGCCGCGAGTACAGCACGGTGCGCAGGCCGCGCGCGGAAGCCGCGTCGACGATGGGCCCGAATTCGACCAGCCCGGCCGGCGTGCCGGTGTGGAACACCAGCGGCAGGCCGTCGCCGGAACCGGAAACCAGAACATCGAGCACCCGGCCCCCGGGCGCCTGGACGGAGAACCGCTGCTGCGGTGTTGCGGACGGCCCCGACATTGCTGATCGCGCTCCCTGCGTTGTTGGCTGGCGGCATACCGACACAGAATCCTAAGTCCGGCGCAAGTACCGGCGCATCGCCCGGCCGCGCGGTCATCGCTTCCCGTCGGTCGCGGCAACGGCGTACGGTGAAATTCCGTGAGCCTCTGCGGAGGCGCCCGGGCCATCAGTGAGGAGACGCCGTGCCGCTTCCCGCCGCCCAAAGCACTCCCGGCTCCGCGGAGCGCAACCGGTTCGCACAGAACCTGTTCGCTCCGCTCCCGCAGCGCTACGACCGGCTGGCCGAGATCCTCTCGTTCGGGCAGAACGGCCGCTGGCGTCGCGAAATGATCAGCCGGATCGGCCCGGCCGACGGCCAGGCCGTGCTCGACGTCGCGTCGGGCACCGCAGGCGTCGCGCTCCAGCTAGCCGAGCGGACCGGGGCCAGCGTCGTCGGCGTGGACCTGACCGAGCAGATGCTCAGGCAGGGCCAGCGCAACGTGGCCGGCTCGGCCATGGGCGACCGCATCCAGCTGGTGGCCGGCCGGGCCGAGCAGCTGCCCTTCCCCGACGCCACGTTCGACGCGCTGACCTTCACCTACCTGCTCAGGTACGTGGTCGATCCGGAGGCCACGCTGCGCGAGCTGGCCCGGGTGGTCAAGCCGGGCGGCCGGATCGCGAGCCTGGAGTTCATGGTGCCGCCGTCGCGGTTCTGGCGGGCCTGGTGGTGGCTGTACACGCGGCTGCTGCTGCCGGCCGGAGGCCTGCTCACCGGCGGCCGGGAGTGGTTCGCCGTCGGCCGCTTCCTGGGCCCGAGCATTTCCGGGCACTATCGCCGCTACCCGGTCCCGTGGACGGTCGAGGCGTGGCGCCGGGCGGGCTTCACCGATGTCGGATTCCGGGTCATGAGCCTGGGCGGCGGGCTCGTGATGTGGGGAACCCGCGCAGGTGGGTGACGGGGCTGCCGCCGCGATTCCCGAGGAGCCCCAGGCCGGTTCAGCCACGGGCGCGCGGCCCGCTTATTACGCCGCCAGCCCGGGCGGATGGCGTGACTGGTGGACGCTGCTGCACCCGCCGTACACGGCGTGGCACCTGTCCTATGTGGTCATCGGGGCCGCGCTGGCCCCGCGGGTCAGCCTGACGCCGCTGCTGGCCACGTTAATCGCGTTCTTCCTCGCGGTCGGCCTGGCGGCGCACGCGCTGGACGAGCTGAACGGGCGCCCGCTGCAGACCCGCATCGCGGCACCCGCGCTGGTGGCCGTGGCGGTCGCGGGCCTGGCCGGCGCGGTCGCGCTCGGCGCCGCCGGCGTGGCCAGGGAGGGCTGGGCGCTGGTGCCGTTCATGATCGTGGGCCCGGTCCTGGTCATCGCCTATAACGCCGAGCTGTTCGGCGGGATCATCCACACCGACCTGGGCTTCGCGGCCGCGTGGGGCGCGTTCCCGGTGCTGACCGCGTACGCGGCGCAGACCGGGCGGCTCGCCTGGGCCCCGGTCCTGGCCGCGGTGGCCGCGCTGGCCATGTCGGCAGCGCAGCGCAGGCTCAGCACCCCGGCCAGGATGCTCAGGCGCCGGTCGGTCAGGGTGGAGGGCAGCGTCACGCTCGCCGACGGGCAGGTGACCGCGGTGGACCAGCAGGCGCTGCTGGCTCCGCTGGAAGGCGCCCTGCGGGCCATGTCATGGAGCCTGGTGCTGTTCGCGGCCTCACTCGCGCTGGCCCGGCTGGGTTAGTCAGAGCGCGTCGTGGCGTTGCAGGTAGTTCATGGCGAGCCAGCCGAACGGCACCGGCAGCCCGAAGGTGACCAGGCGGAACAGCAGCACCGCGCTGATCGCGGCGACGCTGTGCAGCCCGGCGGCGGTGAGGCCGGCCGACAGCGCCGCCTCGACCGCCCCGATCCCGCCTGGCGTGGGCACGGCCGAGCCGATCGCGTTGCCGGTCAGGTACACCACGGCGACGACGGCGATCGGGAGGGAGCCGCCGAAGTCGCGGATGCACACGGCCAGGCAGCCGATGTACGCGCCCGTCACGAGCAGCGCGCCGCCGATGCCCTCGGCCAGCTTCACGGGACTTTGCCCGATGTAGAGCAGCCGCGGGATCACCTGGCTGGCCGTGGAGGCGATCCGCGACAGCAGCAGCTTGCGGCCGGCCGGCACCGCGAGCACGGCCAGGATCGCGGCGAGCAGGACGGCCGCGGCGATGTAGGTCCAGCCCGGCGGGCGCAGCGAGGTGTGGTCCGAAGTTCCGGCCACCGTGGCGAAGATCGCCAGCACCATGATGTGCAGCACGAACGCGACGACCTGCCAGACGCCCACGCTGGCCACCGCGTCCGCGGGCGCCACCCCGGCCCGGCGCAGGTAGCGGATGTTGACCGCGGCCCCGCCGACGGCGGCGGGCGTGACCACGGAGACGAACGAGCCGGCCAGCTGCGCCAGCAGGTTCCGGGTGAATCTCAGCCGCTCGAGCACGAATCCGGACAGCGACCACGCCGACCCGAAGTACCTCAGGGCGGACAGGGCGAGCGCCGCCCAGATCCAGCCCCAGTCCGCGTGCCGCAGCAGGATCGCCATGCTGTGCCGGTTGAGCTCGCCGGCCAGGATGTAAGCGGCGAACACGGCGGCCACCAGCGTGACCACGGTCCGCAGCCGGACGCGTTCCAGCTGAACGCCGCCGGGGCCTTCCAGGCCCAGGTCGGTGCTCATCAGGTGCTTCCTGAGACCGGCCAGCACGCCATCGCTCCGGCGCAGCGCGGCCCTGGTCGAGCGGTGCAGCACGACCGGCTGGATCAGCGGCGCGACCGCGGCCAGCTCGGCCCTGCTGATCTTGCCGCGGGCGCTGCCCACGGCCCGCTCGGGCCCGACCAGAAGCGCCAGCTCGGCCAGGAGCTGGGCGAGGTCCAGGCGGATCTGCAGGTCGGTCGCGGCCACATCACCGTTGCCCGGATCAAGCAGCATGACGTCGCCGGCGGCCGCGGGCGGGCGGCCGCGGTCGTGGGCCGATGGCCCGAGGCCGTTCGGCTGGCCGTCGGCGCCGGAGCGGGCCCGGTCATGGCCGCCGATCAGCAGGATCCGGTCGGCGGTGAGCGCCCGGTGCGTGATCCGGTGCCGGTGCAGCAGCAGCACCGCATCCCAGACGCGCGCGAGCTGGGCGTCCGTGGGCGGGGCGGGCAGCTCGGCCAGGGTCGTCCCACCGTGGCTGTCGTTGACGAGCACCGCGGCCTCAGGACCGACCTTGATCAGCGCGCGCAGCCGGGGCGTCAGCACACCCGCGTCCTGCGCCGCGTAGGTCAGCAGCGCGCGCCGCTCGGCGGCCCGCTCGACGGTGAGCGGTGCGCTGCGCGACACCTGTGTGCGCAGCCGCACCCTGCGGTAGAGCCGGTAGAACCAGTCGGCCGCCTGCTGATCACGGTCGAGAACGGTGACGTCCAGCTGCCCGCCGTGGCGGAGGGTGGCGGCGTACTTGCGGGTCTCCGCCCGCGCGTCCATGATCCGCCGCATGCTCACGACCGGCAGGTCAACTGCGCCGAGCGCCTCGGCTATCTCCAGCGCGGAGGGGCGCCCGGTGATCGACCCGACCAGGTAGCGTAGCCCAGACCCGCAAGCGATGCCGACCAGCACGGTGATCAGCAGCGAGAACACGGTCGTCCCGGTGCCGGCCAGGCTGGCCAGCCCGTAGAACGCGACGGCCAGCCAGAACACGGCCCGCCACCGCGGGCGCCCGGCCAGGCCGATGACCGTGACGTAGGCGGTGAGGCCGGACAGGTACCAGTCCAGGGCGGGCACCCGGTCGCCCGCTGTGTGCACCGGGGTGAGCACGCTGTAGAGCCCCGCGGCGGGCGACAGCCGGAGCAGCTGGTTCACGGCAAGCACGAGGCCCACCGTGAAGGCGCCCGCGATCAGCGCCTCGGCCAGCCTGCGCGGCTGGCGGCGGACCAGGGCCCGGACCCCGAGGGCCAGGGGCAGCAGGAGCAGTGCCGCGTGCGCGAGGAATCCGAGCAGCGGCAGCACCCCCTTCAGGTGCTTGCTGGCCTGGACGATGTCGAACTCGGCGCCGTTCGCGGTCGCCCGCGCCAGCACGCCCAGCGCGGCCAGCAGGGCGATCTCGGCCACGGCGATCACGCAGCGCAGCAGATCGGTGGGAATGCGGACGCGTGACTCGAGCTGGTCCTCGACCTGGACCGGGGCCGAGGAGGGGTCCGGCGCGCCTGCTGCTTCCGCGGCGGACGTTTCCGCAGCTGGTGTTTCCGCGGCGGACGTTTCCGCGGCGGGGCGCACGGGAACCACCGGAAGGGGGGCGGCGCCGCCCGGCGGCGGGTCCTCCTGAGGCAGGGTCACCAAATCATGGTTTCACCTGCTTCTCACCATGCACAGAGCGCATCGGCCTCGGACCTGCGCCGTTCCGTATTGTCCCAGGTTATTGCGTTGCGGTCGGCCTGGGTCAGCGGTAGCTTCCGGCCCAGCCGGCCTGCGCCCGGTCGCCGCCGGTGAGCTGCTGGTAGAGCGCGACGGTTTCCGGATGGGGCTCGCCGTCGGCGGCAATGTCGGTCATGGTGTCCAGGCAGCGGCTCCACGCCTCCCGTACCCCGGCGAGATTGCCCGCCGCGTGCTCGGCGCGCATCAGCGCCCGCCACAGCTGCTCGGCCGCGAGGTCGCCGGCCAGGCCGGTTCGTGCCGCGCGCGCCGAGGCTGACGGATCTGAGGCCCGCAGTTCAAGCTCGGCGAGCAGCTCGGCCGTGTCGACGATCTGCGCGCGCACGCTCTCGGTGAAGGCCAGGTCCAGCCACCAGTGGTAGCAGCCGGTGAACGGCTTGCCGCGGATCAGCGCCAGGGCTTCCCGCAGGGAGCCGATGTCACGGCTGGCGATCCCGCGCTCGGCCAGCTCCTCGAAGTCGGCCCAGTCGAACTTCGCGTCCGGGTGCAGTGCGTACTGGCCAGCCCCGAGATGCTCGATCCATACCCGGCCGTCGGCGGCCCGGCCGAGCTGGCGGCGGGTGCGCACGATGAGCTGGCGCAGCGAGTCGCTCGGCTTCGGGTGATCCGGGTCGGCGCCGAGCAGGTAGCACAGCTGGGCATTGGACAGCCCGTCCCGGCCGTTCAGGGCCAGCGCCAGAATCAGCTGGCTCTGCGCGGGCTGCAGCGCCGCGGGGGCGCCGTTGATCGTGAACGTCCCCATGACGCCGATCAGCAGCCCTGGCTCCTGGCCCTGGTCGCCGCCGCGCGGCGGGTCAGCCTGCCCGGACGGGGCGGCGGGCGGTTCCCCGGCCGCGCCCTGCTGATCGGCGGCGGGCGGTTCCCCGGCCGCGGGCCGTTCCCCGGCCACGGACGGTTCCCCGGCCACGGGCAGCTCATCGTCGGCCGGCGGTTCATCGGCGGCGGGCGGCTCCTGGAGGCCGACCAGCCCCGGCGCCGGCGGCCACGAGGAGCCGTCGTAGGGCGGCTCATCGGCGGCGACGTCGTTCAGGTCGGCCGCGACCTGGAACAGGCTGGCCAGAGCCTGATAGTCGTCCCTGGTCAGCGGCTGCGGCCAGACGTCCAGGTGCAGCGGGGACACGTGGCCGACGATCCCGCCCGCCCGGGCCGGGTCCGCGGCCAGCCGGAAGCTGGCGGGCGCCGGGTGGCCCTCGGGGGCCTCGGTACCGCCGGCCACCAGCGCCGCGATTCCTCCGGGGTCGCTGGCCAGGTCGGCCAGCATCGCCATCTGGTCAGGGGTCGGGGCGGTCCGGCTGACCAGCAGCGTCAGCGCCCAGTCCTCATCGCCGGGATCGATGAGCCGGCACCGGCGGACGCTGGCCCGGTCCGCGTCCCCCAGCCGGCGCCGCAGCGCCACCGCCCTGGAGGCCAGCAGGTCCAGGGCCTCGGCCAGGCTGGCGCAGCTGGTCGCCCGCCCCTCGACCGCTTCCAGCTCGGGGAAGCCGGCCAGGATCAGGTCATACCACCCGGCCAGCTCGCTGGTGGCCAGCTCGGCCGCCGCGCTGGCCAGGACCAGGTCGGCCAGGTCGGCCGGGCCGTCCACCGTCGTCACCCGCAGGTACTCCAGGTCGATCAGCACATAACCGCCGTCGGCCGCGACGCCGGCGGTCAGCAGCCCGGGCAGCAGATCCCCGGCCCGCGGGGCCCGCGGCGGCACCGACGGCGCGTGCCGGGGCAGCTCGAGCTGCCAGGCGGTGCCCTGCCGCCCTCCGGGCACGGCGAACGGCGGCGGGGGCGGCTCGCTGGCCGGGCTGGCCAGCAGCAGCTCCAGGCCCGACCGGTGCACCAGGGCCCCGGTGACATCCGGGATCTGCTGCCCGGCGGCGACCAGGCCGGACCCCAGTTCGCTCAGCGCGGCCCGCAGCGCGGTCGCGGGCGGCAGCGGCCCGGGGCCGGCCAGGCCGGGATGTGACAGCGGCTCCGCCTGGGGCTCAGCGCCCGGATAGAACAGCGACTGCGGCTCCGGCGCCGCGCCGTCATACACCAGCGGCCCGGACCCGGATGCCGCGACGTCATACGCCAGCGGCCCGGACTCAGGTCCCGCGCCGTCGTACAGCAGCGAGCCGGAGTCGGGCTCTGCGCCGTCGTACAGCAGCGGCCCGGACCCGGGATCCGCGCCGTCATACAGCAGCGACTCCGCCTGCGGCCCCGCGCCCGCGTAGAACCGCTGCTGCGGCCCGGCCCCGGCGTACACCGGCTCAGGCTCGGCGCGATATGAGCGCTCGGCCGCGCGCAGACGCTGCTCGGCCGCGATCACCGGGGCACTCGCGGGCACCGGGATACGCCGGCCAAAGCGGCGGGCCTGCCGCTGGCGGCGGCGCATCCGGGCCAGGGCCATGGTCGCCCCGCCGACCAGCACCCCCGAGGCGAACATGGCGAGCGGCGGGATCTGGGCCAGCTCGGAGACGGCCCGGGCATTCGTGCCCGGGTGCGCGGACACGCCCACGTGCGCGGGCGCGGCCCGCTGGCCCGTGGCCGGCGCGATCGGCTGGCCCGTGGCCGGCGCGTCCGCGGTCGGCTGGCCAGCCGCCGCACTGGCGCCCGGCTGGCCCGTGGCCGCCGCACCGGCGGGATCCGTGGCCGGCCCGCCCGCGGTCGCCGCCGGATGCGGGCGGCTGAAGCGCGGGTCGCGCGAAGCGTGCCCGGCGTGCGGGCTGGCCGGGTGACCGACCGGGGTGCTCAGCCCGGTCGACGACAGCCCGCTGGCCGGGCTCGCGGGCAGCTGCAGCACCCACCCAGGCCAGACAACCGACGGGTCGGTGAACGTCTGGCCGTCGCCCATGTGGTGCCCGAGGTTGAGCTTGACGATCTCCGGATAGAGATCCCCGTCGCCGAGGTAACGCTGCGCGATCGACCACAGGCAGTCGCCACTACGGACAGTCACCATCTGGTAGAAGCCCATGCTCATCACCTGTGGGGCTGACGGATCGGCGGCCGCCGCGGTGGCCGGCCGGTCAGCAGACAGGCCAGCGGGGCTGGCCGCCGGCGGGCCGGACCGAACCGCCGAGACGGTCACGACTGAGGCGGGTGCCGTGCTGGCCAGCACGGCGACTGGCTGGCCGGTGAAGGCGAGGGCGATCAGCGCGATGAGCCAGCTGGCGGTGCTCTGCATCCCGCCGAGCCGAAGCCGGGGGGCGCGGCGCCCGCGCAGCGCCGCCTGAGCCTCCGCGGCCACCGCGACGGTGAACGCGGCCCACGCTATCCAGCTGACATCGCGAACGGCACCGAGGAACACCGCGCCGTTGTCGCGATGCAGCAGCAGCGTGGTGACGTGGTGCCAGGCCGGGATGTGCCGCGGCAGCGGGTCTCCGCCCAGCTTGTACAGCACCAGCGGCAGGCCGATCACCAGCGCGATCAGCGTCATCAGCGCGATGCCGCCGCGCACCGCCGTGGCCGGTCTGCGGCGCCGGGCCGCCCGGCCGGTCATGGCTGCGGTCCTGTCACGCCGGTCACCAGCGAGGCGGTCGCCGAGCCGGTCGAGGTCATCGAGTCGATGCCGATGATCGACAGCACCCGGGTCGGCGAGGTCACGGTGACGGTCACCTGGATCGAATCGGCCGTGGGCTGCGAGACCGTGCCCTGGTAACCGGCGTTGGCCAGATACTGCTTGGCCGCGGCGATCGCCTGGGCCGGGTCGACGGTGAACCTCCCGGTGGAGTACGCGTTCGCCTGGTTCACCATGCCCGCGCCGGCCCTGGCCGCTTCCTGGGCGATGGACGTGGCGTTCTCCGCCTGGTTCAGCTTGGCGCCGCCGTCGATCACGATCCCGGCCAGGGCGATGAGCGCCACGAACAGCGCCAGCAGCATCAGCGTGATCGATCCCTGATCGCCGGCGCCTCGCTTACCCACTAATCTCA
>Ga0335073_10005457_pt1 | contig 17846 bp, 11 predicted proteins | sample Lox_Sample_22_FD_207093 | JGI IMG/M metagenome (GOLD analysis project Ga0335073, IMG submission 207093) | Soil microbial communities from Loxahatchee National Wildlife Refuge, Florida, United States - Lox_Sample_2.2 | ecosystem: Environmental > Terrestrial > Soil > Wetlands | place: USA...
TCTTCCAGGCGTGTTTCCTTTTCCTGTCCTTTAGCCGTGGCCCAGCCAGGCGACAGGGGCATCGGTCCGGCCGCTGCCGTCCCGGCGGACCCCGCAGCCGTCAGCCCCGAGGGCCGCGGCGTCACGAACTCGCCTGGGTCGGCAGCAGCACTGGTGCGAGTGCCCCCGATAACGGCCTCCATGCTGAGCGCTCCCTGCGCCAGCCGGGTCACCACTGGCGGTGACGACGGCGTCAGGGTGGCCATTGTGCTGAGCGCAGCCAGAATGTCATCGGGTCGTACGGCCGGTGTCAAGTGCCGAACAACCATTCGAAGTATGACACATCCGGCGTCCGCTTCCGGCACGGCGCGCCGATCAAGCTCTAGCGTGACCACAGCGGCGCGGGCGTCGAGCCGCCGGGTTCCCTTGCTGGTATGGCGTTCCACCACGACGCTCGGCGCGTCCAGGAATGCCTGCACCGCCCGGGCTGCCTCACCCGGGGTAACGCCTGGCAGGCTCACCCGCCACTGCGACGCTTCTAGCCGCAGGGCGGCGATACCGCCTGGCGCATCGGCCAGCTCCAGAACCTCGATCACGTCAATCCCGTCCGGCAGGGCGGCGTCGAGCCGGTCCCGCACTTCCGGTGCGGAACACGCACCCGTCAGCGCGATCTCCAGGTACTCGGCCTCGCTCGCGGTTCCTGTCGGCGCTGCCCCCGCGTACGAAATCTTCGGATGGGGAGAAAACCCCGCGGAGTACGCGATAGGCAAGCCGGCCTTCCGCACTCCCCGCTCGACCGTACGCGCGATGTCCCGGTGGCTCGCGAAACGCATTCTGCCTCTTTTAGCGTACCTGACCACCAGGCGCTGAGTCACGGGCGCGGGAGGCCCGTGAGGGGGCGAGGGGCGGTGGGCGGGAGGCACGGGCCGTGGCATCTAAGCCCCGCTTCCTGTCGCCTCGTTTAGAACGTAAACGTCCGGCCCGCTCTGGCTATGCCCGCTGGCCGGGGCGGGGTTGGCATGGGCAGACACGCCAGCCGCCGGAGCAAGGGCGGGGTTGGCATGGGCAGACACGCCAGCCGCCGGAGCAAGGGCGGGCTTGGCATGAGCTGACACGCCAGCCGCCGCCGGGGCAAGCGCAGCGACGGGGTTGGACACGCCCGCCGCCGGAACAGGGGCAGCGGCCGGGTTGGCATGGGCAGACACGCCGGCCTGCGCCGGGGCAGCGGCGCCGACCACTGTGAGCGGCAGCAGCTTGGTTCCGCTGGGGCCGGCCTCGATCTCAGTGCCCATCGCCGGGCAGACACCGCACTCAAAGCACGGCGTCCAGCGGCAGTCGTCTACCTCGGCGGCACCGGCCGGATCGATCGCGGCCAGCCAGTCCTGCCAGAGCCAGTCCCGGTCGAGCCCGGCGTCGAGATGATCCCAGGGCAGCACCTCGGCGTAGCCGCGCTCCCGCGTGGTGTACCAGGCCAGGTCGACGCCGTCCTCGGCCAGGGCCTGCGCCGCGCACCGTTCCCAGCGGTCGTAGGAGAAGTGCTCGCTCCAGCCGTCGAAGCGCGCGCCGTCGGCCCAGGCCGCCCTGATCACCTTGGCCACCCTGCGGTCCCCGCGGGAAAGCAGGCCCTCGACGATCGACGGCCTGCCGTCGTGGTACCGGAACCCGATCGCCTTGCCGTAGGCGTGGTCGGCCCGCAGGGCGCTGCCCAGCGCGCGCAGCCGGGAGTCCACTGTCTGGTGATCGCACTGGCTGGCCCACTGGAACGGGGTGTGCGGTTTGGGCACGAATCCGCCGATCGAAACCGTGCAGCGGATGTCCCGCCGCCCGGTCACCGCGCGCCCCGCCTCGATCACCCGCCGGGCCACCCGCGCGATCGCGACCACGTCCTCGTCGGTCTCGGTCGGCAGCCCGCACATGAAGTACAGCTTCACCTGCCGCCATCCGCTGGCGTACGCCGTGCTGACCGTCTTGATCAGGTCATCCTCGGTGACCATCTTGTTGATCACCTTGCGGATGCGGTCGGTCCCGCCCTCGGGCGCGAACGTCAGGCCCGAACGCCGGCCGTTGCGGCTCAGCTCGTCCGCGAGCGTCACGTTGAACGCGTCGACCCTGGTGGATGGGAGCGAGAGGCCGGTGTTGGTCCCCTGGTAGCGATCGGCGAGGCCGGTCGCTATCTCGTTGATCTCGCTGTGGTCGGCGCTGGACAGCGACAGCAGCCCCACCTCGTTGAAGCCGGTGGCGGTCAGGCCGGCGTCCACCATGTCGCCGATGGTGGCGACGGTGCGTTCCCGGACCGGCCGGGTGATCATCCCGGCCTGGCAGAACCGGCAGCCCCGGGTGCATCCGCGGAAGATCTCCACGCTGAGCCGCTCGTGCACGGCCTCGTGGATCGGCACCAGCGGCTTGCGCGGGTACGGCCAGGAGTCCAGGTCCATCAGCGTGTGCTTGGCCACGGCGCGGGGCACGCCGGGCCGGTTCGGCACCACCCGGGCGATCCGGCCGTCGGGCAGGTACTCGACGTCGTAGAAGCGGGGCACGTACACGCCGCCGGCCGTGGCCAGCCGCAGCAGCAGGCCATCGCGGCCCCCCGGCCGCCCGGCCTGCTTCCATTCGCTGATCAGCCCGGTGACCGCCAGCACGGCCTGCTCGCCATCGCCCAGCACGGCGCCGTCGATGAACTCCGCGATCGGCTCCGGGTTGAACGCCGCGTGCCCGCCGGCCAGCACCACCGGGTCGCCGAGGCCCCGATCCCCGGCGGACAGCGGTATCCCGGCCAGATCGAGCGCGGTCAGCAGGTTCGTGTAGCCAAGCTCGGTGGCGAAGCTCACACCCAGCACGTCGAAGGCGCGCACCGGCCGGTGCGACTCGACCGTGAACTGGGGCACCCCACGCTCGCGCATCAGCTTTTCCAGGTCCGGCCACACGCTGTAGGTGCGCTCAGCCAGCGAGCGGTCGTCGCCGTTCAGGATCTCGTACAGGATCTGGATGCCCTGGTTGGGCAGGCCCACCTCGTAAGCATCCGGATACATCAGGGCCCACCGGACATCCACGGCGTCCCAGTCCTTAGCTACCGAGTTCAGCTCCCCGCCGACATACTGGATGGGCTTGCTCACCATCGGGAGCAACGGCTCCAGCTGTGAGTAGACCGACGGCATGGGCATCGTCACAGCCTACCGATGCTCTCTGAAAGCCTGACCAGGGCGTCGGCCGCAACGGCCAGCATCGGACCTTAACCCCACTATTCAGGTAATGCATGCCGGGTAGAGGGCAAAATCAGCAGAGGCCCGGCGTGCGGTGGCCGCGCGTGCCTGGGGCACTGGGCTGACCGGAGGTGGCTATGCATGTGGATCTGTACATCGTGCTGGGCAGCGCCGTGGTCGGGCTGCTGGTCGGGCTGACCGGTGCGGGCGGCGGCGCGCTCATGACGCCGATGCTGATCCTGCTGTTCGGCGTGCAGCCGTCGGCGGCAATTTCCAGCGACCTGGTCGCCGCCGTGCTGATGCGTCCGTTCGGGGCCGCCGTGCACCTGCGCAAGGGCACGGTGAACCTGCGGCTGGTGGGCTGGATGATGGCCGGGTCGGTCCCGGCGGCCTTCGCCGGGGCCTACTTCCTGCATCTGCTGGGCGGCGGCTCGGCCACGCAGGGCCATGTGGAGACCGCCCTCGGCGCCGCGTTGCTGGCCGGCGCCGCGGCCATGGTGCTGCGCTACATCCTCGACCGGCGGGCGGGCAACGAGCGCCGCGGACTGATCGCCAACATCACCGCCCGGCCCCTGCTCACCGTGGGGATCGGCGTGGTTGGCGGCCTGATCGTCGGGATGACCTCGGTCGGCTCGGGATCGCTGATGATCGTGCTGCTGATGTTTCTCTACCCGACGCTGAGCGCCAGCCAGCTGGTGGGAACGGACCTGACCCAGGCGGTGCCGCTGACGCTGGCGGCGGCGCTGGGCGCGCTGGCCTTCGGCCACGTGGAGTTCTCGGTGACCACGTCCATCGTGATCGGCAGCGTGCCCGCCGTCCTGGTCGGCTCATACTTGTCCGCCTGGGCGCCGGACCGCTACATCCGGCCGGCCATCGCCTTCGTGATCTTCGCGTCGGGGCTGAAGTACGTCGGCGTCGGCGTGACCGCGCTCGGCTGGATCCTGGGCGCGATGCTGGTCCTGGCCCTGGCCTGGCTCGGCTGGGCGCGGCCGTGGCGCGACCGGACGCCAGCCGGTCAAGCGGCCGAGGGCCAGCCGGCTGCGCGGGTGACCAGCCCGCCGGGCGATAGCCTGGTCGGCCGCGACGCAAACGGGCTGGAACGCCAGTAGCATGGCGTGAACGGTCGGCCAGGGCGCGCCAGTCCCGGCCACGGGGGGCCGTGTCGCTGTCGCCGGGCGCCCAGCCAGAGATGCTAGAACTGCTCATACGGCTTGGACAATCGCGGGTTACCCGCAGTGATGAGCACCGGAGAGGGTGGGATGCAGATCACGTGCCTGGGCCATGCAGGCCTGCATATCGAAACCCGCTGCGGAACGATCCTGTGCGACCCGTGGAAGAACCCGGCGTACTTCGATTCGTGGTTTGTGTTCCCGGACAACAGCGGCCTGGACTGGGACCGCTACGGCCAGGCCGACTATCTGTACGTGTCCCACCTGCACAAGGATCACTTTGATCCGCAGAACCTGCGCGAGCACGTGTCCCGCGAAACCACCGTGCTGCTGCCCGACTACCCGGTGCCCGACCTGCGCAGCGAGCTGGAGAAGCTCGGGTTCACCAAGTTCGTCGTGATGCCCAACGGCAAGGAAGTCGAGCGCAGCGGCCTGCGGGTGATGGTGCAGGCGCTGAAGGCCCCGGTCGACGGGCCGCTCGGCGACTCGTCGCTGTCGGTCAGCGACGACACGGCTACCATCCTCAACCAGAACGACGCCCGCCCTGTCGATCTGGACGCGATACAGGCCTTCGGCCCCTACGACGCGCACTTCCTGCAGTTCTCCGGGGCGATCTGGTGGCCGTGGACCTACGAGCTGCCTGAGGCCGCGAAGCGCTCGTTCGGGGCGGCCAAGCGGGCCAACGGCCTGGACCGCGCGGCCCGCTACGTCAAGGCGATCGGCGCGCGCTACGTGGTGCCGTCCGCGGGCCCGCCGTGCTTCCTGGACGACGAGCTGTTCGGCTTCAACGACCTGACCGGGGACCCCGCCAACACGTTCCCGGACCAGACGGTGTTCCTGGAGTACCTCAAGGACATTGGCGTGAACGGCGGCCGCGCGCTGACTCCGGGCGCGGTGCTCGACGTGGACCACGACCACTGCGAGGTGCGCTGGCCCACCACGGCCGCCGACGCCATGCGGCCGTTCACCGACAAGGAGCGCTACCTGCGCGACTACGCGGCGCGGATGCACGACCGGATCGCCGCCGACAAGCGCGGCTGGCCGGCCGCCGGGGTGGACGTGCTGGCCGAGCTCAAGGCCTGGTTCGAGCCGCTGCTCGAGCTGGCCGGTCACATCAAGGCGGGCGTGGGCGGGCCGGTGCTGCTCCGGCTGGGCGACGGGCGGCCGATCGTGATCGACTTCCCGGCCGGCGAGGTCCGCGCCTACGCCGGGGAGACCTGCCGTTACCAGTTCACCATCGCCCGCCCGCTGGTCGAGCGCCTGATCGCCGAGCACCAGACCGACTGGGTCAACAGCCTGTTCCTGTCCATGCGGTTCCGGGCCCGGCGGGTCGGCCCGTACAACGAGTACCTGTACACGTTCTTCAAGTGCCTGGCGCCCGACCGGATGATGTACGCCGAAGGCTGGTACGCCGACAAGAGCAACGACGAGCAGGACATCCAGCTTGGCGACTGGGTCATCCAGCACCGGTGCCCGCACCTGCGCGGAGACCTCAGCCGCTTCGGCGAGATCTCCGGCACGACCCTGACCTGCACCGTGCACGGCTGGCAGTTCGACCTGGAGACCGGCAACTGCCTGTCCACCGACGACGAGAGCTACCGGCTACGCTGCCGCCCCGCCGACTAGCCGAAGACGGAACGGTGGCGGTGCACGGTCTGCAGCACGCCTATCGCGATCATATCGGCGAACATGGCCGAGCCGCCGTAGGACACGAACGGCAGCGGCAGCCCGGTGACCGGCATGATCCCTACCGTCATCCCGATGTTGATGAAGGACTGCACCGCGAACCAGATGACGATCCCCGACGCCACGAGCATGCCGAACACGTCGTCGGCGCGGGCCGCGATCCGCAGCGCCCGCAGCATCACCAGCGCCAGCAGCAGGATGATCGCCGCCGCCCCGACAAAGCCGAGTTCGTCCCCGGCCACCGCAAAGATGAAGTCGGTGTGCTGCTCCGGGATGAAGTTCCCCGTGATCAGGCTGCCGTGGAACAGCCCCTGGCCGAACAGGCCGCCGGACCCGATCGCGAGCTTGGCCTGCGCGGCGCTGTACCCGCTGCCCAGCGGGTCCGCGTCTGGGTGGAGGAACGAGGTCAGCCGTCCTAGCTGGTAGCTCTTGAGCAGGTGCAGCTTGAACACGGCCAGCACGCAGAGCGTCCCGGCCGCCGTGCCGCCGGCCAGCCAGCGCAGCTTGATCCCGGACAGCGCGATCAGCCCGAGCACGACCACCAGCATCAGGATCGTGACGCCGAGGTCGGGCTCCTTAACCACCAGCGCGATCGGCACCACCGCCATGCCGAGCGTCATGCCCACCGCGCGCAGCGTGGGTCTGCCGTTGGCCTGCCGCATCCCGCTCAGGAACGCCGCGGCCAGCAGGATGATGGCCAGCTTGCCGAACTCGGACGGCTCGACCTGGTTGCCGCCGGGCACGTTGATCCAGGACTTGGAGCCATTCACCGGGATGCCCACCGCGAGCACCGCGAGCAGGCCCAGCAAGGCCACGCCGTAGACCACAGGCGCCCACGTCCGCAGCTGACGGTAGTCAAGCAGGGTCACGCCGAACATCAGCGCGAGCCCGATGATGATGTTGATGAGCTGCTTGAACAGGTACGTGTGCGGGTCGCTGCCCTGCTCGCGCAGGGTCGCCGCGGTCGCGGACCAGACCAGCAGGGTGCCAACCAGGCTGAGCGCCAGGACCAGGGCAAGCAGCGCCCAGTCGAGCTGGCGCAGCAGCGAGTTCCGCTCGAACGCGCGCCGCAGCAGCGACTTCGGCAGCGCTGCCGCGCCGCCCCAGCGCGGAACCGGCGCCAGCTTGCCGTAGGCGCCGCCCGGGCCGCCCGGCCGCCGCCGGTCCAGGTCCGTCGAGCTGCGAGCCCAGCTCATCTCTTCTGCCTTCTGTCTGACGTCGTGGACACGTCGGCCGCGATCGACATCCACGATGCCAATGACGCGGCTGATGGGGAAGACGTCGATATGGATGTCGTCGACGGGACGATCTGGCCGGTTGAATTGATGTGCGGCAGTCCGGGCAGCCTGCCGCCGGGCAGCGCCGCCTTATGTCCCTGCAGGCCGTACAGGTCGTCCCAGACCTTCTTGACGGCCGGCCCGGAGACGTCGGCGCCGTACCCGGAGTCGGGGATCATCATGACGACCACGTACTTAGGGTTGTTGCACGGGGCGAACGAGGCGAATACCGAGGTGGCCAGCTTGCCGTAGGCCTGGGCGGTACCGGTCTTGCCCGCCACGCACACCTGGTTGAGCGGGAAGCCGCCGAACGTGCTGGCCGCCGTTCCCGACGTCACCACTCCCTGCAGCGCGGTCCTGATGTAAGCCAGGGTGGACTTGGCGACCGGCAGGTGGCCCACCACCGTCGGGGTGATCTTTTGCACCACCTTGCCGTCCGGGCTGAGCAGTGCCTCGCCCACCTTCGGGCTGTACAGCGTGCCGCCGTTGGCCAGGGCGACGTAGGCGTCGGCCAGCTGCAGCGGGGTGACCTCCACATAGCCCTGGCCGATGGCGGCGATCACCGACTGGCCCGCCGTCCAGTCGTTGGCGTAGTAGCAGTCGTCGTACTCGATTTGCTGCAGGTAGCTGCCGTTGGCCCGGCCGTTCTTGCACCAGTCAAGGCCGGTGTGGGTGTTGTCCTTCCAGAAGTAGTACAGCCACTCGCGGGTCGGCACCGTGCCGAAGTTCTCCTCCGGAAGGTCGATGCCGGTGTCCTTGCCGAAGCCCCAGCCGAGCTCCATCTTCTGCATCTCCTGGACCGGCGCGGAAGGGGTGGTCACGTCGTCGGCATTGACGTCGTCGCGCTTGTAGATGCCGTCGGCCAGCTCGTAGAACACGGTGTCGCAGGACTGGACGAGCGCCTCGTCGAGGCTCATGTCGCCCATGTTCGGCTCGCCGTCGTTGCTGAACGTACGCCCGCCGATGCTCACCGAGGCCGGGCAGTTGTACTCGCCGTACAGCGAGTAGCCGTCCGCCACCGCGGCCGCGGTCGACGTCACCTTCCAGGTCGACCCGGGAGAGTACTGGCCCTGGGTGGCGCGGTTCAGGATCGGCCCCGCGTCGGACGCGCTGCCGACCAGCTGGTTGAACTCCTTCTGGGAAATGCCGTTGGTCCACACGCTCGGGTCGTAGCTGGGGTAGCTGGCCATGGCGACCACCCGCCCGGTCGTGGTCATCACCACCGCGGCACCGCTGTTGGCCCCGCTGTTGCCCTCGGCCTGGGTCTGGTGGATCGCGGAGGCCAGGTCGTTGTACACGTCCTGCTGAAGGGTGCTGTTGATGCTGGTCACCAGGTCATCGCCGGGCTTGGCGTTCACCTGCCTGACCGTCCCCGTGACCTGCCCGGCGGCGTTGACCGACACCGTCTTGTCACCGGTGGTGCCACGCAGTTGCTGGTCGTACTGGGCCTCGAGCCCGGCCTGGCCGACCAGGTCCACCCCGGAGAAACCGGTCTCCGGCAGGCCACGCTGCTTCATCTCCTGTGGCGTGATCGGCTGCAGGTACCCGAGCACCTGCGCGGTGGCGGTGGCGGTCGGCTCGACAAAGTTGGTCACCGGCTGCACCTGGGCAGTTACCCCGGGGTACTCCTTCGGGCTCTCCATCACCTGCAGGGCTACCTGGTCCGAGACGTTCTGGTCGACCGGGATCGGCTGATAGGGCGAGCCCGACCAGCACGGCTGGCGCACCTTCGCGTTGCAGGTCCGCACCTCATCGGCCAGCTTCGCCTGCGGCATGCCGAGCAGCGCCGCGAGCCGGTGCAGCACGGCCGCCCCGCCGTCGCTCTGCTGCTCCAGTTCGGCCATGTTGACCGAGACCACCAGCGCGGACTGGTTGTCCACCATCGGGCTGCCGGTGTCGTCCAGGATCTCGCCCCGTACGGACGGCACGATCACGTGCTCGGTCTGTTCCTGCTGCGCCTGACTGGCGTATGAGGTGCCCGACATCACCTGCACGAACCAGAGCCGTGCACCCAGTCCGATCAGCAGTGACGCCACCACCACGTGCAGTACGGCGAGGCGCCACCGTGACGCCGGGATCATCTGAGCCCTCCTGTCCGCTTGCTGCCGATACGCCAGACGGTCGACCGGCCGCCCAGCCTGCCGCGGGTCCAGGTGGCCAGGAACGACGACCGGCCCGAGGTGAACTTGGCCCGTTTCCCGGTCCGCAGCCGGGACCGCTTGCCGGGCATCCAGTGCCCGCCGACCGCGGAACTGGACCGGAATCGCGGCGCCGCGCGCCGCGATGCTCCAAGACGCGGTCCCGCCCAGGACCCGCGGCTGCCGGGCAGCCCGCCAAGCACCCCGTCACCGCGCCGGCCCGAACCCAGCCGGAGGCTGGCTGGCCGCGCCCCGAGACCACGGTGGGCCGGGCCGCCGAGCACGCTGCCGCCGAGCACGCCGTCGTGGCGCCGCGCGTTCCCCAGCCGCAGGTTCACCCGCCCGCGCGGCAGCGCTCTCGGCGCGCCCCCACCGCCGGGCAGTCCCCCGCGGCTGCGCAGTGCCGCACCGCTGGCCGAGCCACCGGGCAGCCGGGGCTCGGGGCGGAACCTGGCGGCCGGCGACGATCCGCGCCGTGCGGCAGCGGACCTGGCCGCCGCCGCGGTCCGGCCCGCACCGGGCCGCTGGCCGCGGAACGCAGAGCCGGGCGGACCGGAGCCACCGCGTGCGCGCAGCGCCGAGCCGGCCAGCCCGGCGGCGCCGTAGCCAGTGCCAAGCGCGCGGCCGAGGCGGCCGGCCCGGCCGCGGCCGGCGCCGAGCCGCAGGTTCGCCGACGAGCGCGGCAGCGGGCGCGGCGCCCGGGCCAGCGCGGAGCCTGGGGTGCCGGCGCCGGGCCGCAGCCGGGGCGGCCGGCCCGGGCGGGCGGGCAGTGCGGGGCGACCGCCCCGCAGGCCGGCCGGTGCCGACAGACCGGGCCGAGGGCCCCCACCGACCCATCCGTCGCCGGTTCGGGCCGCGGCCACGCGCAGCCGGGGAGTGCGCGGGGTGTGCGCCATGGCCCCGCGGCGTGACCCGCGCGGACGGCGGGAACCGCGCGATCCGACCGGTCCGGCCAGCCAGCCCGCCCCGCCCAGCAGCCCGGCCCCGCCGAGCACGGTCGCGCCGGCCATCGCTGGCACCGCGCCGCTGGCGCCCAGGGACCGGCCCAGGGCGGAGCCTTCGGCCGGCCGGCCATCGGCGGCCCCACGACGGCCGAGGGCGTCGACATAGCTCACCGTCTGCATCACGAGGTACAGCAGGAACGGGGTGAGCACCACGTCGTAGACGATGGCGGACGGCAGCACCTGCTGCACCGCCGGCCAGCTCACCTGCGGGTCGCTCACCGCCAGGCCGACCATTGCGAACAGGGTCTCGCCCGCGGCGGCCGCGGCCATCGCGGCCACGATGGTCAGCAGGGCCGAGCGGCCCACCACGCCGCGCAGCCGCGCGCACAAGTAGCCGACCAGGCAGAACACCAGCGCGTACTCGCCGATCAGGTAGCTGCCGGGCGGCGCGATGTCCAGGCAGAGCCCGGCGCAGAACCCGGTCACCGCGCCGGTGGCCGGCCGGGCGCACAGCCCGAGCGCCACCACGGCGAGCAGGACCAGGTCCGGCAGGCCGGCCCCGGGCAGCGGGAGCCTGTTCACGATGGTCAGCTGCAGGACGAGCGCGGCCGCCAGCACGACCACAGACAGGGCGGCGCGCCGCACCTCAGCCACCCCCGGATGGGCTCGGGCTGGATGACGGATTGGCGGTCACCGTGACGGTGACGGTCGGCACCGGCTTGACATGGGGAGCCGGCGGCAGCACGGAGAACCTGGGATTGTGGCTTGGCGGTGCGACCACGATGCCGACCACGCCCAGTGATGTGAAGTTCACGTACGGCTGGACCAGCGCGAGCGCGGTCAGCGAACCGCCCCGGTTCTCTACCTTTCTGATCACGCCTACGGGGACGCCCGGCACGTACGGCCGGTCGTGCATCGAGGCCGAGGTCACCAGCTGCTGGCCGACCGACAGGACGGCGTTTTCATCCAGGACCTGCAGCCGCAGCAGCCCGGACCCCGAGCCGCTCTTGCCCGGCCCGGTCACCCAGCCGACCTGGCCGCTGCTGGCCAGGGTCACGCCCACCACGGAGGTGGCATCGGTGGCCAGCAGCACCGCGCAGGTCTGCGCGTTCACCGCCGTGACCGTGCCGACCAGGCCTTGCCCGTTGAGCACGGTGTCACCGGTCTTGATGCCGTCATTTGCGCCGGCGTCGAGCGTTACCGACTGCGCGTACCCCTGGCCGATCGCGATCACGGTCGCGGCGACGATCCGGTAGCCACCCCGGCCCGACAACTGCAGGAGGTCGCTGAGCTGCCGGTACTCTGCCTTGCTCAGCTGCTCCTGGCTGAGCTCGCTCCGCAGCTGGATGATCTGCCGCTGCAGCCCGGCCACCTGGGTGCTGCTGCCCGACGCGGTGTCATGACCGAACAGCGCGATAAACGGGTCGGTCACCACGCTCATCACGTGCTCGGCGGTGCCGAAGACCGAGCCGCCGAACTGCCGCAGATCGCGCACCGGAGTCGACGAGCCGTCGCGGTAGTCGACGGTGATCAGGGCCAGCGCAAGCACAAGCAGCATTGCCAGTATCACCCGGGTGCGTCGGGTGTCGTGCAACGCCTATCACCTCGTCCGCACCGCCTGACGGCGGCGGCTAGTGTCCGGTAGTCGATTGCAGCTGGGCGGCCGGGGCAGCCGGCCGCTCAGCGCCTGGACTCCGGCACCAGCACCTGGCGCAGGGTGTCGAAGTCCTCGACGCACTTGCCGGTTCCCAGCGCCACCGAGTCGAGCGGGTTGTCGGCCATGTGGATCGGCATGCCCGTCTCTTCCCTGAGCCGCTCGTCCAGGCCGCGCAGCAGCGCGCCGCCACCGGTCAGCGCGATACCGCGGTCCATGACGTCACCGGCCAGCTCGGGCGGGCACTTGTCCAGCGTTGTCTTCACCGTGTCGATGATCACGGCGAGCGGATCCTCGATGGCCCGCCGGATCTCGTCGGCGGAGATCACGATCGTCTTCGGCAGTCCGCTCACCAGGTCGCGGCCGCGGATCTCGGCGTTCGGCTCATCCGACGACGGGAACGCGGACCCGAGGGCCATCTTGATTTCCTCGGCGGTTCGCTCACCGAGCATGAGCGAGTACTCCTTCTTGCCGAAGTTGATGATCGCCTGGTCCAGTTCATCGCCGCCCACCCGGATCGACTGCGAGGTCACGATGCCGCCGAGGGAGATGACCGCCACCTCGGTGGTGCCGCCGCCGATGTCGACCACCATGTTGCCGGTCGGCTCGTTGACCGGCAGCCCCGCGCCAATCGCCGCGGCCATCGGCTCCTCGATGATGTACACGCGGCGCGCGCCGGCCTGGTGCCCGGCCTCCTTGACCGCGCTCTGCTCGACGCCGGTAATGCCGCTGGGAACCGCGACGACGATTCGCGGCTTAGCCAGGTGGCTGCGTTTGTGCACCTTCTGGATGAAGTACCTGAGCATCCGTTCGGTCACGTCGAAATCCGCGATCACGCCATCCTTGAGCGGCCGGACTGCAATGATGTTGCCCGGCGTCCTGCCGATCATGCGTTTAGCTTCGACTCCGACCGCGACGATCTGCCCCGTGTTAGTGTTCAGCGCTACTACCGATGGCTCATTGAGCACGATCCCGCGGCCTCGCACGTAGACCAGCGTGTTCGCAGTGCCGAGGTCGACCGCCATATCGCGGCCCAGGAACGCCAGCGCGTTGCTCATGTGGAACGAAAACCTTCCAGAAGGGTATTGCCGGATGCTCTGAGTACTGCGCCAGGGCCCGCACCGAGACCTCGGGTGCGGCCCTTCTTTCTTCATCTACCGGGGCTGGGGCGCCTAAACGTGCAACGCGTGATCTGCGCGGATGGTGCCCGCGAGTCCTTAGCTACGCGCTCAGGCAACGGATCCACCTGCGACCAACAGCGACCGTCTGCTAGCCCGCTGTTACGGTGCGCGCGAAGGCAGAACCCGTCACCTGCAGCCTACAGGCCTGCTCGGCGGGCCGCGGACCGGCACGCCGCGCCGCGCTAATACCCGGCCAATGCGGCGAAGCCCCAGCTAGGACGCTACGTCAAGGCGGTGGCCGAGCCGCAGGCCGATGATCCAGAACGCCGCGAAAATGGCGCCGAGGAAGTACATCACCGGGACGATCACCCCGGCGGCAATGACCAGTGCCTGCAGCACGCTTCCGCCGATGACCGACCAGCGCAGCCGGCGCCGCGCCAGCGCGGCGAGCACGATCGCCGCCACCGCCAGCACCACGCCGGCGACGCCCACCCGCTGCGGCCGCGCGTGATCCACGGCCAGGGCAACCGGGATGGCGAGCCAGATCACGACCACCTCCATGACCAGCACGGTGGTGCACAGCCGCCTCGTCGCGGCCGCGTCACGCAGACCGGGCCGACCAGGACCTTGCCGGCCCGGACCCTGCCCGCCAGCATCGGGACTGGGCACCGCGGCGGTCATGGCCCGCTGCTGGTGTCGTCGTCGCGGGTGTCGCCGCTGGTCCGGGCGGCCGGCCCGGGGGCGGGCTCGCCCGGGGCGGCCCGCGTGAGCAGCTTCCTGGCGTCCCCGGCGGTGATCACCGATCCGGTGATGAGCACTAGCGCGGCGCCGGGCGCCCCGCCGCTGGCCACCGAGCGAGCGTCGGCCTCGTCGGCCAGCGTTACCCCGAGCTCGATCGCATCGTCCAGCCGGGACACCGCCCTGACCCGGTCCGGGCCGAACACCGCGCCGGCCAGTTCGGCCAGCTTGCCGGGATCGGTGGACCTGGGCGAGGAGTTGGTCGTCACCACCAGCTCGGACGTCACCGGCTCGAGCTCGTCGAGTATCGCGGGCACGTCCTTGTCCTCGCTGACCGCGAAGATGGTAATGAGATCGGTCAGCGCGAACGCCTCGGACAGCGCCGCAACGGTGGCCGCCATCCCGGCCGGATTATGCGCGGCATCCACGATCGTGACCGGGCTCCGGCGGACGACCTCGAGCCGGCCCGGTGACGACATCGTCCGGAACGCGACGCGCAGGAGCTCGTCATCGAGCGGCACGGGCTCGTCCCCGGCGCCAGCCGGCTCTCCCGACGCCGACGCTCGGGCGAAGGCCTCCACCGCGGCCAGGGCGCAGGCCGCGTTGCCGGCCTGATGAGCGCCGAACAGGGGCAGGAACAGTTCGTCATAGGTGCCCAGCAGACCGCGGATACCGAGCAGTTGCCCGCCGACGGCGAGCTCCCGGCTGATCACCCCGAACTCGAGACCTTCCCTGGCCACGGTCGCGCTGACCTCGGCGACGCGCCGCAGCAGCACTTCCGCGGCGTCGATCGGCTGCTGGGCCAGCACCGCCACCGCGCCCGGCTTGATGATGCCTGCCTTCTCCCGCGCTATGGCCGTCACCGTGTTACCCAGGTAGCGCTCGTGATCGATGGATATCGGGGTGATCACGGCGACCGTGCCGTCGGCGACGTTGGTGCAGTCCCAGGTCCCGCCGACGCCGACCTCGATCACCGCCACGTCGACCGGGGCATCGGCGAACACCGCGAACGCCATCGCGGTGAGCACCTCGAAGAAAGACAGCGGGACCGGCTGGCTCTCGTCTACCAGCCCCAGATAGGGCAGCAGTTCCTCGTACGCGGTGACGAACCGCTCGGCGCTGAGCGGCTCGCCGTCCACGCAGATTCGTTCCCTGATCGACGTCAGGTGCGGGCTGGTGAACAGGCCGGTGCGCAGCCCGCGGGCGCGCAGCAGCGTCTCGGTCATCCGGGCGGTCGAGGTCTTGCCGTTGGTCCCGGTGATGTGGATGACCGGGTAGGCCCGCTGTGGGTCGCCCAGCAGCGTGGTCAGCGCGGTGATCCGGTTCAGGGACGGCTCGATCGAGTGCTCGGGCCGCCGGGCGAAGATCTCCCGCTCGGCCCGGAGCAGCCGGGCTTCGAAGTCGGTCACGGCATCTCAGGGTGGGTGGCTGTCACTCTGGCAGCCTACTGTCGCCGGCCAGAGTCCTTGTCACCGCGGCCATGCCCGCAGCGGGTGGCCGGCCTGCTGGCCGGCCACCCGCTGGGACTGGACTGCTACTTGGTGAAGTACCAATCCTCCGGGTTGATGCTGAGCGTCGTGCTCTGCGGCGTGACGCCCTTGAGGTTGTTGGCCACCTCGGTCAGCTGGTAGTCACCGTTCGGCTGCCAGATCACCGGCAGTTGCGGCGACAGGAAGTCCTGCCAGTTGTACATGTCCTGCAGGCTGCTGTTGGTCAGCGTCTTGTTGATCAGCGAGTCGTCGGTCGAGTTGGAGTAGCCGCCCGAGTTCGCGACCACACCGCTCTCGAACAGCTGCTCGCCGGTTGGCGCGTAGTCCGGCGAGAACGACCAGCCACCGCCCCAGTTCGCCATGTCCCAGTTGCACGGCAGCTTGGCCGCCACGCAGTTGCCCCCGGCCGTCGAGATCACCTGGGCGAACGGCTTGGGCTCCAGGTTCAGCTTGATCCCGATCGTCGCCGCGTTCGACTGCAGCTGGGTCATCTCCGACACGATCCAGGAGATCCCGGTCGCGTACGGCAGGCTGAAGCTCAGCCCCTGGCCCTTCTTGATCCCGGGCCCGCACAGGCTCGGGTCGGTGCAGGTGCTGATGCCGTTCGGTACCACCTTCCAGCCGTGGCTGGTCAGCAGCGACTTGGCCTTGCTCGGGTCGAACGGGAACGGGTTGCCCGACTTACCCATTGGCGACAGCCACGAAGTCGCCGGGACGGTGCCCACCGGGCCCACCGTGAGGTTGCCGTAGCCGCGCAGCGGCCCGCTGATCACCGCCTGCTGGTTCATCTCGTCTTCCAGCGCCTGCCGGAAGTACAGCTGCTTGATGATCGGGCCGTTGCCGGTGGTGGACTGGTAGTTCACCACGAAGTAGTTGATGCCCCAGATCAGCCACGGTGACAGGGTGTAGCCCGACACCGGGTTACTGCCGACCGTGGCGTCGGCCGGCTTGGCCGGCGCGTCCTGCTCCGGCAGGTACCCGACATCGATCTTGGTGCTGGAACTCGGCGAGCGCAGCACGTCGTACTCGGCCGCGTCCGTGGTGAACGGCACCTCCTGGAACGCGGCCAGCTTCGGCTTGACCGGCCCGGAGTAGGACTTGTTCGGCACGAATGTGACGTGCCCGTCGGCGTTGAACGCGCTCAGCTTCCACGGGCCGTCCACGACCGACCACAGCGGCGACCCCACGTAACCGGTCACGTCCTTGGCCTGAGTGTTCAGGTAGTTGTAGACGGCGGCGCAGTCGCTGACCGTGGTGTCACAGTGGCTCGGCCCGGTCGCGGTCCGGTCCCAGGCGGCCGGCATCGGGGTGATCTGGCTGAGCTGGTTGTACAGGAACCAGGTCGGGTTGTAGGCCTTGTCCATCACCAGGGTCAGCTCGGTCGGGCTGACCACCGTGATGTCCTTCACGTCGGCCGGGAAGTTGGTGTACGCGAGGTAGTCCGCGGGCTCGGCCGTCTCCATGTTCAGCCAGAACATCACGTCCTGCGCGGTCACCTGGGTGCCGTTGGACCATTTGTAGTTCTTCAGGTTGATCGTGACCTTGGTGCCGTTGAACGTCGGCTGGTCGGCCAGGCTCAGTGACGCGTTGAACGTCGGCTGGGCGCCGTTGCCGAACCAGTACAGCGGCCGGTACATCAGGTACTGGAAGTTGAAGAGGTTGACGTCGCTGGCGTAGGTGCTGCTCATGTACGGGAAGATGTACGTCGGCGGCGTCGACGGCGGCTCGGCGAACACCGCGGTGCCGCCGCTCACCGGGGTGGTTCCCGATGCCGCCGGGCTGCTGTTCGAACAGCCCGCGGCGACGAGGGCGCACGTCGCAGCGACCGCTCCCGCGGCCAGGATTCTGCTACGCAGCCTGAACCTGGATATGCCTCGATGATTTAGGGATCTCCCCACGATTGCCGCTCCTTGACACGGGGAGCCCGCTCGAGCAGACGTCATCGTCCCCCGTAGCGTGCTCCGACAGGGCTTGGCCAGGCAAGACGCTGCCGGGTCGGCACGTACTTCCCTGCCTGCCCAACTTACGGAGCCACATCCGGTGCCTGAAACGTGTGGCCGCAAGAGTTCTGCAATCGTGACGGATCGGTTATCGACCTGCCGCACCGTAGTTACGGAATGTTATCGACCTGTCCTCGCGTAGTTACCAAAGATGGACTTTTTCATCGCTAGTGATAACGAAGGGTAATTATTTAACCCCTACTTCGCGAAGCGTCAGTTCTGCCGCGAGCCCGTAGCCGCGCCACCGGTGCGCTGGCGCGGCTACGGGTCCCGCTACCCCGCTACTTGGTGAAGTACCAGTTCTCCGGGGTGATGCTGAGCGTGGGGCTCTGCGGGCCGACGCCCTGGAGGTTGTCGGCCACCTCGGTCAGCTGGTAATCCGCGTTCGGCTGCCAGATGACCGGCAGCTGGGTCGACAGGTAGTCCTGCCAGTTGTACAGGTCCTGCAGG
>Ga0335073_10005458_pt1 | contig 17843 bp, 12 predicted proteins | sample Lox_Sample_22_FD_207093 | JGI IMG/M metagenome (GOLD analysis project Ga0335073, IMG submission 207093) | Soil microbial communities from Loxahatchee National Wildlife Refuge, Florida, United States - Lox_Sample_2.2 | ecosystem: Environmental > Terrestrial > Soil > Wetlands | place: USA...
GCCTACGTCGGGGGATGAATGACAGGCCGCAAAAAACGACCGCCTGGCCTACGTCGGGGGATGAATGACAGGCCGCAAAAAACGACCGCCTGGCCTACGCCGGGGGACGAATGACAGGCGGCAAAGAACGACCGCCTGTCCTACGCCGGGGGATGAATGACAGGCCGCAAAAAACGACCGCCTGTCCTACGTCGGGGGATGAATGACAGGCGGCAAAGAACGACCGCCTGTCCTGCGCCGGGGTTTTCATGAGGCAGTTCATTGCAAGAGTGCGGATGTGGTTGCGGCGGGAGCGCTTTGAGCGGGAGCTGGACGAGGAGATGCGTCTGCACCTGGAATTGCGGCAACGGCGGAACGAGGCGGAGGGGATGGATCGGGCGGAGGCGAGGGAGAGGGCGGTGAGGGGGTTCGGAAATATGACGGAGCTTCGGGAACAGAGCCGGGAGACGTGGGGGCTGGCGTGGATGGAACAGCTCGGTCAGGATTTGCGATATGGGCTGCGCAATATGCGGCGGTCGCCGGGATTTACGGCGGTGGCGGTGATCGCGCTGGCTTTGGGGATCGGGGCGAACACGGCGATTTTCAGCGTGGTCAACGCGGTGCTGCTGCGTCCGCTACCGTATCGGGATCCGGGGGAGCTGGTGACGATCCTGCACGACGGAACGAATCCGGTGGCGGTGGAGAATTATCTCGACTGGCGCGACCAGGCGAAATCGTTCGAGACGATGGCGGCCGCGGACTACTGGACGCCGAACCTGACGGGGGCGGATCCGCCGGAGCATCTGTGGGGATTGCGGCTATCGCAGAATCTGCTACCGATGCTTGGCGTGCAGCCGATGCTGGGCCGGGTGTTTGCGCCTGGGGAGGATCAGAAAGGCGCGGAGCACGAGGTCGTTCTGAGCTACAAGTTGTGGCAGCGGCGGTTTGCGGGGGATCCGGGGGTTTTGGGGACAGCGATTCACCTGGATGGGGAGGCGTACACGGTGATCGGGGTGATGCCGCCGGAGTTTCAGTTCGCGCCGTTTTGGGCGACGCGGGCGGAATTGTACGCACCGAATGTGCTGACCGACCGGGCGCAGAATCGCAGCGGTAACAGCCTGCGAGTGTTTGCGCGATTGAAGCCGAAGGCGCCGCTGGAGCGGGCGCGGACGGAAATGGCGGCGATCACGGGCCGGCTGGAGCGCGAGTATCCGGGGACGAATCGGGGGGTGATGGTCCGCCCGCTGATGGAGAACGTGGTCGGGCGGGTGGAGACGCCGATGCTGGTGCTGCTGGCGGCGGTGGGGTTCGTGCTGCTCATCGCGTGCGCCAACGTGGCGCACCTGCTGCTGGCGCGGGCGGCGGCGCGGCGGAGGGAGATCGCGGTGCGCGCGGCGCTGGGCGCGGGACGCATGCGGATGGTCCGGCAGTTTCTGACGGAGAGCCTGCTGCTGGCGATGCTGGGCGGGGCGGCGGGGCTGTTGCTGGCGCTGGCGGGAACGAGAGCGCTGGTGGCGCTGAGTCCGCCGGACATTCCGAGAATCGCGTCGGTGAGCATCGATGTGCGTGTGGTGGTGTTTTTGCAAGGCGTGACACTGCTGGCCGGATTGCTCTTCGGGCTGGCGCCGGCGCTGCATGCTTCGATGTCGGACCTGGCGGGGGCGGTGAAGGAAGGCGGGCGCGGATCGAGCGAAGGCATCGGACGGAACCGGGTGCGCAGCCTCCTGGTGACGTCGGAGTTCGCGCTGGCGATGATGCTGCTGGCGGGCGCGGGGCTGATGATCCGGAGCTTCAACGCACTCGAAGCGATCGATCCGGGTTGGGATCCGCACCATGTGCTGTCGATGATAGTGTCGGTGGCGGGATCGAGCGAGGCGGCGGAGGGTCGCCGTGAGGTGTTCTATCGGGAAATGCTGGACCGGGTGCGGCGGATGCCTGGAGTGGAGTCGGCGGGCGGCATCAATCATCTGCCGCTGGCGGGGGACCTTTGGGGCTGGAGTTTCCACATTGAAGGACGTCCGAAGGCGAAACCCGGTGAATCGCCGGTGGCGATCTATCGAATCGCGACGCCGGGTTACCTGTCGGCGATGAAGCTGCCGCTGGTGCGCGGGCGCGACATACAGGAGTCGGACACGGCGGACGCGCCCGGAGTCGTGCTGATTAACGAACGGGCGGCAAAACAGTATTGGCGGAGCGAAGATCCGATCGGGCAGCGGGTGACGTTCGCGGATGACGAGAAGAAGCAGCCGATCTGGCTGACGGTGGTCGGCATCGTGAAGGACGCGCGGCAGGCCGATTGGGCGGAGGAGCCGGAACCGGAGGCGTATCTGGCGGCGTTTCAGAATCGCGGGTTTATGGGGGCGCCGGGAGCGCACATGTCGTACATCACGCTGGTGGCGCGGGTGCAAGGCGATGCGGCGGCGATGGCGCCGCCGTTGAAGCGCGCGGTGTGGTCGCTGGACCGGAACCTGCCGATTTCGGAAGTGCTGACGATGGACGAGGTGGTGGCGCGAGAGACCGCCGAGCCGCGCTTCGAAATGATGCTGCTGGGGATTTTCGCGGGGGTCGCGCTGGCACTGGCGGCGGTGGGGATTTATGGAGTGCTGAGTTATGCGGTGTCGCGGCGGACGCATGAAATCGGAATTCGCGTGTCGCTGGGGGCGGCGCGGCGGGACGTGCTGCGGATGGTGATAGGGCAGGGCATGACACTGGTGTTGGCGGGGACGGTGATCGGAGTGGGTGGAGCGTTGGCGTTGTCGAAGCTGATGGCGAAGTTGGTGTACGGGGTGAAGCCGACGGATCCGTTGACGCTTGCGGGCGGAGCGGCGGTGCTGGCGGTAGTGGCATTGGTAGCGGCGGGGCTGCCGGCGTGGCGGGCGGCGAGGATCGATCCGGTAACGGCGTTGCGGTGCGAGTGACTGCGATAATTGGCTGTATGAGCGCGCTTCCATCGGCAGTTTCGGTGTATGAATACCTGCACACGGTCTACAGGCCGGACTGCGATTACGTGGATGGCGTCCTCGTGGAGAGAAATGTGGGCGAGAAGGATCACGGGAGCTTGCAACAACTGATCTGGCTCAACCTTTGGCTGCATCGGAAGGAGTGGAATATCTATCCGATTATCGATCCGCGTGTGCAGGTTGCCGCTACACGAATCCGGGTGCCGGGCGTCTGTGCGATGGCCGGGCTGGAGCCGGGTGAGCAAATCTTCACAAAGGCTCCGTTCCTTTGCGTGGAGATTCTGTCGCCGGAAGATCGCATGAACCGCATGCAGGAGAGGATTGACGACTACCTGCGGTTCGGCGTCGCCTCCGTTTGGGTGGTCGATCCGCAAACGCGCCGGGCCTGGATTTACACGCCGGGCGTGATGCGGGAGGTCCAGGACGGCGTGCTGCGGACGAAATCGCCCGATATTCAAGTGCCGTTGGCGGAGGTTTTTGAGAGATAGCTAGCGACGAACGACAGGCGGCAAAAGGCGACCGCCTGTCCTACGTCAAATGCGCAAGAGGACGAGGGCGCTTTCGACGGGGACGCCGCGATTCACTTTGATGTGAAGCAAGGCAGTGAGGGGCGCCAGCTCGACGACGGCGTAATCCTCGGTCTGGGCATTCTCGAAACGGAACTCGCGGCCTAGAGGCAGCTCGCGAAGGGAGAGATTCTCGGAGGGCGAGCCGAGAAACACCAAATCGCGATTCGTGGCGTCGTCCCAGTTGAGCAGCATGCCGCGTTTCAGTTGGAATGGACGGCCGACGCGGGCGCACACCTGAAGACTACGAGGGGGTCTTCGCGGAGCTCGAGGAATCCACGCCAGAAAAGCGAGCGGGGTTCCCGGGCAACCTTGTGCGCAATGTGTTCTCCGGGCCGGGGATCGACAGCATCGATCTCTCGCTGTTCAAGATGTTCGCTCTGACGGAGCGAATCATCCGCAGTATGGACAGCCGAATACGGATCTGACGAACCGCGATCCGGAGACGGGATTCGGACGATCAGCAGCACGTTGCAGGGGTCGCAGAGGCAGGTGCAGTTCGCGCTCAGGTTGAGCTTCTGACAACCGATGACAGACGGCAAAATACGACCGTCTGTCCTACGTCGGACGCGAGCGGCTCTGGCCGCAGAGCATGAGAGCGCGTTGGCACGAGTGGGTCGACATGAAAGCAGGGAATTACGCTGCGGCGCTGCACGCAAGAGTGCGTGCGCCACGACTCCCCGTCAGTAGCGATCGTACATCCGGGCCATGTCGCGCAGACGTTGCGCAAGTGAGGGCGTGAGCATGGATTCGCGGTAGCGCCATCGCCAATTGCCGCCGAGAGTGGCGGGCTGATTCATGCGCGCTTCCGTTCCCAGACCGAGCACATCCTGCAAGGGAATGAGAACGGTATCGGCGACGGACGCTTCGAGAGCGCGGATAAAATCCCAATGGAGCTCTTCGCCGGCCGTGTGCAGGTAGGCGCGGGTGAATGCGCGTTCGCGGGCGATGCTTTCGGAGGTGCGCGTGCTTTCGCCGTGGCCCCGGCTGGTCCACCAGCCGACGGTCGTATCGGAATCGTGCGTGCCGGTATAGGCCACAAGGTTGCGCGGATAGTTGTGCGGGCGGAACGTGGGCGCCTGCGGATCGTCGCCGAAGGCGAATTGCAGAATGCTCATGCCGGGAAGATCGAACTGCGCGCGAATGGCTTCGACTTCAGGTGTGATGACTCCGAGGTTCTCAGCGACGAACGGCAGGTCGCCCAGTTCGCGGCGGACCGCGTCGAACAAGGCCGCGCCTGGTCCCTTTACCCAGCGGCCATGCTCGGCGGTGGATTCCGAGGCCGGCGACTCCCAATAGGCTTCGAACCCGCGGAAATGGTCGAGCCGGATCAGGTCGAACAAGTCGAGGACGGCGCGAAACCGGTCGAGCCACCAGCGGTAGCCTTCGGCGGCGAGAACGTCCCAGCGGTAGATGGGATTGCCCCATCGCTGGCCGGTGGCGCTGAAATAATCGGGCGGCACGCCGGCGACGACGGTGGGGTCGCCGTGGGAATCGAGCTGGAAGGCATCGCGCCGCGCCCAGACATCGGCACTGTCGTGGGCGACGTAGATGGGGAGATCGCCCATGATGCGAATGCGGCGTTCGCGGCAATAGTCGCGCAGGGCGCGCCACTGCTGGAAGAAGAGGAACTGGAAGTAGCAGTGCGCGTCAATGGCGGGCGCGAGGCGCTGGCGCCACCGATCGAGCGCAACGGGATCGCGATCGCGGGCGCCGGGTTCCCAGCGGCTCCAGACCACCATATCGTGGTGCTGTTTGAGGGCCATGAAGAGAGCGAAACCTTCGAGCCAATGGGCGTTGGACTGGCGGAACGCGGTGAAAGCGGGATCGGGGGGGGCGGCGAAGAAGCGTCGGGCGGCGGCATCGAGAGCGGCCATCTTCCAGGGGATGACGCGAGCGAAATCGACGGAACCCTCGGGGAACGGAGGCGCGGCGGGGGCATCGATGGCGTCGAGTGAGACGAGCAGCGGATTGCCGGCGAGTGCGGAAAAGCACTGATAGGGTGAATCGCCGAAGCCGGTAGGACCGAGCGGGAGCACCTGCCAGAGGGTCTGCCCGGCGTCGGCAAGGAAGTCGGCGAAGCGGCGGGCGGAGGATCCGAGGTCGCCGATGCCATGGGGGCCGGGAAGGGATGTGGGATGGAGCAGGATGCCGCTGGAACGGGGGAAGCGCATGGGTGATTCCAGTTTAGTATTGGGGACGGAAACCAACGAATCGCGGGTGGTGTCCAATCTCACATGGTCCGATGTGTAGCGGTGTGCCTGCTGATTGCCGCTGTCGCGCAAGCAGGGTTAATTTCACCTATTCCGATCAGCCGGTTGGCGGAAGCGCCGTTTGTGATGGTGGCGCGAGTGGAGAGCACTGAGGCGGGACCGCTTGTGACGGTTGACCCGGGATGGAAGCGTCCCACGCGGCGCCCGTCGGCGGTGCTGCGCGTGTTGCGGAGCATGCCGGAATTCACGGGACAGCGGATCCATCTGAACTACTACTCGACCACCGGCGGGATCGCGAATGGCCATCCGGCGTTTCCGAGTTTCGAGACGGGTAAGAGCTACGTGCTTGCGGTTGTTCCGGATGGCGCTCAATGGAAGTTGCTGGAAGAGGAGGGTTGGGGGACGGTGGCGCCGGCCGTCGAGGCGCCGCCGGATGGAGATGTTCCGGCTACGAAACGGGACTTCATCGTACGGGAATTGTCGAACGTCACACTGCATGGGTCGTACGCGGATCTGTACCGGTTCGGTGGGTACTTACAGCTTCGGCAGGCGGGGGAACTGAACGACGAGATGTTCGCGGCACTCAAAGCCAAACTGCCGGCGGGTGATGGGCGCTGGCTGGATGTTTCGACGGCGCTTTTAGGAACGATGGGGATACCCAGGCAGAAGCTGGATGAATTTGTATCGGCAGCCGGCGCGAAGAGCGGCGGTCCGGACGCTCCGGCGAATCTGGCAGCGCGAACTTTGCGGGAAGTGCCGGAGTCGCAGCGGCGCGAAGGCATCGTTCGCAATATGCTGCGGTATAGCGCGGTTCACGAGTGGGGATCGGCGGCGACACTGGTCCCGGAGTTCAAGGACGATCCGCTATTGCTGGAGTTGCTGCCGGGATATCTGGAGCGGAAGCAGAAGGGCGCTGTGTATATCGCTTGCTGGCTGGTGAACAACGGGCAGTTGGCGCTGCTGGAATCGACACAAAAAGCCGCGATGGAAGTGCTGGCCGATAAGAGCACGGATTTCAATGAAATCAGCATCGCTTCGCGGCTGATTCTGGAGCATGGCACGGATGCGCAGTTCGCGGAGTTTCTGCGGGTTTTCAAGGAAGCGAAGGCTCAGGACGCAGGCAGGTATAACGAGCTTTGGCAAGTTGGCTTCGAGGGGAAACCGCCGCGCGTGGTGCGGATTCTGGCGGTGCTCTTGGATGATGAACGGCCGGCGGCGCAAGGGATGTCATTCCGGTTCTGCGATTATGGGGCGTCGTTGCTGCAGAAGGTCTCGGGCGAGAGTTTCGGATTCAAGCCGGGAGTGGAGATGTCGCTGGAGGAGCGGAATGCCGGCGTAGCGCGCGCGCGGGCGTGGGTGAAGGCGCATCCGGAGGGAAGATAGTCTCGCGCGGCGCGGCCAGGCGGGCTGACAGCCTGCCCTACAAGACAAAAAGCGGTATGATCCCGGGTGGATGATATCGAGGATCTTGGAAGTTCCGGCGGGATCGGATGCGGGCACGCAGATTCCGATTACGACATTTCACGGCCCGCACGATGGGCCGAGGCTGGCGCTGATCGCAGGGAATCACGGGTATGAATACCCGCCGATTCTGGCGCTGCAAAAACTGTACGAGAGGATCGATGAGCGGGCGCTGCGCGGATCGATCACGATGGTGCACGTGGCGAATATGCCGTCTTTTCTGGGTAGGACGGTGTACTTCAGCCCGGTGGATGGGAAGAATCTGAATCGCTGCTATCCGGGGCGGGCGGATGGCACGGTGAGCGAACGAATCGCCCACGCCATCACCACCGAGGTCATCGATCAGGCGGATGTGGTGCTCGATCTGCACTGCGGCGACGGCAATGAGTGGCTGCGGCCGTATGTTTATCAATCGGTGACGGCGGATGAAGCGCTGAACCTGCGCATCGCGCGACTGGCGCTGGCGTTCGGCATCGACCATGTGCTAGTGGACCGCGGGCGGCCGGTGGATCCGGCGAAATCGGTGTACTGCTCGACGACGGCGGTGACGCGCAGGAAGCCGGCGATGACGGTGGAGGCGGGATCGCTGGGGCAGACCGATGCGGAATCGGTGGAGACGATCGTCAGCGGCGTGCGCGGGGTGATGCGCGATCTGGGGATGACGGAGGACGGGCCGCCGGCGTTGGATAAGGCGGTGTATCTGGATCCGTCGGTGGTGGTGACGAGTCCGGAGACGGGGATTCTGTATCCGCTCGTGAGGCCGGATCAGCGGGTGAAGAAGGGCGAAGCGCTGGCTAGGATCACGGATTTCTTCGCACGGGTGGTGGCGATGGTGGAATCGCCGATCGATGGGGTGGTGTTGTATGTGGTGGCGACGCCGCCGATGGTGAAGGGACAGCCGGTGGCTTGTGTGGGGACGCCGCGATGAAGACGATTATTGAGCCGTTCCGGATTAAGAGCGTGGAGCCGATCCGGCAGACGACCGCGGCCGAACGGGAGAAGTATCTGGAAGAGGCGGGTTATAACCTTTTTCTGATTGAAGCGGGGAATATCCTCATCGATCTGTTGACGGATTCGGGCACATCGGCGATGTCCACGGAACAGTGGGCGGCGGTGATGCGCGGGGACGAATCGTACGCGGGGAGCGAGAGCTTCTTCCGGCTGAAGCGGACCGTCGAAGGGTTGACGGGGTTCCGGCACATCATCCCGTGCCATCAGGGACGGGCGGCGGAACGGATTCTTTTCAGCGTAGTCTGCAAGGCCGGGCACGTGGTTCCGTCGAACACGCATTTCGATACGACGCGCGCCAATATCGAATTCAACGGCGCGCGGGCGGTGGATCTGCCGGTTCCGGAAGCGGCCGACACGCAGGCAAGACTCGACTTCAAGGGCAATATGGACGTGGCGGCGCTGGAGAAGTTGATCGCCGCGGAGGGTGCGGAGAAGATTCCACTGGTGATGCTCACCATCACCAATAATTCCGGCGGCGGGCAGCCGGTATCGATGGCCAATATCGAGGCGGTGAGCGCGGTGTGCCGGGGGCAGGGGGTTCCGTTTTATCTGGATGCCTGCCGGTTCGCGGAAAACGCCTGGTTCATACGCGAGCGCGAGCCGGGATACGCGGATTGGACGCCGCGACGGATCGCGCAAAGGATGTTTTCGCTGGCGGACGGCTGCACGTTTTCGGCGAAGAAGGACGCATTCGCGAATATCGGCGGGCTGCTGTGCACGAACGACGATCGCGTGGCGCAGCTCGAAACGAATCTGTTGATTTTGACGGAGGGATTTCCGACGTATGGAGGCCTCGCGGGCCGCGACCTGGAAGCGATCGCGGTGGGACTGGACGAAGTGCTGGATCCGGACTATCTGCGGTACCGCATCACGTCGACGGGATACCTGGGGCGGCATATCGCGGATCGGGGAGTGCCGATCGTGGAGCCGCCGGGCGGGCACGCGATCTATATCGACGCGGCGCGAATGTTGCCGCACATTCCGCCGGAGCAGTTTCCGGGACAGGCGCTGGCGGTGGAACTGTACCGGCATGCGGGCATACGGTCGGTGGAGATCGGGAGCGTGATGTTCGGGGCGGCGGCGCGGCATGAGCTGTTGCGGCTGGCGATTCCGCGGAGAGTGTACACGCAGAGCCATATCGACTACGTGGTGGAAGCGATTCTGGAAGTCAACGAGCGGAAGCGGGAGATTCGCGGAATGGAGATCGTGGAGCAGCCGCAGTATCTGCGGCATTTCAGCGCGAAGTTCCGGAGGGTGTGAGGACGTCGAACCGCTTCTTCACAGCCGCGGCTCCGCGGCCGATTGATCGCAGCAACGGAACACGAGTCTTCAGAGAGTGGCCCTGAGTCGACCGGCGACAAAAAACGGTCGGCTGTCCCAGGTCCCGGCGCTGCGAACAGGATTATTTCACAGGCGGGAAACTACTGAGTCACAGAGAGGGCGAGTCCGGCCTGACTGTAGACGCCGTTCACCTGGAGCGTGACGGCGACCTGCGGCGGCATCACGAAGCCTTGCAGATTCGGATTTACGTTGGCATAGTCGGACGGGCGCGGGATGTAGACGGAAATCCGGTAGACGTTTCCGGTCAGCCCGGTAACAGGGCCGAAGGTCGCGGCGATGCCATTGGCATAGAAGCCATCAACGAAGACATTCGGCGGCGAGGAGAGGACCGCGTAGCCATCGGTGAAGCTCACCGGTCCGACGCCGGTCGCGAAAATGGTGATGGCATCGCCCTCTTTGGCGGGATTGGACGGCGAGTTGCGGCTGCCATCAGCATTGAGGATGTAGCCCTGGCCGAGACCGCTGCCGTCGGCACTGAAGACTCCGGGGGCGGCCGACGCCACCGGAACCAGCACTGAATTCGAGCTGGCGCCTCCGGAAGCCACCTGCACGGCGGCTACGCCCATCGCGATGTCCGCTGGTACGACCGCGGTGAGGCTGGTCGCGGTTTGCGAGAGGAGCGGGATCGACGCGCCGTTGAGCGTGAGGAGCGAATCGGCGCCGAAGCCCTGTCCACGGACAGTGAACGTCGCGCCGGGCGAAAGCGCTACGGGCAGCCGGCTGGCGGCGTTGGCGACGGCGTCGATGCGCGGCATCGCGGGGGCCGCACCGACGCGCACGACAAAAGACTGAACGGAGGCGCTGGTTGGGTTCGATGTGCCGGAGTTGAATACTCCGTTTCCGCTGACGGCGAAGAACGGCAGAGTGGAAGTAGTTGCGCCGGCAAACATGGCGCCGCCATCGGGTGTGGGCGCGACCGCGGTGATGACGAAGGGACGGGTGTCGCCGGCGAAGGTGGAGAATTGTAGCGAGGTGAGATCGGGCGAGAGCTCGGCGATGAAGCCGGTGCCATTGGCGAAAGAGGATTGCACGGGTCCGCGAGCGGGAAACGCCTTGGATTGAGTGAAACCGCCGGCGATGATGTTGCCGTTGGTAGCAAGCGCGAGGGCGAGGACGCGATCGTCGACTTCACCGGAGAGGTAGGTGGCGTTGAGGACGTTGAAACCGGCGTCGTACTTGATGATGAAGCCGGATTCGGCGGGGGTGAGCGCGAGGTTTCCCGGTATACCCGGCACGCCGTAGCGGCTGGTCTGGAAGGCGCCGGAGGTAGTCGGAACGCCGGAGGAGGCGACGCCTCCGGCATAGAGATTGCCAACGGGGTCGACGAGCAGCGACCAGACCGAGCCCGGAGCGGAGATGGTCTGCAATAGGGAGGATCCGTCGGGACTCATCTTATATAGAGTCTGTCCGCCGGCGAGGTAAGCATTGCCCTGCTGATCCAGCGAGATCACATTGGCGAACGCGGTGTAGCTGCCGATGTAGGTGGAGAAGACCAGCGAGGAGCCTTTGGCGTCGAACTCGGTAAGAAAGGCATTGATGATGGGGCCGGGACCGGGGCCGAGGTAGAAGCCGGAGGGGTAGCTGCCTTGCAGGGTGGTCTCGTACGCGCCTGGAGTCGTGGGCAACCGGCCTAGCGAATAACCCGCGAGATACGCGTGGCCGCCGGCGTCGACGGCCAGCGCGAGGGGAGAGGTATTGGTGGTGAAGTAGGTCGAGTAGCCGAGTGCTCCATCGGGATTCAGTTTGAAGAGAAAACTGGTGCCGGCTTTGGCGAAAGCGCCCGCGGTCACGGGAAAATCGATGGACGATGTGACGCCGGTCACGTAGAGGGCGCCATTGGCATCGAGAGCGATGGCGTTCGCGACGTCGGATGACGCGCCGCCGAAGTACGTGGAGTAGACGGTGTTGCCCTGCGGGTCGAATTTGGCGACAAACACGTCGGTGCTGGAGACGGCGCCGACAAAGAGGCGGCCCGCGATGGGGAGAAGGCTATTGATGCCGGCGATGGAAGGCGGGCCGATCTGAGTCACGGTCTTGAATTCGTCGGTGCTGACCAGCAATCCGTCGCCGGTGGCGGCGTAAACGGCGCCGGTCAGCGGATCGCCGGCAAGCGCGCTGGCGGAGGTGTTCACGATCCGCGTCCAGGTCTGGCCGTTGTCGGTGCTTTTCCAAAGGCCGCCGAAACCGGGGCCACCCGGAGATCCGCCCCACAACGTGCCGGGCGTTTTGGGATCGACCAGGATGGTGATGAGCGGATCAGGCGCGCCTAATGGCGGGAGCAGTGTCCACGTCTGGCCGTCGTCGGTGCTTGCGAACACGTCGGCGCCGGCAATGGCGTAGATAGCTCCAGGCGTGTTGGCGTCGAAAGACAGAGAGACCGCACCCTGGAATTGCGTGATCGGCTGCCAGGTGGCGCCGCCATCGCTGCTCTTCAGCAGGCCGGTGTTCTGGGCGGCGAAGACCACGGAAGCATGTGTGGGGTCGGTCCAGACGCCGTTGAAATAGAGGCGTCCGACGGGATCGGGAGTGAGCCCGTTATTGACGGGCGAGAAGGTAGTCCCGCCATCGAGGCTCTTAAAGAGTCCGCTGCCCGCGGTGGCGACATAAAGCGCGCCGGCGGAATCGAGCGCGATATCGTTGACGGCGGTAGGAAAGTTGCCGACGCCGGTCCAAGTGTCGCCGCCATCGGTGGAGCGCTGGAGTCCGGGCTGACCGGCTGCATAAATGACGGATGGCGCGGACGGGTTGGCGGCGAGACGGGAGACGGCGACAAATCCCGAGCCGGGCAAGCTTTTCCAGGCATTGCCGGGACCATCGACGCGGTACAAGCCGGCGCCGCCGGGATTCGGCTGATACGCGGAGGAGGTAGTGGGATAGTCGACCGAGAGGGTGTTCCCGACGACGTAGGTGTTGCCGGCGGGGTCGGTGGCGATTCCGGCGATCGCCTGGCCGTTGGATCCGCCGATCTGCCGGACCCAATCGAAGACGGCTGATTGAGTGTACGCGGGCGTACAAAGGACAAGAAACAGACCGAGAGCCCGAAACATACTGAATTGATTTTCGTACAGAGGGGGCAGGACGGGAATGGCGCGATTGGAGATTTAACGATACGGCGAGACAGCGCGAGTTGGAAACGCAATGCCACTTAGCTTTCCCATTTGCGTGCATTTCGGCATTTTTTGTGGGGCTGGTTTGAAAACACGGTTCGCACCCGAACTGCATAGGCAATCTCACCGTGTAGGGCGGCTGATTGCGGAGGCCGACCAGGCCGACTGCCAGCCGGCCGCAGGCTGCCAGCCTGCCCCACAACTTCTGCCGGATCCGAGCCGATAGGAAAACTACTTCAGCAGCGCTTTGACCGCGGCCGGTAAGTCGAAGACGGAATCGGGGATGGGCTCGAAACTGACCTCGGTGAAGATGGTGGTTTGTTGCTGATCTCCGCTTCGCGCGATATTTTTGGTTGCGACGAGATGGCCGTCGAACTTCCGATAGTCGTCAAACACAGCGATTGTCGGCACGGACGACTTATCGTCCGACTGGAAGCGATAGCCGACCAGGAGCCCGGTGTTGATGTCGTAAAACTGGTTGTTGTCCTTGCCCCAGTGGGTGGCGCCGTGCAGCCAATAGCAGCGGTGGCCTTCGAAATCGGTCACACCGGCGAGCTCGAGTTTCTGGAAGTAATCGGGCTGATGGAGGGCGTAGTGAAGATCGGAATCGCGGCGATTGGATTCCACGGGGATCGAGGTGTCGATCTCCGCTCCCTTGGGACCGGTGGACCAGGAGACGGCGCCGTCGAATCCGTTGACTCTCTCGGTTCCGTCCGGCATGTGAATTTTGGCCAGCCACTTGAATGGCTTGTTGTAGGAGGTGAAGGTGATCTTGCCCTGGATGCCGGAGCCTTCGACTTCGCCGTGGCGGGTTTCGGATTGGATACGGCTAATCGAGACGGCCCCGCCAAGGGCTTGTTGGTAGCGTTCGAGGACCGCCGTAGCGGTCTTCAGTTCGCCGGGTTGCGCCCATATCCCGGCCGTGAAGGCCGATGTTAGTAGCAAAAATGGGAAAGCCCGCATGTCGAATCGACGCGGAGAGGCGGCGAAGGTTACAGGCGAATCGTGTTACTTCCGTAACTTTGCGGGACGAGCAGAGTCAGCGCATCGGGGACGATCGAGATTTCGGCGGGAAGGCGGCCGGCCAATTCGCCATCGATCTGCACCCATACCGGGCGGTCGTCATGCTGGCGTAACTTGACGTTCCGGCCGCGCACCACACTGACGCCCCTCACCCCTTTCAACCCCTTGCCGATCATGCCGAGGAAGTAGCGCACGTAGGGAATGGTGGTGCGGCCCTGGAACAGCAAGACTTCGAAGGAGTCATCGAGGAGCGTCACTTCGCGGGCGATTTCGAAATCGCCGCCATAGTTGCGAACCTTGCTGATGAGCGCGAAGGAACAGGTTGGATACTCATGCCCGTCGACCTCGACATCCATCTGTGCGAGGCGGCGGCCGAATAAACTCCAGCCAGCCACCCAGTAGGCGAACTTGCCGGTTTTGGCCTTGAGTCCAAGATGGACGTGATGAACGATGTGAGCATCGAGGCCGATGCCGGCCATCAGCAGGAAGTGGCGGGAGATATCGGAGCCGCAGGTGAGATGGCCCATGGAGATGCGGCGGGCCGGACATTGATTCAACCGCTCGGCGACCAGGCTCATGCGCTTGCCGAGTTTCAGCTCCATGGCCAGCACATTGGCGGTGCCGCCGGGGAGAATCGCGAGCGGGACGTGCGAACCGATCATGCCTTCGGCGGTTTCGTTGATGGTGCCGTCTCCGCCGGCGGCGATTACGAGGTCGGAGCCCTTTTCGATGTGATCCCAGGCGATGGCGCCCGCGGTGCCGGGACCGGTGGTGGGAGCCACGGTCACGTGGTGACCGCAGTATGTCAGAACTTTTACAAGGCGCTCGACGAGTCCGCCGCCGTCCCGTCCGAATCGCCCGGCAAAGGGATTGTAGATCAGGACGGTGTTCCTGTAGCTACTTATGTTGTACGCTCCGGCATTGGTTCTCGTTAAATTATAGTTGAGAGATCCATGAAGAATCCCGCGCGCGAAATTGCCGAGCTTCGCGACGAACTGCGCCGCCACGAGCATCTTTATTACGTACTGGACAAGCCGGAAATCACCGACGGCGAGTACGACGCGATGATGCGGCGGTTGAAGGCGCTGGAGGAGGAGCATCCCGAGCTGGCGACACCCGATTCGCCCACGCAGCGGGTCGGCGGCAAGCCGCGCGAAGGCTTCACCAAGGTGCGGCACAGCTCGTCGATGTTGAGCCTGGACAACGCTCTCAACGAGGAAGAGTTGCGCGATTTCGACCGGCGGGTAAGCGAGCTGTTGCACGGCGCGCCGTACGAGTATGTGGCGGAGCTGAAGATGGACGGCCTTTCGATGGCGGCGCTGTTTGAGGCGGGCCGGTTCAAGCAGGCGATTACGCGCGGCGATGGGACCGTCGGCGAAGATGTCACGGAGAACGCGCGGACCATCCGGTCTCTGCCGCTGGTGGTGAAATCGGGACTGGACACCTTTGAGGTGCGCGGCGAATGCGTGATGAACCGCCGCGCATTCGAACGGCTGAATGCCGAGCGCGACGAAAAAGGGCTTTCGCGCTTCGCCAACCCGCGCAACGCAGCGGCGGGATCGCTGCGCGTGCTGGAACCCCAGGTCACGGCGTCGCGGAGCCTGGATTACTACACATATTTCCTGCTGCGCGACGGCAAACCGGCGTTCGACAGCCATTGGCAATCGCTCGACGAGATGGCCCGCATGGGCTTTAAGGTGAATTCTTATCGCAAGCGGTGCACCGGTGTCGGCGAGGTCATCGAATTCTGCGTTCACTGGGAGGCGCGGCGCGAGCAACTGCCGTACGAGATCGACGGCGTGGTGGTGAAGGTGGATTCGGTGGAGCAGCAGCGCGCGCTCGGCTTCACCGCGAAAGCGCCGCGCTGGGCCATCGCCTACAAGTACCCCGCGCGGCAGGCGATCACTTCAGTGGAAGATATCGACGTGCAGGTGGGCCGGACGGGGGCGCTGACGCCGGTGGCGAATCTCAAGCCGGTGGAAGTGGGCGGCGTCACGGTGTCGCGCGCGACGTTGCATAACGAGGATGAGATCGCGCGGCTGGGGCTGGCGATCGGCGATGAAGTGGTGATCGAACGCTCGGGCGACGTCATTCCGAAAGTGGTGCGGGTTTCAGCGCTGGGCTCGTACCGGCGTCCGTTCAGCATGCCGGCGAAGTGCCCGGTGTGCGGCGGGAAGGTGGTGCGCGAGGAAGGCGAAGCCGCGAGCCGCTGCATCAATCTGAACTGCCCGGCGCGGTTGAAGGAATCGATTTTGCATTTCGCGTCGCGCGGAGTGATGAATATCGACGGCATGGGGGACGCGCTGGTGGACCAGTTGGTGGATCGCGGGCTGGTGCACAACGTCGCCGACCTGTACTCGCTGGATATCGGGACGCTGACGGGGCTGGAGCGCATGGGACCGAAGTCGGCGGCGAATGTGGTTCACAATATCGCCAAATCGAAGATGGCGCCGCTGCCGCGGGTACTGGCGTCGCTGGGGATTCGCTTTGTGGGCGAGCGGACGGCGGTGTTTCTGGCGGAACATTTCGGCAGCCTGGACGGGATCGCGTCGGCCAGCCTGGAGGAGTTGCAGAGCGCGGAGGAAGTGGGGCCGAAGGTCGCGGAGAGCATCCTGCTGTTCTTTCGCGAGCCGCTCAATCGCGATCTGATCGAGCGGCTGCGCGCGGCGGGGTTGACCTTCACGCACGAGAAGAAGCGCGCGTCGGGCGGACCGCTGACGGGTTTGACGTTCGTGTTGACGGGAACGCTGCCGACGTTGAGCCGCGACGAGGCGAAGTCGCTGATTGAATCGGCGGGCGGGAAAGTGGTGGGGGCGGTGAGTAAGAAGACGAATTTCGTGCTGGCGGGAGCGGATGCGGGGAGCAAACTGGACAAGGCGACGGAGTTGGGGATTGAAGTGATCAGCGAGGATAATCTGCTGACGATGCTGGCGGTGTAGGAGCGAGCTGCGGCGGACTGAGTCACGAGGACAAATTCGATTCCGCGCGGCGGCCAGGCGGACTGAAATGGCAATCCGCCGCAGGCTCGCCGGTTAACTGCCCCACGAATTCAAGAAAAAAACGGTTACTGATTGTCGTCTTTCAGGAGCTTGCCGACGCGCTTCATCTGGGTCTTCAATTCGTCGGTGGCGTCGAGCAGTTGGTTGGAGTCGTAGATCACGCGCGGCGTAAGGAAGATGATCAATTCGGTGCGCGAGGTACTCACGCTTTTGGCGCCGAAGAGGGAGCCGATGAGGGGAATGCGGCTGATGAACGGCACGCCGCCGCTGCTCTCGGTATGCGACTCGGTGATGGCGCCTCCGATGGCGATGGTGTCGCCATCCTGAATTGTCAACTGGGTGCTCAACGACCGGTTGGAGAATGAGGGCGACTGGATGGTGGAATTGGCGGCAGGAGCTTGCGGCGCCGACACCTGCTGGCTGATTTCCATGGTGACAATGCCGCTGGTGCTGATGCGCGGGGTGATGCTCAGGGTAATGCCGGTACTCTGGTTGGAAACGGTATTGGCGAACACCGAACTGCCGCTGGACTGCACGCCGGAAGTCAGCGCCTGCGAGGTGAGCACGGGAACCTGGTCGCCGACATTCATGGTGGCGGGAATGCCGTCGGTGGCGATGATGCTGGGAGAAGAGATGATTTTCGACCGGCCGCGGTTCTCCGAGGCGGTGAGCAATCCGAGCAATTGCCGGCTCTTGGACACCATGGCGCCGGCCGTGAGGGCGATGCCGCCGGGTCCAGCCGCGGCGGTGAGAGCCTGGGAGGCCGAGATGCCACCCAGGACATTTTGTCCGCTGGAGCCGGTTACGCCGTTCCCGGTGGCGCCGGTGGCGGCGCCCGATCCGGCGTTCTGCAAAAAGCTCTCGACACCGGCGGCGAATTCGTTGTCGAGATCGACCTCATAGATCTTGGCGTCGATCAGCACCTGCCGCGGGGCGACATCGAGCTGGCGAATGAGGTTGGAAATCTGTTCGTAGTCCTGGGCCGTGCCCTGGATCAGCAGGGTATTGTTGAACGGGTTGGGAACCACGTGGGGCATCGCCTGACCGGAAGGTGCGGCGCCGGGCGCCTGACCGCCGAGATAGGTTCCGGTAGCGTCAGAACGGCCCTGAGCGGATGGGGCGCCACTTGTCGCCGGCTGGGCATAGCCGTTGTAGTAGCCTCCGCCACCGATGCCGTAGCCGT
>Ga0335073_10005460_pt1 | contig 17839 bp, 12 predicted proteins | sample Lox_Sample_22_FD_207093 | JGI IMG/M metagenome (GOLD analysis project Ga0335073, IMG submission 207093) | Soil microbial communities from Loxahatchee National Wildlife Refuge, Florida, United States - Lox_Sample_2.2 | ecosystem: Environmental > Terrestrial > Soil > Wetlands | place: USA...
CGGCGGCCCTCCTTCGCGCTGCCTGCAACCTGCCACTAATTACGCGGCTTGAATATTGGTGACGTGAATCGTGTTGCTTGCCATGTCCAGAGTTCCGGTCACCATTACTTGTTTGCCCTCGTATTTCTTCGCATCAGTCTGGTCATCGAGGAAGTGACCGGCTAATTTGCCGTCGGGGGTCTGGCCAGTGACAAGAGCAAACTGTCCGCTCTGTAGCTTCACAATCTTGCCCGCAAATGTCTTGCTTTGCTGCTGAGTCTGTTGCTGTGGTTCCTGCTGCTGAGCGTTGCCGCTTTGAGCAGGTAGGCTGGGGGTGAACGCACAGAAGAGGGCTGCCGCCAATATCACTGCAGGCGCCTTTCCAGGATGATTGTTCCGTCTCATCATCTTCCTCCTCTACCTTCAATTCGCTTGCAACCCCACATTGGGCGATCGCTCCCCAACGAACGCCAAGGGTCGTTGAAGATACTTCTTCCATCTGAAGCGGGGACCTCGTGCCTGGTTGCCCATCCGCTCTTCTCCCATCTGGTCCAAACCACCCCAGCGGCCACCCAATCTCTCGTTCGTGTCCATCTCATCACGCATTCCATCGATGACAACAAATTCCAGTAGCAGGCCGCGCTCCTGCAATCGCCCGCCTCGTCGATCCGTTGCTATCGCCAGTGAATTCCCCACGCCCCGCCATTTAGAATCACAACGCGATGCGAATCGGTTATCTCGAGTGCTTCTCCGGCATCAGCGGCGACATGCTCCTCGGCTCCCTGGTCGACGCCGGCGTCCCCTTATTGCTCCTTGAAGAAACCGCCGCTGCCCTCAACGTCGGCGCCCGCCTCGAGCGGCGCGAAGTCGTGCGCGGCGGCCTCACCGGAACCAAGATCGACGTCCTCACCCCGAAGCAGCCCGCCCCCAACCACGACCATTCACATGAAGACCATCACCATGGCCACCCCCACGAACTCACCCACGATCACGGGCGCGACCCACATGCTCGTGAAACGTCCCAGCCTCACCCCCCCCACCGCCATCTCTCCTCGATCCTGAAAATCATCGCCGCCGCCCCGCTTGCCGACCCCGTCAAAGCCCGCGCCAGCCGCGCTTTCCAGCTCCTCGGCGAGGCCGAAGCCGCCATCCACTCCATCCCCGTAGAAAAAATTCACTTCCATGAGGTCGGCGCCGTCGACACTATCGTCGACATCGTCTGCTCCGCCGCCGCCTGCCACTCCCTCAACATCGATCGCTGGCTCGCCTCGCCCCTCAACGTTGGCAGCGGGACCGTCCACTGCCAGCACGGCACCCTCCCCGTCCCCGCGCCCGCCACGCTGGCCCTCCTCGCCGACGCACCCGTGTATTCCGCCGGCGAGCCGATGGAGCGCATCACCCCCACTGGCGCCGCATTGCTCCGCATGTTGGAGGTCCGATACGTCCCACTTCCCGCCATGCGCGTGCAGGCTACGGGATACGGCGCCGGCGGCCGCGACACGCCCGGCCAGCCCAACCTCCTCCGTGTCCTCATTGGCGAGACAGTCGATCACGCTGAAGGTCAGACGGCCTGCCAGCCCGCGCAGACCTCCGAACCCGTCTCCGAGCGCATCGCCGTCCTCGAAACCACCATTGACGATTCGAGCCCCCAGCTTCTCGCCTACGCCGCCGAGATCCTCCTCGCCGCCGGCGCCTGGGACGTCCTCCGCACTCCCGTCCAGATGAAAAAGGGCCGCACCGGCACGCAGCTCACCGTCCTCTGTCGCCCCGAGCTCCTCCCCGCCCTCCGCGACCTTCTCATCCGCGAGACCACGACCATCGGCCTCCGCTGGCGCATCGAAAACAAGCTTGCCCTCGCTCGCGAACTCACGCCCGTACAGACCCCCTGGGGGCCGGTCCGCATCAAGATCGCTCGCTGGCCGTCCGGCGAGGTCGCCAACGCCGCACCTGAGTACGAAGACTGCCGCGCCCTCGCCACCCGGCACGCCATCCCCCTCAAACAAGTTATGCAGGAAGCCATGCGCGCCTACACCACCACTCAACCCGCCCCAGCGGAGCTCCGATCATGAACACGCTGCAGATCGAAGCCCTCCTCACCGAAGTCCATGAAGGCCGCACCGGCGTCTCCGAAGCCCTCGACCGCCTCCGCACCCTGCCCTTCGAAGACCTTGGCTTTGCCAAGCTCGACCATCACCGCGCCCTCCGCACCGGCATGCCCGAGGTCATCTTCGCCTCCGGCAAAACCCCGGCCCAGGTCGCCGAGATCTTCGTCCACATGGCACACGCAGGCGGCAACGTCCTCGCCACCCGTGTTTCCCAAGAGACCTGGCAGGCCGTCTCCCTCGCGGAACCCCGCGCCGAGTTCCACACCGCCGCCCGCGCCATCTCGCTGACTCAGGCGCCCGTTCCACCCGGCAAAGGCACCGTCGCTGTGGTCTGCGCCGGTACGAGCGACCTGCCCATCGCCGAAGAAGCCGCCGTTACCGCCCGCCTCATGGGCAACACCGTCGAGCTCATCGCCGACGTCGGGGTCGCCGGCATCCATCGCCTGCTCGCCCAGAAGAACTCGCTTGACTCAGCCCGGGTGCTTATCGTCTGTGCTGGAATGGAAGGCGCCCTGCCCACCGTCGTCGGCGGCCTCGTCAACGCCCCCGTCATCGCCGTCCCCACCAGCGTGGGATATGGTGCCTCCTTCGGCGGCGTCGCCGCCCTGCTCGGGATGCTCAACACCTGCACCCCCAACGTCTCCGTCGTCAACATCGACAACGGCTTCGGCGCCGCCTCCATCGCCTCGCTGATCAACCACCTGTAGGCAATACCCTTCGCCAGACTGACCCGTTACCCCGCTAACTCGCCAACACGCTGACTGGCTTGCTAATCTCAGTTCTCATACCCGCACACGCCGCCGCAGCACGTGCCCGTCCCGCACTCACCGCCCTCGCACCCGCCGGCAGGCGCGGCAAAACCGCCCGCGCCTTTCGAGATCACGCCCACCCCGGCGCTGATGAGCCGCTTCACATGGCCACCGCACGCGGGGCACGCGTCCACTTCGGGGTCCGACATCTTCTGCCGACGCTCAAAATGATCCCCACACTCTTCGCACAAATACTCGTATGCTGGCATCGAAAACTCCCGTGATCCGCCGGGAAATGGCTTAAATAATGCCTCCATTATAGCTGCGTTCGGATTTGCACTGCGTCGGTCGCGGAGGAAGACGTTTAGCGGGTAAGGCACCCGCGCCGCGCCGGCCAGCCAACACTTCGGCGTCATAGAACTATTGACTCCGCAGTGCGGTGTCGAGAATCAAAATAGGCAAAGCTTTTACGAACCCGAGGGTGCTTCCATGGCAGCCGCCGAATTGAGTTTCCTGCACAGTCAACTGGAGAAGCGCAAGCGCCGCCTCGAGACCATCCTCGTGCAACGGCCTGACGATGCGAACCTCGAAGCCCTGTTGCGCGACGTGGACTCCGCATTGGATCGGTTTGAGGCAGGCACCTACGGCCTCTGCGAAACCTGCCAGGACGCCATCGAACGCGACCGCCTGCTCGCCGATCCGCTCATTCGCTACTGCCTCGACCATCTGAGCAGGCACGAGCGCGACGCGCTTCAGCACGATTTGGACCTGGCCTCCAGGCTGCAGCGGGTCCTCCTGCCGCCTGCGGACCTCCGCGTTGACGGCTGGGACACCAGCTATCACTACGCACCCCTCGGCCCCGTCAGTGGCGACTACTGCGACCTCTACCCCTTCGGCGGTCAGCTCTACTTCATGCTTGGCGACGTTTCAGGAAAAGGCGTGGCGGCCTCCATGCGCATGACGCAGCTTCACGCGCTCTTCCGCAGCCTTATCGGCGTGGGCCTGCCGCTTGCCGAGATTGTCGTCCACATCAACCGCTTCCTCTGCGACAGCGCGCTTGCCGGCCAGTACGCCACCCTGGTCTGCGGCCGCGCCAGCGCCGGCGGCGATGTCGAACTCTTCAACGCCGGCCATCCACCTGTGATCGCTATTCAACAGAGCAATCCGCGTCTGATCGAGTCCACGGCCTTTCCGTTGGGCATGTTTCGCGAGGCATCGTTCACTCCCGCCTCTCTCAAGTTGACCATGGGCGACATGCTTTTCCTTTACACCGACGGCCTCTCCGAAGCCGGCGGCGACAACGGCGAATACGGCGTCGAACGTGTAACCAGCGTAGTCCGCCGGCAGCCCGCGTCCTGCGCGGCTTCGGTCATCTCCGCCTGTCTCGAAGACCTCCGCCGATTCGCCGGCGCCAACCCCGGATTGGACGATGTAACCCTCCTCGCCATCCGCCACGCCGAAGATTAGAGCAGTTTCGGAGATAAATCAGGGTCGTGGGAGATCGTTGAAGCCTGCGCCGCCCACAGTGCTCTTGTACGCCAGAGCGTGAGGTTGCAACCTCCGGCTGAAGGGGCAAATTCGTGCGCTTTCTACCATTCGGTCAATCCCTGTCGGCGTTACGGTCACCCAAACGCCCTATCCTCATCGGGCAGGAATCCAGTTGACATAGATCGGATTTCCGAGGAGCCAAAGCTTGCCGTCTGGGCCAATAGCCTGAGCGAGAAACCAGTGACGCCGGCCGTCGCTCGTCCATGACGCATGGAGGGTCTGGTCGGATGTCGCAACGGGGGATGGTGCAGGTTGCCTCGTACTGCGACTGGGCGTTGTGGTCGGTGATGGCGATGAAGTCGAGGCCGCGGCGGGCGGAGGCGTCCACGGTGAAGAAGACCGGGCAGGGGACCATCGTGCCGGTCTGGCTGGGGCACTGGCCGTCGCTGTGGGCGCTTTGCATGTGCAGGTCGCCACGGAACCAGGCTGGCCCGGGGCGCAGCGGCTCGCGAAGGACGGCAGGGTAGCCATCTCTGAAATCGTTCAAGATCGCCGCGCCCTGATGGTTGCTGCGACTTAATGGCGTCTCTTCGGGGTACAACAACCCTGGAACCGCCATAACCGACAAAGGTATCCACCGCAAATACTTCCACGTCGCCGGCCGCTTCAACGGCGAGGGCGTGATCTTCAAGTGCCCGAGAGGCATCCCAGAGCCAACGGAAGTCCCTCCGACGAGCCGGCAGAGCGCTCGATTGGGACGGATGCCGCGGGAGGTGTCTTGATCGCGTGAAGCACGATGTCGAGAGAATTTCCTGCCCCGTTAATGATGCATTCGAAAACGCCTGTGCAGGGGGTTGAGCTTGAGAGCTGCAGCGGTGTATTGCCGGCTCGCTGCCATGTCTCCGGAGGCTTCAAAGAGCTCCGCCGCAGTGGACAAAATAACGGCGTCGCGTACTCCCGAGGTCAGAGCAAGACGGATGAAGTCCATCGACTCTGCCAACTTTCCGTTGCGATAGAGCGCCCAGGCCAGCGCAGTCTGAGTTGAAAAGTTCGAACGCAGCTCAATATCGCGGCGCGCCCACACGAGAGCCTCGGCCGGTTCTTCCATGGCGCCGCCGTAGTAGTCGGCGAGATGGTGAAAGTAATGGACGTCTCCTCGCCGGGCAGACTCCTGGTATGCGGTCAGCGCCCGGTTGAACCAAGTCTCCGCGATGTCTTGCCGGCCCGCGCAGACGTACATTTCGGCAAGGGCGTGGCATAACTCCGGTTTGTCTGTCCGCTCCACGACTTCGCGGAGCATCACCAATGCTTCGTCGAACCGCTCTTCAGCCGCGAGTAACTCGGCCATGTGCTCGGCGGTATACCAGTGGCCCGGATAAGAGCTATCGGCGCGGTGGTAATGCGACCAGGCATCCGCATAGTTGCCGGAGTTGAAGGCCAGTAGCCCGCGCTGCACTTCGAGCCATGCATACGAAAGCATTTGCTTGGCGGTAAGTTCGTCTTCGGCCTCCCTGTAGAGTCCGTCGGCTTCGGAGAATTCACCGAGCTTCCCCTTCCAGTGGGCCAGGCGCGCCAGAATGTCCCAGGTGGGACTCTTCGCGATCAGCGACTCAAGCGCGAGCTGAGCGTCCCGATAGCGGCCTTCCTGCATATCGAGGTCCGCGAGCAGGACTTTGCCCTCGACCCGGCTGGCGAGCATCGGCGCCATTTCCATGTCCCTGCGTACTTCATGCAAGCGGTGAAACCGGAAGTCGAGGTTGACCTTGAGAAGGCAGATATCCTCCTTGGGGCCAAAGTCGCGAAGGACGTTCCTGAGTTCCGCGTCCATTTCCTCAAAGTAGGTCATTCGGCCGCTGAGCGATGCCCGGTGGAACATGCGGTAGAGCAGGCGCACGCGCCCTTGCAGGTCGCAGGGCTGCCGGCTGAGCCGGGTAGCGAGGCGCGCCACTTCGCTCTGCGCGTGCTCGAGGTCTTCTTTAAAGCCCCGGAAGGCGACGGGGCGTGGCGCAGGCTCATTTGCAGATGCAGCTACCATGTTTGCGGCCAGGGTTCGGCGAGATAAGGGAAGTTATCCAAGAAGACTTTGTCATTCTTCAAAGGATTCGGCGGCGTCCTGGGAAAGATGGGCGCGCTATCCCAGAGGGCCTGGTCGCCGAGCAGGTCAACGTGGTACTTCCTGCCGTTCCATTCTGCCTCCATATCCAGGAACAGCGAAAGGAAGCGGGTGGCGACCTGATCCTCAAGGCGCCTGCCGAATGGCCACGTGCCGGAAGTGTCCATGTCCACGGCGCACACGTTGGGAACAAAGATTTCAAACGGGCGCCGGAGAGGAATGTTAAGACCCTTCGGATTCCAGGAGTCGTCCGGCATATTCAGCTTTTGAAACAGCGTCTTCGCGACCCTGGGGAACGCAGCAACGACATGGTCATAAGTCTTATAGACGGAGACGGGTGAGTCGTCATGGTCGAAGGAACATTTGAGTCCTAGCGCACTGATGGAAGGGCCGAAACCCCAGCCGAGATGGGCAAGCCGCTTGATGAAGTGCGGCCCAAGCCAGAAATTGTTGGCGCCGAGTTGGCGATCGTCCTCGCGCTCACTCAGCGCGGCGTCGGCGAAGGGCTGGCCGTCGGTGTCGACAAGCTTGTATCTCTGGAGTTCGCCATCCAGCTCCTTTTCGCGGACGACCTTCCACGGCTGAGCGAGCCACGAAGGATCGTCGGGAATGCTCTCCACTTTGTGTGCAGCCTTGAGGACCCAGCTTTCGCCCCATGCGTTTACCAGACGATTCTCCGCGGTATTCGGAGTAATTAGAGAGTGAGGTATCTCCAGGACGATCGCATTGCAGTTCTGGCCGGCCCGGCAATCCCGGCCGCTGTACACGAACCGGAAGTTGCCGTTGGCGTCCTTTTTGAACCGGTCTCCGCTCCAGGTCCAGGGTCCGGGAGGGAGATCGAGCTTGGGCGTGTTGCCGTCAGGCTGCGTGTAGCCCCATTCCGGCATGTCGTCGCGATAGTTGAACAGGTCGTTTCCTTCGAGCTCCAGTAGCGTTTTGGGAATAGGCAGCTCGCGCGCCTCCATCATGGTGTGGGGAACGTGATAGAACTGCGGGGCGTAGTTAATTGATCGGAAGAAGCCGGTCAGGTCGTTGAAGAAGCCGTCGTCGCGCCCGCCCACGAATGCCTTGATGGCGTGCCCGTCGGGCGCCGTGATCGGCGCAACCGTATTGACGTTGACTTCCGCCGAGAATTCGCCGCAGGGAAACCCGAGGAACCGCATCAGAACGCTGCCAGGGGTCTTCACGGTTACGCGTATCTCCGCCGTTTTCAGTTCGCCGAGATACTTCTGCTTCACGGCTTCGAAATAGCCGAGAACAGAGTCAGCATTGAACTCACGGGCATCGGGCCAGGCCACGCGCGGATGGGAGGTAAGAAGCAGCCGATAGAGTAAGTCGGGATCGAGGACGCCGGCCGAAGGCGCCGAGGCGAAAGTCAGCGCAAAGACGACCTTGTGGCCGTCTTCGACCGGCCATCCGAAGAGGTCGTAGAGATCGGCGGGGGAGTAGTCGATGTCGGAAAAAATGTGATTTACGGCATTGGGATCGTTGTGGTCTGCCATAGGCGCTCCTTACTTTCCGCCGTTGAATGCATTCGGGCGTTCATTGGGAACGGTGAAGCTGGGCCCGAAGTTACCGAGAGTGGCGTCGGCCCCTCAAGCAGGTGAAGGCGTTTGCGTTAGGAGGCCCGGGCAGAACCTCCGCCGACTGTAGAATTCATCTGCGACGGATCAGGGAGTGGACACTGCGCCAACGATTCGGATCATCGTCGATCGATATTTTGAGAGGACTCGATTGACCCAAGAGACCATAGGTTTGACTGGGTGTCAAGTCAAAATCGCGGAAACTCTGCCCCTGCGGTGAATCGAGCCCGCTTTCGCTTGAGCCGAGTTGAGTTCGGGCCGAAAGCATCCGCGGATTCAAGGGCTCCTATGTGAACCCTGGAGACCGCAACCCCCAGCATCTTCATGCTTGACAGGCAGGGCCTTTGATGCTGTAATTAGCCTGCTTTCAGACCACAACAGTTTCGACTCCCCATTTTCCCGCTGTAAGAAACTGCGTAGCCGGCCCCTGTTCTTGTCGATCATAAGTGGTTTCGAGGCCGCTTCAGTCTTAGTACATCCATCCGACTTTCTGAACAGGAGAGGGCGTGTGAGGGATGCTTTTATCTGTGCATATGCGGAATAGAGGTTCCTTTCGACCGCGAGTCGAAGAGTCGCTTCCCCCCTCCGTTACCTGAGCAGGGCGGTACATTTCGGCAGATGTATGACGGCTTGGGCCAGGTTTTGTAGGCGGGCTCGCTTCGGATATGTGAAGTGCACGGGCGGCAGGTACCCGGCAGACCAATACCGTGAGCCAAAGATACGCGCTGCTGGTGAGGATGAGGTGGAGACGAAGGGAGAAGCAAGATGAGCACGACGCCGAAGACGCACGGCATTGTCTATCGGATTGTACGTTGGTTCCTTCTTGCCGCCGTGGTGGCGGTTGTGGGACTGGGCGCGTTGATCGCGATTGTGCTGATATTTCCGCTTTCGCAGACGGGCAAAGTCCAGGACGAGGCGATGCTGGCCGGACGCACGGTGGAGAGCCTGCCGGGCACCGATATCGACTACTTTCACGACATGGATAACGGAATCAAGTTGACGCGCGAGCAGGTGATTGGGCGTGACAACTGGATCGTGTGGACCGGCGGGAACGACCGGTTCTGGGATCGTATTTCCGTCCAGAGCGTCGGAATCCTTGATCTGCTCAAGACGATCTCCGATTATCCCGGATTGCCGGCGACGCGCGCCAACCGCTGGGAGTTTCTGGGGCTTGTCAACGAACCGTGCTATGAGGCCGCCATGGGGCCGGACCCGAATCGTTGGGGACTTTGGCTTGACCATCGCAAGCCGGGATGTGGTCCCGATCCGTTCGAAGACGCGACCAAGTATCCCGGCGTGAAGATTGGCGCTCGTGGAAAGACCGTCGAAGTGGGGTCCTACTACGGCTACGGAACCGGCATTGTCGGCCTAAGGCTTTTTCCCAATCCGGCCTTCAATGAGAAAGCAAAGGAACACTGGGATGCCAAGAGATATTATACGGATCCGAGTTACTACAACGATGCCAAGCTGGTTAAACCGTACCGCGTGGGTATGTCCTGCGGCTTTTGCCATGTTGGACCGAATCCCATCGATCCGCCTGCGGACCCCAACAACCCCGAGTGGAAGAACCTGAGTTCGATGGTGGGCGCGCAGTATTTCTGGGTGGATCGGATCTTTTCCTGGAGTGGCAATAGCAAGCTCTATTTCTATCAACTCTTTCATACCGCACGGCCGGGGTCGCTCGACACTTCGCTGGTCTCCACGGACAATATCAACAATCCGCGCACGATGAACGCGGTCTATGATCTGGGACCGCGGCTCACGATGGCCTTGCAGTGGGGCCAGGAGAAGCTGGCCGGCGGGCAACTGGACAATAAGCAGTTCAACGACTACGTTCCGCCCGGCGATCCGCTCACGCAGTTCTTTATGCCTCCTGACACAGTAAGAACGCCGCACGTGTTGAAAGACGGCTCGGATTCCGTGGGCGCGCTCGGAGCCCTGAACCGGGTGTATCTGAATATCGGACTCTTCAGCGAGGAGTGGCTGCTGCACTTCAACGCGTTGATTGGCGGCAAGAAAGTTACGCCCATCACGATTAAAGTTGCGGAAAAGAACTCGGTCTACTGGAAGGCGACCGAGGCGCAGACCCCCAACTTAGCCCGATTTATGCTGGTGAGCACAGATCCGCACTACCTTGCCGAGGCCCCCGGCGGCAAGAAATACCAGAGCAGCGACAAGGCGCTGCTGACGCGCGGCAAGATCGTCTTCGCCGACCGCTGTGCGCGATGCCACTCCAGCAAACTCCCCGACTTTGCGCGCGGTCAGGGACTGGCCAACTGCGCCGGCAGCAATTATCTGGCCTGTTTCATCAATTACTTTAAGCTGACGCAAACCGACGACTTCAGGGCAAAGATGCGTACGATCGTCCTTGCCGACGACTTTCTGAAGGATAACTTCCTCTCCACGGACGCACGTATTCCCGTGACTTTGCTGGGGACGAACGCATGCAGCCCTCTGGCGACCAATGCGCTTGCGGACAATATCTGGGATAACTTCTCGTCACAGAGTTATAAGGATCTTCCGTCGGTAGGTCCCATCTTGGCTCGCGATCCTTATACCGACAAGACTTTTGAGTACCAGATGCCTGCCGGCGGTCGCGGCTACACACGTCCGGCAAGCCTAGTCAGCGTATGGTCCACAGCGCCTCTGCTGCTCAACAATACCGTGGGACACTTTGAGTCGAGCCCCTCTGTGGATGCTCGGATGCAGAGCTTTAACGACTCCATCCACCAGTTGCTGTGGCCGGAGACCCGGGCCAAGGATAGCGACCAGATCCAGAACCTGCCCATGGATGTGCACTACCTGAGTGGTCCCGGTCCCAGTCTCGTTGACCGGATGACGGAACGGAGTTATGTGAATGTAGCGTACGGCTACCTTCCCTGGCCCCTATCCGCAAGCAAGGGATTGGATAAGGCGCTGGCGCCGTGGTTGTTCGACGACAATGGCGCTAGGATTGGACCTTTTCCGGCGGGAACTCCTGTAGACGTAATCGCCAACATCGATTTGCTGGGTGACTCAGGCAGCGGCTGGGCGCGCTTCAAGCGCGATGCGTCCGTGATCTACCTTTTGTTGAAGTACCAGCACGCGGTTGGGGATCTTCCGCAGAGTGCGTCCGACGACCAGCTTGAGACCGCCTTCGAAACGATTGAGCCGAAGCTGGCTTCGTACAGCAAGTGCCCCGATTTTGTGGTCAACAAGGGCCACTACTTTGGAACCGCGATGTTCAACGATCTCTTGCAGGGCCCCGCGTTGAAAGATTCCGGGATTCAGCCGGAGCCGGCGCTAAGCGATTCGGACAAGGAAGCCCTGATCGAGTTTCTGAAGACTTTCTGATTTCCAGCTCAAGAAGAGACGGGCCCCGGTTGCGGCGATTCATGATGGGCCGCCTTCAAATAGGCACCTGGGCATCGAGTTCGAGACGGGAGAAGCGGTATGGCAGCCAAACGGCAGGCCGATTGCGAATACATCGTAGTGGGTTCGGGTGCGGGAGGCGGCACGGTCGCGGCCCGGCTGGCGGAAGCAGGCCACAGCGTGATCCTGCTTGAAGCGGGAGGAGACCCACGCTCGCTCGATGGATCCGATCCGAATGAGCCGTCCGCCAACTCCCTGCCTCAGGACTACGACGTCCCCGTGTTTCACGGACTGGCTTCGGAGAACACTGGAATGAGCTGGAGATTTTTCGTCCGCCACTACGCCGACCTGGCCCAGCAGGAACTCGACTCAAAATTCGTTCCACAAAAAGATGGCGTCTTCTATCCTCGCGCGGGCACTTTAGGGGGGTGCACGTCGCACAACGCGCAGATCATGGTGTACCCAGCGAACGAGGATTGGGACCGTATTGCGCAGGCCACGGGAGACGGGTCCTGGCGCGCAAGTAATATGCGCAAGTACTTCGAGCTACTGGAAAACTGCAACCACCGTCCCGTCGATCGCAGGATTGCGCGCTTTCTGCCTTTCATTAATCTGTCGCGACATGGATGGAAGGGATGGCTGCAGACTGAAAAGGCGATTCCCCAGCAGGCTTTGGGAGATGCCGATCTGCTGGTGACCCTCGCCAACTCCGCGTTTAAAGCCTTCGAAGAGTCCGGCAATCCGATCGACCAGCTTCGCGACCTCGTCGAAAGCCAACTGGATCCGAACGACTGGCGGCAGGTCAAGAGAAATGCTGAGGGAATTCGATATACGCCGCTGATGACCCGCAATCATCAGCGCGCAGGGACGCGGGAACGGGTGCTGGAAGCCAGCAAGAGTTATCCCCTACGAATCAAAACCGACGCGCTGGCGACGGAGGTCATCCTGGAGGACGCCGAAGACGGGTTGATGCGGGCGGTGGGCGTGAAGTACCTGCAGGGCGCCCGACTCTATCGAGCCTTCGAGCCTCCTTCCGGCGCTCCAGGGGAACCAATGGAGCTTTATGCTTCACGGGAGGTAATTCTCTCGGGAGGCGCGTTCAACACGCCGCAGCTGCTGATGCTCTCGGGAATCGGTCCGGAAGCGCACCTGAAAGAGATGGGCATTCCGGTGCGGGTTGCGCTCGAGGGCGTGGGCAAGAACCTGCAGGACCGCTACGAAGTCGGCGTTGTCAATCGTATGAGCAAGCAGTGGGAGGTACTGAACGGGGCGAAGTTCGACACGACGGACCACCAGTATGCGGAGTGGGCGAAAAACCGGAGCGGCGTCTATACCACGAATGGCACGGTGCTTGGCGTGATCCGGAGATCCAGCAAACAGCAGCCGGTCCCCGACCTGCTTTGTTTTGCGTTGCTGGGGTTCTTCAGGGGCTACTGGCCGGGGTATTCGGCGGAGTTTGCAAAAAAGCTCAATTACCTGACCTGGGCGGTCCTCAAAGGGCATACCGTTAACCGAGGCGGAGAAGTTACTCTTCGCTCGAAGAATCCACTCGATATGCCCAACGTCAATTTCCATTATTTTGAGGAAGGCACTGACCGTAATAATGAGGACCTCGACGCTGCAGTCGATGGAGTGAAGTTCGTCCGCACTATGACGCGTGAATTGATCAAGGCGGGGCTGATCGCGGCAGAGGAGATCCCGGGCGAAGCTGTTCGAACGGACGACCAAATCCGGGAGTTCGTACGTGATAACGCATGGGGGCATCATGCCTCGTGCACCTGCCCGATCGGGCCCAAAGAGCAGGGTGGCGTGCTCACCAGCGAATTCAAGGTTCATGGGACAGCGGGGCTTCGGGTCGTGGATGCGTGCGTCTTTCCCCGCATACCCGGCCTCTTCATTCTGACCTCGGTTTACATGATCGGCGAAAAAGCCGCAGAGGTCATTCATCGGCAGGCGGCGATGGAATCGGCCTCGATGTTAGGCACTCTGGGCCTGAAAGCCAGGTATGGACTCAAGGACATGCTCGGATGGTGACAGGCCCGTTAGCGCGGGACCTAGGAGTTATCGATCTGGGCGCGCTGCAGTTTGTCGGAGTAATCAACGTAGACGGCTTTCCATGTAGTGAAGAAGTCGATGGCGCCGAGGCCCTCGCGGTGGCCGTTGCCGGTCTGTTTGACGCCGCCGAAGGGCAGGTGCACTTCGGCGCCGATGGTGGGCGCGTTGATGTAGGTGATGCCGGCTTCGAGGTCGCGGATGGCGGCGAAGGCGCGATTCACATCCCTGGAATAGAGCGAGGTCGAGAGGCCATATTCGATGGAGTTGGCGATGGCAATGCCCTCTTCGAAGTCGTCGAACTGGATGAGGCTGACTACGGGGCCAAAGACCTCTTCGCGGGCGATGCGCATGGAGGGAGTAACTCCGGCAAAGATAGTTGGTTCGAAGAACGTGCCGTGAGCGTAACTGCCTTCCTTTAATGGGAGACCGCCGGCGAGTAACTCGGCGCCTTCGGAACGGGCAATCTCTACATACCTGGCCGACATTTCAACTTGTGCGGCATTGACCTGGGGACCTACCTGGACGGACTCATTCTGGCCGTCGCCGATCTTCAACTTACGGGTGCGCTCGACGAACTTTGCGATGAATTCGGCGGCGATTCCTTTCTGGAGGAGGATGCGGCTGGTGGCGGTGCAGCGCTGGCCGGTAGTTCCGAAGGCCCCCCAGAGAGCGCCGTCGAGAGCGAGGTCGAGGCTGGCGTCGTTCATGACGATCTGAGCGTTTTTGCCACCCATTTCGAGTGAGACCGCCTTAAATGTGGCGGCGGCACGCTGGCCGACGAGGGAGCCGACGGCACTGGAGCCGGTAAAGCTGATGGCCCGGACGCCGGGGTGTTCGACGAGAGCCGTGCCGGCGGCTGAGCCGGTTCCGGATACGATATTGACGACGCCGGGAGGCAGGCCGGCATCGACGAGCGTCTCGACTAAGTGATAGGTAGAGAGAGGTGTATCCGTGGCCGGCTTAATAACACAAGTGTTACCGGCGACTAATGCAGGAAATAACTTCCAGCTGGGGATTGCCATGGGGAAGTTCCAGGGAGTTATGAGGCCGACAACGCCGATGGGCATACGGACGCTCATGGCGAACTTGTCGGGCAGCTCGCTGGGGGTGGTAACGCCGACGAGACGGCGGCCTTCACCGGCGACATAGAAGGCTTCGTCGATGGCTTCCTGAACGTCGCCGCGAGTTTCGGCAAGCACTTTACCCATTTCACGGGTCATGGCTCGGGCATACTGCGATTTCCGGTCCTGGAGGAGCGTGCCGGCGCGGAGGAGGATTTCGGCGCGCTTGGGAGCGGGGACGAGACGCCATGTGGTAAAGGCCTTTTGGGCGGCGGCGACCGCGTGGTCGACGTCTTCGGCGTGCGAGGACGGGAACGCGCCTACGACGTCAGCGTGGTTGGCGGGGTTCAGGTTGAGGATGGTCTTACCGCACTGCGCGGGGACCCATTGGCCGTCGATGAGGTTGTGGTAGGTGGGGTAGGACATGCAGCGCCTCGGAAGATAGTGGTCAGTGGTCGGTGGTCAGCAAGCGCCGATGCACGCGCAGGTACTGTGGTTGTCGGATCGATGGCGATTCCTGTTTGCCAGTCATGCGGACGCCGGTGTTTCTTGGTTGATGGCGATGTGGGTACAGACCGCTTCGGTGACCTGTGCGGTGGTGGCGCTGCCGCCGAGATCGCGGGTGTGGAGCGCGGGGTTGGCGGTGACTTGCTCGATGGCCTGCATGACGCGGCGGGCGGCTTCGGGTTCGCCGAGGTGTTCGAGCATGAGGACGATAGTCCAGAAGGTTCCGATGGGGTTGGCGATGCCCTTGCCCATGATGTCGAAGGCGGAGCCGTGGATCGGCTCGAACATGGAGGGGGTTGTGCGTTCGGGGTTGAGGTTGGCGGTGGGGCCGATGCCGAGCGATCCGGCGAGGGCGGCGGCGAGGTCGCTGAGAATGTCGGCGTGGAGGTTGGTGGCGACGATGGTGTCGAGCGAGGCGGGTCGGTTGACCATGCGGGCGGTCGCGGCGTCAACCATCTCTTTGTCCCACGTGACGTCGGGGAAGTCGCGGGCTACTTCGCGGGCGACCTCGTCCCAGAGGACCATGGCATGGCGCTGGGCATTGCTCTTGGTGACGACAGTGAGCAGCTTGCGGGGGCGGGATTGGGCGAGCCGAAAGGCGAAGCGCTGGATGCGCTCAATGCCGGCGCGGGTCATGAGGGAAAGATCTGTGGCGGCTTCGATGGACAAGCCTTGATGAACGCGTCCGCCGGCGCCTGAGTACTCGCCTTCAGAGTTTTCGCGGACGATGACCCAGTCGAGGTCGTCTGGGCGGCAGCGCTTGAGAGGCGCGTCGATGCCCGGAAGAACGCGAGTAGGCCGGAGGTTGGCGTACTGGTCGAGGCCCTGGCAGACTTTGAGGCGGAGGCCCCAGAGGGTGATGTGGTCGGGAATGTGCGGGTCGCCGGCGGAGCCAAAGAGGATGGCGTCTTTAGAGCGGAGGAGATCGAGGCCGTTCGAGGGCATCATTTCGCCGTGGAGGCGGTAGTCGTCGGCGCCCCAGGGGAAAGCTTCAAATTGGAACTGGAAATCGCTGCCGGAAGCGGCGAGGACTTCGAGCACCTGACGGCCGGCGGGGACGACTTCCTTTCCGATGCCGTCGCCGGGGACCAGGGCGATACGGTAAGTTCTCATGGCAGCACACCTCACAGGACAGGGTCATTCTACGCTTTACGGGGCCGGTGAAAGTCAAGGAGAGAGCTAATCGGCCCGAGACCGGCAAGGGCCGATGGGAATATGCCTCAGTCTCAGGACTGTGATGTCGTCTTCCTGGCCAAATTGCTGCGCGGCGGCGGCGATGTCGTGGGCGGAACGACCACTGACCGCTTTGGTCCGCTCAAATCCGAACAGCTCGCCCTTTGGGCTTCGCGCCTCAACGACCCCATCCGACAGCAGGGTGAGACTATCATGGCATTTCACATCAACGCGCAACTCTGGATACGCCGAATCAGGCACGAGGCCGAGCGGGAGGCCCGATTCAAGCGGGAGGTCCTCGCCATTGATGTAGGGCGGCAAGTGGCCGGCGTTTGAAATCGTCATTTGTCCGTCGGGGTCGATCTTGACGCAAAGGCAGGTGATGAAGCCGCCGTCCTGCTCGCGAAGAATCTCCCGGTTCAATCGGCTGAGAAGGTGTGACGGGCTGGAGATCTCCGCCGCCAGTGTGCGGAGCGCGCCGATGGCGAGCGCCCCGGTCATGGCCGCTTTCAGGCCTTTGCCACTGACGTCTCCAACCACGATTAGGATGGAGCCATCATGGTGGGGTAGGACCTGGTAAAAATCGCCGCCGACCTCTTGGGCGGGAAGATATGCTGCCTCGATCGCGTAATGCGGCAAAACCTGAAGGACTTCCGGAACAAGGCGCCGTTGGATTTCGCGTGCCGCAGCCAATTCCGCTGCCGTGCGTGCATGCTCGCGGCTGACACGGCCGAACCGAAAAAACATCACCACCGCAATCGAGAGCAAGTATGCTAGGGTCCCAGCGTCGACCAATTGAAGACCGCTCGGGCCGATCTGAATTGGCTCGACCAGGAAATTAAAGGGCTGCCAGCCCATGGAGATGGACGCCGTTCCAAGATCGAAGAGAGCGTTCGAAACAGCGGGAGCGAGACTGGGCAGTATGAGCCACCCGGCCTCGGCATTGCCGCGGCGATACCAGGCAAGGAGCACTACCGACAAAAGCAGCCCCACAGGGGCGGTCGCGGCTGCTTCGATCAAAACATACGTGTCGCTTGCGAAGCGGCCGGTCCAGGTGAGAGCCGCAAGGGCGAGCGGTACTAGAAGAGAGATCTCGTAAACCCTCCAGACCCGGTCAACGCGCCGGCCGGCAAACTTGTAAGTGAACTCGATTTGGGCAACTATACATGCATAGATGAGTGGATCGGCGATGAGGAAGTTTGCCGAGAGAGGCGCCAGTCCGGTGGATTGGAGGATGGAAAGGCCGCCCGAGATCCCCGCGAGCGACAGGTACAGTCCGAGAAGGACGTATTCCCGCTCGGTGCGTTGTATCGCGAAAAGACCCAGAGAACCAAAACCAGCAAGGCAGAGCAACAGGTTGATGCAGATCGAGGGTGCGAGGCCATCGAGGCGCTGGCTTTTGAGCGCCTGCCTCTCATAGTCGATGGCGGTTGGTAGGCCTATCGTCACATTCGTGAATTGGGGCAGATGCCAGGCAGCGTAGCCGGGCGGAATACGGGTTCTGAGAGCAATTTGAAAGATGCCGCCGGGATCACTTAGCGGAAAAACGGTCTCGGCGGGCCGACCTACCAACAGGGACGAGCGGAGGGTTGCACCCGGCACCCGTGCCCCATTCACGAACAACTCGAAGGTTCCTTCGCCACCGGCGATCAACAGGCGCAGACTGCGCCGATCT
>Ga0335073_10005461_pt1 | contig 17838 bp, 19 predicted proteins | sample Lox_Sample_22_FD_207093 | JGI IMG/M metagenome (GOLD analysis project Ga0335073, IMG submission 207093) | Soil microbial communities from Loxahatchee National Wildlife Refuge, Florida, United States - Lox_Sample_2.2 | ecosystem: Environmental > Terrestrial > Soil > Wetlands | place: USA...
GGACCGCTTCGGCCACTTCAGCCTTGCCGTCAAGAAACGATTCCAGGGCACGCTGCACCATGGTACTCACAGCATCTGCCATGCGTGGAATGTCGACCGGAAGCTGAACCTCGTCTTCGCTGATAAGGTCGAGAACACGTTGCGCAATGTTGACCGCCTGATCGCCCACGCGTTCCAGGTCAGCATTGATCTTCAGCACTGCAAGAATAAAGCGCAGATCAATGGCCATGGGCTGCTGCATGGCGAGCAGATCGAGCGCCAACTCGTCAATCTCACGCTCGGCCTCGTTGATGGCATTCTCGCCGGTCAAAACCATCTGACAAAACTTGCTGTCGCGAGTGCGATACGCTTCGGTCGCACGGTCAATGGCCTGCTCGGCGAGACCACCCATTCGCAAAAGTTTCTCTTTAAGTTCGTCCAGTCCCTGCTGGAAACGGCTGCGCATTATCCAAACCTGCCTGTCACGTAGTCTTCTGTCCGCTTATCAGCGGGATTGGTAAAGATCTTCTCGGTCTTGTCGTACTCAATGAGGCTCCCCATCAGGAAAAAGCCGGTCAGTTCCGCCACGCGGGCCGCCTGCTGCATATTGTGGGTCACAATCACCACAGTGTAATGCTGCTTCAGTTGAAAAATAAGCTCTTCGATCTTACTGGTTGAAATGGGGTCCAGCGCCGACGCGGGCTCATCCATCAACAGGACCTCCGGCTCGACCGCCAGAGCACGCGCAATGCAAAGGCGCTGCTGCTGTCCGCCGGACAGGCTGGCGCCCGACTTCTTGTGCAGATTGTCTTTTACCTCGTCCCACAACGCCGCCAGCTTCAGCGAGCGCTCCACCAATTCATCCATCTGCTTACGATTGCGAAAGCCGTTCAGTTTAAGCCCGGCGGCAACGTTGCCATAAATGGACATGGTCGGAAAGGGATTCGGCTTTTGAAATACCATGCCGATGCGGCGTCGCACGTCGACCGGATCGGCGTCGCCGTAAACCTCCATTTCGCCTACCTTGACGGTCCCTTCCGCTCGGGCGTCGGGAATCGTCTCGTGCATGCGGTTAAGGCAGCGCACGAAGGTACTCTTGCCGCAGCCCGAGGGCCCGATCACCGCCGTGACGTGGTTGGCCGGTACCGTCATATTGATAGACTTGAGCGACAGGTTCTTGCCGTACCAGGCGTTCAGGTCCTTGACTTCGATTCCGACACCCATAGGGGCCTTCTATGCTCCCTTCAATCTTCCACGGCTGGTGGTAATGCGCACGGCCGCCACGGCTCCGACAATCATGATGATGAGGATCAACGCTCCCGCCCATGCTTGTTTGTGCCACTCATCGAAAGGCGAAATTGCGTACACGAATATCTGGAGAGGCAACGCCGCTGTCGGCTGATTGGGATTCAGGTTCCAAAACTGATTGCCAAACGCGGTGAAGAGCAGGGGAGCAGTTTCTCCGGCGACGCGGGCGAATGCCAACATGCATCCGGTAATGACTCCCGCCGAGGCGGTGCGTAAGGTGATCGACAGTGTCGTGCGCCACTTGGGAATACCCAGGCCGAACGCTGCTTCGCGGATTGAGTTTGGGACCATCAGCAGCATTTCCTCCGTTGCACGTGCAACCGTCGGAATCATCATGATGCCCAGCGCAACCCCACCGGAGAGTGCAGAGAAGTGCTTCTGCGGAACCACCACCAGCGAATAAGCGGCAATGCCAATCACGATGGAAGGTACGCCGTTAAGCACATCTGCGGTGAAGCGGACCATATCTCCAAGACGGTTTCGGCCATACTCCGCGAGGTAGATACCCGATCCGATGCCGAGGGGAATGCCGATCAGGCTGGAGATCAGCAAAATCACGCCCGATCCCACGATGGCATTTGCCATGCCGCCGCCGCTTTCGCCCACTGGCTTCGGGGTCTTGGTCAGGAAGTCCCAGTTGATCGCCCCTACGCCTTTAATGACGAGGTAGATAAAGATTGCCATCAGGGGAGCAAGCACCAGGATGGCCGTGAGTATGGCGAATGCCGTCGCGCCTTGGTTGGCGAAGCGCCGCCATAGGCTAATCGGCTTCAGGACCGGTGGCGCCATGCTATGCATTGGCCCTCACATTTTGCCCGCCGGTAATACTCCAGACCAGCAAACGCGCCAGCGCATTGACAATCAAGGTCACAATGAACAGCGCCAGTCCGATCTCAACCAGCGCACTCAAATATAGGTCTCCGGTCGCCTCGCTAAACTCATTAGCGATGACACTGGCCATCGTGTAGCCGGGGGCGAACAACGACTTTGCAATCTCCGGACGATTGCCAATTACCATGGTCACAGCCATGGTTTCGCCCAGGGCTCGTCCCAGTCCCAGAATCACGCCGCCGACGATACCGATGCGCGCGTTTCGCAGGACGCCCATCCGAATCATCTCCCAGCGCGTCGCGCCCAACGCGAGTACAGCTTCACGCTGATTCTGCGGGACGGCGACCAGCACCTCACGGGTGATAGAGGCAATGATGGGCACGATCATGATGGCAAGAATGATCCCGGCCGCCAACATTCCAAGGCCATATGCAGGTCCGCTGAAAAATCCCGTCCAGCCGAGAACCTTTCCCAGAAACGGCTCGACATAATCCCGCAGAATTGGCGCGAGTACAAAAATCGCCCAAAGGCCGTAGATCACGCTTGGAATCGCCGCCAGCAACTCGACGAGAAAGGAAATGATCGCGCGCAGCCCTTGCGGACACATTTCCGTGATGAACACGGCAACTCCGACCGAGAGCGGCACTGCCAGCAGGAGTGCGAGAAAGGACGAAACCAGGGTCCCGTAGATAAATGGCATCGCTCCGAAGTTGCCGTTGACCGGATCCCAGTCGTGTCCGTAGAAGAATTTGATTCCGAACTGGTGCAGTGATAGCTGCGACTTTGCTATCAGCTCCCACACCACGAGAACGACAATGGCGAAAACCGACGCCGCGCTGAGAAGGATAATGATACGAAAGATCCCGTCCGGGATGCGGCTGCTGGAGGGATGGGACTGGCGGATCTTTTCCAGCACCGTAGCAATTGGCTTTCGATGTTCCTTCGCCGCGTCAACCTTGGCGAGCGCTGGTATGGAAGTGGCAGGCTTCGGCAACTCGCCCATCGGCTGAGGTTGTGAATTCATCGGGTTAAAGCTATCAGACATGTGTTACAAAATCGTTAAAGTGGCGGCGGCACCGCGCATTTGTCCGTGCTATGCAGCCTTCGAGGGTTGGTCAAAAGCCAAATGCCAAGTTCGTTGTTTCACGGCTTCACTTGCGATTGGATTGCGGCCTTTTCCTTTTGTACGACATCACTGGGCAATGGGGCATACGACAGGGCTTCGACCATAGTTTGGCCCTTATCGATCATCCAGAATAGGAAGTCCTTCAGGATCTTGCCCTTATTGGCATCGACCGGATTTGTAGGAATCAGCAGCCAGGTGAAGCTGGCGATCGGGTAGGCCTCTTTGCCGGCGGGATTCGTGATTGAAACACGAAAATCGGCCGGCATCTTCACACCCTGCGCAGCCAAAGTGGTGCTCTGCAGGCTGGCCTTGATGAAGTTGTGCGAGGAGTTCTCAACGGCTCCGAACGGGATCTTGTTCTGCAGGGCGTAAATCAGTTCGATGTAGCCGATGGATCCGGGCAACTGACGAACCGTGCCAGCCACACCTTCATTTCCCTTGCCACCGATGCCGACCGGCCACTTCACGGAAGTGCCCTTGCCTACCATGTTCTTCCAATCTGAACTTACCTTGGATAGGTAATCGGTGAAGATGTAGGTGGTGCCGCTGCCATCGGAACGATGTACGACGGTAATGCTCTGATCCGGAAACTTCACGCCTGGATTGACCTTTGCAATTCTCGGGTCACTCCATTGCGCGATTTTGCCCAGATAAATATCGGCGAGGACGTCGGGCGTGAATTTTAAGTCGGCAGAGATGCCGGGGACATTGTAGGCAGGGACCACAGCACCCAGCACGGTAGGCACGTGCAGTACTTTGACTTTTGCCTGCGCGATCTGCTCATCCGTCATCGGACCGTCGCTTGCACCAAAGTCCACGGTGCCGGCCTGTACCTGCCGTATTCCGCCGCCGCTGCCGATGGACTGGTAGTTGATCTGAATGTCGGGATGTAAAGTGTGATACTCGCTGAACCACTTGGAGTAAATCGGATACGGGAAGGTAGCGCCGGCTCCATTTAAGGTTGTTTGTCCGAAGGCACAGCTGGCGAGCACAGCGAGACACAACAGCACCCTGAGAGAGCGAGTCACGTAGCTTTCCTCCTAGTTTTGCGGGATGAATACCACGGGAGGTTTTGTACGCCCGGATTGTTACAGAGTGCTTACGCCGCAATGAATTTCCCGTAAAGACCAACAGCTGACGCCCGCAAACTATTCATAACTCGACGATTTGCGGTTACTGCGATCGCGGGAATCGGTTGGCTCCAAAGCGGTGAGTACCTCTGCAATCAATACCTGGGTCCAGGTCTGCAACCATTCCACCAGTCTGGAATGGGATTGCAGCCGACCGTTTGGGGGTGGCGGCGTACTGTTGCGAATGGCCTTGGCGGAACCCTCTGCCGGCATGCACTCCCCCATACCCATAATTCGATTCCGCATCGTCAGCACAGTGAATGAATTCTGGATGAATTCTCGGAGACCTATTTTGAGCCGCTATGACGACGCTTCAGTTCGTCGATAAACATCTGTTCGACCGGCCTATCGTAGGTGCGTAATACATGGCGGACGCTATGCCCGCTGACCAGATGGCAGACCTCCTCCGCCAGGTTCTTGGCATGATCGCCGGCGCGTTCCAACGCTTGGGTCATGAAAAGCACATGGAAACTCTCGTGGCGAGGTGCTCCTTCGTGACTCTCCAGATGTCGCAGAAATATAAGATTGCGCATGCGATCCAGTTCGGCATCGGAGCGCAAAACTGCCAGGGCGCGATTTAAGTCGCGCTGGCAGAACGAGTCGTGCACATCAGCCAGCATCTTTTCCAGTCGTGACGACATCACGGTCAGCTCGCGAATGTCTTGCAGCTCGATGCGACTACCCACCGCCGCAGCGCGGTTGCTGCAGTTCAGCAGCAGGTCGCCGATGCGCTCAAGATCAATGATGAACTTCAGGCAGGCCAGCAGCTCACGCGCATGTTCGGCATCTACTTGGGTGATAACGGCGGTTACCCGCTCGTCAATTTCACGATCAAGGATATCGAGTTCTTTTTCGCGGCTCCGCACCCCGTCGAGCACTGACGCTACTCCGGTTGCGATCCCCTCAGCGACAATTCCCGCCGCGCTTCTGGCCACGCGACACGCTTCCAATGTCTGCTGCTGGATTTCCGCGCAAACGGCGGTGGGACTTAGGGGGGGAACTTGCGCTGAACTCATCCTTGTCTCGCAAAACCTTGCCGCACAGAGCAGCACGTTTGCCCAACCGGTATCCGTGAGCCAGCACCGCAGGGTTATTGATTTCTGTAGTTAAGCATACGGTCTGCCTGTGAATTACGGGTGAACACGTGATGAACAGCTGTTAAATTCAAGGACGCCGTATTGCAATGAGGAAGGCTCAATCGAAGGAGAACTATACGGCTGGCTCGCTTCCCGCCAGCAATGCCCGGGAAATCTCGGTCCATTCTTGTTCCAGCGAATTACTGGCAGGAGGCTTGTCGGCTCGCTTATACCAGTAGCGTGCGTTCGAAGCGTCGCCTTCTTTGCGGTGGAGGTAGGCATGCACCCATGCCCCCGCCGGCGCCTCGTCCTCTCCCGCAGTCTCGTGGGCCTGTTTCCAGTTTCCCTTACCGTCCCACCACAGGGCCGTCAGCGCGAGGCTTAACTGGCGCGGCGGCTCGTCTCGGAGCAGCGAAGCTTGGAATTCCTCGAAGGTCATTTCTGCTAACTTGCGTGCAACGCGGCTGCGTCGTCCACGAAATCCACCATGGGCTTGTGAGGAATAATGCCGGCGGCGTATCCCATTTCCAGAAGTTTGGTGATGGCTTCGCGTCCATCCTTGCCATAGTCGAGCGTGCGCTCGTTTACGTACATGCCGACAAACTTGTCTGCCAGCTGAGGATCCAAGTCGCGCGCGAACTGCATGGCATACTGCAGCGCCTCCTCGCGATTGTCGAGCGCGTAGCGGATGCTGTCGCGAAGGGCCGTGCAACACTCGGCCATCAGCTTCGAACCGAGCTCGCGGCGAATCGCATTCCCCCCCAAAGGCAGCGGCAGGCCCGTCTTCTCGCGCCACCACTTGCCCATGTCTACAATCTTATGCAGGCCGGATTTATTGAAGGTGAGTTGTCCTTCGTGAATGATCAGTCCGGCTTCGAACTTGCCTTCCAGAACTCGCGGAATGATTTCATCGAACGGCACGACCTCGGTCTTAACCTCCGGGGCGAACAGTTTGAGGACCAGGTACGCAGTAGTCATCGTTCCGGGGACAGCGATGCGATGTCGCCCAATCTCCTCCACCGGAATGCCGCGCGGGGCGACAATCATCGGACCATAACCCTCCCCTACGCTGCCACCACTGGGCATCAATGCGTATTTCTCCTGGATGTATGGGTAGGCATGGAAAGAAATTGCCGTGATGTCGTAGAAGCCGTCGAGCGCCTTGCGGTTCAGCGTCTCGATATCGCAAAGGGTGTGGGTAAACTTAACACCCGGCACGCGGACCTTATTCGTCGCCATGCCATAAAACATGAAGGCGTCGTCCGAGTCGGGACTGTGGGCGACCTTGATTTCGCGCATCGCTTGGCCAGATTTGGAAGACATACAGGTCAGGCCGCTCCGAATAGGCTAGAGTTCCAAAACTATCCGTTTGCGAGCCACCACAACAATCGACGTCCTAGAATTTTCGTTGCAGACGAACCGCTGCTGCGGACGCCAGCATTACCTTTGATACTTCAGCAAACAGGAACGGGTAAAGTCCGAAGAGCGCAGCCTGTCGCCAGCTCTGAGTCATGACCGCAAGCCAGCCGATCCCCGCGATGAACAGAACGACTTCACCAACGACGGATGCCGCCAAATTACGAGTGAAACCCGGGCTCCCATGCTCCGCGACCCATCCGGCCAGAAACGCAACAACCGGATAAGCCCACAGATATCCGCCCGTCGGACCCAGCATTTGGACGAAACTTCCCGCACCAGTGGAAGCGAACACCGGCAGTCCCATGGCGCCCCAGACAAGATATAGCGCTGCGGCAGCAAAGCCCCGACGACTGCCAAGAACCAACCCGACCAGCAGCACGCCGAAGTTGGACAGCGTCAGCGGCACCGGCGTAAACGGCAGCGGCAGCATGATGCGGGCACATACTGCAATTACCGCACTGGCACAAATAACGATTCCCGCCTGCTTGATAAGACTAACCGGCGGGGAGGAAACATGAGAGTCGGCAACAATCGCTTTTGACACGGCTACCTCGCAAAACCTACGACAGTGATGTCGAACTCGTCTCTTCGCCACTCTGCGGTGCCGCGGCTTCAACCGGCCCTGCGCTCGCATCCCTGCCGGAACGGTCCGACCCGGAACCTCGGCTTTTTGCGGCTGCCGCCGTCGTTTGCTGCCGCAGGTGCCGCTTGATCTGGAAATGAACCGCCAGGATCACGGCGACAACGGCTGCAGTGCAAAACAACAGGACCACAAAGGAAACTTTGATTACCACTGATATTCAGGATATCAGAAGCACCCGATCGCCGAGATACAACCGTCACTCGACGCGAGCGCTGCAGATCGGCGGTCGCCTGCGGGAAAGAAACCGGGAAGGACAGTAGTATTGTGGAGGGAGATCGCCATGGTTGACATCTCGATTTCAGAAGGCAAGCTTGTGCTGCATGTAAAAGGCTCCGATAAGCTCTGGGCTTTCAAGAGCTCGCTGGAAATACCACTGCCACACATCGCCGGCGTTCGTGCCGATCCTTCCATCGCGCAAGGCTGGTGGCACGGCGTGCGAGTTCCCGGAACCAATCTGCCAGGAGTGATTACCGCCGGCACCTTCTATCAGCACGGCAAGCGGGTCTTCTGGGACGTGCACCATCCCGAGAATACGATTGTGATCGAATTGCGGATGAGCGCTACGATGAGTTGATTGTCGAAGTAGCTGATCCGCAAATAACTGTGGACAACATTACCGTTGCGCTGTCGAAATAGATCCGACTTGAAGGGGCAACGGCCATGGCCGGAGATCGGCCAGCACAAGCGACAAGAGAGCCATCACACTCCCACCGGAAACGGTTTCGGGCTACGTTCTTCACCACGCTCGCGCAGCAGACTGTCGAAGCGGCCTTGCAGCAGCGACATGAAGCCCGTATACCAGTAGCCAAAGACGAACAAGATCAGGAACGGCACCGTGAAGTAATTCTCATTTGCCACCGCATACCACACCGTCAAAGCAAAATATCCGCCGACCAGCAACTCGAGATACGGCACCCATCCCAGACGTTTGCGGTATTTCTTGGCGGCAACCGCCTTGTCTTGCTTGCCGACAACGCGGTACTTGGGCGTGCGCGCAAACGCTGTTTGATGTCCCACTAACGCCTCCAGCACGGCCTTGCTGTTGGTCAGGGTTAATCCGATTCCCAGCGCCATCAGGGCCGGGAGGAACATAAATGTCCGGTACCAGTTTCGTGGAAAGATCTCTTTCTGCGAGACCAGATAGAAGCTGGAGATCGAGAACGTTGACGCCAGAAACAGCGGGATATCGATATACAGCATCTGAAACCATCCCTGATAAAAGCGAATGATCATCGCCGGCAGGAGCAATGTCGAAAGCACGATCATCAAGGGATAGCTGATGTTTGCCGTCAGGTGATACCAGGCTTCGATCTTCTCGCGCAGCGAGACTTTGGCCCCCAGCACCTTCGGTAAATCTTTCTTGGCGCACTGAATCAGGCCCTTGGCCCAGCGTGCCTGTTGGGTCTTGAATGCCGTCATCTCGATCGGCAACTCCGCGGGACATTCCACATCCTGCAGATAACGGAATTTCCACCCCGCCAGCTGCGACCGGTAGCTGAGGTCGGTGTCCTCCGTCAGTGTGTCGTGCTCCCAGCCTCCGGCGTCGTCAATCGCCTGGCGGCGCCAGATTCCGGCGGTGCCGTTGAAGTTGAAGAAGACTCCGGCACGCGATCGCCCGCCATGTTCCAGGACAAAGTGTCCGTCCAGCAGGATGGCCTCAACCTCTGTTAGGAACGAGTAGTTGCGGTTCAGGTGCGCCCACCGCGTCTGCACCATGCCGATCTCGGGATTGGTGAAGTGATGGATGACTCTCATCAACCAATCGGGCTGCGGCGTAAAGTCGGCGTCAAAGATGGCAACAAACTCACCGGTCGCCGTTTTCAGTCCGGCACCGAGCGCCCCCGCCTTAAACCCTTCGCGGTTCGTGCGATGGTGATAACTGATGTTGTGGCCGAGCGCCGCATATCGTTCGACGACACCACCGGCAACTTCCACCGTCTCGTCGGTCGAATCGTCAAGCACCTGGATCTGCAGCTTCTCGCGCGGGTATTCCATCTTGCAGACGCAATCAACCAGTCGGTCGATAACGTACTGCTCGTTGAAAATGGGCAACTGAATGGTCACGTTCGGCAATTCGGCAAACAGCGACTCCGGCTCCGTCACCTTGTTCTTTCGGTATTTGTAGTACAGGTACACCAGCCGGTAGCGGTGCATACCATAAAATGCCAGCAGAATGAGCACGATGAAATACGGAATCAGCAGCAACAAATCGAAGCCGTTGGCCTGATAGAGGCCGCGGAAGGTTGTGTCCAGAAAATGCGAGCGCAAATAATGGCGGAAGCCATGCGGTTCCATCAGCGCGCAGGCGAGAAACATGAAAGCAGCGTTCAGTCGCGTACTCCTGGGAGCGTTGCAGAAAAAGCGGGAGGCAACGCCTATCGGGGAACCAACTTAACCCAACCGTAAATTGTACCCGAGTGGCACGCCAGCGAGGAATGGCGAGAAAGAGGCAGATCTTCTTACTGATAATCGGCTTCCATCGCCAGGTTTTCAAATCGCGTAAATCGCTTGATAAAAGCCATTTTCAGAATGTCGGTTGGTCCGTTGCGCTGCTTCGCCACAATCAGCTCCGCCATGCCGTCGAGATCGGGATCGTCGTGCTTGTAGACCTCTTCGCGAAAAATAAACGCCACCACATCGGCATCCTGTTCGATTGAGCCCGATTCCCGCAAGTCCGATAACTGCGGCCGATGATCGCCACCGCGGCTCTCCGGTGCACGGCTCAGCTGGGAAAGAGCAACCACGGGAACTCGCAACTCTTTCGCCAGCGCCTTCAATCCGCGCGAAATCGCCGAGACCTCCTGCGTGCGGTTCTCGAAGCGCTTGCCGCCAATCGGTACCGCTGACATCAGCTGCAAGTAATCGACAATCAGCAAATCGAGCTGTTTTTCCTGCTGTTTCAGGCGCCGTGCCTTGGCCCGCATCTCGCTGACCGATATTCCAGGCGTGTCGTCGATAAACAGCTTCGACTGCATCAGCTCCTCAGTGGCGCGCGTGAGCTTCTGCATGTCTGCTTTCGTCAGAAATCCTTGGCGCAGGTTCTTCGAGTCGACCTGCGCATGCGAGGCCAGCATACGCAGCAATAGCGATTCGCGCGACATTTCCAGCGAAAAAACGCCAACGACTTTGCCGTCGATGACAGCGGCATTCTCCGCGATGTTCATGGCAAACGCCGTCTTGCCCATCGACGGCCGCGCCGCGATGATGATCAGATCGGACGGTTGCAGCCCGCTGGTCAGCCTGTCCAGCAGTGTGTAATGCGTTGCCAGCCCGGTGATCTCCTGGCCGCGTGCGTATAGCTCCTCCAGTGACCCGAACGAGTTCTTGATGATGGTCGGAATGTCCTGAAAAGTCTCGCCAATGCGATTTTCCGAAAGCTGAAAAATCGCCTGCTCCGCCCGGCCCAGCACCTCGTCGGCTTCGTCCGTATGCTCGATAGCCTCGGCAATGGCGTTCTGTGCGACATTGATCAGCCCGCGCAGCAACGCCTTATTCCGCACGATGCGAACGTAGTGTTCGATCGATGGCCGCTCTGGAACGCCGTCGATCAGCGACGACAGGTACGCGACGCCACCAATCGCCTCGACCTCTTTGCGGCGGTCGAGTTCCTCGACCAGCGTGATCATGTCAACCGGGCGGCCCGTCTCCTGCAGATCGCGCATGCGCGAATAAATGCGGCGATGCGCGTCGAGCGAAAAGTCCTCGCCCGTCAAATGCTCGGCGGCCTGATCGTAAAGCGAGTTGTCCAGGAGAATCGCGCCGAGGATCGACCGCTCAGCTTCTAGGCTGATCGGAAGCCCGCGCTCCAGACTGTAATCGGTGCTTGCCATCGCGTTCCACTCTAGTGAGCGGCATGCTGGCTGACAATGTCGAGCGAGGTTCGGCCGGCGCACGAGCGGTGGATTTCAGAGGAAACTTGTGGGCGGCTGTGCAAGACAGGGCGATTGTGCGCTGCGCGGCACGCCAAAAAAACATTGCGATGCGGGGCCAGCCACCCCGCACCGCGTTGAGACACAAGCCGCAACGTCTTGCGACGTTTGCGTAGCTTCGCTCGCTCAGCCCAGAGCAATGGCGTTGAACCTGGCGTGTTGCGCAGTAGCGCTCTTTGAGGGTACGGACTCGGAGGAACGCGCTCGAGTTATCGCCTCGAGATCAGTCCGTACAAAGCCACGCAAAGTTTCAACCTCCCTCTGCGGTTGAAACAACTCGTATGCGGCAAATTCCCGAACGCAACCGAAGTCAACGCCCGGGCCAGATCCGGACCAGCTGTGGTATCCCCGGCAAGTACGAAATCGCACTTGCAAAGAGCCGCAGTCAAGCCCGAACTGCCTCTCATCGCCGAACCGTCGTCTCAACCGGGAAGCGGCACGCAATCAACCTGTGCCTCGATGCGTGAAAGAATGCCTCAAACTGTAACAACTCTCAAGTAGAAAAACTTTGTTTGTGTGCATTTCGTGTGCAAGCCAAAGAATTGCTGTGTAAATTCTTTTCCAAATCGTGTTTTTCCGGAAGTAGTCCGCCGCTTTGACCAAAATTCACAACGGTAACGACTTTGTTACTACCGCAGCAAGCCGCAACTATTTATGCTCTGGAACTATGGTGTCGGTTACAGTGCTGGCCAGCGGAAGCAAAGGCAATTGCACCCTGGTTCGCAGCTCGACAACCCGGTTGCTGATCGACGCCGGACTTTCCTGCCGCGAGGTCTTGCGTCGTCTGGTGCGTTGCGGCGAGGATCCTGGCGCCCTGGACGCGGTTCTCATCACCCACGAGCACTCCGATCATGTTGCCGGCCTGCGAGTGTTGGCACGACGGCTCAAAATTCCGGTATACATGACCGGTTCCACCAATCAGCAGTACCAGCGTTGCGTCCGCGATGCCAATGGTCAACGCGTGGCGATCGACCGTCACGAAAATTTTTGTGCGGGCACAGCATTCCAGATTGGCGACATAGCAGTAAAGCCGTTCACCATTCCGCATGATGCCATTGATCCCGTGGGCTTCACCCTCTGCGCAGATGGCGTCAAAGTAGGCATCTGCACGGACCTCGGTTATATGCCGGCCAGCGTTCGCGACCATCTGCGCGGCTGTCAGGTCCTGATGATCGAGTCCAACCACGACCTCGAACTGCTGCGCGGCGGCCCCTATCCCTGGAGCGTGAAACAGCGCGTCATGAGCCGGGTTGGTCATCTCTCCAACGATGCGCTCGCCGATTTCCTCACAAGCGACTATGATGGAGGAGCAGAATTCCTCATTCTGGCGCATCTTTCGGAACAGAATAATCATCCGGAGATTGCGCGCATGTCAGCAGAACGTGCTCTGGGCGAACAGCGCAGCCTGTTGCAGAACCGGCTGATGCTGGCAGCCCAGGACCAACCACTGGCGGGGATTCGCTTGTAGCAAGCGCTACTGTGCGCATCGACCCGGGGTGCGCGAGGCGTTGCATTCTCATCGATGGCCAAGTGTACTGACCCTGTCATCGGCAAGATTCTGGCCGGATGGCGCTACGACATCTCCGGTCTTGCCCCGGAAATGCGCGGCGATTACGAAACCCACCTGAAGGAGTGCGCTTTTTGCCGCTCGCGCCAGCGTCTGCATCGTGGAATCGATATCGGCTTGATGGCCTTGGCCTCAGCCTCCATGGCGGTCTTCCTCCTCGCCTACGGCATCATTCGCCACTTCCATCCCAGCCACGCCTTTTGGCTGGAGATCGGCGCCCTTGGCGGCTTCTTGCTATCCATGCTGGTTTGGCTTGTCGTTGCGATGGTCACGCCCGCGCCGTTGGTGGTGAAAGATGTTGCCCTGATTGGCGCTCGCCGCGGATTGGAAAAACTCCCCGAAGAAATTCGCGACCGCATCCCCGAAGACCTGCGCGTGAAGATCTCCGGACAGGGCTAACCGGAAGCCTTTTGCGGTCCGCGATCACACAACGAAGTTCTGTCCGCTGAACCACGCCACAATCATGAATGCGGCAAAGCCAGCCGCGAGAGCCGAATAGGTCAGCCACGCTGTCTCGTTACGCCGCAGCAGGCGATACACGGCATATAGGAAGGGTGGTTGCCACCAGATATATCGGGGGGCAGCCCAAATCGAGGCGCTCACAGGCATCAGTACAGAAAGAGCGAGAAAAATTCCCATCTCTGCCTTTCCTAACTTAACCAGCCATGCGCTCAGCAGCAGGCTGGCTATGACCATGACGCCCCAAACTCGTTGCCAATGGGGATGCAGGAGAGACAATTTCAGGATATGGATAGGATTCCCGGGTACCTTCTCCCAAGCAACCTGGATGTGCTTTTGCACAAGCGCATCACCGGTGAGGTGGTACATATAAAGTGTAAAAATGGCCGCGCCCAGCGGGCACAGCAGCAACCCGATAGTGCGACCTAAGTCGGCCTTGGCTATTCGGCTACGCCAGCTACCTTCTCTCGCCCAGAAAACTGCATATGAGATGGAAAAAAGAAAACCTACGAGACGCGTTGCAGAGGCCAAACCACCCATTGCACCGGATGCAATCCACCGCGAGCGCCTGGCAAAATAAAATGCTAGAGCGATAAGAGAGAAGTAAAGCGGCTCAGCATATCCTGCGTGAGCATAGATAATGTAGGGATTGAAGGCCACTAAAGCGCCAGCGCGGTAATAGTCGGAGGTCATCTCTGCTTCATCCGACAAAAGCAGCATGAAGGCATAAATTGCAAGTAGCAGCTCTAGCTTCCCAGCAAGCACAACGCTACCGTGTAGCGACAACTTAAACCACTTGTGTAGTGGGTATGCTGTTATAGGAAAGAGGGGATGGAACGGCCAGTTTACCTCAGCGTTCGCTTTCGGTGCCTTGGAATATCCGCCCTCAACCACCGAACCATACCAGGTACAGTCCCAGTGGCAAAGGTCCGCCATCCGCCGATAGGATGCATCCCCCTCCCACGTCGCCAACGTCGCAACGCCGGTTACAAAAAGGTTGCTGGCAATCCAGAGAACAAAGGCGATTATCCACAGCCTTGCCGCTCTACTCTGCCGGCCTCTTACGGGGAGCGGAACCTCTTGCTGGTGCCATGCTACCGATGCATCCATTCCGAAAACGCCTATTGTGCGTTGGCGACGACAACCATATGAATAAATGCCGTGCGCCAGTTGAAGTCTAGCGCGACCACTTGAAACCCGGCATTCTCCATTAGCTGTCTCGCTTGCCGCTTGGATTTTAGTCTAGAAATCTCGCCGGGAAAGAACGTAAACTCCGAACCTCTCCACACAGAGATGGCCTTCTCCAAAGGCGCAAGTATCCAGCGCGATGAGTTGCGTCGAGTTGGCCAGAAGAGAATCACCACGCCTCCCGGCTTCAATACTCTACGGAACTCATTCAGACAGTTATCGATTTCAGGTTCGGTGAAATGTTCCATTACGCCCAGCTTCCAGATTCCATCGATGGATTGCGCCTTATAGGGTAACGCGAACATAGTTGCCTGGACCAGGGCGTCCATTCGTCCCTCGGTCTTCGCGGCACGCAATGCGCTTGCCGAGAAATCCAAGCCGACAAGCTTGCGCTTATTTTTCGCCAGGCGCGCGGACGAGTATGCCGTGCCGCACCCCATCTCGACGAATGTTCCTGACTCTGGAAAGAAGCGCGCTCCGTAATAGGCAACCACAGGCTGAAAAATAAACCGGCGCACCGTCTTCGCTGCCAGACCAAACAGAAAACGACCGGCCTGAAGCGACTCCCAGTGTTCATCCCATACGAGCGCGGGAGCGCTGAACTGTGCGGTTTTTTCTTTCATTAAACCATACTCCATTGAAAATGGCTGATTCATGCTTGCCCTCATCCATCGCCGTGCATGGAACACCGTTGTTCTCGATGATAATGTAAATACTGGACGAACTCCTTGGACACGTCATTGGAGGAGAGCTCCACAGGTTTTAGACCACAAAATTGTGCCCGCCGAACCATCCTATAACCATGAAAGCAGCCATGCCGGAAGCGAACGCTATGTATAGCACCCATGCAGCATCACTATTTCGCAGAGCGCGATAAATCCCGTATAAAAAAGGTGGCTGCCACCAGATGTATCGCGCGACGCCCAGGTACCCCACAATAGGGGTCAGAAATGTCAACGACAGCGCTAGTGCAAGATATATGGCCAGCTCTGGCTTGCGGAGCTTGAAGAGCCAGCCGCAGGTGAGCCACGCAGCAACCATCATTATGGCCCAGACGCGTGACCACTGTGTCTCTCGTAGGTTCCACCAAAGCGCAGGAAATGGGTTGGCTAAGTCCCTACCCCATGCCACATGCGCATGTTGCAGGGATAGCGCATCACCCGTGTGGTGATAAAGGTACAGCATAAGCAGCGCCGATCCTAAGGGGCAGAGCAATAGTCCAATCAAGCCATTTAGATCGCGCTTGCTCCAGTCGGAGCGCCAGCCACGCGCTCGCAGCCATGCGACGAAATAGGGCGCCGCAAAAACAGCTCCCACTACCCGGGCTGCGGAGGCAAATCCACCGGCGAGGCCCGCAAGAATCCAGCGCTTGCGGTTGGCAAAGTAAAAGCCCAAAGCTATCAGCGCGAAATAGAGCGGCTCGGCGTATCCGGCGTGAGCGTAGATCACGTACGGATTGAAGGCAACCAGGGAACCGGCCCGCACCAGCTGGGCTGTGGTCTTCATCTCGTCGGCAAACATGAGGATGAATGCATATATGGCTAGCAGCAATTCCACTTTGCTGGCAAGTACAAGACTTCCAAATAGTGATAGCCTGAGCCATTTGTGCAACGGGTAAGCGGTGATAGGAAACAGTGGATTAAACGCCCAGTTTGTGCTGCCATCCGCCGTCGTCGGCGCGCTGACATAACCAGGTTTAATAACCGAGGCATACCAGGTGCAGTCCCAGCGGCACAAATTAGCCATCCGGTGGTAAGATGCAGTACTCTCCCAGGTCGTAATCTTGGCGACGCCGGTAACGAAGACATTACTCGCGATCCAGAGCACAAGAGCAATTCCGAATATCTTCGTCGATCTGGGAGACCGCAATACTGCCGCCGAGCGTTCGTGTTGTTCTTGCAATACTGCCGATACATCCATTAAGAGAACCTACCTCACTGGACACTCGCCAGGAACGAGTCGTAGAGCAGAGAAATTCATTCCCAGTCTGCGGGAATCGTTTGACGTGTGGACCTGCTCGGCGAGCGCCGGCAAATGCGGCGGAAGGATGAAGTCGAGTGTCTTCGCATTGTGCAGTCCAGAGAATTGCAGCTGGTAGTCGGTCAGGTCTTGTCCCCTAATGCGAAACGATGCCTCCTCGCTGCCCATCTTAACCTCAACTGGCTGGCCGACTATCCACGGAACGGCGCGGGCGTCCAGCGATAAACAAACCTCACCGTCAAAGGCTTGCGTGAGCGTTAAACCAACGATCGGTCCCAGGTTGGCGTCGGACCAGCGTCCCCAATCTTCCCGCACCGACAACCCCCGTGCCGTCTGGATCCAGGATGGCAGCCCGGGATGGTTGAAATGCATGCCCTCCGACGGTGTACTGGGATAGTGGGAGGGATTGTATTCAGCCGTCGTATGGTCGATGTAGAAGTCGCGATAGGCGGCCGAAACATGGGGATGTAACACAGCAAAGGCCACGGCGGCATAGATTGCCAATAGGCCCACGATGACGACGATTTTGATCACTGATGTCATTGATGCGAAGCTTATAGAGGTACGCTCCTCAGGATATGCCGTCGTCTGAGGGACAAACTCTCGGTTGAGGGACAAACAATCGCTCGCTTAGCTATGGTGTACTTTACACTCCTGCGGCGCAGACGTCTCCAGCAATCCCAGTTCGTCCAGTCGCTTTCGTACTCCGGCTGCGATCGTCTCCGGACGAAGTAAGTTGCGGATTTTTGTCCGCGCTTTCTCTCCCATATCTCGGGCAGCTTCCCGGTTCTTCTCGACGTGGCGCATCAGATCGCAAGCACAGTCTAAATCCGGGTCAGCCCAGTGATAGCCTGCCTTATAGGGTCCGTGCGTCTCGTCGATTCTGATCAGCCGGTATGGAACCAAGAAACTGTCATCGTCAGACATAAAATCAACATTACCTGAGTACCCTGTCGCAATCACCGGTTTGCCGAACATCATCGACTCCGCCATGGTCAAACCAAAACCTTCCGAACGGTGAAGAGAAACATAACAGTCCGCCGCTTTCATCAGGTTCTGCTTTTCTTCACGGCTCATGATGGCATCGAAAATACGTACGTTGAGTCCTGAAGATGCGCGCTCCAGCAATGCCAGCTCGCGCTGGTGCTCCGAGCTATGGGCAGACTTGATGAGTAACTGCACGTCTTTTCGTTTTCCAAAAGC
>Ga0335073_10005462_pt1 | contig 17838 bp, 15 predicted proteins | sample Lox_Sample_22_FD_207093 | JGI IMG/M metagenome (GOLD analysis project Ga0335073, IMG submission 207093) | Soil microbial communities from Loxahatchee National Wildlife Refuge, Florida, United States - Lox_Sample_2.2 | ecosystem: Environmental > Terrestrial > Soil > Wetlands | place: USA...
TGGGTAAGGACCGTTACCGGGCGCTGCAATTGAAGGTTCAGCGGCCTTTTGCGAATGGCTTCAATCTGCTCTTCGCCTACAACTTTAATCGCGAAGAGACACTTCAGTATTTCAACAACGTTCAACAATACGCCAACTATCTTTCGTGGCAGGAGGGCACTTCGCCCCGCCATCGCATGTCGATCGCGGGAACCTACGAACTGCCGTTCGGGAAAGGCCGCCAGTTTCTGGCGGGTGCTTCGCGCGCGCTCGATGCGGTTGTCGGCGGCTGGCATTTGAGCACCGTCTATACGTATCACTCCGGCGACTTCCTGCAGTTGGGTGCGTATCAGATGGCCGGTAATCCCGCGATCTCGGACCCCACGCCCAACCATTGGTTCAACACCAGCATGTTTCAACTGCTGGCGCCATACACCGCGCGAACGAATCCATGGACGTATCCAGGTTTGACGGGCCCCAACTTCTGGGACTTGGACATGACTCTGGCAAAGAACTTCACTTTGTTGGAGCGGTTCAAATCAGAGTTCAAGCTATCCGCGTATAACGTAACCAATACCCTCATGCTCCAGGATCCTGATCTGAACCTGCAGGATTCCACCTTCGGACAGTCCTTACTGCAGTCCCACTTCCAGACTGGCCGTCAGGTCGAACTCGGGCTGAAGATATTCTTCTAAATTGGTCGACTTGTCCCGGGGGGCACGAAATCCATCCCCCCGGAACCAGCCACAATCCAATCCAATGAACATTCAGAAACGATGGCTGTCTGCGCCCACGATCCTGGCGTGCGCTCTGGCGAGCCCCCCGGCGCTCGTCGCTGCCGCGGAGTTGCCGCTCAGGGTTGTGCTTGTCGGCGACTCCACGGTCAACGACAACGGCGGTTGGGGAGCCGGCTTCACAGCCCGCTTCGGACCGCAGTTGGAGATTGAAAATCTGGCCCTGAACGGGCGGAGTTCCAGGAGTTTTCGCGGTGAAGGCGCATGGAATAAAGCACTCGACGCAAAGCCGGCTTACGTGCTGATTCAGTTTGGCCACAATGACGTTCCGGGCAAAGGCCCGGACCGCGAGACGGATGCAGCCACCACCTACCGCGAGAATCTGATCCGCTATGTCGATGAGGCCCGGGCTGCGAACGCCACACCGATCCTGGTGACTTCAATTGTGCGGCGTCTCTTTGGTCCGGATGGAAAAATCTCGCCTGATTCGCTGGATCCTTACGTCGCCCAAGTGCGAAGGATTGCTGACGAAAAGAAAGTCGCCCTGATCGATCTCAATGCCCTGACGCGCCGACAAGCCGAAGCGCTGGGCCCGATCGGAAGTGAGCAGATCGGCAGAAAGGACTCGGCAGGCAAACTGGATACGACTCACCTGGGACCTTTCGGACGGCGCGCCATCGGATCGATGGCCGCCGAGGAATTCGTTCGCGTGGCGCCTTCCCTCAGGCCCTACCTGCTTGCCGCTAGCAGCGACCTGCACGTCATCGTTGCCCAGGATGGTTCGGGAGATTTCGGGACGATCCAGTATGCGGTAGACCATTCGCAGCCCGCCTCGCCGGCCGGGCGGTTGATTATTGAGATTCGGCCTGGCACGTACCATGAGCGCATTACGGTGCCGCAGAATCGTCCTCGGGTGACGCTTCTTGGACAAGATCCCAAAACTACAGTCATCGCTTTCGGAATGGACGCGAAGACGGCGGGCGGCACATTCTTCTCGAGCACGGTGGACGTGGAAGGACCCGAATTTCAGGCGGACAATGTAACCTTTCAGAACACCTTCGGCGTCGGGTCGCAAGCCGTCGCGCTAACTCTCCATTCAGACCGGGCGATTCTCAGAAACTGCCGCCTGCTGGGGTGGCAGGATACGCTCTTCGCCGCCTCGGGCCGCCAGTTCTTCAGCAATTGTTACATCGAGGGCCATGTCGATTTCATCTTTGGCGATGCAGCCGCGGTTTTCCAGAATTGCGAGATCCACAGTCTGGCCGGCGGTTTCATTGCGGCCCAGAGCCGGCTCTCTCCGGATAGTCCCACTGGCTTCATTTTCGACCGATGTCGTCTTACGGCTGCGCCTGATGTAACCGGGGTGTTTCTGGCCCGCCCCTGGCGGATGTATTCCCGGGTAGTCTATCTCGATTGTTGGATGGGGGCGCATATTCACCCGGAAGGATGGGACAACTGGGACAACCCCGCCAACGAAGCCACTGCCTGGTTTGCGGAGGCCGGATCCAAGGGCCCGGGTGCGCAAGCCGAGAGGCGCGCTAGCTGGGCCCGCCATCCGGATCGCGAAGAACTGGTTCAGATCCGGCCGGAGCGGTTGCTCTGCGGTCAGGACGAATGGCGCCCGTGGGACGAACCTCGTTCGCCTCTAAAATGACACTGGGGAATGACGATGAACATCGACCGGCGTACCGCCTTGGCAATCCTCTCAAGCGCACGTCTGGCGCCACTGGCGATGGCGCAATCGCGCGCGTCGGCCGGGCCAGAGCTGGAACATCCGTCTTTGGGTAACCTGTTTCCGCAAATTGACGCTTATGCGCGAGCGCTGCAGCCGCGCTATTCGTTCCTCCAGGCGCAATTCACGGATCTCGAACACTGGAGGACGGTCGCGCGCGCGGCGTATACGGACGCACTGTCCTACCATCCACCGCAATGTCCGCTACAAGGCCGGACGATCGACAGGCAGGCACACAATGGATACGTGCGGGAAGAGATCTCGTTTCACACGACGCCCTTCACGGAGGTTCCGGCAACCCTCCTGATTCCGGAGAAGCAACTGCGGTCTCGCGCCGCAATTATCGCGCTGCACGATCACGGAGGATTCTACTATTCTGGACGCAGCAAACTCCTGGAGAACGAATCCGAGCCGAAGCGGCTCACGGACTTCAGACAACAACTTTACGATGGCGCCGCTTTTGCCGCCGATTATGCCCGCGCTGGTTATGTAGTACTGACCATTGACGCGTTTTACTTTGGGGACAGAAGGCTGCAGCCAGCGTCATTGCCGGAGGCCGGCACGAAAGCCCTGGATGGCTTGGCGCGGGACTCCGCAGCATATATCGATGCGTATAATCGGCTGGCGGGGAGCTACGAACACCTCACGGCGAAGACCCTGTTTCTGTCGGGCGCCACTTGGCCCGGAATCATCACATGGGATGACAAACGCAGCGTTGAGTATCTGATCAGCCGCCCGGAAGTGAATCCGAATCGTATCGGCTGCATCGGCCTGTCGCTGGGCGGCCTGCGCGCCGGCCATCTCGCGGGTCTCGATCCTCGGATCAAGTCGACCGTCGTCTGTTGCTTCATGTCGACCACGCCGCCGATGCTCCGCAATGACGTAGAGCATCACACCTGGATGTTGTACACGCCTCGCGCGGCCGAAATTCTCGATCTGCCCGACCTGGCGTCGCTCACCGCTCCCAATTGGCTGCTGGTTCAGTACGGGAAAAGAGACGCGCTGTTTCCCGCCGAAGGTCAGACGGCGTCCGCCGAAAGGCTATCGGCCATCTTCCACAAAGCGGGAGTGCCGGAGCATTTCCGGCCCTCTTTCTGGGACGTGCCGCATTCGTTCCCGAAAAAAATGCAAGAGGAAGCACTCGAATGGTTTGGACAGACGCTCAATTCTTGAACACAGCCGCTGGGCATTGATTTCATGGAAGGACAGATATGAAAGCTATCCTGGTTTCGAGTTGCCTGGCCGCTCTAATCGCGAGTCCGATCGGGCGGACTCAAACAGTGTCGGCGCCAGCACCTTCCGCCCGGCCTGGCCTGCCGGCGCTCTATATATTGGGAGACTCCACCGCCGCCGAGAGTCCCCAGGCGCCGACGGTGCAGGGTTGGGCGGTGCCCTTCGCCGACTACTTCGATGCGGCGAAGATTCGCGTTGTCAACGCCGCGCGCGGCGGACGCAGTTCCCGTACGTTCATCACACAAGGCCTGCTGGCGGCTGTGGTGGCCGACCTGAAACCGGGAGACCTCGTGCTGCTTCAGTTCGGACATAACGATGTTTTTCCTCTCAATGACAACCGAGTCGCTCGCGGCACCCTGCACGGCATCGGCGACGAGACCGAAGAAATCGACAACCAGTTAACTGGCCAGCACGAGGTGGTACACACCTACGGGTGGTACATGCGGAAAATGGTCAGCGATATTCGTGCCACCGGCGCCACTCCGATCGTCCTGACGCTGACCATTCGGGACCGCTGGAATCAAAACGGAACGATCGAACGGCTGCCCGATCCGAATCTCGACCTCAGCAACTCGAACCGTTTCGGTGAACCTGCAATCTACAGCTTGTGGGCCGTCCAAGTCGCGAAACAGATGGATGTGCCCGTGATTGATGTTCACAACCTGATCGCTGACCGCTACGATCGTGAGGGGCCGGATGTCGTTTCGACGTACTTCCACAGCGCCGGCGACCCGACGCACCGCAATGCCACTGGCGCCGCTGTGGACGCTGAGCTCACGCTCGCCGGCTTGAAAGCGCTCTGTGGAGCTGCGTTGGAGAATTATCTCTCGGCGAAGGGCAAAGTTGTCTTGGCGGCCGACGCTAAGTACATCATTCGCGCCATGGGTTCGCACAACTGACCCGTCCGATGAAGTAGACGGTGCTGGCAGCTGTTTGGAACCGAGGCGAGGAGGGAAAGTACGAATCATGAATCGGCGCGGATGAAGGCGGAAGGGTTGGTGCGGCCCCCTTCGGCAAGCGCCAAAGTCTCTGCGTCTGGTAGATGGTTTAAGGCCGCAACCGAATTATCCATCTCCAGTCCGCGCGGTGACAGCCCCAATCGTCCCAAAGAGTACCATCGCAGTACTATTTGAACCATCGGATTAGTAAGCGTCGTCGGCGCCACCTCCGAGCCGGCAGTAAACTGGAGCATGAAGACGTTCTGTCGAGCCGTTTTCGTGTCGTTCCTGACAATCGCCGCCGCTTCCATCCCCGCAACTTCCCAGGTCAAGGAATCGAACGTCGCCCGGGGCAAGTACATCGTCGAAAACGTTGTTATGTGCGAGCAGTGTCATACGCCTCGCGACGAACAGGGGAATCCGGATCGCGGCCGCTGGCTGATGGGCGGCCCGCTGCAGATCCGCGCCACCTATCCGAACAGTTGGGCGACGGTGACGCCGCGACTCGCCGGCCAGCCGCCCGGAACGGATGCCGAAGTCGTCAAATTGCTGACCACCGGCATCTGGAAGACCGGCGCTCCACCGAATCCGCCCATGCCGCCGTTTCGCATGACCCAGGCGGATGCGGAGGCGGTGGTGGCGTATCTGAAGTCGCTCGGACGTTAGCCTGGGCGGCGGCTGGCCGGTTCGGTTGCCGGCCGGCAGGCCGTGCGAAACTCAAGGACGTGGCACCGCTCTGCCGCGCCGTCCTCGGCAAAATCAACGAACAGATTTCGCGCACCGATCGGCTCGTGCGCCTGCTGCCGGCCGATCGGCTGGACACCGCACCCATCCCCGGCGCGTTGACCCCGGCGCATCTTCTCGGACACATCCTGGAGTGTCTAGCCGGCTTTTGCGCCGTCCTCACCGCGGCCCATCCCGATCGCATGGCACCCTTCGCCGAACTGCGCGGCCAGCCCGTGAATCAGCCCATCGACCCCGCCGAGGCTTTGTCGCGCATCGCCGTCTATCGCGCCTATATCGTCGAAGGATTCGCCGCTCTCACCGACGCCGATCTCGCCCGGCCGCTGCCAACTGTCTTCGTCCCCCGAGGCGAGCCGATCCTCACCCTGCTGCTCGGCAACCTGGAACACCTCATCAATCACAAACACCAGCTCTTTACATACTTGAAGCTGATGGGGCTCGCAGTGGGCACCGCCGACCTCTACTGCTTCCGCGGATTCGCCTTGCGCCCCGCCACTACCGCCGACGTTCCGGCGTTGCGCGCGCTGATCGATGCCTCGGTGCGTGGGCTCCAGGCCGGCGACTATTCCCCGGCCCAGATCGAACAATCGCTGCGCTCGGTCTATGGCGTCGATACGCAATTGATCGCCGACGGGACGTATTACGCGGTGGAGTGGGCCGGCGAAATCGTGGGCTGCGGCGGTTGGAGCCGTCGCAAGACCCTCTACGGCGGAGACCAGTTTCACGGCCGCGAGGATTCGCTGCTAGATCCGGCGGCCGACGCCGCCCGCATTCGCGCGTTCTTCGTGCATCCGAAGTGGACGCGACGCGGTATCGCCGCCTTGATCTTGGAAGCCTGCGAAAAGGCCGCGATCGCCGCCGGTTTCACTCGCATGGAAATGGGGGCGACGCTGACCGGCGTAGCCTTCTACCGCGCCAAAGGATACGCCGAGCGCGAAACGATCGACGTGCCGCTGACCGGCGCCGAGCCGCTCACGGTGATTCGCATGGAAAGGACCATTGCGGGGTAGTCTCGCCGTCGCGGCATGGGACGGACAGTCGCGGATTCCACCAGCCGACCGCGTGCCGGTGATTCCGCAGTTCGCCATCCCCGGCACGGCCCTGGTCTTGAGACTCGCCGAAGTGGTGACGCTGCTCGCAAAATGACCGGGCATTCCGCGCGGCGCCGGGCACCATCAACTATAATCATTCGTTCATGGCCCCCATCGACCGCAAGCCGGACGGCTCGAGCTACCGCTGGGCGATCTGCTCGCTGCTCTTTTTCGCGACCGTCATTGCCTATATCGATCGCGGAATCTTCGGATACCTGAAGGACACTCTGCAACCCATCATCGGCTGGGATGAACGCGGCTATAGCTACATCGTGGCCTCTTTCAAGATCGCCTACGGCATTGGACTGTGTGTCGCTGGTTGGTTCACCGACCGGCTCGGCACTCGCAAGGGATTCGCGATCGCCATCGTTCTTTGGAGCATCGCCGCCATGTCGCCCGGCCTGGCGACTTCCACGGTCACCTTCTGCATCGCCATGTTTTTCCTTGGGCTGGGCGAGGCCGCCAATTTCCCGGCCTGCATCAAGACTGTGGCCGAATGGTTCCCGCGTAAGGAGCGCGCCCTTTCGACCGGCGTCTTCAACTCCGGCGCGAATGTCGGTAACATGCTGGTGCCGGTCCTGGTGCCCGTCCTGGTGGGTGCGTTTACGTGGCGCGGAGCCTTTACCGTCGCTGGCGCGACGGGCTTTATCTGGTTGGCCGGCTGGCTGCTTCTCTACTCCAAACCGGAAGAGAGCCGGCGCGTGTCGCGCGCCGAACTGGAACATATTCAAAGCGACCCGCCCGACACCGTGGCGCAACTTCCCTGGGCGCGCCTGTTTCCGTGCAAGGAAACCTGGGCCTTCGCCATCGCCAAATTGATGAGCGACCCCGTGTGGTGGTTCTACACTTTCTGGCTCCCCGGCTACTGGCAGAAAACCTTCAACCTCACGCTCGAAACTAACCGTCTTCCGGTCATGGTGGCGTTCGGAGTCTCCATTCTGGGCAGCATCTACGGCGGATATCTTTCCGGTTTTCTCCTCAAACGCGGCAAAAGCCTAAACGTCGCCCGCAAGACCGCTCTGGCTATTTGCGCGTTCGCCATTCTTCCGATCATCTTTGTTCCGTTTATCCACAATCTTTGGGCCGTTGTCGGTCTGGTGTCCCTGGCGATGGCGGCCCATCAAGGCTGGTCGGCGAATCTCTTCACCGTGCCTTCCGACCTGTTTCCGAAAGCCGCAGTGGCGTCGGTGGTCGGCATCGGAGGCATGATCGGGGCCGGCGGCGGCGCAGTCTTCGACATCTTCGTCGGCTACATCGTCACCCTGACCCACAGCTACGTGCCGGTTTTCGCGGTCTGCGGCGCGATGTACTTCGTGGGCCTCGGGGTGATCCACCTGATTACGCCGAAATACACGCCCGCGAAAGTCTGACTCAGTTCACAATCTCGAAAGGCAATTCGGATAGCGCCGGCGGCTCCCGCTTGGCGCCGATCACGCCGAAACTCCCCAGAGTGCTCTCGAAGGGCCGCCCCATGCGATTTCCCGAGATGTCTTCGATGTCCCGGCTGATGGTCACTTTTCCCGCCCCCGGTTTCCAGGGATCGTCCGGCGTGAAACGCCATTCGGTTTCGTTGTTATCGACCGCGGTCCGGCCCGTGACGTCCTTCACCCACAGGCTTCGAAGCGCCAGCGCGTAATCCAGCGGCTTGGGGAAGGTCACAATCAGCGGATCGCGCGTTCCAGCCTTGGGAAGCGTGATCCGCCACTGGCGGGCATCGATGACGGTGCGCACTTCGGCCGCGACCCGGAAGGATTTGCGAAATCCCTCGACCAGCGGCTGCCCGAGGTCGTCCAGCCACTCGCGGTCGATTTCGATTGCGTAGCTCTTGCCTTCCTCGAGGATCGGGCCCAGCTCATTTCGCGGCGCCAGGTCTCGCTTAACCCGTCCGGGATCGAACAGGACCGTCAGCCGTTTCGCCTCACGATCCCACAATTCCTGTTCGAGCAGCGCGTGCTCCATCAGGCGGCCCTGGCTATCCAGCAGGTGAATGTGATCCCACGCGTCGCCGCGGCGCATGGGACCGGAAAAGCACACGTACATGCGCAGAGCGTTGGCCGGAATATCACTGGCAGAAGGATAGATCCTCTCCACGCGCGTCGACGGCACACCGTCCGGCTTTGGGGTGTGGAACTCGCTCACGTATGGCACTGGGTTGCCCGGCTCCGTGAACCTGGCGAGCAGCCGCAGCCCCGGGCCGAGCGGCCATTTGGGGCGGAATGTCAGGACGCCATCTTCCACCGAGTACGTGCCCAGCAAGGGCGGCGCGTCGTCGGAATCACCGGCGATCACGCGAAAAACCGACCCCCAGCCGGCGGCCGGCGGATTCTCCGCTTTCCACCCCGCGACCCGGAAGATGCTGCCGTCAAAGCGTATGGAAGGGCTGGCCAAGGCTATGCCGGTAGCGAGCAGGACTAAGCCGACGAGGCAGACGTGGCGCACGCAGTCCAGCGTCCTGCGCCGGCGCTCCGGACGGCGTTCCGGGGTCCGCGACGAACTTTGATCTGTCTTCGCACTGCGCCTCGCGAGCGGCCACGCCGGCGGGAGAGCCGGCGCAGCACGCTGCAAGCGTGCGCCGCAAAAACCGCCGATTCCCTTGCAGATCCTCACGGGTCGGGGCTACGGCAACGGAATGGTGCGCAGATTCATGGCGCCGTTGTGGTTTTCGAGAATCAGCGCGCTGCCGTCATCGAACTGGTTGAGATGCTGCACGCCTTGCAGATCGGCGATGGTCTCGTACGGAACGCCGGCCGGTTCGGTGTGCGCTGTAATCGGCTTGTAGGTTTCGAGATTATCCGCCGGCAGCTTCATCACCCCGCGCGAACTGTTGGCCATGAGGATGAAATGCCTGCCGGATTTCTCGTACACGATCATATCCAGCGGACGGTTGCCCGCGCCCAGTTCGGCGATCGTCGTCCCATGCACTTGCGCGCCCGGCTTCAATTCCGACACCGGGATCTTCACCAGCGGTGTGCAGGTGTATGCCGCCAGGATCTGCTTTTGATGATCGATTTCGTATGGCACGAATGTCCGCACCGGAGCCGCGGTTTCGTAGCGGCCATGCGAGCCGTGGAAAATCTGAATGCCGGCGCCCCGGGTGGCCTCCGTGAACGGGAAGGGGATAGAACGCAGCGTGGACGAAAACTCCTCGTTCGACAGCCCGGCAACCAAAACGTTGCCATCCACGTACGCCATCGAGGTGATGGTCTCCACCTGGCGGCCATTCGCGGCCGGCGAGGGCGGGTCGGCGAACCGGACCGAGGCGTGCGGGATATCGTCGAGTGACACTTCGGAGATCTTGCCGGCCGGCGTCACGCGAAACAGCACCGGAACGGCGTCCGTGCCCCGGCCGCGCGAGACGGAAATATAGACATTCTTGGAGATCGGATTCACCGCCGTATCGTTGATCAGGAGTTGGTCAGGGGCGATGCCGATCATCGCGGCGATCTTAATATTGATTCCTTCGACGGAAAGCGATCCGGCCGACTTCACCGGCGTGCGATCCTGCACGTCGAGAGCATAGACCGCCGCTCCCGGTGTGTCGCCGACGAAGAGGATTCCATCCGGTCCAAATGCCAGCGCGCCGGCGGCTTTGAGATCCGCTTTGCCGGCCTGCAGGTTGTGCGGCGCGGCAGCCAGCACAAGCGCGGCGAGAGTCAGAAGAGCACACAAGCGCAGAAAGGTCCGAGCGTTCATGATTTCCCTCCAGGGTCCCTAAGTTTGGACCCATGCTATCACATCGGGTTTCCAGGGGGCTTTTGTGCCGTAGCCAGGATAATTTCCGCAGCCTCTCCTGCATCCGAGGCGCAGTAATCCGCGGCACATTGCTGTTCCGCTCCGTATCCCGTGCGCACCAGAACCGTTCGCGCGCCGACGCGATGTCCGCACTCGATATCTGCGGCCTTGTCGCCGACCATCCAGCAACTCTTCAGGTCGAGGGCCAGATCGCGGGCGGCCTCCAGCAGCATCCCCGGCTCCGGCTTGCGGCAAACCGAGGGCGCGCCGGGCGCGTCCGGGCAATAATACGAGGCGTCGATGCGGCCGGCGCCGATCTGCCGCAGGAACTCCGCATGCACGGCCTGATACTGCTCGTCAGTGAACAGCCCTCTTCCGATGCCGCTCTGATTGGTCACCACCACGATGGCGAACCTCGCCGCGCGAAGATCATCCAGCGCCGCCGCAACTCCAGGGAACACCTTCACCAGCGCCGGATCGGAGCAGTAATTCACTTCCTCCATCAGTGTGCCATCGCGGTCGAAGAAAACGGCGCGCCGTGCGTTCATGAGGACGCCAGCGCCGACAGCAATTCCGCCATGGTCACGGTGGCGGTGCCCAGTTTGCCCACCACGATGCCGCTGGCGACGTTCGCCAACTCGGCGGCCTCCTGCGCCGTGGCCCCGGCGCAGAGAGCAAGCGTAAGCACGGCGATGGCCGTATCGCCCGCGCCTGAAACATCGAACACGTCCTTGGCGCGGGTCGGCGTATGGTAGGGTGGCTGGCCGGTTTCGAACAGCAGCATGCCTTGCTCGCCCAGCGTGATCAGGAGATTCTCCGTCTGCCAGATTTCCAACAGCCGCTCGGCCGCCTCAATTACCGATTGGATGCGTCGCGCCGGATCGACGCTGTCGGGAGGCCGTATTCCGGCGGCGGAATAGGCCTCGGCGCGGTTGGGCTTGATGGCCGTGGCGCCGTGCCACGCCAGCGACGTATGCGGATGCGGATCGACGGTCAGAACTTTACGATGGCCGCGCGTCATGGCGCAGATGGCGTCGGCCAGCCGCTGGTCGAGAAATCCTTTTCCATAATCGGCCACGATCACGCCATCGAGCGAGGGAAGCGCGCGCTCGATCTGTTCGATGGCCAGATCCGTTTGCGCCGGCGTGAGGGCGGTGCGGCGCTCGCGATCGACGCGCACCACCTGCTGGTTGCGGGCGATCACGCGCGTCTTCACGGTAGTCGTCCGGCCCGGGTCGCGCTGCACCAGGCTGGAGTCGATGCCGCCGCGAGCGATCAGGTCGAGCAGGCGGTCGCTCGCACTGTCGACGCCGATGATTCCAAGGAGCGATGTGGCCGCGGCGAACTCGCGGACATTCCGCGCGGCGTTGGCGGCGCCGCCGGGATAGTAGGTTTCCGAGACGACATCCACGACCGGAACCGGCGCTTCCGGGGAAATGCGCGAGACCTGACCCCAGAGGAACTCGTCGAGCATGAGGTCGCCGATCACCAGGATGCGTTGGGCGGCGAATTTAGCGGCGATCTGACCGAGGCGCGAACTATCCATCAGGACCGAACCGCAATCATAGCATCCACGCCATGCGGCCGGTCTCGCGCGGACTCAGGCGTTGATGTCTTCTTTGTTCTCGACACGCTTCTCGAGAGCCCGCAGCGAGGCCTTATTGACTTCCGGACACCCCTCCACGGCCGCCTGTATTTCTTTCAGCGCTCCAGCATAATCTCCGGCCGCGACATCCAGCCTGGTTTTGGCCAGGTGGCTCACCCAGTGGTCCGGATACTTCGTCACCACCATCTTGTACATCTCCATCGCCTCCGCTTTCTTCCCCTGGAGGTGCAACTGACGGCCGGCCGAATATAGTTGGATCGCGTCAGCCTTTTGCAGGGCCTTGGTGTGAGCGGCCGCGGCATCCGCCTGACGATTCATCGCCGCCAGAATCTGCGATTTGGTGGTCTCGTTTTCAAAACGGTCTTCGATTTCGATGGACCGGCTGGCCCAACGCAGACCTTCGTCCAGATTGGCTTTGTTCTGCGCGCACCAATCGGCGGCGTCGTTCCAACCCTCCCAGGTGTATTGCGCGGTGTTGCGCAGCTCGTTGCGGATGTTGGCGATGGTCGTCTCCCGGTCGACGGCGATTTGGATGGGGACGGCGAGCTTTTCCCAACGCAGGGTCAGGACCGCGGAATCGGGCTTGACGTCGTCGAATTCGTAGGTCATGGCTTCGTGCATGTCGCCCGTCGCGGGTTTGACCGTTACGCGAAGAGCGTCTTCCTTCGAGTCGTAGCTGAAACTTCCCCAGGACGTCGAATTCTTCGAGAAGATGATGGTCCAGGAATCGGCCGTCGGAATCATGTGTAACCCGTATTGTCCTTTGGGCAACACCTGGCCTTCGATGACCACGGGGTCTCCGAACTCGATCACGGTGTTCTCATTGGCCCCGGCACGCCAAACCTGGCCGTACGGGACGATGCCGCCGAAGATCTTGCGGCCGTCCACCAGCGGGCGATGATAGGTGACGGTCACGTCGGTCAGCGCGATACGCTGCGAGACCGAGGCTCGCTGACTTTGACGCGGCAGGGACATGACCAGCGATTGCGCGCCGGCCGGCATTGCCGCCAGCACGACCCCTAAAACAGAAGTTAAGCGGAACGATTGAATAGTCTGCATGTTTGTTTTAACCCCTGCCGCTATTCGACGCGCCACTCGGGGTTCCGTGAGCGGATGGCTGGTATAATCCGGGACAATGTCGACTGCGGCCGCTCTGATTCGGAGTGCGCGCGACTCCGACGTGCCGGCGATCAGCGAGATCTACGGACACTATGTTCGGACATCGAGCGCCACATTCGAGACGGCCCCCCCGAGTGCCGGCGAAATGGAGCGGCGCCGGCAGGATGTGCTGGCGCATGGCCTGCCGTATCTGGTGGCCGAAGTCGACGGCGCCGTGGCCGGGTTTGCCTACGCGGGACCGTACCGCGCCCGTCCGGCCTACCGTTTCACCGCGGAAGATTCGGTGTATATCCGGCCGGATCAAGCCGGCAAGGGTCTCGGACGTCTCCTGCTGGCGGAAGTCATCGCGGCTTGCCGAGGCGCGGGCCGGACACAGTTGATCGCTGTCATTGGCGATTCCGGCAATCGCGCGTCCATCGCGCTTCATGAAAAGCTGGGATTCCGGCACGTAGGAATCCTGCAGAGGGTTGGCTACAAATTCGATACCTGGGTGGATACCGTTCTCATGCAGCGGGATTTAACCTGAAGCGCCGCCCCTGTTCGGGTGCCCAAGTCGGCTGTTGTTCAAACTTGTAACATCGATCGGCCGCTCCCGAACACCGGCACGGGCGCCTGCACGCAGGAATGCGAGCGCCATAGCTATCGGCAGATGCGGACGATTTCGGCCGCGATTCCTCCCAGCGGCAGCACGCGATCCACGGCCTTCTGTTTGATGGCTTCGGCCGGCATACCGAACACGACGCAGGTGGCTTCGTCCTGCGCGACATTATAGGCCCCGGCCTCTTTCATTTCCGCCATTCCTTTCGCGCCATCGTCGCCCATCCCGGTCATGATGACGCCCATGGCGTTCCTGCCGGCGTAGCGGGCGGCTGAGCGGAAGAGGACGTCCACGCTCGGCCGGTGGCGGCTGACCAGCGGGCCATCCTTGACCTCGACGTAGTATCGCGCGCCGGCTCGCTTGAGCAGGAGGTGCTTGTTGCCCGGAGCAATCAGCGCCTGACCGCGCAGCACCGAATCGTTGTTGCAGGCCTCTTTGACCGTGAGGCGGCAGATGGAGTCGAGACGTTTGGCAAACTGCAAAGTGAACTGCTCCGGCATATGCTGCACGATGACGATGCCAGGGGCATCCACCGGCATCGCTTCCAACAGCTCTCGTAAAGCTTCCGTACCGCCCGTGGACGCGCCGATCACGACCACTTTTTCGGTGGTTTCGATCATGGCGTTGGAGGGCGGTTTCGATAGCACCGCATCGGCGGTCAGTTTCGGGCGGACCGTCATAGGAGGCCGGGAACGGCTCTGGAGCCGCGCCCGTGCGGCGGACTTCACGGCGTCGCAGATGCGGATTCGCGATTCCTCGAGGAATTCCCGTGTACCCAACTTCGGCTTGGTGATGATTTCCACCGCGCCTTTTTCCAGCGCAGCCAGCGCGGTTTCCGACCCATTGGCCGCCAGCGAGGAACAAATCACCACAGGGATGGGCCGCTGCGCCATGATTCTTTCGAGAAACGTGAGGCCGTCCATGCGCGGCATTTCGATATCCAGCGTGATGACGTCGGGGACGCGTAGTTTGATTCGCTCGACCGCGACATAGGGATCGCCGGCGACACCCATTACTTCGATTTGCGGGTCGCTCTCCAGGACCTCCTTCAAGGTCTGACGCACGGTGGCCGAATCGTCGACGATCAAGACCTGAAGTTTCTTTGATGGCGTCATAGGGTTCACGATTTTCGGTAGATGGCGGGGCCGACAGCATTCACCGGAACATCCAGCCCCGCGAGCGATTCCGAGTGGCCAACGAACAGATAACCCGCAGGGCGAAGATTGCGGCACATCCGCCTGATGACCTGTTCCTGCGTCTTGCGGTCGAAGTAGATCATTACGTTGCGAAAAAAGATGGCGTCCAACATACCGCCGGTGCTGTATTCAGAATCCATGAAATTGAGGCGCTCGAAGGTGACTCGCTGCCGCAGTCCGGGAACGATTCGCACCAGCTTCTGACCGGAATCCTTGCTGCGCATGAGGTAGCGCGCGCGCAGTGGCGCCGGTACGGGAACAATCAGACTCTCGTCGTAGATGGCGGCGCGGGCTCGATCCAGAACTCTGGTGGAAATGTCGGTTGCGAAGATGGAGAAATCGAAGCCGCGGGTGGCGGCCGCGAATTCGCTCAGTACCATGGCCAGGGTGTAGGGCTCTTCTCCCGACGAACAACCAGCTGACCATACACGGAACGTCCGGCCGCCTTCAAATACCGGCAGCACTACGGACGACAGGTACTGGAAATGCGAAGGCTCGCGGAAGAAATCGGTTTTGTTGGTGGTGATTGCGTTGATGAAGTGGATCTGTTCCTCAGACGCCTGCGCCGAGTTGAAAAAGTATTCGGCATACCGCTCCACCGAATCGAATCCCAGCTCGCGGGTACGGCGGAGCAGCCTGCTTTGGACCATTGGCAGCTTGGCGTCGGGCATCTTGATGCCCAGTTCCCGCGTAGCGAACCGGGCCAGTTTGGCGAAGTTTTCCGGGGACAGATTGGTGATTTCGGCGGCAGAATCAGAGGGCATCCGATTCACTTATCGGATGAGTGGGGATTTTGCTTTAGGTAGGACAGACGGTCGGTTTGTGCCGGCTTTCGGAGTCCGGCAGGAAATCAGGAAGGACAGACGGCCAAGGCGACCGTCTGTCCTCTGGGTGGAGAGAAGGCGGCGGGTAGGAATCTACTGTTTGGGCGTACGGATGGTGAAGTCCACTCTGGCCGAAGAGGTGGTGTTTCCGTCGAACGACCAGACCAACGCCCGATGCCCGTCCACCGTCCGCGTCCCGGTATTATTGGCCTCGATCACACTCATGCCGGGTTGCAGCACCACGGCCCAGTTCAGCGACCAACCGGGCAGGTCGGCCAGATCCTTGGGAACGCTAAACGCGAAATGGCAGTCCGCGTAGCCCGGCTGCGCCGAGTTTTCGCAGCGAGAAGTGTCGTAGAAGTGCTCCATGTTGGCCGAACCGGAGTCGTCTTCGAGATAGATATTGTCGCTGTCGGAGCGGGTTGTGGGATGCGACCATTCCCGGAGATCGCTCTGGATCTTCGCGAACTTGTTGGGATCCATTTGTGAATAGGCGATCCGGCTGATGGCGATACGGTACGATCCGCCGTCGGGCTGGCCATAATAATGCATCACGTGCACGCCCTGGACCTCAAAGCATCCGCTCAGGATGAGCGAGGCGGCGAGCAGAACCAAAAGACTTAGCTTTCTCATTGAAACGTTCCTCCGTTCGTTTTGATATGCGCAGGCTCGCGGAAAAAAGGGCGGAAAACTTCTACGGTCTGACTGGATCGGCACAAAGCCTGTCGCTCCTCGAGCTATGAAGCGGGAACGCGTCCGTATCCAGCTCACCATTCGGTGATGCATCGAGGAGAGCCGGCTGCCGTGTGTTCGTAGACAGCCCGCTCACAAAAACCCAGAGGAGCTTGTTGACAGAGTCCGGGTTCTCCGTCGCACCCGAAATGCAAGCCGGTCATGTGCAAAATCACGGGCCCCCTGCTACTCGTGAGTCGGACTCCGTAGGGGCGAAACCGGCACTCGCGACGGCCGCTCGACTATCGACTGAGGACTCAATGTTGCACATCTGAAACGACCTTAGGCATCGGGAGCGCCAAACGGATGCCGGCGCCATCGGCCTCGTTAGGATCGCCGAATGCATGAGTTCGGTCCAGGACCAAACGGGCTTGATCCAGATCTGAAAAATCGACTGCGGCCGTGTACTTCTGCGCGATATCGATCACCCGAACAAAGAGCGCCCGTGACAACGTTCTGCGAGAGCGCCTTCAAAGCCATCAGATAGTTATTGCGGTAGACCGTCGGATCCCTGGCATCATCGCGCAATCGCTGAAGCGCAGGCTCGCCACTGTGGCGCGCAGTAGTTCGTCGAGCCGCTCCTTCAATCTCGCGCTGCGACAAAGTCCTGGTGACGGCTTCCCTCGCGCGCGATAAACGCATGTTCTCCAGAAAGGCTTGCGCAGGCGAGGCGATTCGGAGTCCACTACACGATGAGGGCGGCGGCGACGACGACGGGGGCCAGGCAAAAAATGGCCCTCTGCCCGTGGCGGAGCGCTACTGCCTTAGTTCTCTCCGCCCCCGCGGCCACCGGCGGCCGCCGCCGGCACCGAGGCCGGATCCATCACCGTGAAATAGGTCACGCCGGAATCGGTCATCAGTTTATTCAGCTTGGGGACCTCATCCCAGAGCGCGTTGACATCGGCGATGCCCTTCTTCAGCTCCGCCGACGCTTCCTCGATGTCGGACATCTGGCGAGAGGTCGGCGCGGCCGAATAGCCGTCGATCAGGCCCATCAATCGCGTGATCTTCTGAGTCACCGGAGGCGGTGTAAACGGCGGCGGAGGGCCGGCGCTGCCGCCGCCACCGCGTCCGCCGCGTCCGCCACCCGCGTTCTCGAATACCGCGGCCGCCTTCTTCACCCGCGCCTGCATGTCGCTGACGGCCTTCTTCACGTCGTCCGGGATTTTGGCCGCCGTGGCGCCATTCCAACTTTCGACGAGATTGGTCAGCGAGGTGTCCATGGCAACCGCTTTGCGCCGGCCCGCATCGGCTTCCTTGGTCATGGACACGAGCGTGTTGATGGCTTGCCGCCGCTTGGCGCGATCGGCATCGGAAAGTTCCACGCGCGGGTCTTCTTCCACGGTTACGGTCGCGGAGTCGGTTTTGCCGGATGCCGTGATCGTGACCTTGTACTGGCCCGGATCGACACTGGGACCACGTCCGCCGCCGAAACCGCCGCGTCCCCCGCCGCCACCGCCGCCACGGCCGCCGAATTCATTGGCGAGCTCGCCGGCCAGAGGATCACCACCCGCTGTGTCGGCCGCGGGAGGTTGTGCGGGAGGCTCTCCGGCCGCCGCTGCGCCGCCACCGCCGCGAGC
>Ga0335073_10005463_pt1 | contig 17835 bp, 22 predicted proteins | sample Lox_Sample_22_FD_207093 | JGI IMG/M metagenome (GOLD analysis project Ga0335073, IMG submission 207093) | Soil microbial communities from Loxahatchee National Wildlife Refuge, Florida, United States - Lox_Sample_2.2 | ecosystem: Environmental > Terrestrial > Soil > Wetlands | place: USA...
CGACCAGGCCATCGCCGAACTGAGCGAGCACTTCCAGGCCGGCCGGCTCACGCAGGAGGAGTTCGAGGAGCGGTCCGGGCGCGCGCTGCAGGCCCGGACAGGGGATGACCTCGCCGCCCTGTTCACCGACCTGCCCGGGCGGGACACGGCGCCCGTGCCCGCGGCCAGCGGTCCGGTGTTCGGCGCTGGCGGCGCCGGCGACCTGAACCGCATGAGTCACCTGCCCACGGCACGCCTGATCATCCTCGGCGTCCTCGCGGTGATCATCGTCGGCAACGTGCTCGGCGGCATCGCCGGCCACATCGGGTTCGGCTGGCTGATTCCGGTCGTGGTCCTGGGGTCGGTGTTCTTCCGGCTGGCCCGCCGCTGACAGGCGCGGGCTGAGGGAGTCACCGCGGGCCCGTTCGGGATCAGGATCTTGATTTTTCCGAACGGACCAGTGGTGACTGTGCAGAGCCGGCGTCCGGCGCCGAGCCTGTTGCCGCAGGCTGCCGGGGGGGATTCCTCCATTTGACGTAACCGAACCGCGCAATCTGGGATTTCCATTCGGCGTAGCCGCACCACCAACCTGGGATTTCCATTCGGCGTAGCCACACCACGGCAACCTGGGATTCCGCGGTGACGACTGCGGCGACAAGCTCCTTACGTGGTCAGGGATCCCATGAGCGGCGAGGACCGCATCCTCGCCTGCGCCCACGTGACCTGGGTCGACACTGCGGGCGACATCGGGGTTGCCGCCGCATTGCGCGACCGGGTCCCATCGCTGAGCGCGGTCGGGGGGAGCCGACCGTCGCCTGGTATGTCCGGGTTTCTTTGGATGCGCCATCCTGGGGGGACTGGTATGCATGGCGAGCATCGCTACCGATAGTTACCTGGAGGACGCACCTCGTGCGCAGGACAGGCGCACGGGGGCCTGGGTCAGGAAATATCTTCGGCTGGTCGCCCTGGGCGACTTCGGCTGCGCCTCCGTGGCCGCGCTGGCGGCGGTGCTGCTCCGCTTCGGCGGCAACGCCGGTCACACCTACATCGCGCTGACCCTTGCCCTTCCGGTGCTCTGGCTCGCTGCACTGTGGCTGGCCGGCGGGTATGACGTCCGCTTCGTCGGCACGGGTTCTGACGAGTTCCGCAAGGTGATGAACGCGGGCGTGGGCCTCACGGCGGCGATCGCGATCGGCTCGTACGCCAACAACATGGAGCTTTCTCGTGGCTACCTGCTGATCGCCGTGCCCGGCATGACGCTGCTCGACCTGATCGTCAGGTACACGATGCGCAAACGGCTGCACCGGCTGCGAGCGGGCGGCAGGTGCATGCAAAGCGTGGTGGCCGTCGGTCACGAGGCCGCGGTGGCTGGCCTGATCGCCGAGCTGAGGCGCGACAGCTATCACGGGCTGTCAGTGGCCGCCGCCTGCGTGACCCAGCCGCCGGGCCGCGGGGAGATCGCCGGGATACCGGTGTACGGAGGCTTGGACGACGTAACGGCGGCGGTATCTCACTTCGCCGCGGACACGGTGGCGGTGACTTCGTGTCCGGAGATGGATGCCTTCAGGCTGCGAGCCCTGGCCTGGGAGCTGGAGAAGGGCGGCACCGAGCTGTGCGTCTCTCCCGCGCTGCTCGACGTGGCCGGCCCGCGAACCACGATCAGGCCGACGGCAGGGCTGACCTTGCTGCACGTGGATCACCCGCGGCTCGACGGCATCCGGCTCGCGGCCAAGGCCGTGTTCGACTGGTGCCTCGCCGGGCTGGCACTGGTGATGCTGGCTCCCCTGATGGGAGTCCTGGCTCTGATGATCCGGCTTGCCGACGGCGGCCCTGCTCTTTTCACCCAGATAAGGGTGGGCAAGGACGGCCGGGCATTCCGGATCTACAAGTTCCGCACCATGGTCGTCGACGCCGAGCAGCACAAAGCGGAGCTGATGGACCGGAACGAACACGATGGCGTCCTGTTCAAGCTGCGCAACGACCCGCGTGTCACCGCGGTCGGCGCGCATCTGCGGCGCTGGTCCGTCGACGAGCTGCCACAGCTCTTCAACGTGCTGCTCGGCGATATGTCCCTAGTGGGGCCGCGTCCGCCGCTTCCTGATGAGGCTGCGAAGTACGCGGAACATGTCCATCGCAGGCTTGTGGTCAAGCCAGGCATCACCGGCCTGTGGCAGGTGAACGGCCGGGCGAACCTGCCCTGGGATGAATCGGTCCGGCTGGACCTCCGGTACGTGGAGAACTGGTCGTTCGCGCTCGACCTGCAGATCTTGTGGAAAACCATCTCAGCACTCCGCCGACGGTCAGGAGCGTACTAACCATGTCTGTGCCGACCACGAAAGCCACGCGCACCACTCAGGCCGGCGGCTGCTGGGCGGCCGACCAGTCGCTCACCGATATCTACCTGGCGGAGTACGATTCACTGGTCAGGATGGCGGCGTCGCTGGTGAACGATATCGAGACCGCTGAGGACGTCGTGCAGGATTCTATTGTCGCGATGCACGGTGCCTGGCCCAACCTGTATGACAGCGACAAGGCGCTCGCTTACGTGCGGCAGTCCGTCATGAACAGAGCGCGTTCGGTGATCCGACGGCGGATGGTCGTCGACCGGCACCCGCCCAAGCCTGAGCCGAACGCGCCGAGCGCTGAGTACACCGCCCTCACGGAACTGGAACGATCCGCGGTTATCTCGGCACTGCGACTGCTCCCGCAGAGGCAGCGGGAAGTTCTCGTGCTAAGGTTCTACCTCGGCCTTCGAGAAGGCCAGATTGCCGCCACAATGGGCATCACCAAGGGCACTGTAAAGGTTCACATCCGCAGGGCCATGACAGCCATGCATGACGTGCTGGGTCCGACGGCATGGCTGGAACTGCCCGAGACCCGCAGGGACGACCGCGTGAGTGCGTGCGGATGAACTGGGCTGGATGCTGGCTCGAAGCCAATCCAATGGCGTTTAGCTTGTGACGGTTGGTTGTGTGAGCTGCGGGTTGCCAGGTTGACGAGCCTGATGTCGGGTGGCCCGTTGTGGCGGGTGCTGTGGTCGCGTGGTGTCTTTGACGGGATAGGGGCAAGGCCGCCAGCGCTTGACGTGCGGCTTGAGGCCGAAGGCCCGCCAGATCCGGTGCCCAGCTGCCCTTTCAGGAACCGGACCCGCCACTTGCGCACCGACTCACATGACATCCCCGTCCGCTCGGCGGCCTGGTCAGCGGCATAACGCCGCCCTGCTCCGCGTAAGCCAGCACAACCCGCGCCCGATCGGCCAGCGACTGCGACGCCGTCCGCTTGCGCGACAGTGCCTTCAGCGACGCGCGCTCGAAATCATAATTGCAAAATCCTTGCCTGAAATTCTGCTCACCAACTGACAGGCAGACTCAAGACTGAGAGGCTTGGTTTCCCAATAGGTCTGCTCTCAGGACGGCTTCCGTTGCCAGTTGAAATAATCACCCTTCTGTCGTTACAGCCGCCGAGTAACTGCCGGCGAAGCCCCGCTGCAGCGCCGTGAACCTGATCGTTCACCTTCCTTAACCCTTTCTCCTCTGCGTCTCGTAGTATTCAGACCGTCCACCAGTTCTTGTCATCTGCCAGCAGCACGCGGATTGTACGGTCATGCCTAGCAGCCCATGAGTTCGAGTACAGGAATTGTTGTCTGTCTCTTTCGTACTGCCGAGGCTGGTCCAGTGCAGCTCGCACGGCCGCTGCGAAGTCCTCAGGGCGCGTGCTGATGACCCGGTCACTGATCCCGGTGACTGGCGACCGCGACTCTGTGGTGACAACCGGTTTGCCGGCAGCCAGGTACTCGTACAATTTCTGCTGGCCACGGCCATGCGTGGGGCTGGCAACATGCGGGATGATGCACACGTCCGAGGCCACCAGTGCGCCGGCGTAGTCTCTACGACCCATCCATCCACACAGTGCCACCTTCGGGATTGACCTGAGCTTCCGCTCGAGAACGCTGTCCTCGCAGGGCCCGATGAGCGCTATAGACCCGATGGCGGGGTCATCGGCCATCGTAGCGACCAGACCTGTATGAAGCCGGTTATCGATAGTTCCTGCATACGCGACGATGGGCCGTACCAGTCCGGAGAAGGCAGCCGGCGCTGGCGGCGGCTCGCGCCACTCCTCCACAGTGACTCCGTTAGGTACGATGACGGCTGGGCCATCGCCGACGATCCGTTCCGCCAGCTCATCAGAGACACACACTATGCGTGTTCCTCTTTCCCGGATTATCGCCCAAGCCTGCTGGTATGCAGACCACAACGACGCGTGCGACGGAGCGCAATCATCCTGTGCGTAATACGTCACGCTCGAAGCCCAGCGCAGCGGGCAAAAGGCCGCCACGAAAGGATTAAAGGTGACAACGGCAGGACAGTCCAGCGCACTGCGCCGGACATGCCGTTCGAGGACGCTGTCATAACGTCGGTAGCTGCGCCGGAGCGCGGGCAGCGTGGTGGGATCACGCCTTCTCAACCGCCAAGGCCTGACAAGGGTGACTCGTTCTCCCACTGCATTGCCACTATCACGAGCCCGCAGAGACTTCAGCGCTACTCCCGGTGCCCAACGCCAGGAGTCGGCGACGATGATGCGAGCGATCCTGTCCTCCGCCCGCGCAAGCGCCAGCAACGTCTGATCCGTCGTGAAGGAGAACTCCCGTCTGCAGGAATCTGCGAGCGAGTCGGCGCCGAACGTGAACAGGACGTCGCGTGTGCCAGCCCGGTTTGGCGGATGTGGTTCCAGTCCCGTGTGCCCGCCGGTCATCCTGCCAACGCTGTACCTATTCACCACCGAGGTCCCCAAACGCTCGCTGCACTCTGCCCCGGATCCCACACGTCGGCTTAGTCCCATCAGCGCGGGCCGATGTGTTGGGCCCATTGGTAGACGCGGTGGGCCGGACGATGGAGGACTTGCGCGGGTCGTCCATCCTTCGGGCGGCTGCTGCCGGCGGCGCGGGCGGGCGGTTATGCCGGGTCGGACCGGAGCTTCCGTCGCCTTGTCGCGGAGCAGAAGGCGCTATGGCGCACTTGGTGATCGGCTGGGGCGGCCTGGCAGGGCTGGACGTGCTCTGCGCGGTGCCGGCCTGGTCGCGGGTCCGGTTCGTGTGGTTCGGCCGTGATGAGCGGGCGGCCACGACGCTGGCGCTGCTGGCGGAGTGCTTCGAGGTCCTGGGCGGGGTGCCCGGCACGGTGCTGGCCGACCGGATGGGCTGCCTGAAAGGCAATGTCGTGGCCAACGTCGTGGTGCCGACGGCGGAGTATGTCCGCTTCGCCGGCCATTACGGGTCCGGCCGGACTTCTGCCAGGCCGCGGACCCTGAATCGAAAGGGATCGTGGAGAACCTGGTCGGCTATGCCAAGCGTGACCTGATGATCCCGCAGGCGCCGTTCGGGGACCTGGCAGCGGCCCACGGTGCCCGCCGAGCGGCTGATGACGGAAAGAGAGCTGCCCGGCCCGCTGCCGTCGCCGCGGGCCAGCATCGGCAGGGCAACGGCGCGCTTGTCCTGGACTGCCCGTCGTCCCGGTCCGGTCGCTGGCCGACTACGCCCTCGGAGGCCTGTCATGACCGCGGCGCCGCCGCCGCTGGCCCCGGACCTGGCCGCCGGGCTGCGTAGGCTCAAGCTCGCCGCGATGCGCCAGCTCGCCTCCGATCTGCTGATCACCGCGAAGACCCAGCGGTGGGCGCCGGAGGAACTGCTGCGCACCCTGATCGACACCGAGCTGGCCGCCCGGGACGCCTCCAACGCCAGGGCCCGGATGAAGAACGCCGCGTTTCCCGTCATCAACACGCTCGAGGAGCTGGACCTCTCTGCCTGCTCGATCCCTGGCCCCACCCTGGACTACCTCGCCTTCCTGGAGTGGATCACCGCAGCCGAGAACCTGTGCCTGGTCGGTGCGACACGGTCTGGCGGGTGATGCCGAGGGCGGCAGCTGCCTGCGGGACGGTGAGCATGGGGTTATCTTCACTGCCGACACCGACCGCAAATTCCCTGTCTGGAAAACGCGGGGCAGCTCAGCGATCCCGATCCGCCGCCGCAGATCCCGCAGCGCCTTCGGCGATGGCACGCCAGGCTCGGCCCGCCCGGCCCCGGACGGCAGCAGCCGCGCCCGCCGCTCCCGGGCGCCGGGAACCTCCTCCAGCACCGCATCGGCCAGCTCGAACGGGACGATGCGGGTCAGCTCACCCAGGTGGCCAGAGGCGAACGGACCCGCCGCCACGGCGATCGTCCTGGTGATGGTCGTGACAGCAGTGCCAATGGCTGACTTAACAGGCAACGGAGGTCCTCGGCGACAGGGTTATCTTGGCGAATCCCGTCCTTGGTGCGATGGCCCGAAGGGCACCTGCTCGTCCCGGTGCCGCCGCCGGGTTGACGGGACGGATGACGGTAAGGGGACGACTCGCCGCTGGCCTAATGGAAACTAGACGACACGCCGACCCATCACGGCCGCGGACGGAGATAGCGGCGATGCCGATGAGGCGGGGCGTCATATCCGGTTCGGGGATCTCCGAGGCCGTCGTCCCCTGACACGGTTGAGCCGGGAATGGGCTGCTGCTCCGATGGCGTCTGGAAGGTAACCAGCAATCTGGCGCAGGGTGGGCTTATGATCCACCCACAGGTGGGTCGGCGTATGATGCGCCCACAGGCCTGGGTGCACTAGGTCCAGCACCTTGGGCGGGACCGTAAACTCCCGGACCCGCGATAGCAGTAGCATATTTTGCCTGTACCAGACTCTCACCCGCTTGTCATTCCAAGTGAGCGGCCTGATGACGTCGAAGGCCCGGAACCCCTCGCGAGCGAACAACTCCACCCAGTACGAGGGCCACTGCTCGTTGATATGGTGTGCACCACCCTGTCCGGGGATCGCCGCACTGAAAAGCAACGTGTCAGAGTGCTTAGTCAAGCTCTGGACCAGCGTGCTGGCGCTAGCGCCATCCAGGTGCTCGGCCACTTCCAGGCACTGCACCAAGTCGAAACGGCGGCCGAGGCTGAATGGCTTCTCCAGGTCTGCTGGTACGAACAACGCCGGGCCGATCTGCAGGCGCGCCCGATCCACATAATCCCCGTCTACGCCGCAGACGTCATGCACGCCGTTACTCTGCCACTCCGCGAGCCACCCGCCGACCCCACAGCCGACGTCCAGCACCGAGCAGGGATGCACTATCTCATTGACGATGGGGACGACCACGGCGGCTGACGCGCGGGAGTCCTCAGCCTGGCCCGCGAAGAATGAATCGTCGTAGTATTGCTCCAGTGTATCTGTCATGAATGTGCTACACCGTCCTTCCCACCCGCCAGACCACCGCCCCGCACCACAGCACCGAAAGCGCAGCGATCAAGACAACGTACATTTCGGAAGACGCTGTACCACGCATGACGGATGACATCGCCGGGGTTCCCCTGAAAGCGTGGACACTTTGATCTTGGCTGATCTTGCCTGTCCGTTTTTCTCGATAGCTGCCATATTCCGTCGGAGCGCAGGCCCTGCAAGGAGGAAGCAGACTGCAGACATAGGCGAATCAGGTGCCGGGGATCTCCTGTTCTAGGGATCGACGGCCTGCTGGTGTTGGTCGCGGATGCCCGGCGGCTGGGCGAGGTGGGGGCTGGGACGGGTGTCGGAGGTGGGCGGTGCCTGTGCTTGAGGTGTCGCTGGCCGCGGCCGGGCAGGCCGAAGCCCAGCGCGAGCACGTCGACCTGATCTGGCGGCAGCGCCTGGAACGCGCTGATTACCAGGCCGAGCAGGGCCGCCGCCAGTACCAGCTGGTCGAGCCGGAGAACCGCCTGGTCGCCCGGCAGCTGGAAAAGGACTGGGAGGCCGCCCTCGCCGAGCGGCAGCGGCTGGGCGAGGAGTACGACCGGTTCACCGCCGCCCGCCCCCGGACGCTGACCGCCGCCGAGGGCGACCAGATCCGGGCCCTGGCCGCTGACCTGCCAGCCGTCTGGAACGCCCCCCCCACCACAGACGCCGACCGCAAGCAGTGATCCGGCACCTCGCCGAGCGGGTCCGGGTCATGGCTACTTCCCGCAACTCCGGCAGCGTGCCGCGGAACTGGCCGCTGCCGGGTGCACCGTCGCCGAGATCGCCCAGAGCCTCAACACCGAGGGACTGCGGCCGCCAACCGCGCTGCGGCCTTCACCCAGAGCTCAGTCCGGGACCTGCTCGGCGCGCTGGGCCTGCAGCACACCTGGACCACGGCGCCCCGGCTTGAACTCGGCGAGCGTGAATGGTGGCTGCGCGACCTCGCCGAGCACCTGGGAATGTCCAAGGTCACCCTTGATGCCTGGATCCGCCGCGGCTGGGCCGACGGCTACGTGCACCCCGGGGCACGGCTCATCGTCGTGCGCGCCGATCCCGCCGAGATCGAGCGGCTCCGCGCCCCGCACCAGGTACCCCGCGGCCAGCACAACCGCCGCCCCTGGCCAAAGAATCAAGCCGCCCTCATTAACACCGAACGGGAAGGAACCGACGACAATGCCGACCAGCCGCGGCTATGACAGCACTTCGGCTTGCTCTTTCCGATCTCGAAGAGCCTGTGGTGCGAGCCGATCACGAAGCCGGCAGTGACCGGTGTGCCGTCGGGGCAGGCCGCGGGGTTGGCGACGTAACCCTTCAGCCCGTCCAGGTCCCTGACCTTCGCGTCGAGCTCGCGGTTGACGCTCTTGACCGCGCCGTCGAGGGCGATGAACCGGTTGCGCTTGACCGGGGCGAGGCCGACGACGGCCTTGGCTGCCTTCGCGACCCGCCCGTCGATCCCGCGGGGTCCTTCGTGGCCGGTCGGCCTTGTAACTGGAGTAGATTACCTGGTCGCGCCGACTGGAGCCGGTTCGGCTGGCCAGGACTGGGTGAAGATGCGCCCGTCGCGGATCTCTTTGCCATGGCAGGGGACATCGGTGATCCTCGTGCCGAGAATGAACGAGAGCCCGGCGGCCTCGATCGCCTTCCGGTTCGCCTCGGAGATCATGCCCGCGTCCGCGACTACGGTGACGTCCGGGAGCTGGTGGGCGGCCATGAACTTCTCCGTAACCGGCAGCATGGTCTTCGTTTCCGCCCGGTTGCCCTCGAACGCGGAGACCAACAGCGGGAAGCCGTCCTGCCCGGTCAGCAGCCCGATCGTGATCTGCGCCCTCGCGGCGTGGACCCGCGAATTTCCTGCCGGACCAGTCCTGACCAGGCTGGCTGGCCATAATGCGGGTGACCTTGTCTGTTCTGGTGTTGGGCCGGGGCTGGCGGGGATACGTACTCACGTGGGTATCACCTCAACGCGCAAATTGCAGACCCGGTAGCCCAGCAGGTGTTGGAAGTACTGGTGGCCGGTCGGCTCCCGGAGGGCGCTGCCGGCGAGCAGGTACCTGACTCCTGAGCTGCTGAGGTCGAGGGCGAGGAAGGTGTGCAGCTGGTACCGCGCCCAGGATGCGCCGGGGTGCCCGCGGCGGCTGAGCATGATGAAGAGCCCGGCGAACTGGCCGAATAGGTCAGCGCCGGCGAAGGCCAGCGCGGTTCCGTCCGCATCGCGGGCCACATAGTAGGCTCTGTGCCGCCCGGGCTTGCACTGCTCCCCCAGAGGATCGCTGGAGCTGCGGGAACCTAGGACAGCCGCGGCGGCTTCGACCCACGCTTCGTAGGAAACACGGTCGGAGGTCACCCCGAGGTCGCGGGCGTGGCGCAGGTTTGTGCGGAGGGTTTGCCTTGCACGGCCGACCAGGTAGCGCTGTTCGTCCGCAGGCAGATCCAGGACAGCCCGGGCCAGCCGCCCGTGGCCGGACGGAGTGAAATAGGACTTGGACAGGCTGATATCGGCCCGCCGTACCCGGAACTCGACGACCGGCAGCCGCAAGACGGCGAGGAAGACCCTGATCAGGCCTGGGTCACGCGCCATGCTCCTGATCAGGGCTGAGATCCGCAGGGTAGGCGACTGGTGCCGCGCCCAGTTGCTGGCAGCGACGAACTCCCAACTGCCATAGCGGAGCTCTCGCTGCACCGGCTTCATTACGGCCCGCCTACGCCAACGGATTCTGTCCCACCAGCGTGAATTTACTCTTGGGGCCGCCCCGGCTCCCGGACGGATCGAGGGACCCTTGTACCATCCTGTCGGTAGATCTGACAGTTCAGCGCCAAGTATCATCCAATATTCAATGCTCGGGTCGTAGCCAATGACTCGATTCTCCAGTACGAAGTCTGAGTCCACTGCGCGAACGTCCCGTGATGTCATATTCGTTATTAGCAGCCATGAGTCCTTTGGACGTCGATCGAGAACTTCTGAGAGTTCGCTGATCTCCTTGGCGGTTGCAGCGATAACGTTTCCTCTACGTTTCAGTTCTATGAACTCGCCATCATCATCGGCGAAACGTCCTCCACGGGCGTGATTTAGGATATAGAGTTCCCGGCCGGGAGACCTTCCCGCAATTTCATCAATCGTGAATCTTACGTCTGAGAAAATGACGGGTGTTGCGGTATGCCGGTAAACCTCTCTAACGCGCAGAGAATTACTGAGCCACCGATAGCCAGATCGTTGAGAAGCAAGCCGGACACGTCGCGGACCATTGATTGTTCTCTTGGCGAGAATGCCGCATGTTGTGTGGACAGGGAGCATTTCTCTATATTGCGCAGCAACAGTAGCGTGTGCGGCATCGAGCCTGGCTAGATTACTAGTTAGGCTATTGTGCGTGACAGGAATGTGAGCTACTCCCACCCTCAGGCCCCGCCTGCGGACACGTAGCCCATATTCCACTGCATACGCATGCCAAGCCAGGTCTGGTGACTCTGCGAGCGGCTCACTTATAATCAGCGAACGAGGAACCATGAACAGCAACTCGTCCACACTATCCACGTCTGTGGGCTGAGTAACAGGATCTCCAAGAAGCACTGTACGATCTCTTATGGATCCAACGATGCGCCCACTACTTTGAACGCCGATTGCTCCGAGTACACCGAAATGTTCCTGGTCCATGCAGCTGGCTGCCTCGATGACTGCTTCAACAGAGTGCAGGAGCACATCTTGGTGGACAAATACTATAATGTCATTCTTAGCTATAGAAGCACCATAATTGAGCGCGGAACCTGCGCTTGGATAAGTGGCATGAATGTTATCCACGGGAATGTACTCTACTAGAGCCCCGAAATTTCCCGAATCTATGTATTTGCGTACCGTGCGATCAAGGCACTCCTGGCGGATTGCTAGATTGTTGTAGACGCAAACGATAGAGATCGTCGTGGATGGCAGGCTGCTCATACGGGGAGAAGAGGCTATCTTGGGCTCTATCACGCGCTGCGACGAGCGCCGGCAGGATGGCGCATCTCTGGTAACCGTGTCTGCCATCGTTACGATTCCCCCACTTCGTATCGTCTGCTCGTCCCGCGCTGGGTATCCAGCACCAACTGGCCGTTGTTCGGTCCGTCATACCAGCGGTTGTTGGACCACGCGTTGCCGTCGGTACCCCACTCGAGCATGTAAACGGCGGGTCCGGATTGGCCTGCGCTGTAGAGAGTGTCGCCGTCGGCGGCGAACAGGTTGTTGCGCCAGTAGGCGCCGTCGCACCGCCGATGGGCCCCTGTAGAGGCAGTCGGTCTGCGGGAGATGGTCGAAGATGGTGTTGTGCTCGACGGTGGTGTTATCGACCTCGTCCCAGAGGCAGAGCCCGTCGGTATGGTCGGTTTCGATGTAACCAGAATCGTGCACGTAGTTATTGGTGAGGACGCTGCCTTCACTGCCGGACTGGAGATGGATAGCCTGCGCCCACTCATGCATGTTGCGGTGGTCAATTGGTGCATGGTGAGTCTCACCTCTTCTCGACAGGCAACGAGGACCGGATGCGCAATTCGTCCGCGGTCCGCAGCCGGGAAGGGGAACGTGATCACGATCATGAACCCGAGCGTGGATTTGGGTGCACTGAGCCGATGGGGTCCCCGTAGGGTCATCACGATTCCCCCTTCCGTCGCCGCCTGAACCTCCATTCGAAAGAGGCCTTCCCGCACACAGCAGTACGCGACAAGAGTTGCTCTCATGCCTCCCCCAACAGGTCTCCGCTGGCGGGACAGGCTGCCGACCACGAGGTGTATAGGTAGGACATCAGGTAGACGCGCGGGTGTTCTCTCCCGGTCTAGGCCGACCGCCGCCAATCGCGCCGTCCAACGGCACCTGGAACTCCCCTATCCTGTCGGCGAGTTCGTCAAGGTCCTTCTCCCACCACTTCTCCTCGAGGAGGCGGGCAATGACGTCTTCCGAGAAGCGGTATTTCACCACTCTGGCCGGGTTGCCGAGCACGACCGCATACGGCGGCACGTCCCGGTTGACCACCGCACCCGCGCCTATGACAGCTCCGTCACCGATACGGTTGACCTCGGGCAGGATCAGCGCATTACCGCCAATCCATACGTCGTTGCCGATCTCAAGCGGATTAAAGTCGACGAGCAATCGGTCGCACAGACCCAGCGCCGGACTGTAGAATATAGGGCTCATTCCCCTAAAGGAAATTGGGTGGTTGTGGTTGACGATCCGGACGCCACTCGCGATTGAGCTGTACCTGCCGATCTTCGTCTTGGGGTCGATCGTCCACGGTTCGAAACAACCGCCGTTCGTGTACAGGCCGACCTTGACACCCATGTACTTGGCGAAGATCTCTCTGAGTGTCGTGGAGCGGATCTCCCCCCCTTCTAGATACCGCGCCGTGCGCAGGACGAGTCTGCGCAGGCGCGGGCTCTTCACCCCGTACAACCTCACAAGCAGGCGATTCGGCATCTCACTTCTCCTAGCTAATCTGGCTAGCCGGGACCTGCGGACTGGCGGGACGGAAACCGTCCTGGACGGCCGGTGACGGCTGTGATCACCGAGCACGAGCCGGTGTGCCCTGGGCATTGCCGGGGAGGGGTCACCTCGACGTCATGGCTAATCAAGGAGGCCTCGATCCGCCTGACCCCGCGCACTGGTGCGCCCTCGATCAAGAGGCAATACGCGAGCTCGCTGTCCGTGATGACGCAGTTCGCAGCCACAGAGGTGAACGGGCCGACGTACGAGCCCGTGATGCATCGCGGACCGCCTCCAAGCCATAGAAGAGAACCGACTTGCTCGCGACCGGCAGTAGCTGTTTGGCGGAGGTATGGGTGATCGGCCGTAGCCGGTTCTCCGACCCCCGACAGGACCAGGGCCTTCATCGGGAACGGACCCAGCACATCCGCTGACCTGGCCTCTGCCTACGCTCAGCAGCTACCGCATGACCAGCCACTTCTGCTCCTCTGTACCCCGAACCGCCTCGCAGCGGTCTATCTAGACACTCGGGAGACGGTTTTCCGCGCATGACGGATGACATTGCCCGCCATCACGATCGTTAAGGTGGATGTCCCGAAGCACGCGTCTGTACTCTCTTTCGCCACAAGCGGCGTCTACCAACTGAGACGAGCATCGAAGCGTGACTCAGGAACGAGCGCCACGGCAGGCCCAGGGCGGGCTCGAGCGCCAGATTTCTAGGGGGCGTCGAAAGTGCAGGGTCCATTCCTGGTGATGCTGGCGACTGCTGACAGGCAGACTCATGAGTGCGCTTGAGTTCACGGCGGCGCTGCAGCGGCGATGGTATGTCCTGGCCCTGGCAGGCCTATTCACCCTAGTCGGGATGTGGGCGGTCCATGTACGCCCGCTCTCATATCAGGGATGCGGAGGACTCTACTTTGCCGCGCCCTACACGGAGGGGAATATATACCTCGAAAGTCCCGAATCACTGGCCGTGGTAACCGGTATGGTGACGCAAACCATGATGTCGCAGCCTATGCAGCAGCGTATGGGGGCTAGCGGTGTCACAGATTACGTGGTAACGCAGACCAACACCGGTGAGATCCGCTTTCCAAACTATCAACAGCCAACCATGCAGGTCTGCACGACCTCGACGACTCCACTGGGCACGGTCTCCGCAGCGCAGCTTGTGACCTCCGACATCCGCTCGGTTCTGCATCAAATGCAGGCCGCCCAGCATGTGCCGGCCGACTCGTTCATCACGGCCACCCAGCTAACGCCTGCTGTCCCTGTGCCAATTATCGGACGGCCGTCTCTGGCATACCTCGGGGTTCTGCTGATCGGCGCCATAGCGGCGGTTCCCCTCGCTTTGTGGAGCGATTCTTTGTTCAGATATCTGGGGTGCAGGCGCCGCGCCGCCCAGAGAGGTTATCCGTGAACCCGATTTTTCCCTCGTCTCCCGTTCGTCGGCTCAGCGGTATAAAGGCCTGGACCGCAAGTCTTGAAGGGATGAAGAATGGACTTTTCTGAGGCATTCCGCGTCATCTGGAGGCACTGGCGGCTTGCGGTCCCAGTGCTAGCTATTACTGTGGTAGCCGTCGCCGTTGTGGCCGCAGCGTGGCCGACGACATACCAATCGACGGCGCAGCTCAGCCTGATAGCGAACCCCTACATGGCTGATCAGCCCGGCAACGGCAACAACCCGTTTGTCGCGGTTAGCAATCTCGGCGCGCTGGCAGGAATTCTGGCCGATGGATTGTCATCCGATCAGGCAGCACAGCAGCTTAAGGAACTCGGCATGACGAACGGGTTCACCGCTGCCGTGCCGGCGTTCGCCGCAGGTCCGTTCGTATCACTGTCCGTCAGCGGCCCGAACAGCAGCACCGTCCGTGATTCCATGCCGATAGTCATCAGCTTTGCTCAGCAACGCCTCCGGCAGTTGCAGGAATCGAGCAATATGGGGACACCCAATGCGCTGATCCAGGCAATTGTGATCTCCCCAGCGAGCAGTCCGCGACCTGTGCGCAAACCCAAGATCGAACTGATGGCGGGCCTGGCTATTGCTGGTCTGGTTCTGCTCCTCCTGCTCAGCTTCGGGGCCGAAAGCAGGGCTCTGCGCAGGGACGGGAATCGGGAAATGCCGGGCGGTCCACGCGCCATTGAGTTGGTACACCCGAACGGTGCGACGAAGATGGTGCTAGACGGGCAGGAAGACAAGATGGTCCACGGCGGGCAGGAAGAACGGAACCCGTGATCGGGACGTTCTGGCCATACGTCCGCCGCGAGCCGCCACTTGCCTCTTGGGCGCTTGGCTGGCGCCGCGTGTTCCCCGCTGCCAGATTGGACGTCGTCACCCTAGTCACCGCTTACCTGGCCGTACTGCTGTTCATCCCGTCCTCGCTCATATTCAGCCCGCTTGGCGGGGCAGGCACGCCTGCGACAGTTCTCTCGCTCCTGATACTCCTTTGGTATGCCGCTTCCTGGCTTACCGGGAAGGTCGTTCCATCCAGTGCAGGAAGGCCCATCCGTCTGGCAATCCTCGCCTTCGCCCTCGCCATCCTGGCCAGTTTCGTCGCCGGCATGACGCGCGCAATACCGTCAGTGGAGGCACTTAGTGCCGGGCGCGGTCTTATTATAGTGCTGTCCTGGTCCGGGCTGGTTTTGGTCCTTTCGCAGGGCATCTCCAGATATGAGCAGATCGACATAATCATGCGGCGGGCGGTCGTCTTCGGCAGCGTAGTCGCCGTGATCGAGCTCTTCGAGTTCTATACTGGTCTCAATGTTACGAATTACCTTCAGGTTCCAGGGCTATCCGTTAACGGAGATTTCAGCACTCTGGTGACCAGGGGCGCTTTCTTCCGCCCATCGAGTACGGCGATTGATCCGATAGAATTCAGCGTCGCGATGGCGATCCTACTGCCATTCGCCCTACATCAGGCGCTTGACCCTGCGCGGTCCAGTCGGATTCGCAGGTGGCTGCCAGTCGCCCTGATCGCGTTCGCTATCCCCGTCACCGTATCCCGCTCCGGGATAGTCGGCGCGGCGGTGGCGCTGCTCCTCCTGGTGCCGACCTGGAATCCCGCGCAGCGACGCGGGTTCCTGATCGCACTCCTCCCCGGCTTGGCCGTGGTCAGGGTGGCCGCTCCTGGCTTGCTTGGCACACTGAGCGCCTACTTCGCCGATCTCTTTAACACCGAGGGTAACGTCCGTGCGACCCGGGTCGCCGCTTGGTCGCTGGACTGGCCATATGTCGTGGCACGACCCGTTTTCGGGCGTGGTTGGGATACCTTTCTGCCAGCTACGTACAGTTGGACAGACGACATGTACCTGCTCACCCTCGTCGAAGCCGGTGTCGTTGGGCTGATATGCCTGATATTGCTCTACCTGACCGGTATTCAGTGCGGCGCCGCAGGCCGCAGGAAGACGAAGGACCCACGCCGGCGCCATTTTGGGCAGGCGCTGGTCGCATCCATAGCGGCGGCTGCGGTAACGAGTGCGACGTTCGACTCCATCAGCTTCCCCATGGTCGGTGGCCTGACATTCCTTGTTCTGGGAATCGCTGGAGCCTATGACGGAGTGATGGCTACAGAAGAATATGCGTCGGTCTTGCCTGCCGTTAGCAGTCAGCCGATTGTTCCGAGCCGGAAATAATGGGGAAGCAGCGGAAGAGCACCCTAGCGGCCAAGGCATCACGTGCCATCGGCTGGAACTTCGTGAATACCGTGCTGAGCCGCCTCGGCACCCTCGGGATCAGCATAATGCTCGCCCGTTTGCTGGGCCCACACGTATTCGGCGCATTCGCGGTGGCACTGGTGGCGCTGTACGCCATGCAGACCTTCAACGACCTCGGCATGAGCATGGCCGTCGTGCGCTGGGAGACAGATCCGCACGACATCATCCCGACCATCAATACCGTGTCGGTGGCAGTCAGCGTTGTTACGTACGTCGGCTGTTTCTGGATCGCGCCTGCATATGCTTCAGCCATGGGAGCGCCTGCAGCCACGGATGTGGTGCGGGTGCTCGCACTGGCCATCGTCATCGACGGCCTCTGCAACGCCCCGGCCGGCCTGATGCAGCGACGGTTCCAGCAGGGCAAAGCGACCGTAGCGCAACAGGCTGGCAGTTGGATCGGCGTGGGCCTGATGATAGCCCTCGCCTGGTCGGGCCATGGCGCCATGAGCCTTGCTATCGGGCAGGTGGTAGGTTCGCTCGTGGTCGCTATTATCCTGATCGCTTTCGTCCCCGAGTCCCTACGCTTCGGATTCGACCCCGCCAGGGCACGGGAACTGCTGCGCTTCGGCCTTCCGCTGTCCGGATCGGACCTGATCACCTTGGCGGTCATTAGTGTCGACCAGATCATCGTCGGCCACATACTCGGCCCGACCTCACTTGGGTTCTACGTGCTCGCCTTCAATCTTTCGAGCTGGCCATACAATATGTTTTTGGGCCCAGTGAGGAATGTCGCTCCCGCCGTCTTCTCCCGGCTCCAGCATGACCAGCCGACCATGCGCAGTACCTTCCTGTCCGGCACCCGCCTCCTGGCCGCTGTCACCTTCCCGATATGCCTCCTCATAGGAGGCTCCGCCCCAGCACTGATTGGGTTCGTGTATGGCACGCGGTGGCTTCCCGCAGCCCAGCCGCTGATGTGGCTCGCGGTGGCCGGCGGAGCCCGCATTCTTTTGCTGCTGGCATACGACTACCTGGTAGTGCTCGGCTGGACGCGGCTGCTGCTGATCATCCAGTTGGTCTGGCTTATCACCCTGATACCGTGCCTCGTCGAGGCAGTACGCGCTGGCGGTATCTATGGCGCCGGCTTGGCCGAGGCGGCAGTGGCCTTGCTCGTGGTGTTGCCGTGCTACCTGGCTGCGTTGCGGAAGGCTGGGATCGGACTGCTGGCGCTGGGGAAGAGCTTGCTGCTTCCGCTAACGGTCGCTGCTGCGGCAGGACTAGCCGCAAGGGGGGCCGCCATGCTCGTGCCGAGCAATCTGATTGCCTTGACTGTGAGCGGGATCATCACCACTGCCCTGATCGGGCTGATCGTCTACCGGATGCGTTCCACCTTTGCCCTCCTGCGCCGATCGCAGGTCCAGGTGGCCTGACTTCGGCCAATTAGCCCGGAAATTTATCCTGGCGCAGGGACCCGGACTG
>Ga0335073_10005464_pt1 | contig 17835 bp, 14 predicted proteins | sample Lox_Sample_22_FD_207093 | JGI IMG/M metagenome (GOLD analysis project Ga0335073, IMG submission 207093) | Soil microbial communities from Loxahatchee National Wildlife Refuge, Florida, United States - Lox_Sample_2.2 | ecosystem: Environmental > Terrestrial > Soil > Wetlands | place: USA...
AGCAGATGCGGTCAGGGAGTAGGGCTGATTCCCGACCACCGCGGGAAGTCCCAGTACCGATCCTGCCGAGACGGGCATCGACATGAGCTCATCGCCGCTGGGCGAGATCATCGAAAGCCTCGCCGTCCCCGAACGAAGAACGAACAAGCCGGCAGGCGATTCACCTTGCGTGAAAAGGACCCGATCTCGGTCGCAAACCACCCTTGTGGAGTGCGCCTCAAGCGCTTCAATCAGCTCTGGATCGGCAACGAAGGCAGTGGAATCGAGCTTCACAGGCGAACTCCAGACGAACGAGCAAGCAGGAAGGGGGAAATGGCTCGACGTAAGAACATGACGGTTGATGGTTTCATCCTTCCGCCCAGGGTTCTGTGACGCAGATCACGTTAAGAGTCAACTGCCACAAACGGCCTGCTTCCGACGGTTTTGTCGGCTTCGAAACTTCGATCCAAGCGGATCAACGGGCCTGAACCGCGGATTCTTGATTAGATGGGGTTGTCGGGCCGGCAGGCGGCGTTTTTGCAAACAAAAGGTAGTCGCCTTCCCAAGCGGTCTCGCGCCGGATAATGCGCCAGCCCGGTGTGTGCTCGAGGTTGTACGACAGTGAAAGGCTGTCTTTGAGCAGCGCATGGTCGATCCGGTACTTGTCCATCAGTTCTGCCGAATCGTTCAGAGAAGCGATCGCATCGTAGTCCTGCAACACGCCGCCGGAATGCTCAAAGCTGTCGAAGCGCGAGTCGATGAAGCTCGACTTGCCGTCGAAGGCCATTCTTCCGCCGACATAATCCCAGTTGAAGGTTCTCCAGGAGGGCTGAATGGAGGCGATGGACTGCAGCGGGAACATCTTGGCCAGCATGTCGTTGAGGGTGCGCTGCGATGGGAACATCCAGATCGCAACCCCAATCGACGCTGCGACGAGGACGGCATTCATGGCTGGGATCGTTTTCTCATCCGATTCGGTACAGAAGCTGCGCTTGATGTCGACCGCGAGCATTGGCGTGGTGAGGACAGCGGCAAGGTAGGTGAAGCGGTGGTGCGAGAATGCCGCGTACCATGCAAGGAAGACCGTCGCTAACTCAAAAAGCGTCCACTTGCGGCCGCGCAGCATGTTGGCGATCACCATCGCGGCGATGGCAGCGACGGCGGCTTTTCCTTCGAGCGAAGAGAGATCGAGCGGTCTCCACTCTGCAATGGTCGAAGTGCTCTCATGCTGATGGAGCATCATGTCGAGCGGGCTCCACATGAGCCGCCACCCATAGGGATTGACGACCAGGGCGACGATGCTGACTCCGAGTACGCTCAGAAGCCGATTGCGATCAGCCGCGGTGAATGGTTCCTGCTCGAACGCGCCGACGTCCACGCGGAACCAGCCACAGGCAATGTAGAGCACCAGCAGGCAGATCCCGATGAACCAGGTGCCGTGAAGATTGATCCAGAGGCAGAAAAGCGGGGGCAGCAGCCAGAGCAGCCCCTTTTTGCCGCGTTCGGCAGCATCGAGAATGGCCAGTTCGGCCGACATGCAGAGGTAGGCGAATGCGATGGTACGGGGACCGGCATTCACGGTCATGAGGAAGAAACCCAGCGCGGCCGCATAAAGAGCAGCTCCCGCGTGGCTCGACTTCGCGTAACCGCGCCAGTAGACAGCGAGGATATTGGCGCCAAGCGCCAGCCAGGTGACGAGATAGATACCCTGCAAGCCAAATGACTTATAGCTGAACCAGAATGGGAGTTCCGCGAGCCATTCCCAGTCAATCCAATGATTGCCGGCCACGCTGAAGGAATAAGGATCGGTGTGGATGAGGTGGTGCGTGGTAAGGAGCAAGCGGGCGTCAGCCAGGTGCCACCAGATATCGGGGTCGACAAGGAAGGTGTGCGCCAGATTCAGCGTGGGCGCCATCAGCAGTGGAATCATCAGCAGGATCGCGACATTCATGGTGTGGCGCGAGAAGGCGCGGTCGAAAATCCGCCGTCCGCGAGCGCCGGATGCGGCGGCAACCACAGGGAGTTGATTAGAGTTCATGCTCGCTAGTTTCCTTTAGCAATAGCGCTACCGTTCGATTTGCCGCTGACACCGGCTTCCTCATGGGCTAGAAGTTCATAGGCGAAAACGCCGGATCCTTCCTTGCGTAACACATGCCAGCCTTCAGTGTGTTCCAGCATGCGGGTCAGCGGTGCATATTGATTCAGAAACACATGATCAATCTTGTATTTCTGCATGAGTGGAAGTGGATCCTGCAGTGCGTTCATGCTCAGAAAATCCTGAAGCACTCCACTATGCTCGAAAGAGTCGAAGCGCGAATCGATGAATGTCGGCTTGGATTCGAAATCCATCATGCCGCCTACGAAGTCAAGATTGAGCGTGCGCCACCCAGGCTGGATGGAGGCGATGGTTTGCAGCGGAAACTTCTCGGCCAGGACGCCTTCCAATTCCCGCTCGGAAGGAAACACGAACACTATGACCGCGACGGCCCCAGCCACGATGAGGGCATTCATGAAAGGAATTGTTTTCTTGTCAGATTCCGAGTAGAAGGCACGGGCTATATCACATGCGATGATCGGCGTGATGAGGACGGCGGTCATGTAGGTAAAGCGCGTGTGGGCGAAGGACGCGTAAAAGGCGAAGAAGACCAAGGCGAGCTCAAATAATGTCCACTTGCGGCTACGGATGCAGTTTGCGAGCACGATAATGGCGATTGAGACAAAAACCATCATCCCGCGCGGCGAACCGATCTCGAGGGGCTGCCATTCCGCACCGAAAGCGATATTGAGCTTCTGGTTGAACATCATGTCAATGGGGTTCCACAGTAGTCGCCATCCGTACGGGTTCAGAAAAATCATCACCAGGCTGACGACAAGGACCTGCGCCAGGCGCAGAAGCTCGGCGGGAGTAAAGCGAGTCTGCTCGAACGATCCGATGCGGAGGCTGAATGATCCAGCGCCGAGATAGAGAATGAAAATGCAAAAGCCGATCAACCAAGAGCCGTGCAAGTTGATCCAAACGCAGAAGAGAGGGCACAGAAGCCAGACTAGACGTTTGTGACCGCGTTCGGCAGCTTCAAGCAACGCCATCTCAGCGGACATGGCCAGATAGGCAAAAGCAATGGTTCGTGGGCCAGAGTTGGCGGTCATCAGAAAGAAAGCCAGACCGGCGGCAAAAAGAGCTGCACCGGCATGGCGCGACTTGAGACAGCCTCGCCAATAGACAAAGAGAATATTGGCACCGAGAACCAGCCAGGTAACCAGGTAGATTCCCGTGAGTCCGAAGAATCTGTAGCTCAGCCACAGCGGCAGTTCTGCAAGCCATTCGGGGTTTACCCAAGGGTGTCCCACAAGCGTGAATGAATAGGGTTCCGTGCGAATGAAGTGGTGGGCGGAAATCAATATGCGCGCGTCGGACAGGTGCCACCATAGGTCTGAGTCGCCAATGAAGTGCCGGGCGCGATTCACAGAAGGCGCGAAGATCAGTGGAATCATCAGCAAAATCGCCATGCTCATGGTGTGGCGCGAGAAGGCGCGGTTGAACCAGCGGACCCATGGGCTCGCCGGCTCCATGACCTCCGACGGCGCGGAAGCACCCTGTTCGGCTGATGCGGATTCCATAGAGATACAGTAACCACAACCAATGGAATAAGAAATAGCGATGGAGCCTGAACCGCCAATCCGCGCGTACCGTTACCGGAGGATTGCCGCTTGTCGCGGTAGAGGTGCATTCCTTGAGCCAGCGAATGGGAATGTGTGGTACAGATAGCCCTAAGCGATCCAACAAATACCTTGATTGAATCGCATCACGAAATCTCCGACTCTCGTGCGAGGGAGATCGTTTTTCGCCTTGATTTGAGTTGATCTGCGCTTTTTCCCAATTGCATTTGTTGTTCAAGGCACGAGGAACCGTGAAGTTACCTCTGTGTAACCCTAAGTCACGAACGGGGGATTGACCGTCCTAATTGGTCCGAAGAGAATCACGGAACGCGAAATCTTTAAAAGTTAACGCGTTAGCTGCTTTTACCTGGATGGATTGCTGAAAGAAAGCGGCGACCGTACAGCCAAATTAAGACTTTTCTTCGCGTACCCCCCAAGGCAATTTTGCCGGCTCCTTTGGCCGGTGCAAAAGGAAAGAGACAGAGCTATCTATGATTCGTATTGGGCTGCTGGCCGGCAAAGGAACATTACAATCTCTACTCTCGTCTGCATTGGGGAAGGAATTCCAGATCCAGGTGCTCCCGGAGGCGGAAGACTCCGATGCAATGCTCGAGGAATCGGAATGCGACGTTCTGCTTGTCGATCTGAACTCGAATGACAGTTCAGCGAAGGCGCGGATCGAATACGCGAAGCGGGTGGTTGTATCGCAATTGCCTTCGGTCATCATGGCCGATGATGGGCTGCGCTCGACAGCGGTTGAGTTGGTTCGGCTGGGGGCCTATGGGTATTGCCGCCGTCCGCCATCGATCCGTGAACTGAAAGCGCTGCTTTGCCGGGCGAATGAGAATTCTTCGCTGAAGAGACAACTGCAAACGGTGCAGCAGCGCGTGGAGCCCGTCGGCAGTTGCGACCGGCTCATCGGGTCGAGCCCGCAGATTCGCCAGGTTTATCAGCTGATTCACCGGGTTACCAACCTGAACGCATCGGTGCTGGTGACCGGCGAAAGCGGAACCGGCAAGGAATTGATTGCTCGCGCAATCCATAATCTCGGCGCTCGCGCCGAACGTCCGTTCGTTGCCGTTTCGTGCGGGGCCATCCCTGAAACCCTGATTGAGGCCGAACTATTCGGCCACGAAAAAGGCGCATTCACCGGCACGGTTGGAGCGCGCGAGGGTTACTTTGAGCAGGCACGGGACGGCACGTTGTTTCTGGATGAAATCGGCGATCTAAGCCTGTATACCCAGGTGAAGTTGCTGCGCGTACTGCAACAGATGGAGTTCAGCCGGCTGGGAAGCAGCCGCCTGATCCCGCTGAAGGCGCGCCTGATCTTTGCGACGCACCAGGATCTGGCGAAGCTGGTTGCGGAAGGCAAGTTCCGCCAGGACCTCTACTACCGCATCAACGTGATGCGGATTAATTCGCCCTCCCTTGCGGACCACGCGGAAGACATTCCGCAGATTGCAGCCCACTATCTGCATCATTACTCGAACCTGTTCCAGAAGCCGATGGAAGCCATCGGCGCGGACGCCATGGCAATGCTGCAGAATTACACCTGGCCGGGCAACGTACGGGAACTGGAGAACAGCATTCAGCGAGCGATCATTCTCGCACCGGGAACGACCATCCGGCCGGAAGATCTGCCTTTGCACGTACTCGCGGACAAGGTTGTCGACATCAGCGACTACAACCCCGAAGGGTCTTTTGAGCGTCAGCTGCGCGACTACAAAGTGAGGCTGGCCCTGGATGCTGTACGAGAAAACAATGGCAACAAAACACTCGCGGCGCGCAGCCTCGGCATCTCGAGAGCGTACCTGCACCGCCTGATTCGCACCAGCGATTCTGATCTGGCTTTCGAACCGGAAAGCGCGAATACAGCGTCTGCTTGATCTTCCACTCAGACAACGCACAGAGCCCGAAGACAACTTCGGGCTCTTTCGTTTTGGGTCAGCGGCGATTCATCCTTGAACGGAATTCCTGCAGCGAAACTCGGCTCTGGTTGGTTCGTCATTCTGTGGAGAGAAATGCGACGGCCACCTGTTCCACATCGCCAAGCCAGTCAAGCGATGAACCACGCCGGACGCGATTGCGCAACATGACCCAGGTGTTAATCAAGCAAGATCAAGCGAGACCTTCGACACTAATTCTCTTCTACTTAGCTGGTATAGTTCTCTCATCATGTCATTGCGGTCAGCGGTTCTCATCGCGCTGCTAGGTCTCGCGACCATGCCCGCGATTGCTTTGGCGCAGGCCGACGGCAGTGCCGGAGCCGTTCCAAAAAATCCCGCCCCGCAAAGCACGCAGAAACCAGGCACGCCCACAGGACAGGATGCGAGCCAGGGAGCCGAGGGGACAGGCGCGGCCAATGGACCGCCGCAGATCATCGTGAATCCTCCGCCGCCGGTTGTCCCGCCGTGGACCTGGCGCGAGCGCGTGGCATGGGGCGCCAATATCGTTCTGGCGGTACTGGGCTACGTCGGCATCATGCTGTTCCTGCGCATGCTGAAAAGCATCGAGCGCAACACCGCGGCCAGCGCTGCGACTGCGCAAGCGGCTGTGGACACGGCACAGGCAACTCTCGAGCAGACGCAGTTGCTTCTGGAGGCGGAGCGCCCATGGATTGTGGTGCGGGTCGAGGCGTCCCTGACGAAGGAGAACAGCTTCCGCGTCATGGCAACGAATCGCGGCCGCACTCCTGCCAGGATTGTGTCGCTGGTGGATCGAGTGGAGGTAGCCGCGGATGAAACCGGCCTTCCTGCGAACCCGGAATACGATGGCACCAAGACAGCGGCACGGCCTGAGCCAATTGTCCTGCTGCCGAGCGAGTCGGTTTCGATCAAGACGTTCGGTCGCGACGATGCCCGGACTGTCTGCAAGACGCCCGAAGAATTCGAGAAAGTTGAGCTGTGGGAGAAGAACATTTTCCTGCATGGGCGCGTCACGTATCGCGACATGACCAGTTCAACGGATAGCGAGCCATTCGTCACCAACTGGTGCTATTGGTATATTCACGGCGATAAGAAGAGCGCACTCACCATCGCGGGAACTCCGGAATACAACAAGCACATCTAACGCCACGGCGCCGAACGGGCGGTGATCCAGTCGCGCAGAGGCTTTGCTAGACTCTTCCTGAGTCAGATTCAACGTCCCCAAAGCCATTGACCAACCAGAGCGGCCGGAGCATCCATGCCAGTTGTCGAACTCCAGGGAGTAACCAAGGCGTACGAGGCGAAGATCGCGGTACGCGACTTGAGCCTCTCGATTGATGCAGGACAGATGTTCGGATTGCTGGGACCGAATGGTGCGGGGAAGACCAGTTCGATCCGCATGATGATGGGAATCACGCTGCCCGATTCAGGCAAGGTGAACCTGTTTGGCCAGCCCTTCGAACGCAAGAGCCTGGAACGAGTGGGCTATCTGCCCGAGGAGCGCGGACTCTACAAGAAGATGAAGGTGCTGGAGCAACTCGTTTTCTTCGGCGAACTTCATGGACTTCCTCCGGCGGAGGCGCGCAAACGCGCGGAGACTTGGACCAAGCGGCTGGAGATTGACGAGGTTCTGAACAAGAAGACCGAGGAGCTTTCGAAGGGCATGCAGCAGAAGATCCAGTTCATCGGGTCGCTGCTTCACGATCCCGGCCTGATCGTGATGGACGAGCCTTTCAGCGGTCTCGATCCGGTAAACGCGAAGCTGCTGGAACAAACTCTGCTGGAACTGAAGGACCAGGGCAAAGCCATCCTGTTCTCGACGCACCGGATGGACCAGGTGGAAAAACTCTGCGACTCGATCTGTCTGGTGAATAATGGCGAAGCTGTGCTCTCGGGACGGATGCGCGAGATCAAATCCCGCTACGAACGCAATCACCTGATCGTGGAGTTTGAAGGGAGTGCGGCATTTCTGAACAGCAACGAGATTGCCGAGGCAAAGAACTTCTCGGGGCATGCGGAAATCAAACTGAAGCCGCACGGCAACGCGCAGAAGCTGCTGCAGGAGGCCTCGGCCGCCGCGACCATTTACCGGTTTGAACTCGTGGAACCGTCGCTTGAAGAAATCTTCATTCAGACCGTGGGAGGAAAAGCCGATGCATAACATGTGGCTGATCGCGAGGCGCGAGTACCTCGAGCAGGTGCGGGGCCGGGCTTTCCGGATGACGACCATCGGCGTGCCGGCGATTTTCGCGGCGATCGTGGGCGTGGGCTATCTCTCGAGCCTGGGGTTGGGATCGAACCGGCACATGGCGGTGGCGGCATCGGACCCGCAGTTGGCCGCACAGATCCGCGATCAGCTTGTGAGCGATAAGGATGCCAAGGCTAAAGTCGATATCGTGGCTCCGGCCAGCGCCGAGCAGCGTTCCATGCTCATCAAGGAGGTCGAGGACAAGGCGATCGATGGCGTGCTGTGGGTTGATACGCCTGCCGGCTCCGCGCCGACTGCGACCTATACGTCGGAGTCGGCGGGCGATTTCATCACCATGGACCGGCTCAAGACATCGCTGAATCACGCCATGCTGGATGAAAAGCTGACGGGCGGGGGGATGAAGCAGAACGCCGCGGACAGCCTGGTGAATGGCGTCGCGATCGACACGTTCCAGGTAAAGAAAGACGGAAGCGTGGTGAAAAGCAATGCGCAGGCATCCTTCTGGAAGGGCTACGTGATGGCGCTGCTGCTTTCGCTCACCACCATGATCTACGGCATGAACGTTGCGCGCTCCATCATCCAGGAGAAGACGTCGCGAATCTTCGAGGTGATGCTCGCCATCGCCAAGCCAGGTGACCTGCTGGCCGGAAAACTGATCGGAGTTGGGGCGGTAGGATTGACGCAAATCGCCATTTGGCTGGTGGCCGGGGCCGCGATCCTGTTTTCTCCGATTGCGGCGGCGATTCTGACGGGCGATTTCGCGATTCACTTCACGTGGACCGAGACGATCCTCTTCCCGGTGTATTTTGTGCTGGGATACCTGCTCTACAGTTCCCTGTTTGCGGGGCTCGCGGCAACCTGTGAAACCGAGCAGGAATTGCAGATGTACATGCCGCTGGCGGCGGCGCCCACCTGGCTCAGCTTTGCGCTGATCATGCTCGTGATCAACGACTCGAACTCGTTCTGGTCGGTGACGGCTTCGTTCTTTCCGCCGACGGCGCCCGTGATCATGTTCATGCGCATGGCGTCGGAGATTCCGCCGGTGTGGCAGTTTGCAGTTTCGATCGGATTGCTGGCGGCCAGCATCCTGGCGGTGCTGTGGTTTTCAACGCGCCTGTATCGCGTGGGCATTTTGATGTACGGCAAGCGCGCCACGCTGCCGGAACTGATGCGCTGGATACGATACAGCTGAGAAAGAAACCAGGAACACCGATGACAACGAGACGAGACTTTTTCCGGCTGGCCGCCGAAGCTGCGACCGTCGCTGCTCTTGCCGGCAGTGACGGCATGGCGGAGCAGAACCAGCCGGAAGGGATGAGCGTACGGAAAGGCCGCCCGCTGCTCGAATTGCAGCAGCGATTCGTCGACCTGCGATTCGGAATGTTCCTGCACTTCAACATGGCCACATTCCAGGATCGCGAATGGGGCGATCCGACGGCGCCCGCGGAACTCTTTCATCCCACCGCGCTGGACACAGATCAGTGGGCGGGGGCGGCGCGATCAGCGAACATGACGTGGGGCTGCCTGACCACGCGTCATCACGATGGATTCTGCATCTGGCCGACCAAGACGCAGGCCGCCAGCATCCGCCAAACGTCGCACCAGAAAGATGTGGTACGCGCTTACGTGGATTCGTTTCGCAAGGCCGGACTACGGGTTGGGCTCTACTATTCCATCCTTTCGCTGCGCGACGACATTCGCCACTTCAATGTCACTCCGGCCAAGGTGCGGCTCATCAAGGATCAGCTGACCGAGTTATTCAGCAACTATGGAGCCGTCGACATTCTCATCACAGATGGATGGGATGCGCCGTGGAGCCGCATCACGTATGAGGAAGTTCTCTTTCGAGAGATTTACGAGCATATCAAGAACCTGCAACCCGACTGTTTGATCTGCGACCTGAACGCGAGCCAATATCCCGCGGGAGGACTGTACTACTCCGACGTGAAGGCATTTGAGCAGAACGCGGGACAGAGAGTTCCTGAACAAAGCGACGTGCCCGCGCTTTCATGCGTGACGCTGACAGACGGGTGGTTCTGGAAGCAGGCGGACGCGCAAGGGCGACTGAAGCCGGTCGAGATGGTGGTGGATGAATGGCTTCTACCGCTGAATCGCAGGCACTGCAACTTGATTTTGAATGCTCCGCCGACGCGGGAAGGGCGGCTCGCGCCCAACGTGATGAGCCGGCTGGAGGAGATCGGCAAGGCGTGGCAGCATGGAGGCCCGATGGAGAAGCTCAGCGAGCATGTTGTGATCACGACGCGGAACCTGGCGACGGGAAAGCCGATTCATGCCAGTTCCTATCCGGACACGGTCGGCCCTGACGAGGCGAACGACGGAAACTTTCGCTCAAGCTGGTATCCGGATGAAGGCCAGACTTCGGGCTGGTTGGAGGTCGACCTGGGAAAACTGCAAAGCTTCAACGTGGTCTCGCTGGTGGAACCGGTTGGGCGCTGGGATAACTACCAGGAGAGTCGCATCCGCAGTTATCGATTCGAGCGCCTGGATGGAGCGCAGTGGGTAACCGTAGCCGAAGGCGGAACGCCCTCGCCTACGACGATTCGCCGCGTTCCCCGCGTGACGGCACGGAAAGTGCGGTTGCGGTTCGAATGCAGCCAGGACACACCCCATATTGCGGATATAGGCGTCTATGACGAACCAGCGTGAGGCTGATGGAGCCTGCCGGTTCGATCGCCAATCGACCATCTAGCGCCCATTAGAATCGGGACAGTGAACGCCGAAGACAACCCCAGGTTTACGCTGGGCCAGCGCCTGGTACTGGCAGTCGTTCCGCGCCTGGTTTGGGCGCTGGTGCGGGTTGCGGGCCTCACCTGGCGTTACGAGGTGATTGCCGAGGATGGCGTTACGCCGGTCGTGTTCGGCCAGAAGGCCGGTCCGGAAATCTATTGTTTCTGGCATCAATGCGTGCTGCCGTGCACGATGTATTTCCGGCGGTCGAACGCAGTGATTCTCATCAGCCGCAGCTTTGATGGCGAACTGATCACGCGCATCCTGAAGATGTTCGGGTTCGATGCGGTGCGCGGCTCCAGCTCGCGCGGCGCGCGCGAAGGCTTGATGGGCCTGAGGCAGGTGATCGGGTCGGGACGCACGGCGATTTTTACCGCCGACGGCCCGCGGGGGCCAATCTACGAAACCAAGATGGGGCCTGTGAAGCTGGCGCAGATGTCCGGCGCGCCCATCGGAGCATTTCACCTGGAACCCGAGCACGCATGGCGGATGCGGTCGTGGGACCGGTTCCTGGTGCCCAAGCCGTTTACGCGGATCTGCGTGAGCTGGGCGAAGTGGACGCGTGTGCCGGCAGATTTGCCCCCGGATCAGTTCGAAGGGAAGCGGCAGGAACTGAATGCCGCGATCGAACGCGCACGGATGAACGCGCTGCGGCACTTTGGAAAGGCGGGCGCGTGAGCGAGTTGCGCGTTGCGGACTTCGATTTCGAACTGCCGCAGGAACTGATCGCGCAGCAACCGCCGGAAGAGCGTGGCCAAAGCCGCATGCTGCTAATGGATCGTACAAACGGGGCTGTGCGGGACGGTTGTTTCTCTGAGTTCCCGGCGCAATTGCGCGCGGGAGACGTACTGGTGCTGAACGACAGCCGCGTGATTCCGGCGCGATTGTATGCACGGAGAGCCGTAGCGCGCGATCGACAGGCACGCTCGGGACTTGTCGAAGTGCTGCTCACCGAGCCGGCCGGAGAAAACCTGTGGCGCGCACTGGTGAGGCCCGGCCGCAAAGTCGGGGTGGGCGAGCGACTTATATTTCTCGCAGCCTCGGGTGAAACCGTGCTGGAAGCGACCGTCGAAGATCGCGCCGAGTTTGGCGAGCGAACCCTGCGTTTTGAACCGGTGGTCGATTTTTTTCGCGTGCTGGAGCAGATTGGGCACATGCCACTGCCCCCGTATATTCGGCGCGAGGATACGACAACAGACCGAGAGCGATATCAGACGGTCTTTTCAAGGGAGCGAGGATCCGTTGCGGCTCCCACCGCAGGACTGCACTTCACGCCCGAGATCCTGGAAAGAATCAAGGGCGGCGGCATTGAAATTGCACGGGTTACGCTGCACGTGGGGCTGGGCACCTTTGCGCCGCTGCGCGTCGAGAACGTGAAGGACGTTCACCTGCATCGAGAGCGTTATACCCTGCCTGGCGCAACAGCTGAGGCCGTGAATCACGCTCGTGTCGAGGGGCGGCGCGTGGTCGCCGTTGGAACGACGGTGGTGAGGACGCTGGAAGCCGCGGCGGATGCGAGCTGTGGGCTGCTCCAGGGGCATTCGGGATCGACGGAGATCTTCATCGCGCCAGGCTTCCGTTTCCAGGTTGTCGATGCCATGCTCACGAATTTTCATCTGCCCCAATCGAGCCTGCTGATGCTGGTGAGCGCATTCGCAGGACGGGAACGGGTGCTTAAGGCCTATCGGCACGCAGTAGAGGCGGGTTATCGCTTTTTCAGCTATGGAGACTGCATGTTCGTGTCATGAAAGGCGCATCGTGAGGGAGCCGATTCTTGAAATCTGAATCGATCCGTGCGTTGCTCCAACTGCTGGGCACGCAGACCGACAATCCCACCAAAGATCGTTGCGCGATTGTTTTGTGAATGAGACGAACCAAAGGTTATACTGGCGCCAGCCGATTACATTACACACCTCAAAGAAGGTGATCCGCTACTCCATAACTGGTATTGATTGGATGTATTTGCGCACGACATTCTGTTGGCGTGCCATGGAGAAACGGGTGTAAACCTTCCGCTTCACCACCTGAAAAAACCAGTAAACACCCGTGTACACCGAGAAGGAGCTACACGCACGTAACATATTGAATTAATACGTGCTTGACTTATCGCAATTTGGAGCGAGAATTGCATACATAACGCCGACTAGCGTCCACAAGAAGTGAAGGGAGCCAGAGTTGCATTCAATCGCGTGGTGGCCGACTGTGATCGTTGTCGCAGTGGCAACTGTCACAGACCTGCACAGCCGACGCATACCCAACTGGCTGGTTTTTCCTTTCATGATTGCCGGGATCGCTGTGTCGTTGGGGCCAGCAAGCTGGCACGGAATCGGGATCGCGCAGAGTCTCGAGGGACTTGGGCTTGGCGCGCTGTTATTCGGAATTCTCGCCTTTATGGGTGGGATGGGTATGGGTGACGTGAAACTCTGCGCTGCAATCGGCGCATGGGTGGGGCCAAAACAGTTGATCATGGCGCTGGTGATGACAGGTGTTGTGGGAGGTATCATGGCCATCTGCTGGGCCGCGGCGGGCGGTTTCCTGGGCGAACTGTTCACCGGTTCCAGCAATCTTCTTTTTGGATGGGGAAAACGGGGAATGCATGTGGATCCTGAGTTGACCCTTTCCAATCCCAAGGCGCGCAAGATGCCTTACGCACCTGCAATCGCGATCGGAGCGCTGATGTCATTCTTTGCGCGATGAGGAATCGCCTTAGCGGCATGCAGCCAGGTAATAAAGACTCGAAAAGAAACCAACGGCACCGGGAATGAAAGATTCAGGAGTTTTAATCCGCTAATGGCTACCCATATCGAAGATTCCGATTCCATCGGTACAGGAGCGTTATCCGTCGCGTTGATCGGCCCCAGCGATCAGCGCCGCAGGATTGTGGTCAGCGCGCTTGCCGGATCGGACGTTGCTAATGTGCGCGAGTTCACCGCATATCCCTCCAAGCTGAGCGACGTAACCCGCATCACCGACCAGAATTTCGATGTCGTCATCATCGATCTTGACAGCGATCAGCATTACGCCCTCGAACTGGTCGAGGCCATTGCAGCCAATACGGCGATTACGGTGATGGTCTACTCTTCGCAGACCGATCCGGGGCTGCTGATGAGTTGCATGAGGGCCGGGGCACGCGAGTTTCTCACCCATCCCGTAGCAGCCAATACCCTCACCGAGGCGCTGTCCCGGGCATCGGCACGGCGGCCTACGGCGCGCACGGGTAAATCAACGGGCGGCAAAGTCCTGGTGTTTCTGGGCGGCAAAGGCGGTTCAGGCGTCACCACGGTGGCCTGCAATTTCGCGGTTTCGCTGGTGCAGGAATGCGCGCAGAGCGCGGTGTTGGTCGACCTCGATCTGCCGCTCGGCGATGCAGCGCTGAATCTCGGCATCAGCCCGCAATTCTCGACCGTCGACGCCCTGCAGAACTACAGCCGGCTCGACCAGAACTTTCTCTCCAAGCTTTTGACCAAGCATAGCTCCGGCCTTTGTGTTCTGGCTGCGCCGGGTAAGTTTCCCCAGGTCGAAGTCAGTAATGAAGCGGTGGAGCGGCTGGTTGCGATTGCGCGGATGGCGTTCGATTTTGTGGTCGTCGATGCCGGCTCCCGGTTCGACTTGAGCGGGACGACGCTGGTTGACCAAGCTGACACGGTTTATCTGGTCATGCAGGCGGGGATTCCGGAACTGCGGAATTCGCATCGCGTGATTTCGGAGTACTTCAAATCCGGCGGCTCCAATCTTGAGATCGTACTGAACCGCTTCATGCCCCGTTCCGGCGGCGTGGATGAAGAACATATCTCGAAAGCGTTGACCCGGCCTGTGCAGTGGAAGATCCCAAGCGATTACGTCACTGTAAGGCGAATGCAGAATGAAGCAACACCCCTTGCCCTGGAAGACTCATCAATTGCCAGGGCGATCCAGGACATGGCACGAAGTGCTTGCGGCATGCCCGCCAAGCCCGAAAAGAAGAAGGGATTCAGCCTGTTCGGCTGATCCGTTCAGGGGCACGGAAAAAAATTCAGTAATGGGAATGGTGCAGCGTGGAACATCTAAACCTCGAGAACTTTAAATCGGAAGTACACAAGACGCTAATCTCGAAGCTCGATCTCGAGAAGCTGTCGCGCGTCAACTCGAACCAAGCTCGCCAGGCAGTCACGAGCATCATCAGCGAGATCATCAGCGATCGGCGAGTTCCTCTCAGTTTCGACGAACAGGAAAAGATTCAAACCGACCTTCTCGACGAGGTGTTCGGCCTCGGACCCCTTGAGCCCCTGCTGAAGGACCAGAAGATCTCCGATATTCTTGTGAACGACAAGGACCACGTGTTCATTGAACGCGGCGGCCTTTTGCAGCGGGCGGACGCGACCTTTCGCGATGACCGTCATCTGCTGCAGATCATCGACCGCATCGTCTCGCGCGTCGGACGGCGCGTGGACGAGGCCTCGCCGATGGTGGACGCCCGCCTGCCCGACGGTTCCCGTGTGAACGCGATCATTCCGCCACTGGCTTTGGATGGCCCGTCGCTCTCCATCCGGCGATTCGGCACCGGCCCGCTGGCTGCCAATCAGCTGGTGCAGCTGAAGAGCATTTCGGCGGAAATGATGGAACTGCTTTCTTCGGCGGTCCGCGCGCGCCTCAGCATCCTCATCTCGGGCGGCACGGGCGCCGGCAAAACGACCTTCCTGAACATCCTGTCGCAGTACATTCCGCAGCATGAGCGCATCATCACCATTGAAGACGCGGCCGAACTGCAACTGGCACAGGAGAACATCGTGCGGCTTGAGACCCGCCCGCCCAACGTGGAAGGACAGGGGGCCGTACGCCAGCGACAACTGCTCATCAACTGTCTGCGTATGCGTCCCGACCGCATCATCATCGGTGAGTGCCGCGGCGAAGAGGCATTCGACATGCTCCAGGCCATGAACACCGGCCACGAGGGCTCGATGACGACGATTCACGCCAACACGGCGCGCGATGCCCTGACTCGTCTTGAGTCGATGGTCGCCATGACCAACCTGAACCTTCCTGAAAAGACGGTGCGCCAGCAGATCTCTTCTGCTCTCACCATCGTGGTGCAGTGCAGCCGTCTTAGCGACGGTTCCCGCAAGTGCGTCAGCATTCACGAAATCACGGGCATGGAAGAGAACGTCATCAGCATGCAGGAGATCTTCACCTTCCAGAAGAAGGGCATCGGCCCGAATGGAAAAGTGCTGGGGGTCTTCAAACCAAGCGGCATCCGTCCGCGTTTCCTTGAACAGCTGCGCACGGCCGGCATCTTCCTGCCGCCGAGCTTGTTCGAGCGCGTGACGGAAGTGAATTAGAGAGCAAAAGGGGGCAAGCGATGCTTTGGATCGTCATCTTTGTGTTCCTGGCTGTATTCACGGTGGTCGCGCTGCTGGCTGCCGCCACGGGCACGGGCGCGTCGCAGCAGGACAAGCAGATGCTTGCGCGACTGGACTCCGCTCTTGCCACCAACAAGACGAAGACGGATATGGCCGATCTTCTTGTGGACATCCGCAAGAACGAACTTTTGAGCTCGATTCCGTGGTTTGACAAGATGCTGCGCCAGGTGGAGCTGACGCCTCGACTGCGCAAAATGCTGTACCAGGCCGACCTGAAATGGACTGTGGGCGGACTGATGATGATGTGCGTCGCGTGCTTTGCGGTTCCCGGATATCTCGTCTATTGGCGCACCAACTCGATTATGTTTGGGATCCTCATTGGACTCGTCACATCTTGCGCCCCTCTGGTTTACGTAAAGATCAAGAGCAACAAGCGCATGGCGAAATTCGAAGAGGGATTGCCGGAGGCACTCGACCTGATCGTGAGTGCCTTGCGAGTTGGACACAGCCTTAACTCGGCGATGGGCCTGGTCACCCGTGAATGCCCGGCTCCGGTGGGTCCGGAGTTTCGCGCTACCTATGACGAACAGAATTATGGCCTGGAACTGAAGACCGCCCTCGAGAACATGGTGACGCGCATGCCTACGCAGGATCTGCGTGTCGTAGTGACGGCCATCATGATTCAGAAGGAGAGCGGCGGCAACCTGGCCGAAGTACTGGAGAAGACGGCTGAAGTCATTCGCGAGCGCTTCCGGTTGCGCAGGCAGGTGTTGACGCACACCGCGCAAGGACGATTGACGGGAATGATCCTGACGCTGCTGCCCGTTGTGATGGGCTTCCTGATTTACTTCATCAGTCCCAAGATGATGAGCCTGCTGTGGACCACCAAAATCGGCGTTGACCTGCTTTACACCGCGTCGGCCATGATCGTGGTCGGCGGACTGATTATCCGCAAGATCGTCAATATGGACGTCTGAGAGGGAATATGGGCGTAGCAGTTATATCGTTCCTCGCTGTATTCGTGCTGATCGCCAGCGCCGGTCTGCTGATTTTTTACCGGGAGACCATCCAGGCGCGCATCGCAGCTGCGATTAATCCGCAGGTTAAGCAGAAGAGCCTGAAGATCAAGCTGCAGGACACGGGAAGCATGCTGGGGGGCGTGGTCGAGCAACTTGAACGCGTCGTCCCGAAGAGCGAATCCGAAGTCTCTGTCGTCCAGAAGCGATTGATCAACGCCGGTTTCCGCAAAGACTCCGCGGTCAAGATCTTTTACAGCACCAAGTTGCTTTGTCCGGCAACGCTCTGCCTGATCGCTCTGGTTACGGGGATCGGTGGCAAGAACCCGTTCTTCATTTACATTGCGTGCCTTGGAATCGGTTATCTGGTTCCCGACTTCGTGCTGGGCAAGATCATTTCAGACCGGCAATCGGCGATACGTCGCGGCCTGCCCGACGTTCTGGACATGCTGGTGATCTGCGTTGAGGCCGGGCTAAGCCTGGACCAGGCAACTGCGCGCACGGCAGAAGAGCTGCATCATGCGCAGCCGATCTTGAGCGATGAACTCGGAGTGGTGGCGCTGGAGCAACGGGCCGGCAGCGCGCGCGCCGACGCGTGGAAGCATCTCGCAGATCGAACCTCGGTAGACGTTGTGCGCAATTTGGTTTCGATGCTGGTTCAGTCGGAGCAGTTCGGCACCAGCATCGCAAAAACGCTGCGCGTACACTCTGACACCCTGCGAACCAAGCGAGTCCAGGAGATTGAAGAGAAGGCGGCGAAGCTGTCAATCAAGCTGCTCTTCCCGCTGGTGCTGTTCATCTTCCCCGCTTTGTTCGTGGTGGTTCTCGGGCCTGCGGCAATCATCATGATTCAGTCATTCAAAACGATGTTCAACCATTGAGAGAAGGGAGAGTTGAAAAATGGATAACACAACGATTATCCGCGTAGTGGCCGGCGTTCTGTTCGTCATTGTGCTGGTCATCCT
>Ga0335073_10005465_pt1 | contig 17832 bp, 11 predicted proteins | sample Lox_Sample_22_FD_207093 | JGI IMG/M metagenome (GOLD analysis project Ga0335073, IMG submission 207093) | Soil microbial communities from Loxahatchee National Wildlife Refuge, Florida, United States - Lox_Sample_2.2 | ecosystem: Environmental > Terrestrial > Soil > Wetlands | place: USA...
TGCGGCCCGGCGACGCGGCCTGCTTCGGCGCCCAGGCCGAGGCGTTCTTCGCCGACTTCTACGCCGACAAGGCCTTCCTCGGCTCCGGCGGCGTGCACGCCCAGGCGGGGCTGACCGACTACCACCCGCCCGAGGTGGCGACCCGGCGCACGATCATCGCGCACGCGGCCGCCTCCTACGTCCTGGCCGACTCCAGCAAGCTCGGCACGATCGCCGTGCACCGGGTCTGCCCGCTCGGCCGCGTCACCGCGGTCCTCACCGACTCAGAAGCCGGCGCCGAGGTCCTCGGGAGCCTCACCGCCGCCGACTGCACCGTCTTGCGCCCCCCGGACTAGCTCAGGAGCAACGAAATGGATCAGGTCACCACGGGCAGCAGCGCCCCGGAGGACGAGGAACTGGGGAGGTTCGGCTACCGCCAGCAGTTCGTCCGCTCGCTGCGCCACTTCGAGTCGTTCGCGGTGGCGTTCTCGTTCATCTCGATCACCACCGGGATCTTCACCACCTACGGCTACGCGCTGGCCACCGGCGGCACGCGGTCCATCTGGACCTGGCCCATCGTCGTCGTGGGCCAGGCGCTGGTGGCGCTGATCTACGGCGCGCTCTCGGTCCGGGTCCCGCTGTCCGGCTACTCCTACCAGTGGGCCTCGCGGCTGGCGAACCCGCACGTCGGCTGGTGGTTCGGCTGGATGTCGTTCGCGTTCCTGACCATCGTGACCGTCTCGGTGGACTACGGCCTGGTCCAGGTGGCCTTCCAGCCGCTGATCGGCGAGGCGTACACGCCGACCAGCGCGGCGCTTGAGACCCTGGTGGTGCTGGCCCTGCAGGCGGCGCTGATCATCGCCTCGACCCGGATCACCACCCGGGTGAACAACGCCGCGGTGGCCACCGAGATCATCGGCATCGTCGGCTTGACCGTCCTGCTGCTGGTCGTGGCGGCGATCAGGTCGCTGGGGCACTGGTCGAACCTCACCTCCACCGGGCCGGTGCCGTCCGCGGGCTACTACGCCTGGCTCGGCCCGTTCATGCTGGCCACGCTGCTCGGCGCGTACACCATCGTCGGCTTCGAGTCGGCCAGCAACCTGGCCGAGGAGACCCACGAGCCGCACCGGGTCATCCCCAAGGCGATGCTCCGCGCCGTGCTGATCTCCGGCGTGGTGGGGTTCGCGTTCCTGATCGCGCTGGCCTTCACCACCAACAAGGCGGCCTACGCCAGCGCCGCGCCGGTGGCCTCGATCGTGCGCGACGTGCTCGGCGGGGCGGTGCAGAAGATCTTCCTGGTCTTCGTGTGCGTGTCGATCTTCGCCTGCGGCCTGATCATCATGGTGACCAACAGCCGCCTGATCTTCTCCATGGCCAGGGACCGGCGGCTGCCCGGCCACCAGCTCCTGCACCAGGTGCCGAGGGCGACCGGCGGCCCGGCCTGGGCCACCGTCCTGGCCGCGGTGCTCAGCGCGATCATCGCGCTGGCGCTGCGCACCCATATCGGGGCGCTGACCACGCTGTTCACCGCGTCCACGATCATGCCCGCGCTGCTGTACGCGGGCACGGTGCTGCTGTACGTGATCACGGTCCGGGCGCGGGGCACGCGGGGTGAGGAGGGCACGCAGGCGCGTCCGTTCGGGAGATTTGAACTTCCGATTCTGGTGGGGGCGATCATCTGGCTGGTCTATGAGCTGTGCATCCTGATCGGGCCGAAGGAGTTCCGCGACGCGCAGTACTACGTGCTCGGGGCGCTCGGGGTGGGGCTGGTGTTCTACGTGGTGCAGCTGGTGACCGAGCGGGAGGCGATGCAGAAGGAGCCCGGTCAAGAGTGAGCGAGCCAAAGGCGCGCGGCATTGCCCGGACTGACGAGCGACGGGGGAGCGAGGAGGGAAGGCAATGCCTAAAGGCGCGCCGGCGGCGAGCGAACAGGTAACACAGTGAACGTCCTGGCCATCGACCAGGGCACGTCGGCGACCAAGGCGCTGCTGGTCGGGCCGGGCGGCGAGGTGCTCGGCCGCGGCGAGGTCCCGGTCCGGGTCCGCAGCGTGGGCGCGGACGGGGTGGAGGCCGACCCGGAGGAGCTGTCCGGGTCGGTGGTCGCGGCGGGGCGGCAGGCGCTGGCGGCGGCGCGGGCGCCCGCGCACGCGGTCGCGCTGGCCAACCAGGGCGAGACCGTGCTGGCCTGGGACCGGGGCACCGGCCGGCCGCTGACCCCGGCAATCGTCTGGCAGGACCGCCGGTCGGCGGGCGTGTGCGCGCGGCTCGCGGACCGCGCGGCCGCCCTGGCCGCGATCACCGGCCTGCCGCTCGACCCGTACTTCGCCGCGCCCAAGATGACCTGGCTGCGGGAGAACATGTCCGGCGGCGGGACGGTCACCACCACCGACACCTGGCTGCTTGACCGGCTGGGCGGGCGGTACGTGACCGACGCCGCCACCGCGTCCCGGACCCTGCTGCTCGACCTGGACACGGCCAACTGGTCCCCGGCGGCGTGCGAGGCGTTCGGGCTGGACCCGGCGCTGCTGCCCGAGGTCGCGGACTGCGCGGGGGTGGTCGGAGAGACGTCGCGGTTCGGCGGCTCGCTGCCGGTCGCCGGGATCGCGGTGGACCAGCAGGCCGCGCTGCTGGCCGAGGGCTGCCTGGCCGCGGGCGACGCCAAGTGCACCTACGGGACGGGCGCGTTCCTGCTGGTCACGACCGGTTCGGCCGCGGTCAGGTCCGGGTCCGGGCTGTCCGCCTCGGTGGCCTGGCGGCTGGGCGGCGAGGTGACGTACTGCCTGGACGGGCAGGTGTACACGGCGGGTTCGGCGCTGCGGTGGCTGACCGGGATCGGCGTGCTGCGCGAGCCCGCCGAACTCGACGCGGCGGGCGAGACGGTGCCGGACGCGGGCGGCGTGACCTTCGTGCCCGCGCTGGCCGGGCTGGGCGCGCCGTACTGGGCGCCGGGCGCGCGCGGGCTGCTGTCCGGCCTGCACCTGGGCACGTCCCGTGGGCACCTGGCCCGGGCCGTGGCCGAGGGCATCGCCGCCTCGGTCGCGCTGCTGGCCGCCGCGGTCGTGGCTGACCTGGGCGCTTCGCTAACGGCGCTGCGGGTGGACGGCGGGCTGACCAGGTCCCGGCTGCTCATGCAGGCCCAGGCCGACCTGCTGCAGGCGCCGGTGCTCATCTGCCGGACGCCGGACGCCACCGCGCTGGGCGTGGCCGCGCTGGCGCGGCTCGGCCTCGGGGAGGCGGCCTCGGCGGGCGAGGCCCTGGGGCCGGTCGAGGTGGAAGCCACCGTGGAGCCGTCGATCACCGCTGATCAGGCCGCCGAACGGATGGCGCTCTTCCGTTCCGCCGTCGACCTCACGCTGGCCCGGCGATGACGCCTCCGCCGGCCGACGTGGTGATCATCGGCGCCGGCGTGGTCGGGACCGCGATCGCCCGCACGCTGGCGCAGTATTCGCTCGACCTGGTGCTGGTCGACGCGGCTGATGATGTCGGGACGGGTACCTCGAAAGCGAACACGGCGATCCTGCACACCGGGTTCGACGCCAAGCCGGGCAGCCTGGAGAGCCGGCTGCTGGCCCGGGGCTCCGGCCTGCTGCGGGCGTACGCCGCGGCGGCCGGGATCCCGGTCGAGCGCACCGGCGCGCTGCTGGTCGCCTGGACGCCGGAGCAGCTGGCGGCGCTGCCCTCGATCGAGGAGAACGCGCGGCGGAACGGGTACCTGGCCGTCCGGCCGCGGCCGGCCGGCGAGCTGTACGCGCGGGAGCCGCGGCTGGGGCCGGGGGCGCTCGGGGCGCTGGAAATCCCGGACGAGAGCATCATCTGCCCCTGGACCACGCCGCTGGCGTTCGCCACCGAGGCGGTCGGCGCGGGCGTGCGGCTCATGCTGTCGGCCCGGGTCACCGGGGTCTGCTCCGCCGACGGCGTGCATGCGCTCGCCACGACGCGAGGGGTGGTACGGGGGCGCTGGGTGGTCAACGCGGCCGGGCTGAGCAGCGACGCGGTGGACCGGATGTTCGGCGGCAGCGGGTTCACCATCCGGCCGCGGCGCGGCGAGCTCATCGTGTTCGACAAACTGGCCCGCCCGCTGCTCCGCTCGATCGTGCTGCCGGTGCCCACGGCGCGGACCAAGGGGGTGCTCGTCGCGCCCACGGTGTACGGGAACGTGCTGCTCGGGCCCACCGCCGAGGACGTCACCGACCCGGCTGATACCGCGACGACCGCGGCCGGGCTCCGCGGTCTGCTCGCGGCGGGGCGGCGGATCCTGCCGGGGCTGGCCGAGGAGGAGGTCACCTCGACCTACGCGGGGCTGCGGGCCGCCACCGAGCACGCGGACTACCAGGTCTACGCGGACGCGGACCGGCGGTACGCCTGCGCGGGCGGCATCCGCTCCACCGGGCTTTCTGCGTCGCTGGGCATCGCGGAGCACGTGGCCGGCTTGCTGGGTTCGGCCGGCCTGGCGCTGTCGCCCCGGCCCGGCTATGTGGGGTGCCCGCCTTCGATGCCGTACATCGGGGAGGCGGGCGTGCGGCCGTACCAGGACCCGGCCCTGATCGCGGCCGACCCGGCCTACGGCCGCATCGTCTGCCACTGCGAGCGGGTGACCCGGGGCGAGATCAGGGACGCGCTGGCCAGCGCGGTGCCGCCGGCCGACTTCGGCGGGCTGCGCCGCAGGACGCGCGCGGGGAACGGCCGCTGCCAGGGCTTCTACTGCGGGGCGGCGGTGGCGCGGCTGCTGGCCGAGGCCGGGCTGCCTGCGGGGGCCTCGGGGTCGGCGGGGGCCTTGAGGTCGGTGCCGGCGTCGGAGTCGGCGCCGTGAGCGTGGACGTCGTGGTGGTGGGGGCCGGGCCGGCCGGGCTATCCGCGGCCATCGAGCTGCGGCGGCTCGGGGTGGGCTCGGTCCTGGTGGCCGACCGGGAAGCGGCGGCGGGCGGCGTGCCGAGGCACAGCTGGCACACCGGGTACGGGCTGCGCGACCTGCGCCGGGTCATGACCGGCCCGGCCTACGCGCGGGCCCTGGCCGACGCGGCGCTGGCGGCGGGGGCGGAGTTGCGGCTGGGCACCACGGTGACCTTCGCGGCCGGGGCGGCCAGTGCGGCCGGGGCGGCTGGTTCGCATGAGATCACGATGACCAGCGCGGGCGGGATCGAGACGGTGCGGGCGGCGGCGGTGCTGCTGGCCACCGGGTGCCGGGAGCGGCCGCGGACGGCCCGGCTGGTCCCCGGCGACCGGGCGGCCGGGGTGATGACCACGGGCGAACTGCAGCAGCGGGTGTACCTGGGCGGCGAGCGGCTGCCCGGCCGGGCCCTGGTCGTCGGGGCCGAGCACGTCTCGTTCTCCGCCGCGGTGACCCTCGCACACGCCGGCGCCCGGGTGGTCGCGCTGGTCACCGAGCACGGACGGCAGCAGAGCTACGCCGCGTTCCGGCTCGGCGCGGCGGTGCGCTGGCGGATCCCGGTATGGACGGCGACTCGGGTGCAGCGGGTGACCGGCCGCGGGCGGCTGGCCGGGGTGGAGGTGGCAGACGTCCGGACCGGGGCGGCGAGGTTCGTGCCGTGCGAGTGGCTGGTGTTCACCGGCGACTGGATTCCCGATCACGAGCTGGCGCGGCTGGCGGGCCTGGCTATGGATCCCGGCATCCGCGGGCCCGCCGTGGACACCACGCTGGAGACGTCGGCCGCGGGGGTGTTCGCGGCGGGCAACCTGGTGCACGCGGCCGAGACCGCGGACATCGCCGCGCTGTCCGGGCGGCACGCGGCGCGGCACATCACGGCCCGGCTCGGGGCGGGGGCGGTCGGTGCGGCCCGGCCGGCTCGTGCGGGCCGTGCCGGCTGGGTGCCGGTGCTGGTGGCCCCGCCGCTGCGGTGGATCTCGCCCAACGCGATCGCGGCGCCGACCTGCGGGGACGCTCCCCCGCTGGGCCGGTTCTTGCTGCGCAGCGGAGAGTTCCGCTGGCCGGCCCGGCTGGAGGTGCGGCAGGACGGGCGGCTGCTGCACCGGTCGCGGCCGGTCCGGCTGGTGCCGGGGCGGCCGGCCCACCTCGGCGCGGGCTGGCTGGCCGCGGTCGACCGGGCGGGCGGCCCGGTGCGCGTCGTCACCGGCTCCTTACCCGTCTGGCTCGTTACCGTCCGGCTCGTTACCGTCCGGCTCGTTACCGTCCGGCTCCTGACGGTCCGGCGGCTGAGGCCGCGCGTTCGAGCAGGAACGTCCCGGTGCGCGCGGCGCGCGCGGCCCACCACCGGGCGACCTGGTCACCGGCGGCCCGGCGGGCGTGGCGGTGCCGCCAGCGCATCGCCTCGTGCGCGGCCCAGGCCAGGGTGGCCTGCGGATCCTGGCCGAGCATGGCGCGCAGCGCGTAACGGCGCTCGCCGATCCGGTGGCCCATGCCGGCTTCGCCCGCGCCGGCGGCCAGGCGGCGCCGGGTCAGGACGACGCCGCTGCGGACGGGCGTGGTCAGGGCATCCACCAGGCCGACCGGGCGGAGGTCGGCCCAGGCGTCGCCGGGCGCGGCGCGGAGCGCGAGGGGCAGCCGCGGCCAGGTCGGCTGGACGCTGAACTCAGCCGTGACGGCCCGGCGGGACAGTTCCGCCCACGCGGTCAGTGACGGGACGCCGAGATCGGCCACGGCGTCCAGATACACGGGCAGCCAGGGCCACAGGTGCTCGGCGAACAGGCTCTGCCGGGACCGGGTGAGGGCTTGGGCCGTGACCGGGCTGCGGGCCTGCTCGGCGGCCTCGCCCAGGCTGGCGTACAGGCCCAGGAGGGCCGCCAGGTGATCCGGTTCGGCGGGCGGAGGAATGGCGATGGCCCGCCAGAACCCCGCGGCCCGGTCGGCGCCCTCCCCGCCGAGCGCACCGTCGGGCCCCAGGTAGACCGAGGCGTAGGGCGGGCAGTTCAGCACGAAGACCTCGGTGTGCTCGGCGTCGCTGATCGGGCCAAGCTGGAGCGGACCCGCCACGGCCCGGGCCGTGGCCGGGCTGTCGGCGACGGCGCCGAGGGCCCGCAGCAGCTCCCACGGCCGCGTCATGGCCCCGGGCTCCGGCCGCTCTCGCTGCCCTGCGCGCCGCCCTGCCCGCTACCGGGCCCGGCCGCGGGCAGGGCGAAGGCGGCCGTGTCGGGCTTGAGCGGACGCATCAGCCACCGGGGCCGGCGTGTCCCGTCCGGCGAGACGTGCCCGGCGGGCCTGGTCTGCGCCATCCACCGGCGGTAGACCTCGCGGGCCCGGCCGGTGTCCGCGGCGATGTCGCCGTGCGCGTCCCCCGGCGCGGCGGGGCGGATGCGGACGGCCTGGTGCCAGCAGTGCATGCCGGAAATGGGATCGGGGTGGACGGGAAAGGTGAGGTTCTGGTGGACGCCGGTGTCGGACCACCAGATCCGGGCCGTGTCGGGATCCGCCGAAGAATAAGGCCGAACGAGCTCGGTGGCCCGCATGGCCCACCCTTCCTGCTCCCGCTGCAGGCCGACCGTGGCCATCATCCCGCCCGCGCCGACCTGGCTGTGGCCGGTGAGCTTCCAGCGCCCCATGTGGTGCGAGCACGCGACGACGCCGGGCCTGATGCCCTCGGTGAGCCACGCCTTGGCCACGAAGTAGCCGATCTCGGTTTCCACCCGGATCAGGTCGCCGGTGCGGTTCACCCCGAGCCGGGCCGCGTCGCTGGGGTGGATCCACACCGGGTTGGTGTGCGACAGCTCGTCCAGCCATTTGCTGTTGGCCGAGCGGGTGTGGATCTGCGTCGGCAGCCGGAACGTGGACAGCAGCACGAGCTGGTCATCGGCCAGCGCCGACGGGTGGACGTGGCTCTTGATGTAACCGGGCAGCGCGTGCTCGGGCCAGCCCCAGGCGGCCAGGGTCGAGGACCAGAACTCCAGCCGCCCGGACGGGGTGGGGAAGCCGCGGCGGACCACCCCGTCGACCAGCACGCCCACCGGGCGGCGGCCCGCCTCATCGGGCGCCGGCGCCCCCATCGGGACGATGTTGGCGGCGTCCGGCGCGGGCGCGGCCGTGTACACCCGGCCGAGCCCGCCGGTCGTCGCGTCGGTCAGTTCGACGGCGGGTACTTCCTGTTCGTGCACCGCGCCCTGGCCGCGGCTGATCTCGAACGCGCCGTAGCGGCGCATCCACTCGAGCGGCGTGCGGCCCTCGGCCGCCGCCCGCTCCGGCAGGCCGGGCACGGAGTGCTCGAACATCCAGCCGTAGTACTCGTCTACGGTGAGCTTCTCGCCCGGGCGGGCCCGTGACTCGTGGTACTGCCGGATGCCGAGGGTGCCGTCGGGGTCGATCCGCCAGGACAGCTCGATCCAGAACTCGTTCTCCTCCCACACCTCCCCCGGGTTGACCTCCCGGGTGTCGGCGACGGGCTCGCCGAGCCGCGCGCGGGCCGCGCGCAGGACCGGCTGCCGGAACGCCACCCACTGCCCGTCGTACTGCTCGTAGGAGTGGGTGTCGTGCCGCTCGCTGCCGTGGCCCATCGGCAGCACGTAGTCGGCGAAGTACGCGGACTCGTTCCAGGTAGGGGTCAGCGCGACGAAGCAGCCCACCTTCTGCTCGTCGGTGAGCACCTCCATCCAGCTCAGCCCGTCCGGGTTGGTCCACACCGGGTTGTAGACGCGGATGAAGTAGGTGTCCAGCTTTCCCCGGCCGTCCTTGAGCAGGTGCGGGAGCAGGAAGCTCAGCTCGTTCTGGGCTAGCGGGAACTCCTCCGGCCAGGACAGGTCCTGCCAGACACCCGGGTGCGGCGGCACGTGGATCGGCCGCGGCACGAACTTGTTCCAGGCGTTGGGGAACGTGCCGCCCTCGGTGGCGACCGCGCCGAGCAGCGCGGAGATCAGGAACAGGGTGCGGGACACTTGCCAGCCGCCGAGGTTCCCGGCCGCGGCCGACCGCCACGAGTGGCAGGCGAATCGCGTCCCGGCCCCCGCCACCACGTCGGCGACCTCGGCCAGCACCGCCGCGCTGATCCCTGATTCTTCCGCCGCGTACTCGAACGTGAAGTCCTGGTAGAGCTCGGCCAGGACCGCCTGGAACGCCTCGAAGGTGCGCGGGAGGTCGGGGCGGCACTGCGCCAGGTACTCTTCCCAGTTCCACCAGCGGCGCACGAAGCCGGCGTCGTAGCGGCCGGCCTGGATCAGGTGGCTGGCGATGGCCAGGTTGATGGCCGCCTCGCTGCCTGGCTGCGGCGACAGCCAGTAGTCGGCGTGCGTGGCGGTGTTGGACAGCCGGGTGTCCAGCACGATGACCTTGGCCCCGTTCTCCCGGGCCTGGGTGATGCGCTGGGCGTGCGGGTTGAAGTAGTGCCCGGCTTCCAGGTGGGCGCTGATCAGGTAGATGACCTTGGCGTGCGCGTGATCCGGGCTGGGCCGGTCGATGCCCATCCAGAACTGGAACCCGGTCCGGCCGCCGCTCGAGCACACGTTGGTGTGCGAGTTATGTCCGTCCACCCCCCAGCTGGCCAGCACCCGCTCGGTGAACCCGTCCTCGCCGGGCCGCCCGAGGTGCACCATGATCTCGTTGTGGCGGCCCTCGGCGAGCGCCGCCCTGATCCGGGCGGCCAGAGCGTCGAGCGCCTCGTCCCAGGTGATCCTGGCCCACTGGCCCTCGCCGCGGCGGCCGACCCGCTTCATCGGGTACAGGACCCGGTCCGGGTCGGTGACCTGGTTGATCGTGGCCGGGCCCTTGGCGCAGTTGCGGCCCCGCGAGCCGGGGTGCTCGGGATTGCCCTCGAACTTGCGGACCTGCCTGGTGTCGCGGTCCACGTAGGCGAGCAGCCCGCACGCCGACTCGCAGTTGAAGCAGGTCGTGGGGACCAGCATGTAGTGCCGCTCGTCCCGGGCCGGCCAGGCCCGGGAGGACAGCTCCACCCAGTCGTCCCAGCGTTCCCTCGGCGGGAAGGCGGCCAGGTGCACCCGGCTCGCGCCGGGGTAGAAGGTCTCGCCCCTGGCCTCGGCGGCCGCCCGGGCCGCGGACACGCGGTCCCCTAGAGCGCCCAGGTCGTGATCGCTGGACAACGAGCCTCCTCAGGCGAGCGGGACCGACTGGCCGGCCTGGACGTAGGCGTGCTCGTACGCCAGCAGGCCGAGCAGGGCGAACGGAACCGCCACGGCGCCGGTCCACGGCGCGGACACCGCGACCGCGACTGCGACCAGGCCCGGCCAGAACAGGCCCGCGTAGCGGCCCCTGGTCAGCGCGGCCGCGGCCAGGTGCGCGTGCTCGGTCGGGTGCGTCACGGTAATCTCGCCCAGGACCAGCAGGACGTGCGCGCCGGCCGCGGCGGCCAGCAGCACCTCGGCGCCGGTCACCGCAGTTCGGGGGCCGAGCCACGGGGCAAAGGCGAGGGTCGCGGCCGCCCCGGCCAGCACCGCCTGCACCGCCAGGTGCGGGGCCAGCAGCGGGCTCTGCCACAGGTCGCGCGCCCGGGCCTGGGCGAACAGGTACGCGGTGTAGCACGCGGTGGCCAGGCCGAGCGGCAGCGCGAACCCGGCGGCCACCTGCTGAGTGAGGGCTGAGCCGGCCAGGGAGCCGAGCAGGAACAGCGCGGCCGCCGCGCCGTAGCCGCCGATGATGACCGCCCCCCGCACCAGCCAGCTGCGCCAGTGGTGCCGGGTGAAGATCAGGTAGAACCGGCCCGGGTGGCGCAGGTCCCAGATCAGCAGGATCCCGGTCAGGCCGAGGAAGGCCAGGGCGGTGAGCGGGGCGGCCCAGCGGGCCAGCGGGTCGTGCCAGGACAGTCGGCCGGCCAGCACGAGGATCAGCGGGACCAGCAGCGCGCCGGCGGCTATCCCCTTGGTCCAGGTGTAGAGGCTGACCCGCCAGCCCCAGGGCGCGTGGTGGCCCACGTCGTAGCACAGCAGCGCCGCCGCGCTCGAACTGGCCGGGCCCGGGTGACCACCAGGGCCATCGTCTTGCGTGGCCCAGGCGAACAGGCCGCCATCGGGCCGCCGGGCCGCGAGCGGATCGAGGGTGGCCTGGTGCGCGCCCTTGTAGAACAGGCCCGGCCCGGTGCCTTTCTCCGGCCGCCGGACCGCGACCGGCTCGCGGTTGACGATCTGCGCCACCTTCGAGCCCGGGTCGTTCAGGTCACCGACCAGGATGGCCTCGGTCGGGCAGACCGTGACGCAGGCCGGCTCGAGCCCGATCTCGAGCCGGTGCGCGCACAGGTTGCACTTCTCCGCCGAGTGGTCCTCGGGGTTGATGAAGATCGCATCGTACGGGCAGGCCGCCATGCAGGCCTTGCAGCCGATGCAGATCTGCTTGTCGAAGTCCACGATGCCGTCCGGCCGCCGGTACATGGCCTCGGTCGGGCAGGCGGCCACGCAGGGCGCGTCCGCGCACTGATTGCATCTGGTGACCTGAAAGGCCCGGCGGACCTGCGGGAACGTACCGACCTCGACCGATTTGACGTAGGTGCGGGTCACGCCGAGCGGAACCTCGTTCTCGCTCTTGCAGGCGGTGGTGCAGGCGTGGCAGCCGATGCACCGGTCCTGGTCGATCACCTTCACCCAGCGCTGCAGCACGTCGTCCGGTGTCTCCACGCCGTCAGCCCTCCGTGGTGACCGGCAGGCCGAGCGCCGCCGCGCGCTCCCAGTCGTCGTCGACATGCACCACCCGGCGGCCGCCCCGGTCCAGCAGCGAGGCGGCGATGGCGGCGCGGAAGCCGCTCGCGCAGTGCACCCACACCTCCCCCGCGGGAACCTCGCCCGTCCGGTGTTCCAGCTCCCAGAACGGGATGTGCACCGCCCCGGCCAGGTGCCCGGCCTGCCACTCGTCCGGTCGGCGCACGTCCAGGACGACCATCCCGGTGACCCCCCAGCTGGCCGCCAGGCCCGCGAAATCGGCCACCGGATAGCTGGACAGCCGCCCGGCGGCGAGGTGTTCCGTGGTCCCGGCGGCGGCCGCGGCCAGCCGGTCGATGCCGATGCGGGCCAGGTCCCGCTGCGCCAGGGCGACCTGCTCGGCGCTGTCCCCGATCAGGGTGAGCGGCGTGCCCCACGCCATCGTCCAGCCCAGGTAGGTGGCGAACGGGTCGCCCAGCTCCACCGAGATGGAGCCGGCCAGGTGACGGCCGGCGAACGCCCGGCGCTGGCGCAGGTCCACCACCCACTCCCCGGCACCGATCCGCCGCAGCAACTCGGCCGGGTCGGCCGTGCGCGGGAAGGTCAGGTCCGGCGCGGCCGGGCCGCCGCGGTTGGCCGGGCCCATCTGGGCGTAGTAGCGAGGGTAGGCGACCAGGCCGGCCAGCAGCTCTTTGACGAAGTTGTCCTCGTCGCTGACCAGGGCGATATTCGAGGTCCGTTCGGCTCCGATAGTGGAGGAACTGCCGCTGGTAGGGGTGGCCGAGCAAAAGCTCCCGAACCCGTGCGTCGGGTACACGGCGACCGGGTCGGGCAGCTCATCCGCGAGCCGCCGGACCGAGCGGTACTGGGCGCGGGTGAGCGCCTGAGTCTGGTCCGGGCTGATCAGGTCGGTGCGGCCGACGGCACCGAAGAGCATGGACCCGCCGGTGAAGACGGCGGCCGGGGTGCTTTCTGCGTCGTGCAGCACGTAGCACAGGTGACCAGGCGTGTGGCCCGGCGTGGCCATGGCGGTCAGCGTGAGGCGGCCGGAGCGGAACCGGTCTCCGTCGCCGGCCGGCACCCGGTGGAAGCTCACGTCCTCGGCCGCGGCTACCACGTAGTCCGCGCCCGCCGCCCGGGCCAGGGCGAGCCCGCCGGTCACGTAGTCGTTGTGGATATGGGTCTCGAGCACGTGGGTGATGCGCACGGCCGACGACTCCGCGGCGGCGAGGACCCGGTCGATGTCCCGCTGCGGGTCGACGACCGCGGCGTGCTCGCCGTCGTGGACCAGGTAGCTGCGGTCACCGAGCCCGGTGGTCTCGATCGTCACGACTTCGTGCATGGACGCAGCCTTCCTGGCCCGTTAAACTCCGAATGTACGTACATTTAAGGCAGGTCCGTTGGCGGGTGTCAACCACGCTTTCCGCTGTTCCGGAAGGAAACCACTGAGGCCATGACCGTCGACCGGGACAGTGCCCTGCCGCTGTGGGCGCAGGTTCTCGGCGATCTGCGGCGCAGGCTGGCCAGCGGGGAGTTCCGGCTGCGCTTCCCGGGCGACAACGAACTGACCGAGCAGTACGGCGTCAGCAGGCACACCGTGCGGGAGGCGGTGCGGCGCCTGCAGGAGGAGGGCGTGGTCGAGCGCGGCCGGGGCCGCGGCACGTTCGTCAGGGACGGCGCGATCGAGCAGCCCCTGGGCGCGCTGTACAGCCTGTTCCGCTCGGTCGAGGAGCAAGGCTTCGTGCAGCGCAGCGTCGTCCGCTACCTGGAGATCCGGCACGACGAGGAGGCGGCGAAGGTCCTCGGCCGCGTCCCCGACGAGCCCCTGCTGTACCTGGAGCGGCTGCGCCTGGCCGACGGGGTGCCCATCGTCCTGGACTGCTCCTGGCTCCCGGCCGGGCTGGCCGGGCGACTGCTCGGCGTGGACTTCACCCGGACCGCGCTGTACCGCGAGCTGCACGTGCGCTGCGGAATCCGCCCGGACGCCGGCTGGGAGCGGATCCGCCCGGTCCTGCCCGATGCGCAGCAGCGCGCCCTGCTGGGCCTGCGCGCCCGGGTGCCCGCCCTGGCGATCGAGCGCCTGGCCACCTGGCAGACCGTGCCGGTGGAATGGCGGCACGGCCTGGTCCGGGCCGACCGCTTCTCCTACGTTGCCAGGTGGTCGGCCCAGGACACGGGGGCCGGATTCGAGCCCACGAGCGGGGACGGCTGACTCAGTGTCATATGCAAAAGTTCGCGTTATGCAAGACCCGTCGAGGTTGCTGCCCGCGGCCTGCACCAACCGCTCGCGCAGGCCCAAAAGGCCTGCACTCGCGGCCGGTTTGCGTAACGCTCTCAGCCCAGGGCGAGCGTGGTGACCAGCGTGCGGGCCGGAGCACCGCCGACCTCGGTGGCGACCTGCACCGCAGCCTGGACGTCGAGGTCGGTGGCCAGCAGGCGGCGGATCTCGTCCTCGGCCGCCTGGTCGGAAACCGCGCGCCCGGCCGCCGCGTACAGGCGGTCGAGCCGCGCCGCGGCGGCCTCGAGCCCGGCCGGGTCGTAGTCCCAGTCCTGCGCCCAGTGCTGGCCGAGGATCATCAGCCTGACCGCCGCGGCGGGGTAGCCGGCCAGCAGGTCACTCACCAGGACCAGGTTGCCCGCGGACTTGGCCATCTTGACGCCCGCGGTCATGACCGTGCCCACGTGCAGCCAGGCCCGGGCGTAGGGCCGGACACCGGTGAAGGTCTCGGCCATCGCCGCGTGGAACGCGTGATGCGGGAACACCAGATCGCGGCCGCCCGCGTGGACGTCGACCGCGACGCCGAAGATGGACATCGCCATGGCGACGCACTCGGCGTGCCACCCAGGCCGGCCCTCCCCCCACGGTGAGTCCCAGGCCGGGTGCCCGGGCTCAGTGGCCTGCCACACCGCCACGTCGAGCGGGTCCTCCTTGGCGGGATCCTCGGGCCGCCCGCCGTACTCAGCCGCCAGCTGCCGGGCCCCGGCCTGATCCAGGCCCGCTCGCTCGGCGACCGCCCCACCGCGAAAGTAGACGCTGCCCCCGCGCTGGTAGGCCGCGCCGCCGGCGAGCAAGCCCGCGGCCAGCCGGATCACCTGCGGGACATACGAGTGGGCGCGCGGCGCGTGCCGCGGCGGCCGCACGTTCAGGGCCGCCATATCGCGCTCGAAGTAGAACTGCTGGACCGCGGCGAACGAGTCGTAGGGCTCGCCCGCCCGCTGCGCCGCTGAGTCGAGCACGTCGTCGACGTCGGTGATGTTGCGGCACACCTCGGGCTCGGTCCCGAGCAGGCCCATGACCCGGCCAAGCACGTCGATCCAGACGAACGTCGCGGCGTGCCCGAGGTGCGTCACGTCGTAAGGCGTGATTCCGCACGCATAGACACGGGCGCGGTCCAGGGTCGCCAGTTCGCGCCCTGAGATGACCAGGCGTACCGCCTCGGGTCGCAGAGGAGATCTACTCATGAGCCAAGTCAATCAGGCGGACGCCGGGCGGGGCGGCCTGGTGCGCGTGGCCACCGTCAGGGGCCGACGTAGACGAAGTTGGCCCAGAACAGCGGGGAGGCGAACCGGCTCGACCGGATCCGCCGCTGCGCCCGTCGCAGGGCCTCGGCCGGCGGGACGCCGGACCCTTGCCATTCCTGGTAGAAGGCGTCCGTGAGCACCGATGAGGCCCGGTCGTGGGACGTCCAGAGGGTGCCGACGACCCCGCTGAGGCCGCACTGCAGCAGCGCCGTCGGGAAGTTGACGAGCTCATCGGAGAGGGCGTCCTCGACGCGGGCGGTCTCGCACGCCGACAGGACCGCGAACCGCGCCATCCCGATGTCCCTGGCCAGCAGGTCCGCCACGGTCAGGGGCTCGTCATCCGCCATGATCATGGCACTGGCGAGGGGGTCCCCGGGGTCGGCTTCCGCGTGCCCGGCGAAATGGATGACCTGGAACCGTGACAAGGCCGCCAGGACGGCGTCCGCCGTAGCCTCGGCTCCGGGCAGCCGGGTCACCCGGAAGCGGTCGCTGTGGCGGGAGCAGACGGCGGCGATCTCGGCCTCGGCGAACGGCAGCAGCGTCTGGTCGGTCGGCACCGGCTGCTCGACGGCCAGCGCCCGCAGCGGAGCCGTCAAGTCCTGCGCGGCCTTGCGCACCCGGGGCAGCGAGCGGATGTTCGGCAGGTAGCTGATGGCCAGCCGGTCAAGCACGTACCCGGCCTGCGGGCCCGGGAGCCTCGCGGCGTGCCAGGGCAGGGTGGCCAGGGGGCCGCCGGGGATGACGATCGCGTGCGCCGCGCCGTCCAGCGCGGGCATGACCCGGCTCATCACCAGGTCCCACAGCTCCTGGCCGACCTGGTCCGCCAGGAGCGGGTCCCGCTGGTTAACGGCCTTGGCCAGCTTGGCGGTCAGGTCGTCCGCCTTCCGGCTGGTCAGCCCGGGCAGTTCTACCGGCTCGACGGCGCCCGATGTCACGATCAGCGCCAGGCCGCCGTCCGGGGTGGCCGCGAGGTAGACGACCGGCGTGGCTCCGGCCGCATCGCGCAGGTCGGCCAGGTCCGGCGGGCGCTGGAGGTCGGCCAGGGCCGCGGCGGCCTCGGGCCCCAGGCTCTGCGTCAGGGCGGACCGCTCGCTGCGCAGGGCCTCCAGGTCGGCGGCCAGCTGACCCGCGCTGGCCGGATCGGCCGGGTCGGCCGGATCGGCCGGGTCGGCCCCCAGGAGCAGCGCTTCCAGCCGGGTCATCTCATGGGTCAGGAGCTGGTACTGGTCCGCCTGCCGCGGCCCGGCCACCGCGGCGATCCGGTCGTAGTCGAAGGAGCGCCGGTCGAAGGCTTCGGCGAGCAGGACCGCCTGCCCCGTCTCCAGGGCGACCAGGGCGTCATCCGGCGCGCCGGACCGGGCCAGCCCGAACGCGGCCATGGCGGCCACGCCCGTGGCCTTGAGCAGGATGAGCTCGCGTTCTTCCCGGCTGGACTGCCGGCGGACGGCCAGGTGCAGGACGCGCATCGCCCGGCCGTACGCCTGGCCCGCCTCGGCCCACCAGCCTTCGCTGCGGGCCCAGCCGCCCCACTGGGTGGCGAGGTCGACCGCGGTCGGCAGGTGGGCGTCCACGGCGGCCGCGAAGCCGTCGAGATACGCCTGGCGGGCGCGTTCCCGGTCCTGCGGGCTGCGGGTGTGCATCCAGCGGCGGAGCCGTGCCGTCGCCATGGTGAGCGCCCCGCCGGCGGCGTTGTACAGCGGGAAGAAGGCTTCCGCCTCGGTCCTGACGGCCGTGAGCAGCTCGATGGCCTGGTCGATGTCCGGCAGGGTGTCGCGGGCCAGCAGCGCTCCCGCCAGCTTGTCCGTCAGGCCGATCCGGTTGGCGACCTCACCTGGGCTGCTTCCTGTTCCGGCCTGGTCAACGGCCTGCCGGAGCAGGGCGATGGCCCGGTCGATCGTCCCCGGCTCCTGGTACTGCTCGTCGTCCTCGTAGCGCAGCACGTAGCAGGACCCGAGCACCCCGAGGGCCGCGGCCCTCTGGGAGGAGCCACCGCGGAGCAGCCGCTCGCTCACCTGTACCGCGCGCTCGAGGTCGGCCCTGATCTCGCGGTCCACCTCGGGAGGCGGCTTGAGTACCAGCAGTTCGCGGCGGCCGTCGTAGCGCAGGTAGCAGGCGGCAGCCAGGTTGATCAGGGCAGTGTCGTACCGCTCCGCCAGCAGGTTCCGGGCCGCGATCCCGCCCTCGGTGACCGCGGCGTCGAGTTCGAGCAGGAAGCCGATGGCGCGGTCGAGGAGCCCGGGCACGCCGGCCTGAAGGCCCAGGTAGCTGGTGAAGCCCAGGTAATGCAGGACGCTCAGGTGGCGCCCGGAGGGGTCCGGGGAATCCAGCCAGCCGACCGCGAAATACCCCGCCCGGGCCTGGTCGGCGACGTCACGGGACCGCTGTGCTAAGGTCGGCGCCAGCCGTTTCCGGAGCGCCGCCGCGACGGGATCGGTCTCGCCGTCAGGCGATTCGAGCAGGAGATCGTGCAGCGCGACCGCGTGATCGATCTGCTCGTCATCCCAGCGCGGCAGGCGCAGCAGGGCCTCGGCGTCAGCCCGGCGTCGGCGTTGGTCGTACTGGTTCAACAGCGGATCCCCCCATCTGGTCTGGTCGTCCCAGGGTAGCCGTCCGGTAACCGGGGGCGCGGCGCCTTTCCGGCCGCGCTCTCCCGAGATCTGGCCGCGGCGAAGTGACATCGTCACGCATAGAGCGGTGTTGTCCAACTCCCGCAACAGTCCGAGCCACCTCGCCCCGGCGGCTGAGGATCGAAGCGACTTGCTCACTGTGAGCCACCTGGCACGGCGACGT